>ERZ773054.634-NODE-634-length-25409-cov-18.272856_pt1 | contig 25409 bp, 25 predicted proteins | sample MGYA00580630_ERZ773054 | MGnify/ENA primary metagenome ERZ773054 (study PRJEB29015, sample SAMEA2737994) | human oral metagenome | biome: human oral; feature: human-associated habitat; material: dental | place: China | collected 2115 ... | reverse complement strand
ACGAGTTTGAGGTGTACGGCCGCTACCTGTGGGATTGCAGCATTAAGCCGTGATGGTGTTTTGACAGTATTTTGATAATTTGCTGATAGCTTTATGACAAAAAACGCGCAAAATCTGCCAGAAATCTGCTAATTTTTGCGCGTTTTTTGCAATTTGTTTTTTTGCCCGCCCATTAGGCTGCGTGCTTGTGTTTTCAGGCGTTTTGCGCCTTTTTTGGCGTGCTGTTTCTTATGACAAAACTATCACTCCCCCACATTTCGGCGTGCCCTGCCCGTTGTAATGCAGGGTAGCCAATTCGTTCTGCGCTTGGCCAAGTTTGTTGCCGCCGGCCTGTTCGTAATATCGGCGCGCCAGTGCGTAGTCGTGCGGAATGGTTTTGCCATAGGTGTAAATCAGCCCCAGTTCGGCATAAGCCTCCAAAACTCTTTTTTCCGCTGCTTTTTTAAAGAAACCGACGGCTTTTTGCTCGTCTTTCTCCAGCAATCCGCCGTATGCGTATTCCCAACCCAAATTGTAATAAGCCATGCCATATTCTTGTTCGACCGCGCGGTGCAGCCATTTCAGCGCTTCTTCTTTGTTTTGCGCCACACCCCGTCCTTCTGCATAACGTACATAAAGGCTGTTTTGCGCCTCGGCATCGCCTTGTTCGGCGGCGGCTTTGTACCATTTGAAGGAGGCCTCTGCATCCTCCTCCACCGCCTCACCGCGCATATAGGCCATGGCCAAATCTTTCTGTGCGGCCAATTCGCCGCCCTCTGCCCGCGCCAACAGGTTTTCCAAATCGCTGCCGGCAGCATTTTGGCTGCGGATTTGCGCCAGTGTCGGAGCGTAATAGGCATTTTGTTTGGCCAACAATGCAAACAATGCTTCCGCTTTTGCCAAATCTTTTGGCACGCCGTCCAAGCCGTTGCGGTAAATATATGCCAATTCAGACACCCATTCCTCCACGCCGTATTCGGCCGCCTGTTCCAGCCACGCCACAGCTTTGCGCCCGTCCTGCGGCACACCTTTGCCCATTGCATACGCTTTGCCGACATAGTAATAAGCGTCAATCAAATCGTTTTCAGCGGCTTTGAGATACCATTTGAAGGCTTGTTTGTGTTCGCCTTTACCGGCGTACAGATGACCCAGGTTCAGCATGGCGTGCGGCATGCCCAGCTCTGCGGCTTTAATGAAGCATTTTTGCGCTTTGGGGTAATCGGTGGGGATGCCGTCATGATTGTTGTAAAGCGTTCCCAGATTGTTATAAAGGTCGGTCAATTCGATGGTCGTCAGGTCTTGGGCATTCTTTTCGGCCAGCAGGTAATATTCCAGGGCTTTTTGATTATCCGGCTGGGGATTCTCGTCAAAATCGCCATCGTACCAAAACCCCAAAGTCAATGCAGCGTGTCCGTTTTGCGCCGCATGGGGTTCCAGCATGGACAGGCCTTTGGCCGTGTCAGGGGCAACTGCAATCCCGTTCAGATAAAACCGTCCCAAATTGGTTTCCGCCTGTTTGTCGCCTTGGCGGATGCCTTGTTCAAACCACTCCACAGCTTTCTCCGGCTCGCCGATGTTGTCATACAGCGCGCCGATACTATTGGCCGCCAGCGGATAACCCAAAGCATTGGCGCGACGGTACAGCAGCATGGCTTTTTCATCATCCGCTTCAACCAGCTCGCCAATGTGATACATCCGCCCCAGAAGATACATGGCTTCGGCATCACCCTGCTCTGCGCGCCGCTGCAAATTTTCAAGATCGTTCGAGTGGTTCGTACGGAACAAACCGGCCAGTTTTTTCAACATATCGCGTTCCTGTCGGGTTGGTGGGAAAAGGGATTATACGGTATTTTAACGACGGTGTTTTTGGGGGCGGCAAGTGCGGAAATGAATGTGCAGGCTGCTTTTTTCATATTCAAAAGCAGCCTGCACCCTGTTCCGTCGCATCGCGTTCGTCACGCATTCATTTTCTCTTCTGAAGATTCCGTTTGATTTTCCTGCCGGCCAACCACACCAGCCCGCACGAACAAAGCAGAGCCGTAAAATAAATCCCGTCCCTTGTTCCTGCCGTCCATGCTGTTTTCGGCAAAAGCCGCATCACACCGTCTGCCAGCGCGAACGAAACCGCCAGCCATGCCGCAAATTGCAGCGCACCCAGCAATACGCCCGCCGAATAAAGCAAATATGGCCGCAAGGTTTTTTGTGTGTAGTGAATACGCAGCTTGGCGAGCCAGAATAAAAATGCGGTGGCCAAAGCCGCGCCCACCGCCGCCGTACCCCAAATGCCGGCGTTATTGTGCACAAAGCTGATGGGCACGACCCGGTCGTTTTCAATCCGGTATCGCATCACCGCCATGCCCATGCCGAATTCGGCGGTGGCTTCAAAAGTGTCGGTGGCTATGCTTTCTACGAAATAAGCACCGGTTTCCTGCGGCGGATTTTGCGGTTTTTCGCCGGGCCGAATTTGGTTTGGGTGGCGGAAGGCAAGCCCGCCTGCCTGCGTGTGCACCGGAACTAGGAAAAGCGGCGACACGGCACCGTCCTGCGGATAATGCTGGGTCGCCGACCAACTCAGACATTCGTGCAAGGCGATAAACAGCGCAATCCACAAAACGCAGCCGAGAACGAATTTGGCCAATCGGACAAAGGCGGTGTGCAGGAAAACAAGTAATTGGTGTTTCATTTGGTTTCAGTTTTAACGCAGTGTTTGCAAAAACGGGTTAAACACGATTTCCCACAAAAAACCGTCCGGGTCGGCGATATAGCCGCTGTATCCGCCCCAAAATACTTTCTGCGGTGCTTTGACGATGTTTGCGTTTCGAGCGGCAAATGCGGCAAACAGCGCATCCACTTCGGCTTCGCTACCGACATTGTGCGCCAATGTGAAGTTTGGGAAACCGCTTCCCTGCGCCGATACCTGCGCGTCCTGCGCCAAGGCTTCCCTGCCGAACAGGGCCAACCGCAGCGCGCTTCCCGTTTGGAAAAACGCAATGTGTTCGTTGCCGTCTTCCGTTTCCCGCCAACCGAATACGTCGCGGTAAAAACGGCGGGATGCGGCAAGGTCGGCCACGCCGAGTGTGATGTAGTTGATGTGTTGTTCCATAGTATTCTCCGTTTCATGATTGGGTGTGCAGACTGAGACCTTTGCAAAACCTCAGATTTGAGCGCAGTTCAAAGCAATAGCATCGCATAATGCGCAGAGAATATTGAAATATTTTCAAGCATTAGAGAAGCGCATTGCGAAGAAATGAGCCAAAGATGAGGATTTTTCAAAGGTCTCAGGCTGCCTGAAACACAAAGAGCGCGGGCTTCAAAAGCAGCCTGCACCCTTCAAAACGGCTTAATTATCCAGCCCTTCCTGCACCATCTGCGCCGCACGCAGCACAGCGCGCGCCTTGTTTTGCGTTTCCTGCCATTCGGCCTCTTCCACGCTGTCGGCCACAATACCGCCGCCGCTTTGCACATACAGCGTGCCGTCTTTAATCACGGCGGTGCGGATGGCGATGGCCAAATCCATGTCGTTGTTGAACGCCCACACGCCCACGGCGCCGCCATAGATATTGCGCTTTTCGGGTTCCAGCTCTTCAATGATTTCCAGCGCACGCACTTTCGGCGCTCCGGACAATGTGCCGGCGGGGAACGTGGCGGCAAGGATGTCCATGTTGTCTATTTCGGGTTGCAGGCTGCCTTCCACGTTGGAAACGATGTGCATGACGTGCGAATATTTTTCCACCACCATTTTTTCGGTAACGGACACACTGCCGGTCCGGCTGATGCGGCCCACATCGTTGCGGCCCAAGTCAATCAGCATGGTGTGTTCGGCAATTTCTTTTTCGTCGGCCAGCAAATCGCGTTCGTTGGCCGCGTCCTGTTCGGGCGTTGCACCGCGCAACCGCGTGCCGGCAATGGGGCGAACGATGACTTTGTCGCGCTCACGGCGCACCAAAATTTCAGGCGACGAGCCGACGATGTGGAAATCGCCGAAATCGTAGTAAAACAGATAGGGCGACGGGTTGAGCGTGCGCAGGGCGCGGTATAGGTGCAGCGGCTTGTCGGCAAAGGGCAGGCTCATGCGCTGGCTGGGGACAACCTGCATGCAGTCGCCGTCCAGAATGTAGTCGCGCACGCGCTGCACGTAGGATTTGTAGCGCGCTTCGCCGGTGAGGTGTTCGGGCTCGGTTGTTTGGCTGCCCAGCGACAGGGGGATGGCGACGCTCTGGCGCAGTTTTTCGCGCAATGATTCCAGTTTGGCGCGCGCGTGTTCATAGCCCTGCGGCTGGGACGGGTCGGCATACACAATCAGATAGATTTTGCCGCTCAGGTTGTCCACCACCGCCAATTCCTGCGACAGCATCAGGAAAATATCAGGCGTGCCGAGCGGGTCGCCTTTTGCAGGCTGCTTCAAGCGGTGGGCGATGTGTTCAAAATGGTAAATGCTCTCGTAGCCGAAATAGCCGACCAATCCGCCGGTGAAGCGGGGCAGCTTGGGAATTTCGGGCGTTTTGAAGCGGGCGTGGAACTGCTCGATAACGTGCAGCGGGTTGCCTTCGTGCGTTTCAGCCAGTTGGTGGTTGCGGTAGATTTCGGTGGTGCTGCCGGACACTTTGAGGTAGGTGTCGCACGGCAGGCCGATGAAGGAATAGCGCCCGAAGCGTTCGCCGCCCACCACGGATTCGAGCAGGTAGGAAAACGGGCGGTTGGCGAGTTTCAGGTAAAGCGACAGGGGCGTATCCAAATCGGCCAGCAGTTCTTGGACGAGGGGGATGCGGTTATAGCCCTGCGCGGCTTGGGATTGGTATTCTTGTTTGGTCATCATGGCTGGTGTTCCTTTGTGTGGTGGGTGCAGGCTGCTTTTTCGTTATCGCGGCAACGGTTCAGCTGCCACAGCTGTGCATATTTCAAAAACGTATAAACCGCGTTCATGGCGGCAATCATCAAGCCGGGCTGGCCGTCCAGGAAGCCGCGTTTGAGCAGGTAAAACCGCACGAATGCAAACACGGCGCGCCATGTGGCGGAAAACGGCGTGGCGCGCTTTATGCCCTGACGCTGCGCCGCCCAGGCAAACGCATATTGCTGCATTTTCGCCAAATGCTGCGCTAAATCGTGATAAGTGAAATGCAGCACGTCGCCCTGCAATTCGATAATGCGCGCACCTTGCGGCACACGCACGGATTCGTGCACCAAATCGTCGCTGTATTGCGTGTGGGCGACGGGATAGCAGCGCACGATGCGGTCGGGATACCAGCCGCTGTGGCGGATTTCGCGTCCATAGGCCACGCTCAGGCGGTTGATGGAAAACACGGTCTTGCCGTCGGCAGCGTGGGCGGCAAGCTGCCGGCGCACATCTTGGCGCACGGTTTCGGAAAGCCGTTCGTCCGCGTCCAGCCAAAGCACCCACGGTGTGCGGATAAAGGCGTGCGCACGGTTGCGTTGCGTGCCGAAGCCCGGCCAATCGTCAAAAACATGCACGGCGGCACCGTATTGGCGGGCGATTGCTACCGTATTATCGCAACTGCCGGAGTCGATAATCACGATGTCGCAGCCCAAATCCTTCACGCTGTCGAGGCATTGCGCCAACACGCGCTCTTCGTTTTTGGTAATCAGGGCAATGGTCAGCAGGGAATGCAGTGGCGGCATGGGTTTCTCTAAATCAATCGTTCGGACGGCGCTTTGGGACAAGGTTGCAGGCTGCTTTTCGGCAGGCCGCATAGCCAAAGCAAATTCGGCGTATAATACGCGCGTTTTCTTTTTTTCAAAAGCAGCCTGCACATGAAAATCCTCATTCTGGGCAGCGGACAAGTCGGCTCCACCATCGCCCAAGATCTTGCCGCCATGCCCAACCACGACGTGACCATCATCGACACCGACGAAGCCGCCCTGCGCAACATCGGCAGCCGGCTGGACGTACAGACCATTGTCGGCAACGGCTCGTCACCCATGATTCTGGAACAAGCGGGCGCGGCCGACACCGATATGCTGCTGGCACTCACGCGCAACGACGAAACCAACCTCGTGGCGTGCAAACTGGCGGCGGAACTGTTCAACATCCCGCAGCGCATTGCCCGCGTGCGCTCGGTCGATTATCTGGAATACGGCCAAGACGAAAGCAAAGGGCTCGATGCCGACAAATCGCTTTCCGACAGCCTGAACGCCTTCGCCATCACCGACTCCATCCACCCCGAACATTTGGTGACGGAACACCTGGTCGGCCTGCTCAACTATGTACGCGCCCTGCAAGTGCTGCCCTTTGCCAACGACAAAGTGCGGCTGGTGGTGGCGCAGGCAAAAGCAGGCGACGACATCATCGGCAAAACCATTGAAACGCTGGTCGCCCTGCTGCCCGAAAACACCGATTGCCAAATCTGCTCCATCTACCGCGGCAACCGCTTGATTGTGCCGCAGTCCGACACCGTGATTCAGGAAGGCGACGAAATCGGCTTTGCCGTGGAAGCGCAATCGATGGCCACGGTGATGTATGTGCTGTTCCACTACAAACAGTCCAACCACCGCCTCATCATCGCAGGCGGCGGCAACATCGGCTATCGGCTTGCCAAGCGGCTGGAAGGCAAATTCAACATCAAAATCATCGAAAGCAACGCGGCGCGCGCGGAATGGCTGGCCGAAAAGCTGGACAACACCCTGGTGCTGCACGGCTCGGCCACCGACGAAGATTTGCTGAAAACCGAATACATCGACGAAATCGACGTGTTCTGCGCCATCACCAACGACGACGAAAACAACATCATGGCCAGCCTGCTGGCAAAAAATCTGGGTGCCAAACGCGCCATCAGCATCATCAACCGTTCGCGTTATGTGGATTTGCTGACCGGCAACCAAATCGACATCGTGGTATCGCCGCACCAGATTACCATCGGCAGCGTTTTGTCGCATGTGCGGCGCGGCGATATTGTGGCGGTGTATCCGCTGCGGCGCGGCACGGCGGAAGCCATCGAAGTGGTGGTGCACGGCGACCGGCACACTTCCTCACTGGTCGGCAGGCGTGTCGATGAAGTGAAATGGCCTGCCGGCTGCCACATTGCCGCCATCGTGCGCGGCGACGAAGTGCTGATGGGGCGCGACCACTCCCAAATCCTGCAAGACGGCGACCATATCGTCTTTTTCGTGTCGCGCAGACGCGTGTTGCGCGAATTGGAAAAACTGATTCAAGTGAAAATGGGCTTCTTCGGTTAAGTGTGCCGCCGAAAGCAGCCTGCACATTTTTTCGGCATTTCGATTTTCTGCCGTGAAATCATTGGCGCGATACACTTATCCACACGTTGCCCACACGCTTATCGCCAAAACACACCCGTTCTCCCAAAAAGCAGCCTGCACCCCGCTCCGTCTTCGGAACGGCTTTCGGCAAGCGGGTACAAACCGACAGGCGCAACACCGGCCAAACATCCCGTTCACCCAACCCGATTTCCCCCTTCAAAAGCAGCCTGCACCATGACTTCCCCCGCCATCCAATCGCCCCAAAACCCCCAACTCAAACACCTTGCCAAACTGCTCGGCCACGCCAAGCACCGCCGCGAACACAGCCAGGCTGTCTTGGAAGGCGCGCATCTGCTCTCGGCCTATTTGGACGCGGGCAACACGCCGCTGCAAGTGTACCTTCCGGAACACCGCCTGCATGAACCCGAAATTGCCGCACTCTTGTGCAGGCTGCCTGCGGATATCGTCCAACCCGTCAGCGGCAAAACTCTCGGCAAAATCACCCAACTCCACCAGGCCGAAGACCTGATGACGCTGATTGCGCTGCCGCCGCCCGCCGCGCCCGAATCATCCGATTATGTGCTGCTCGACCGCGTGCAGGACGCAGGCAATGTCGGCACGGTGTTGCGCAGCGCGGCGGCGGCCGGCATCCGCCAAATCGTCTTGGGCGAAGGCTGCGCCGATGCCTATTCCCCCAAAGTCCTGCGTGCCGGCATGGGCGCGCACTTCCTGCTCCACATCCAAGAGCGCGTCTGCCTGACCGAATGGTGCGCCCGCTATCCGCACGCCGTGTATGCCACCGCATTGGACAGCAACCGCCCCGCCCTGCTCTACCAACTGGATTTGCGCGCGCCCTGCGCCTGGATTTTCGGCAACGAAGGCAGCGGCGTATCGCCCGAACTCATCGCACTGGCGGGCAGAAGCGTGAAAATCCCCATGCAGGGCGCGACCGAATCGCTGAACATCGCCCAAGCCGCCACCGTCTGCCTGTTCGAGCAAATGCGCCAACGCTGGCAGCAACAGCCATAACATAAAAAATGTGTTGCAGGCAGCCGCCAAATCGAAAGCAGCCTGCACTTACCGCTATACAATTTAGTATTTCTGTTCTAAAATGCACCACCTTTGATTTTGCGCAAAAATGCCCGATTTTTCGCACAAAAGCTGGATTTTTTGCAGCAAAATCGTCAAAATTACCCATTTGCAAAACGCCGTTGCGGTGCACACAGAATTTTTACTTTTTGACAATATAAACCGATAGGAAGAAACATGGACTTACGAAAATTAAAGAAACTGATTGATTTGGTTGAAGAATCCGGCATTGCCGAAATTGAAGTGACCGAAGGCGAAGAAAAAGTCCGCATCACGCGCTCGGTGGCGGCTCCTGCCGTGCAAACCGTTTATGCCGCCGCGCCTGCACCGGTGGCCGCACCCGCCGCCACACCAACCGCATCCTCTCCTGCTGCCCCCGCCGCTCCGGCCGCCGCGCCCGCCAATCACGCCAATGCGCAAAAATCTCCGATGGTCGGCACGTTCTACCGCGCGGCCAGCCCCACTTCCGACCCGTTTGTGGAAGTCGGCCAATCCGTGAAGGAAGGCCAAACCCTGTGCATTATCGAAGCCATGAAGCTGATGAACGAAATCGAAGCGGAAAAATCGGGCGTGGTCAAAGCCATTTTGGTGGAAAACGGCACACCGGTGGAATACGGCGAACCTTTGTTTGTGATTGAATAATCCGGGTGCAGGCTGCTTTTGAACCGTGCGCGCACCGCCGGAAAAAGCAGCCTGCACCCCCAAATCCGTTAGGAAAACAAAATGTTGAAAAAAGTATTGATTGCCAACCGGGGCGAAATCGCCCTGCGGATTTTGCGCGCCTGCCGCGAAATGGGCATTGCCACCGTTGCCGTGCATTCCGAAGCCGACCGCGAAAGCCTGCACGTCAAACTGGCGGATGAAAGCGTGTGTATCGGCCCTGCGCCCTCGCCGCAAAGCTATTTGAACATTCCCGCACTGATTTCCGCCGCCGAAGTGACCGGTGCGGACGCCATCCACCCGGGCTACGGCTTTTTGGCCGAAAACGCCAATTTTGCCGAGCAAGTGGAAAAATCCGGCTTCATCTTCATCGGCCCGAAAGCCGACACCATCCGCCTGATGGGCGACAAAGTTTCCGCCAAACACGCCATGATTGAAGCGGGCGTGCCCTGCGTTCCCGGCTCGGAAGGCGCATTGTCGGACGACCCGGCGGAAATCCTGAAAACGGCAGACAAAGTCGGCTTCCCCGTCATCATCAAAGCATCGGGCGGCGGCGGCGGACGCGGTATGCGCGTCGTTGAAAAAAAAGAAGATTTGATTAAAGCCGTGGAAATGACCAAGGCAGAAGCCGAAGCCGCGTTCGGCAACCCGATGGTATATATGGAACGCTTCCTGCAACGGCCGCGCCACGTGGAAATCCAAGTGCTGGCCGACGAACACGGCAATGCGATTTACCTGGGCGAACGCGACTGCTCCATGCAGCGCCGCCACCAAAAAATCATCGAAGAAGCGCCCGCACCGTTCATCACGCCCGAAGAGCGCGCCAAAATCGGCCAATCGTGCGCCGATGCCTGCAAACGTATCGGCTACCGCGGCGCAGGCACGTTCGAGTTCCTGTATGAAGACGGCGAGTTCTTCTTCATCGAAATGAACACGCGCGTGCAGGTGGAGCACCCGATTACCGAGCTGATCACCGGCGTGGACATCGTGCAGGAACAGCTTCGCGTGGCCGCAGGATTGCCGCTGCAATACCGCCAGGAAGACATCGTGCTGAAAGGCCATGCGTTTGAATGCCGCATCAATGCGGAAGACCCGTACACCTTCATTCCCAGCCCCGGCCTGATTGAAAGCTGTCACCTGCCCGGCGGCTTGGGCGTGCGCGTGGACAGCCACATTTACCAAGGCTACAAAATCCCGCCGAACTACGACAGCCTCATCGGCAAAATCTGCGTACACGGCAAAACGCGCGAACTGGCAGTGGCAAAAATGCGCGTCGCCATGGACGAATTGGCGGTGAACGGCATCAAAACCAACGCGCCGCTGCACCGCGATTTGTTCCGCGACGAAGGTTTTATCAAAGGCGGCGTTTCCATCCATTATCTGGAACACTGGCTGGCGGAGCGCAAAGAGCGTTTGGCCAAAGAAAAAGCCTAAATCCGGCAAAGGCAAAAAAGCAGCCTGCACTTCGTTTTACAAGGGTGCAGGCTGCTTTTTACCAATCTATACAATTACCCGCGCACACTATACAATCCCCCATTTCCACCCCGCATTTTGCCGTTGCCATGATGTATCCACAACTCTCGTTCGATTTTGACGAAACCGCCTATCCGCGCTTTGACAAACTCCTGGGCAACGCCAATGCGGAACTCATCTACATCTTGCAGCAGGAACACGACCAATTCCTTTATTTGTGGGGCGAACAAGGTTCGGGCAAAAGCCACATTTTGCAGGCATGGGTCGGGCAGGCGGCACATGCGGGGCACAGCGCCCTGTATATCGACGTGGGCAAAACCCCGCTGCACGACACCGCCGCCGAATACGATTTCGTCGCCATCGACCAAGTCGAACGGCTCAACGACCAAGAACAAGCCGTTTTGTTCGATATTTTCAACCACTTCCGCAACAGCCAAAAAGGCCACCTGCTCCTATCCGCCGACGTGCCGCCCGGCCGCCTGCACCTGCGCGAAGATTTGCGCACCCGCATGAGCTATTGCCTGGTTTACGAAGTGAAATCGCTCAGCAGCGAAGAAAAAATCCAAGCATTGGCCAATATGGCGCAGGCGCGGCAACTGAGCATCGACCCCGAAATCTACCGCTACCTGCTCGAACACTGGCGGCAGGATTTGAACAGCCTGCTCACCATGTTTAACGATTTGGCCAACTATTCCATCACGCAAGGCAAACCCATCACCCTGCCCCTGCTGCGCAAGCTCTTAAAGCAGCAGGAAAACGCATAAAACAAACCCTCCGACAGGACAACCATCATGACCACCAAACCTTTCAGCTTCGAATTCTTCCCCACCCGCACATCCGAAGGCCGCGCCAAACAAGTCATCACCCGCAAACAGTTGAGCCAGTTCAACCCGTCGTTTTTCTCCTGCACGTCCGGTGCAGGCGGCAGCACGCGCGAAGGCACTATGCAAACCATTGGCGACATCCTGTCCGAAGGCATTGCCGCCGCACCGCACCTGCCCTGCATCGGCATGACCGCAGACGAAGTGAAGGCCCTGCTGGCGCAATACAAAGCCATGGGCGTGAAACACATTGTCGCCCTGCGCGGCGATATCCCTTCCGGCATCGGCTTGGGCATGGACGGCATGCGTTATGCCAACGAACTGGTGGAACTGATTAAAACCGAGCACGGCAGCGATTTCCACGTCGAAGTGGCCGCTTATCCCGAATTCCACCCGCAAGCGCGCAGTGCCGAAGACGACATCAACCATTTCGTGCGCAAAGTCAATGCCGGCGCCGATTCCGCCATCACGCAATATTTTTACAACGCCGATGCCTATTTCCGCTTTGTCGATGACGTGCAGGGGCGCGGCGTGCGCATTCCCATCATCCCCGGCATCATGCCGATTGCCAGCTTTGCCAAACTGGCGCGCTTCTCCGACACTTGCGGCGCCGAAATCCCGCGTTGGCTGCGCCTGAAACTGCAATCGTATGCCGACGACAGCGCCTCCATCAAAGCATTGGCCTTGGACGTGGTGACCGACATGTGCGAACGCCTGCTGCGCGAAGGTGCGCCCGGCCTGCATTTTTACACGCTCAACCAAGCGGGTTTGGTATCGACCATCTGCCAGCGTTTGGGCTATTAAACCGCCGCCAAAAGCAGCCTGCACCTTCTCGAAATGGAAAATTCTCATGAAAAACATTGCCTTGATATTTGCCGCCGCTCTCATCCTGTCCGCCTGCCAAACCACTGCGCCGAAAGAATGCACACGCAAAGACATCGTGCCACCCAAAGAATTACGCCAACCGTCGGTACAATACCCTCCGATATCGTATGATAACGGCGAAGAAGGCACCGTTACACTGCTGCTCGCCGTGCAGACGGACGGCAGCATATCGGATATCCGAATTGCACGCAGCAGCGGCCATCCGCGCTTGGATGCCGCGGCACAAAAAGCGCTCCGCAATATCAAGTTCCAGCCGGCCACCTGCCACGGCAAACCCATTGCGGTGCGGATACATCAATCGTTCGTATTCGAACTGACTGACGACAGTTAGTTTCTCCACGAAAGCAGCCTGCACTTTTTGCGACACTCCGCCGCCCCAAAGTGCAGGCTGCTTGCATTCCCCCGCATTTGTCATTAAAATGCGCCGCTTTCTTGCAGTATCTTTAACATCACGCCTGTTCCGGCATCTTTCCCCTTTCCATCAAAACCCGCGCCGCCGCCTAAAGTGCAGGCTGCCTTTATTCTGAAAACACCATCCGTTATGCACGTTTCCGAATTACAAACCAAACACATTACCGAACTTTTGGCGCAAGCCGAACAAATGGGCATTGAAAACGCCAACCGCCTGAGAAAGCAAGACCTCGTCTTCACCATCGTGCGCAAACTGATGGAAAACGGGCAAGAATTCATCTGCTCCGGCACGCTCGAAACCCTGCCCGACGGCTACGGCTTCCTGCGCAGCGCCGCCACATCGTATCTGGCCTGCCCAGATGATATTTACGTATCGCCGCACCAAATCCGCCGTTTCAACCTGCACACGGGCGACACCATCGAAGGTACCGTGCGCGTGCCCAAAAATGACGAAAAATACTTCGCCCTCGTGCGGCTGGACAGCGTGAACGGCGACCATCCCGAAAAATGCCGCCACAAAATCCTGTTTGAAAACCTCACGCCGCTTTTCCCCGAAAAGCAACTGAAACTGGAGCAGGACAACCTCTCGGCCGAAAACATCACCGGCCGCATCATCGACCTGATTTCGCCCATCGGCCTGGGGCAGCGCGCGCTTTTGGTCGCCCCGCCCAAAACGGGCAAAACCGTGATGCTGCAAAACATTGCCCATGCCATCACCGCCAATTATCCCGATGTGGAACTGATTGTGCTGCTGATTGACGAGCGCCCCGAAGAAGTAACCGAAATGACCCGCTCCGTGCGCGGCGAAGTGGTGGCCTCCACCTTTGACGAACCGGCGCAACGCCATGTGCAAGTGGCCGAAATGGTGATTGAAAAAGCCAAGCGTATGGTGGAACACAAAAAAGACGTGGTCATCCTGCTTGACAGCATCACGCGGCTGGCACGCGCTTACAACACCGTGGTGCCGACATCGGGCAAAATCCTCACCGGCGGCGTGGATGCCAATGCGCTGCACCGCCCCAAACGCTTCTTCGGCGCGGCACGCAACACCGAAGAAGGCGGCTCGCTCACGATTATCGCCACCGCGCTGGTCGATACCGGCAGCCGCATGGACGACGTGATTTTTGAAGAATTCAAAGGCACGGGCAATATGGAGCTGAACTTGGAACGCCGTCTAGCCGAAAAACGCGTGTTCCCCGCCATCAACATCAACAAATCCGGCACGCGCCGCGAAGAATTGCTGGTGCCGGCCGACCAATTGCAGAAAATGTGGGCGCTGCGCCGCGTCATCCATCCAATGGACGATATTGAAGCCGCCGAATTCCTGCTCGATAAAATCAAAAAAACCAAAAACAACGACGACTTTTTCGATTCCATGCGCGGCGGCTCAACCGTCGGAAAAACGGTGGCGAAAACCACGGTGGCGGCCAAAACCGACTCGCCCGTTGCCAAACCGCGCATCCGCAAAACCAAAACGGCGGAATAATCAGCAAATAGTTGTTTCACCAATGTTTTAAAATGCGCAGGCTGCTTTTTAGAGCTCCAAAAGCAGCCTGCACCCCACCGACACGGAAAACCCATTATGAAGAAACCCCAACGCAACGGCTATGCCCGCATCGACCGCGTGAAAGAGCAAGTGATGCGCGAACTGGCCGAGCTGGTACGCACCGAATTGAAAGACCCGCGTGCCGGCTTTATCACGATTAACGATGTGGAAGTGAGCCGCGACTACAGCCACGCCACGGTTTACTACACCGTATTGAACGGCGACCGTGCCGCCAGCGCGCAGGCTTTGGAAAAGGCCAAAGGCTTCCTGCGCAGCGAGCTGTCGCGCCGCATCACCGTGTTCCGCACGCCGGAATTGCATTTTGAATACGACGAATCGCTGGAACGCGGCGTGAACCTGTCGCAACTCATCGACCAAGCCGCCGCCGAACAGCCCGTGCAGGATTAACCCATTTTGCAATGTGCAGGCTGCTTTTCGGGCATTCAAAAAGCAGCCTGCACCGCAATCCGAACGCCACAGCTACCATGACCACCATCACCTTCTGCGCCGGTTCCGCCCGCCCTTACCTTGCCGCGCTTGACCAAATCCCTGCCGACGTATTGGTCGGCGTGGATGCCGGTGCGAACGCATTGGCCGAACACGGCCGCATTCCCGATTGGGCGGTGGGCGATTTCGACAGCAGCGACCCGCCTGCCGAATGCCGCCGTATCGTCCGCCTGCCCGCGCAAAAAGACGACACCGACTTGGAAGCGGCATTAAGCCTTATTTTGGCAGATTATCCGCCGGACAACATTGACCAAATCGTGATTTTGGGCGCATTGGGCGCCGGCAGGCTCGACCATTTGCTGGCCAATATCTGGCTGGCGTACCAGCCGCGTTTCGCACCGTATTTGACCAAAATGCTGTGGCTGGAGCACAACAACCGGATGCGGTTTTTCCAAGCGGGCGAGCATGTTTGGCAGCGCGATGCCGATAAAAAATATGTTTCGTTCATCGGCATGACGCCGGTTGAATCGCTCAGCCTCTCCGGCCTGCTGTATCCGCTGGACAACGCGCAGTTTGCCCATCCGATGGCTTTGGTGAGCAACGAATGCTTGGGCGGGGAAATGCGGTTTTCGTTCACATCCGGCTTGTTATGCGGCATTCAAAGCTCGGATTTGGCGCCCCCTGCCGCTGCAAAATAAGCCCGATTCGGCGCGGCAATATCCCCTTTCGCGAAAACGTGCTATGATTTGCGCCCTTACGCTACTTGGCACTACACAGCATTCCCATTATATTAACTCGATAAAAAGGACTATTTATGGCAACACTTACCGAACAGGACATCCTTGCTTGGAACGGCCCGGAAAGCGATTATATGAACGAACAGCATTTGGCGTTTTTCCGCGCTTTGCTGACCCAAATGCAGAATGATTTGATTTCCCGCGCCGATGCCACCGCTGTGCATCTGCAAGAACACGAAACTGCACCCGACCCTGCCGACCGTGCGTCGCAAGAAGAAGAATACGCGCTGGAACTGCGCACGCGCGACCGCGAACGCAAACTGCTGGTGAAAATCCAAGAATCGCTGCGCGAAATTGATTCGGGCGACTATGGCTACTGCCGCGACACGGGCGAACCCATCGGTTTGCGCCGCCTGCTGGCCCGCCCGACGGCCACGTTGTCGGTGGAAGCGCAGGAACGCCGCGAACGCTTGAAAAAACAGTTCGCCGATTAACCCCCCAAGCCCAAAAGCAGCCTGCACTTTGCACGGCACCATCTTCGCAGCACAATGCAGGCTGCTTTGGGCGATACCCGCGTGTGTAAGCGGGTTTTTTTATATCAACTGACCGAATATGAATACCCACACTTATTTGCGCGCCGCCCAAGCTGCGTGGTTCGGCCTTATTTTCATCACCTTGGCATGGGACGGCTGGTATGCGCCGCTGCATACGGGATATGTGCTACTCGCCATCAAACTGCTGCCCCTGCTGCTGCCTTTGCGCGGTATCATAGCTGGGCGGGTTTATACTTACCAATATTGCTCCATGCTGATTTTGGCGTATTTTGCCGAATCCATCATGCGTCTGTGGGACATGCAGCCTGCAAGCCGTCTTTGGGCGGCGGCAGCCATGTTGTGCACCATCGTGTTTTTCGTCTGCAACCTGGCGTATTTGAAACAGTTCAAAACACCGCGCAAAGGAAAGTCTTCATGAAACACAATCCTCCCTCTTCCGTCTTCGGCCTGGCTTTGGGGCTGTTTCTGATTGCTGTCGTGCCATTGCTGTCGATTTGGCGCGTGGGCCCGCTGCCCAGCTTTTTCTTGGAATCCGGCTCGCTGCTGTTTGCTTTGTGTTTTGTGGCCATCAGCATCGGTGCAGGCTGCCTGCGCGTGCGTTTGCCGGCTTCCAGCATTTATTGGCTGGTTTTGGCGGCATTCTGGTCGTTTCAGGCACGCTGGATGCACCTGACCTATCCCGGCATGAGCAGCATCGTGTCCTACACCTTTGTGATTTTGGCTTTAATGTGTTGGGCGTGCAGAGGCTGGCTGCTGCGCGAAGGAGAAGAACGTGTGGTCAGCACGCTGGCCGCCGTGCTGGTGGTGGGCTGTGTGATGCAGTCCGTGGTCGGCTGGCTGCAATACACCGGCTTGGCCAAGCATTTCACCGGCTACCTCATGTACCGTACCGGGATTGTGGAAGGGCAACTGGCGCAGCGCAACCATTTCGGGCATTACTTGATGTGGGGCGTGCTTTCCGCCTCATGGCTTTGGGCGCAACGCCGTTTGCCGACCATTCTGGCCGCCGCCTGCGTTTTGCTGTTTGCTTCCACCATGTCGCTGACCGGCTCGCGCACCGTTTTGGCTTATGTTTTAATGCTGGCCGTGTGGCTGCCGATTTGCCTGCTGCTGGGCGGGCGCAAAAACCGGCGCACCGCTGGGGCGTTGGCCGCGGGCGCATTCGCCGTCCTGATTTGCCAATACACGGTCGAACCCGTGCTGGGCTGGTTCACCCAAACCGAATCGCTGCAAAGCGCGGTGGAACGCATGCACGGCGCGCAACTGGAAGGCTCGGGACGCGGCTACGAATGGCGCAAAGCATGGCAGATTTTCTTGCAGGCACCTTGGCTGGGCAACGGCTGGGGCAGCTATCCGCTGTACGGCTTTCTGGAAAACGTGTACCCGAACGGCTTCCGTCCTTATGAAAACAACGTGTTGTTCACGCACAGCCACAATTCATTTTTGAACCTGCTAGCGGAAATGGGCATTATCGGCACCGCCTTGGTACTGGGCGGCCTGCTGTGGGCAGTCAAAGGCAGCCTGCAACGCGCCCACCAGCCCGCAGGCGGCTTCCTATTGGCGCTTATCGGCGTATCGCTGGTGCACAGCATGCTGGAATACCCTTTGTGGTACATCTATTTCTTAACACCGTTTGCCCTGTTTGTCGGTTTCACGCCGCCGGCGCGCAGGACGGATAAATATGCCTATTCAAAAAGCAGCCTGCACCTCGTTTTGCAGGGTGCCGCAGCCCTTGCCTGCCTGTTTTTCACTGTCGGCATCGTCCGTTTGGCGTTTGTCTATCAAGAGCTGCGCCATTTCTCGGGCACGCCCAGCACGGAAGTCGTGAAACGAACGGAACAGATTGTCGGCCTGTTACGCATCGCCAAAACCGAACCGATGCTGCGTTATTACGCCCAATTCCAGCTCACCTCGTTCATTGACCCGAATTCGGCCAGCCAGCCCGATTGGGCATACGCCACCGCCCGCGACGCACTGCGCTACCGCCCGTATGCCAACGCCCACAAATACGCCTTTACCGCCTACCGCGAAGGCAAAGTGGAAGAAGCGCGCGACTGGCTGCGGCTCATGTATCATTATTATCCGAGCAAAATGAACGCTTATGCCGCGCCCATCATGAACACGCCGTATTACACCAACTTGCGCGCCGATTTCGCCCGTTCCTGCCAGGCCTACCGCAAACGCGTGCCTGAAGCCGATTTCTGCGCCGAAGCCCTGCCGCCGCTGCCGCAAAAAATCTCGGAGAAAAAGCGTTAAGACAAGGTATTTAATGCAAAATCGCGCAAAAGAGACAAACAAACCGCTATGAATGTAAAGATAATGCTGCTAATATAGGCGGCGTTTACATTTCATTTTAATGAGCAAAGGAGTGGCCATGAGTCGCGTATTATTGGTAGATGATGATGATTTGTTGACCGAATTGCTGACAGAATATCTGACTGCCGAAGGTTTGGAAGTGAACCGCATGCCCGATGGCGAAAAAGGCGTGCAGGAAATCCTGAACGGCCCGGGCTACGATGTGGTGGTACTGGATTCCATGATGCCGAAAATGAACGGTTTGGACGTGCTGAAAACCGTGCGCGCGCAAAGCAAAATCCCCGTGATTATGCTCACCGCAAAAGGCGACGATATCGACCGCATCATCGGCTTGGAAATGGGCGCGGACGACTATGTGCCCAAACCTTGCCAGCCGCGCGAACTTTTGGCGCGCATCAACGCCATCCTGCGCCGCGCACAGCAAACCACGGAAAACCCCAGCGTGGTCAATAGCATCAGCGCCAGTGGCATTACCCTATTCCCAGCCAAACGCCAAGCCATGATTGGCGATGCCGCACTGGAACTGACCAGCACCGAATTCAACCTGCTGGAAGTGCTGATGCGCCACGCCGGACAAGTGGTGAGCAAAGAGAACCTGTCGCAAGAAGCCCTCGACCGCAAATTGGCCAAATTCGACCGCAGTATCGATGTGCATATTTCCAGCATCCGCCACAAACTGGGCGATGCATCGTTGATTCAAACTGTGCGCGGTTTGGGTTACCTGTTTGTGAAAAACTGATGAAGGCATAAGGGTGCAGGCTGCTTTTTAGAAACGGAAAAAGCAGCCTGCACTTTTTATATTTGCTATATAATCAAAACACTGCCAAACAGCCCAATCCTTATGAAACTTTTCCACCGCATTTTCGCCACCTTCTGCATGGTGATTATCTTGGCCATCTTCATCGTCAGCTTCTCCTTCTGGCTCATTCAGGAAAAGCTGGCGCAAAGCCAATTCAGCCAACAGCGCAGCATCGAAATCAACCTGCTCTCCAACGCCCTGATGACCTTCCAATCGCAAGGCGAACGCGCCACCCGCGAACTGTTGGACCGCTGGGGCAACAGCCCTGCCGGCCGCAACGTCTTAATCATTAAGGGCAACGACAAACTCGATTTGCTCAACCGCAGCATTACCAAAGAAGAAATCAACCACGCCTACGAATACGCCGTCAAGCATCCAAATTCCAATTTGAGCATGCTGTATTACGACCCGTTCGGCGAAGAATACCTCTTCTTTATCCGCGATTTCGACCGAGAACAAGTCAAGCGCCTGCCCAGCCTCATCATCCCCGGCCTGCCGCTGGAACCCGTGTGGCATGAGCTGATTATTTTTGCCGCCACACTCGTGGTCGGGCTGATTCTGGCCTATATTCTGGCCAGCAACATCTCCAAACCCATCCGCATTTTGGAATTCGGCATGAACCGGCTGGCCGCCGGCGAATTGGATGCGCGCGTATCGCAGCAGTTGGACGACCGTAAAGACGAACTGGCCAATTTGGGCGTGCAGTTCGACAAAATGGCGGCACAGTTACAGAAATTGGTGGAACGCGAACGGCATCTGCTGCACCACGTTTCGCACGAAATGCGTTCACCGTTGGCGCGTATTCAGGCCATTGTCGGCCTGTTGCAGGCACGCCCCGAAAAGCAGGAACAATACATCGCACGACTGGAAGGCGAACTGACGCGCATGGACACGCTGGTCGGCGAACTTTTAACCCTGTCGCGCTTGGAAACGGCCAACATTCCCATGGAAAAAGAATCCATTACCCTGCTACCCTTCATTGCCCAAGTGGTGGAAGACAGCCAAGCGGTTGCCGAACAGAAACAGCACCACATTGCCTTGGATACCAGCCATCTGAACCCGAACACCTGCATCATGGGCAACGAGAGCTATCTTTACCGCGCCTTCGACAACGTCATCCGTAATGCGATGAAATACAGCCCAAACGGCAGCCGTATCCAAGTGCGTGCTTATGACGACCGCAAAACCGTCCATGTCGAAATCCAAGACAATGGCCCGGGCATCAAACCCGACCAGCTGCCGCATATTTTCACCGCGTTTTACCGTGCCGACAGCAGCAACGGACAGGACGGCACCGGTTTGGGCTTGGCGATTACCAAACACATCACCCAGCAGCACGACGGCAAGCTGATTGCCGACAATGTCGCCCCCAACGGTCTGAAAATGCACTTTATTTTCCCCAAACATACCCCGCCGTCCGGCCATAAGAAAACCTCGGCACAACATCGTTAAACCCATGCTTTACTCAAAAAGGACACGGCATGTATTTTCTGCTTTCCCCCGCCAAAAACCTGAACGAAAAACGAGATTTCACACCCAAAATCTATTCCCAGCCGCCGCTGTTGGAAGAGGCGGAAATCCTGATGAACGACGTGCGGCCACTGGCCCCGCAGCAAATTGCCGAACTGATGCACGTTTCCGACAAAATCGCCCTGTTGAATGTGGAGCGCAACCAGCAATGGCAGACACCGTTCACGACCGACAATGCCAAACAGGCGCTGTTTATGTTCAACGGCGACGTGTATGAAGGCATTGACGCATACAGCCGCAGCGATGAAGAAATCAGCTACATCCACAACCATGTGCGGATTTTGTCGGGGCTATACGGTATTTTGCGGCCGCTGGATTTAATGCAGCCCTACCGCTTGGAAATGGGCACGCCGCTGAAAAATTCGCGCGGCAAAAATCTGTATGAATTTTGGGGCAACCGCGTTACCGAGCGCCTGAACTACACGCTCGAATGCTCGGAAGACGGCATTGTGGTGAATCTGGCTTCGCAGGAATATTTCAAAGTATTGCAGCCTGCACAGTTGAACGCGCGCATCATCACGCCCGTGTTCAAAGATGCCAAAGGCGACGGCGCATACAAAGTCATCAGCTTTTACGCCAAACGCGCACGCGGCCTGATGGTGCGCTATGCCGCGCAAAACGCCGTGGAAGACGTGGAGCTGCTGAAACAGTTCGATTTGGAAGGCTATGCGTTCAACGAAGCCGCGTCCACCGAATCCGAATGGGTTTTCCTGCGCCGCCACGAAGCATAAACCCACGAAGCATAAACGGGGTGCAGGCTGCTTTTCATCCTTCAAAAGCAGCCTGCACTTTTCCGATTGGCCGAAAATGCCGAAATTTTTTTGCGTTATAATACGCACCGTTTCTTATTTCATTGTCTATCAGAAAGCGAACTTATGACGGCTCAAATCATCAATGGCAAGCAAGTTTCCGAAAAATGTATCGCCCGCGTCGCCGAACAAGTGGCACAGCGCAAAGCGGCCGGATTGCGCGTTCCCGGCCTGGCGGTGGTGTTGGTGGGCGACGACCCGGCCAGCGCGGTATATGTCCGCAACAAGCAGGCAGCCTGCGATAAAGCGGCGCTTAAATCGTTTTCGCACATTCTGCCCGCCGCCACCGGCGAAGCCGAATTGCTGGATTTGATTGACCGTCTGAACGCCGACCCGGAAGTGGACGGCATTTTGGTGCAACTGCCGCTGCCCAAACACATCAACAGCCAGTCCGTTTTGGAGCGCATCCACCCGCAAAAAGACGTGGACGGCTTCCACCCGTACAACATGGGTCGTTTGGCGCAAAAAATGCCGCTACTGCGCCCCTGCACGCCCAAAGGCGTGATGACCCTGCTGGCGGAATACCAAATCAACATCCGCGGCAAAAAAGTCTGCATTGTCGGTGCATCCAATATTGTCGGCCGCCCGCAGGCTTTGGAAATGCTGCTGGCCGGCGGTACGGTAACCGTGTGTCACAGCGCCACGCAAAATCTGGCGGCAGAAGTGGCGGCAGCGGATATTGTCGTGGCCGCCGTGGGCAAACCCGATTTTGTGAAAGGCGCATGGATTAAAGAAGGCGCGGTGGTGATTGACGTGGGCATCAACCGCTTGGCAGACGGCAAATTGTGCGGCGATGTGGAATTCGACGCAGCCGCCGCGCGCGCTTCCGCCATCACGCCCGTTCCCGGCGGCGTGGGCCCGATGACGATTGCCAGCCTGCTGGAAAACACATTGCAAGCCGCCCAATTGCGCGATTGAATTTGGTAAGGCGTTAAAAAACAGCCTGCACTTTATCTATTGGAAGTGCAGGCTGCTTTTGTATCGGCCGTATAGCCACAAAATCCGTGTTTATATTTATGGCATGAAATTCAAACGATTAGCCCGCCATCATGCCACGATGTATCGAATTGAATGATAAACATTATTTTTTATATTATAATGGCACGCAACAATAGTTTTTTATTGTTATTTAAGAATACTTGATTGGTTTAAACAAAATTTCTGGAAGGGAATAGAATGAGCGAAGTCCAAACTTTTGCAGCATACTTAAAAAGCAACAGCACCGCCACACACGACAGCGTGGATAACTTGGTGATGTCGGTCAAACCGTTTTCAACGCCTGAAAACTACGTTAAATTCCTGCAACTGCAAGCCATTTTCCATAAAATCGTCGATTCGGTTTACAAAGACAAGGAATTGAACCAAAAAATTAAAGATTTGGCTTCAATGGCGCGTTACGACGACGTTATCAAAGATTTGCAGGATTTGAACGCGAAAGAAGCCGAAGTGTCGCTGGAAATTCCAAAACCGAAAGGCGCGGAAGCCTTGGGCTGGCTGTATTGCGCGGAAGGCTCGAACTTGGGCGCGGCATTCTTGTTTAAAGATGCAAAAAACAACTTGGGCTTCGGTGCGGAACACGGTGCGCGCCACTTGGCTCCACACATGGATGGCCGCGGCAAACACTGGCGCGGATTCGTGGCGCAATTCAACGAGCTGACCGTTTCCGAGGAGGAAAAGGAAGCCGCGTTGAAAGGTGCGCTGGAAGCCTTTGCTTTCTATAAAGTTTTGCTGCGCGCGATTTTTGAAATCTAAGCGTTTCGGCAACGGAAAAGCAGCCTGCACTCGGTTAATCGAAGTGCAGGCTGCTTTTTTATTTCGGCATCACATCATTTGCAGTCGGGCGATACGGTTGTCCAAACTTGGGTGCGTGCTCAACAAAGAATCTTTGGATTCGCTGGCAATGCCCATGGCCGTCATATTTTGCGGCAAACGGCTTTCGCCGCCTTTAAGCCGTTGCAAAGCAGCAATCATTTTGGCCGGTCCGACCAGTTTTGCCGCCCCCGCATCCGCACGGTATTCGCGCTGGCGGCTGAACCACATCACGATAATGCTGGCCAAGAAACCGAACAATACTTGCAGCACCATCGATACGGCAAAATAAATGCCCTGATTATTCTCGCCATCACGGCTTTGCGCCACCGCGCTGGCAATAATCCGCGCAAAAAACACTACAAACGTATTCACAATGCCTTGAATCAGCGTCAAAGTCACCATATCGCCATTGCCGATGTGCGCCATCTCGTGTGCCAACACGGCTTCCACTTCATCGCGCGTCATGTTATCCAGCAATCCGGTCGATACGGCGACCAGCGAGCTGTTTTTGGTGGCGCCGGTGGCAAACGCATTAGGCTCAGGCGAATGGTACACCGCCACTTCCGGCATTTGGATATTCCATTGGCGCGCTTGGTTTTCTACCGTGCTCAGCAGCCATGCCTCCACTTCAGTTCTCGGCGAAGTAATCACTTCCGCGCCCACAGATGCTTTGGCCATGCTTTTGGAAAGCAGTAGCGAAATAATCGAACCGGTAAATCCGACCACGGCGGCATACGCCAAAACACTGCCGGTATCGTGCGCACGATTCAGGCCGGTAATGTGCAGGATAATATTGATTACGACCAGAACGGCAATATTGGTCGCCAAGAAAAGGAAAATGCGCTTCATGTGTGCCCCACTGTTTGGTTTATTAGAATAAAAATTTGAAGGCTGGATTATCGCAAAATTCACGGTAAAGAACAGCCAAACAAGCGTAAAACGTTGCAAAAGGCGGTGTCAAACCCGGAATTCTGTGCTTATAATCGCCGCTTGACGGTGCGCTTCGGACACCATTTTGAAACGGAAATTTGATTGGGAAGATGATGAAAATGAACAAACTGATTGTACCGGCCGCTGTGGCTGCCGTTGCGCTTTCGGCCTGCGCGCACACGAAACCCGCCCCTGACAACGCGCCGCAAATCGGCACGGCAAATCCCGCTTCCGCCTTCTGCGAGCAAAAAGGCGGCCAATCCGAAATCCGCAAAAACGAAGACGGCAGCGAATACGGTGTATGCCATCTGTCCGACGGCAGCGAAGTAGAAGAATGGGAATATTACCGCGCAAATAATCAATAATTTATCCGAAACAAAAGCAGCCTGCACTCCAAAATTCAAAGTGCAGGCTGCTTTTTCATTCAAACGCGTTACACGTTCACTTTTTCCGCCACTTCATTGTATTCGGCAATTTCGTTGAAATTCATGTAGCGGTAAATCTGGTCGCCGTTTTCATTGATAATGCCGATGTTGGCGTGGTACTCCTCAACCGTCGGGATTTTGCCGAGTTTGGAGCAAATCGCCGCCAACTCTGCCGAGCCGAGGAACACATTAGTGTTTTTGCCCAAACGGTTCGGGAAGTTGCGGGTGGAGGTGGACATTACGGTCGCGCCTTCGTGCACTTGGGCTTGGTTGCCCATACACAATGAGCAGCCCGGCATTTCCATGCGCGCGCCGGCACGGCCGAGTACGCCGTAGTGGCCTTCGTCCGAAAGTTGGTGTGCGTCCATTTTGGTCGGCGGCACCACCCACAGGCGCACGGGGATGTCGCTCTTGCCTTCCAGCAGCTTGGAAGCGGCGCGGAAGTGGCCGATGTTAGTCATGCACGAGCCGATGAACACTTCGTCAATCTTCGTGCCGGATTTTTCGGACATGAAGCATACGTCGTCCGGGTCATTCGGGCAGGCGATAATCGGCTCTTTAATATCGTCCATGTTGATTTCAATCACGGCGGCGTATTCGGCATCTTTGTCCGCTTCGAGCAGCTCCGGATTCGCCAGCCAGTTTTCCATGGCTTTGATGCGGCGTTCCAGCGTGCGCGCGTCTTGATAGCCGTCGGCAATCATGTTTTTCATCAATACGATATTGGATTTCATGTATTCGATAATCGGCTCTTTGTTGAGCTTCACGGTGCAGCCTGCAGCGGAACGTTCGGCGGATGCGTCGGTCAATTCAAAGGCTTGTTCCACTTTCAAATCGGGCAGGCCTTCGATTTCCAGAATACGGCCGGAAAAGATGTTTTTCTTGCCGGCTTTGGCCACGGTGAGCAAACCTTGTTTAATCGCGTAAAGCGGAATGGCGTTCACCAAATCGCGCAGGGTTACGCCCGGTTGCAG
>ERZ773054.633-NODE-633-length-25434-cov-54.906182_pt1 | contig 25434 bp, 27 predicted proteins | sample MGYA00580630_ERZ773054 | MGnify/ENA primary metagenome ERZ773054 (study PRJEB29015, sample SAMEA2737994) | human oral metagenome | biome: human oral; feature: human-associated habitat; material: dental | place: China | collected 2115 ... | reverse complement strand
ATCAACAAAGGCCGTCTGAAAACCGAATTTCAAGTTTTCAGACGGCCTTTCAGTGCAGCTGCTGCAAACAGATTACTTGGGCTGCCAAGAATCTTTCAGCGTGACCGTGCGGTTGAACACGGGATGCTCGGAGCTGTGGTCTTTGCGGTCGGTCACGAAATAGCCCAGACGCTCAAACTGCCAACGGCTTTCGGCGGGCAGGTTTTTGGCTGCAGGTTCGGCGTAGGCGGTGATTTCTTTGACGGACTCGGGGTTGAGGAAATCGGTAAACGGCAGGTAGTTGCCGTCTTCGCCGCGCACGGCATCGGGACGCTCGACGGTAAAGAGTCGGTCGTACAGGCGGACTTTGATTTCAGCAGCGTGTTCGGCGGAAACCCAGTGAATCACGCCTTTGACTTTTCTGCCTTCGGGATTTTTGCCCAAGGTGTCGTGGTCGATGCTGCATTTGAGTTCGACAACGTTGCCCGCTGAGTCTTTTACGACTTCGTCGCACTTAATCACATAGCCGTGACGCAGGCGCACTTCGCCACCGATTGTCAGACGTTTGAAACCCTTGGGCGGATTTTTGGCAAAGTCGTCCGCTTCGATGTAGATGGTTTGGGACACGGGGATTTCGCGCTCACCCATTTCTTCGTGATTGGGGTGGAACGCGGCGCGGCGGCTTTGGGTTTTGCCGGCTTCAAAGTTAGTCAGGGTCACTTTGAGCGGGTTCAAGACCGCCATCAGGCGCGGAGCAGAGTTTTCCAGCTCTTCGCGAATCGCACCTTCCAATACGCTCATATCGACGATGTTTTCAGATTTGGAAATACCGGCGCGTTTGGCAAACAGGCGCAGGCCTTCGGGCGTGTAGCCGCGGCGGCGCATACCGGAAATGGTGGGCATCCGCGGATCGTCCCAGCCGGCAACGTGGCCGTCTGCAACGAGCTGGTTGAGTTTGCGTTTGGAGGTGATGGAATACAAAAGCTCCAAACGGGAAAATTCGTATTGGCGCGGGCGGGTGGCGTGCGGCGCCGGGATGTTGTCCAACACCCAGTCGTACAGCGGACGGTGGGCTTCAAACTCGAGCGTACACAAGGAATGCGTGATGCCTTCGATGGCGTCGGAAATGCAATGCGTGTAGTCGTACATCGGGTAGATGCACCATTTGTCGCCGGTATTGTGGTGATGGGCGCGGCGGATGCGGTAGATGACGGGGTCGCGCATATTGATGTTGCCTGATGCCATGTCTATTTTCAGGCGCAGGGTTTTGCTGCCGTCGGGGAACTCGCCGTTTTTCATGCGTGTGAACAGGTCGAGGTTTTCTTCGATACTGCGGTCGCGGTAAGGGCTGTTTTTACCCGCTTCGGTCAGCGTACCGCGGTATTCGCGCATTTCTTCGGGCGTCAAATCATCGACATACGCCTTGCCGTCTTTGATCAAACCGACGGCGTAGTCGTAAAGCTGATCGAAATAGTTGGAAGCGAAACGCGGCTCACCCGCCCAATGGAAACCCAACCACTCGACGTCTTCTTTGATGGCGTTGACGTATTCGTCGTTTTCTTTTTCAGGATTGGTATCGTCGAAACGCAGGTTGCACAAGCCGTCGTAAATATATGCCAAACCGAAGTTCAGGCAGATGGATTTGGCGTGGCCGATGTGCAGGTAGCCGTTGGGCTCGGGCGGGAAGCGGGTTTGGATGGCATTGTGTTTACCGCTTTTGAGGTCTTCTTCGATGATGGTGCGGATGAAATGGTTGTTCGCAAATTGGTCTTTGTTGAGCATATTTTTTCTCGAGGGTAATGTTTTCAGACGGCCTGAAAACAGGGAATGAATTTTCCGGCGATTGTACCTGAAAGCGCGGCGGCTTCACAGCGGGGGAGAAGCGGCGGTATGGGGTGGAACGGGGATGAGGCCGTCTGAAAAACGGCTTTCAGACGGTCTTCAATATCAATTTATGAATCGGAAGGGTGGTTTTCCGTTTGCGCCTGTCCCGATGTTTTGCGGTCGATAAAATGAACCAGTTGATTGCAGATCCAAACGAAGGCGATGACGGTTAGAAGCGATACGGGGTCGATCATAAGCAGCCATATGGTGCCGAGAAAGGACCAGCGCAGTGAGGCCTAGAAAGCCTGGAGGGCGGATTTGTCCAAGGAGAGCAGGCGCGGGCGGGAAGCGGTGCCGACGATGGCGGCAATCAGTGCTCCGGCAAAGAAAAGGGGCAGGCCTATCCATAAAAAGCCGGAACCGTGCCGGTTGAAGCGGGGATCGGCGGGGTCGGTGTAGGCATCCGAGCCGTTTGCCATCATGATATAGTGGATTAACTTTAAACCAGTACGGCGTTGCCTCGCCTTGCCGTACTATCTGTACTGTCTGCGGCTTCGTCGCCTTGTCCTGATTTAAATTTAATCCACTATAAACAGCAGCCAAAATCCGGCTGCCGCCCACAGGCTGCCCGCGAGCGTGGCCGGACGGATGCGGCGGGGAAACAGGAGGTAGGGCAGGCTTGCCGAGGCAAACATGGCCAAGCCTGCTCCAAATGCCCAGCCGAAGTGTTCGGGGACGACATGGCTGCGCCATGCCGCTGCGGCGGGGATGACGGCCAGGCTGCCGATGAGAGACAGGCTGGCAAAACGGGCTTCGTCGATATGCGGTGTTTTCATGTCCGGCGTTTTTAAAAACGTTCGTCTTTCCCCAGATAACGCCATTTGCCCGGCGGCAGCGCGCCGAGTTTTACCTGCCCCATGCGGATGCGTTTCAGGCCGGTAACGCGCAGGCCGACGAGTTCGCACATGCGGCGGATTTGGCGTTTTTTGCCTTGTTTGAGGATGAAGCGCAGTTGGTCTTCGTTTTGCCATTCGACTTTGGCGGGACGCAGTTTTTCGCCGTCCAGGCTCAGGCCGTGGTTGAGCAGGCGCAGGCCTTCTTCGCTCAGGCGGCCTTTGACGCGCACGAGGTATTCTTTTTCGATGCCGCTGTCGCCGCCGATGAGTTGTTTGGCGATGCGGCCGTCTTGGGTGAGTACCAGCAGGCCGACGGAGTCGATGTCGAGCCGGCCGGCGGGAGCCAGGCCTTTTTTGTGGCCGTCGCGGTAGGGGATGCGGCTGGTGTCGCCGTCCCAGCGGTTTTCGGCGGTGATGAGTTCGACGGCGGCGCGGTAGTCTTTTTCGGGCTGGCCGCTGACGTAGCCGACGGGTTTGTTCAGCAGGACGGTTACGCGCTGTGCCTGTGTTTCGTGCGCCTGTTTGGCCAGTTCGATGCGGTCGGCGGCCGTGACTTTTTGGCCGAGTACGGCGGTTTGGCCGTTTACTTTGACCCAGCCTTGTTCGATATAGCCGTCGGCTTCGCGGCGGGAGCAGAGTTTGAGTTCGGCCATGCGTTTGGACAGGCGGACGGGTTCTTGCGGGTTCATTAAGACTTCCTTAATGGTTGAAACCCCGCCCTTTGGGGCGGCGGAATCGGAATGAATGTATGGCGGGCGGCACAGGGTATTGTGCTTTGTGTGTTGAAACGTCGTGTTTTTTGTTTTTCAGACGGCCTTTGTTCAGCGGTTGCTGCCCGCCACCATGTCGAGCAGGAACAGGCGGCAGTCGAGATTGCCGTTGTAGAGCGGGATTTTGCGTTTCGGGTTCAGGCGCATCAGTTTGGGCATGTCTCGGTCGCCGGTAAACATGCCGATGGTCCAGCCTGCGTAGTGCTGCTTCAGCCAGCCGCCCAGTTGGGGGTAGAGTGCGTGCAGGGCTTGGATTTCGGCCAGGCGTTCGCCGTAGGGCGGGTTGGACAGCATGATGCCGCCTTGGCCGTTCGGCCGTGCGTCTTGCGCGTCGCGGTCGGTGATGTCGATGAAGCCGTCCACTTCGGCGAAGCGTGCGTTTTGCCGTGCGGCACGGGTCATGGCGCGGTCGTTGTCGGATGCGGCGATGTTTTCAGACGGCTTGTTTCGGGCGGCTTCCCGTGCCTGTTGTTTGATGCGCTGCCACAGGGCGGGGTCGTGTTTTTGCAGTTTTTCAAAGCCGAAACGGCGCATGATGCCGGGGGCGCGGTTCAGGGCGATGAGCGCGGCTTCGATGGCGATGGTGCCGCTGCCGCAGAAGGGGTCTTGGAAGGGCCGGCTGCCGTCGTATCCGGCCAGCAGCAGGAGGCCGGCGGCCAGGTTTTCGCGCAGCGGGGCTTCGCCGGTGTCTTGGCGGTAGCCGCGTTTGAACAGGGCTTCGCCCGATGTGTCGATGAAGATTTGGACGGTTTTGTCGTCGAGGAAGGCGTGTATGCGGATGTCGGGTCGTTGTTTGTCTACGGACGAGCGTTCGCCGAAGCTGTCGCGCTGGCTGTCGCACACTGCGTCTTTGATTTTCAGGCCGACGAAGGCGGGGTTTTTGATGCGGGCGCGTTTGCTTTCCACATGAACTTTGATGCTGTCCGCAGGGGTGAACCAGTCTTGCCAGCGGATGTTGCGCGCGGGTTTGTAGATGTCGTGTTCGGTGCGGTAGGGGGCTTTGGTCAGGCGCAGCAGGACGCGGCCGGCGGTGCGGCTGTGCAGGTTGGTGCGGTAGACTTGTTCGAGGCCGCCGGTGCAGGCGATGCCGCCTTCGGTGGGGGCGAGGTCGGTGCAGCCTTGGGCGGCAAGTTCGGCGTGCAGGACGCTTTCCAGCCCGCGCGGGCAGGTAACGAATAGGGAGTAGGTGGTCATGGTGTTTGAAGGCCGTCTGAAAGGCGTAGATTATAGCGGAACGGGGAAAGGCCGTCTGAAATGGTTTTCGGCTCCGTTTTCAGACGGCCTTTGTTGCGGATGGGGATGTTTCGGTTTGAAGGGTCTGCTGCCTGCCGCAGGGCGGGTTCAGACGGCCTTACATGCCTTCCATGAGTACGGTGTCGATGCAGTCGCACAGGGCGTGCACCAGTACGATGTGGTTTTCCTGGATGCGGGCGGTGCGCGGGTGGGGGACGTTGAGCAGGATGTCGTTGTCTTTGAGTATGGCGGCGATTTTCCCGCCGTCGCGGCCGGTGAAGGCGAGGATGCGCATGTCGCGTTCGTGGGCGGCTTTAATCGCTTCGATGACGTTGCCGGAATTGCCGGAGGTGGAGATGCCAAGCAGGACGTCGCCGGGGCGGCCGAGCGCGCGGACTTGTTTGCTGAAGATGTGTTCGAAGCCGTAGTCGTTGCCGATGGCGGTGAGGGCGGAGGTGTCGGTGGTGAGGGCGATGGCGGCCAGTTCCATGCGTTCTTTTTCAAAACGGCCGGTCAGTTCGGCGGCGAAGTGTTGCGCGTCGGCCGCCGAGCCGCCATTGCCGCAGACGAGGATTTTGCCGTCGTTCATCAGGCATTCGATCAGCATCATGGCGGCTTCGGCCGTCGGTTCGGCCAACACTTCGACGGTTTGCCGTTTGGCGGCGATGCTTTCTTCGAAATGGGCGCGTACGCGTTCTTGAAGGGTGGTCATAAATTTTTATCCTGTGATGTTTTGCAGCCAGACGGGGGGATTCCCGCCTTCGATTAAGACGGCGTCCAAACGGCAGTCCGTACGCCCTTTGCGGTGCTGTTGCAGGTAGTATTCCGCGCTTTTTTGCAGTTTGGCCAGTTTGGACGGTGTGATGCTGTATGCCGTGCCGCCGAAGGCCGCGCTGCGGCGGTATTTGACTTCGACAAACAGCAGGGTGCCGCTTTGTTCGGCAATCAGGTCGATTTCCCCGAACGGGCAGTGCCAGTTGCGGGCGATGATGCGGCAGCCTTGCTTTTCCAGAAAATGTGCGGCGGTATCTTCCGCCGCCTGTCCGCTCGGGTGGTTCAGGCGCATGGGGTTTCCGTGGTCGGGGCGGGCGGTTTGCCGCAGGTGCGGCGGATAATACGGGGATACTCTGCCGATGTAAATATCTGCCGATGTAAATACAAGCGTTTGCAGGGCGGTTTTGTTAGAATGCGGCTTTAACAGGTTTGCAGGCCGTCTGAAAATGCGTTTGGACTCCGTTGAAGCCCCGCTTTCAGACGGCCTCTTTTGAAATTTGCGACAGGCAACGCCCATGATAGAGAAATTTTTGAACAAAGCCGCAGGCAGTTTGCAGCCCGCCTTATATGTGGTGGCCACGCCCATCGGCAATTTGGCCGACATCACGCTGCGCGCGTTGGCCGTGCTGGGGCGTGCCGATTTGGTTTGCGCCGAGGATACGCGCGTTACCGCCCAGCTGCTTGCCGCCTACGGCATTCAGGCGAAACTGATGAGTGTGCGCGAACACAACGAGCAGCAGATGGCCGACAAGGTGGTGGCCGCGCTTTCAGACGGCCTGATTGTGGCGCAGGTGTCGGATGCGGGTACGCCTGCGGTGTGCGACCCGGGCGCGCGGCTGGCGGCGCGGGTGCGCGGGGCGGGGTTCAATGTCGTGCCCGTGGTGGGCGCGAGTGCGGTGATGGCGGCTTTGAGTGGGGCGGGTGTGTCCGAGTCGGATTTTTATTTCAACGGTTTCTTGCCGCCGAAATCGGGCGAACGGCGCAAGCTGTTCGAGCGGTGGTCGGAAGCGGACTATCCGGTGGTGATGTTTGAAACGCCGCACCGTATCGGGGCGGCTCTGGCCGATATGGCGGCCGTGTTCCCGCAGCGGCGGCTGACGCTGGCGCGCGAGCTGACGAAAACGTTTGAAACCTTTTTGTGCGGCACGGTAAGCGATATTCAGACGGCCTTGGCGGACGACGGCAATCAGGCGCGCGGCGAAATGGTGTTGATCCTGCATCCGGCGGTGCGGGAGAAAAACGCCGGTTTGTCGGAAGAGGCGTTGCGCGTGATGAAGATTCTGTCCGCCCGGTTGCCCACCAAACAGGCCGCCGCGCTGGCTGCCGAAATTTGCGGTGAGAACAAAAAATCGCTTTACGATGCGGCGTTGGCGTGGAAATGACGCGCATCGACCCGATTTTGCGGCGGACAGGCCGTCTGAAAAGGCGGATTCCCCGTCCGAATCGCAAAACACAGGCTTTCAGACGGCCTGCGTTTTTCGTTTGACGGGGAAATTCAATGATGGTGGTGATGATCGTGCCCGCCTTCCGTCCCGCCTCCGGTTTTCCCTTTTATCAGCGTAACGACGAACTCGCTCGTCTCGGCCGCTTTGCCGGAAATAAAGTCCGCGCCGTCAAACCGCATCACGTCTCCCGGTTTCAATTCGTGTTTCTCGCCGTCGTTCAATTCGAAAACCACGCGCCCCTTGCTCATGGTCAATAAAACATCGTGCCCCGGATGGTTGTGCCGATTCATTTCACTGCCGGCAGCCAGTTTTTTGCGGACCACGACATAATCGGGCGCATCGAAAACCTTGCCTTCGCCGGAAGCGATTTCGGCGGCGGATGCCGATGCTGCAGCAACGGCAAGCAGCAGGGCGGTCAGATATTTGGGTGTTTTCATTGTCTTTACTTTCACTATGGATGATGGGTTTAAAATATTAACATATTTGATTTTTGTTCTCAAAATTCTATCCGGAGTAGTCATCAAGGCCGTCTGAAAAGGCCGAACCCGGCTTTCAGACGGCCTTTTTGCCCGTCAGCAAAGCAAAAAGGGCGCGGGGGCTATTGCTAAGCCGGGGATAACCCGCTAGCATTGCACGACTGCGAAAACAAAAAACTAATGGTGAATTATGCCGAGTGCAATCATTGTTGAAGATGAAGTTTTGGCGGCCGAGCGGCTGCGTGTTTTGCTTGAAGAATGCAATGTCGTGTTGCTGAAAGTGTTCCATCATGCCAAAGCGGCCTTGGAATGGTTGAGCGTACACGAAGTCGATATCGTCTTTACCGACATCAATATGCCGGAAATCAACGGCCTGGAGTTTGTCGAACGGATCAAACGGATTGCTAAGAAACAGCCGCATGTGATTTTTACCACGGCTTACGAAGAGCACGCCTTGCGCGCGTTCGAGCTGGCGGCGGAGGATTACCTGCTCAAGCCGATTAAAATCGCCCGCCTGCAGGCCGCACTCGCCCGCGTTCAGGACAACATTGAAGAAAGTGCCGACGAATTCAAAAACTTCCAAGTGTTTACCCGCGAGCGCATGTTGGAAATCCCCTGGCAGCAGGCGCGCTACCTGCAGGCCGACCAGAAAACCGTGTTTCTGATTACCGGTGACGGCGCGAAATACGAACTGCCGAAAACGCTGGTGTACTGGGAAGAATTGCTGGGTGAGAAAGTCATCCGCGTCCACCGCAACGCGCTGGTGATGCGCCATACGCTGGACAGCCTGATCCGCCTCGACGGCGACGATGACGACAGCAACGCCAGCTGGGGCGCGAAAGTGTTGGATGTGGAAGAAGTCCTGCCCGTCAGCCGCCGCCAGCTTTCCGCCATCCGCCGCATCTTGCGCGAAGGGGCGTAATATCCGATACCGAAACCCTGCCGTTTAAGCGGCAGGGTTTTTTATGCGTGTAGCGTTATGCCGTTTGAGGTTTCAGACGGCCTCCAACCGGAATATCCTGATGAACAAACACATCGATGACTTGCTGTTTGACCCATTTACCCCGCTCAAAGGACGTATCAAAAAACTGAAAAAGCGTACCCATGCCGCCGTGCTCAAAAACGGCGAAGTTGTGTGCGGAAGAATCCGGCATTGGAGTTCGCTCAGTAATTGCGATTTCGTTTTTGACCGTGCAGGCAATATCCTGATTGCCGACTACCATATCCGCAACCGGAAATCCGCCGTCGAGCGGAATTTATTCCGCTATGACGGCAAAAACCGCCTGCTTGAATCTTGGCGGATTATGCGGAGCTGCCAGTTTGAGCGAAATCTGTATTTTTACAGTGAGGCAGGTTTGCTGCGGGAAATGCAGGTTTATGAGGGCATAATCGCAGAAGATTCCACGGATTATGCCGGTTGGCTGCATTTTCTGCCCGACGGTCTATTGGCGGATAAAGACGGAAAAGCCGCCGATATCGAACGCCTGAACCTGAAACACCGCCATACCGTTTACTACGAATATGACGGAATCGGACGGCTTATCCGGGAAACAGAAGCCTTCGAAAGTGTTGAGGGGGTCAAGACTTACAGTTATGACGGCGAAAGCGGCAGGATAAAGGAATACTATTTTTACGAAAACGGCATACGGATCGAACAATGGCTATATACCCATACCCCGCAGGGGTGGTTGCAGGAGTGTGTTTACCGACACAAAGATTATGCGCTGCCGAGCACGGAATATTACGAATACGATGATGAAGGCAACGAAACCGCATTTCTGAGTAACGGCGAGTTGTGCCGGAGCACCCGTTATGAAAACGGCAGGCCGGCTGAAGAAATCATCTATGATTTACATGACGGAGGCAAACCGAAAAACCGTACGCTGTGGCCGGCCGAAAATGAAAGGCACTGTTATACTTGGCATGAAAAAAGCTGGCTGCTTGAATCGATTGATTACACCAATGCGCGGGGAAACACCCTGAAATCGCAATTTTTCCAGAGCGACGGAACGCCGAACGGCACAAGTGAATGTACCTATACAGCGCAAAAGATGCTTGAAAGCGTATGTTCGATAAATGCATCGGGAAAGGTTACTTCCCGTATGCAGTGGCATTACGGCTATGATGCGCGCGGCAACCTCGTCCGCTATTATTGTTTGGAAAACGGCCGTCTTGATTCCTACGACATCGAAACGCTGGAAATCGAATATTTCGACGCTGAAGAGGCCGTCTGAAAAACATACTCCCGAATAAAGCCGTATCCGCAGAGGCCGTCTGAAAGCTACAATAACGCTTTTTCAGACGGCCTTCGAACATGACACCGCTTTCCCTGCTGTACCGCGCCCTTTGGCAAATCGCCCCGCCGCTTATCCGCCGCTACCTCCGCCGCCGCGCCGTCAAAAATCCCGCCTACCTCGACTATTGGGACGAACGCTTCGGCCGTCCGCATCCCGCACCGCTGCAAAACGCCATTTGGCTGCACGCCGTATCCGTGGGCGAAACGCGCGCCGCCGAACCGCTCGTCCGCAGCCTGCACCGCCGCTTTCCCGACGCGCCGCTGCTGATTACCCAAATGACGCCGACGGGGCGCGAAACGGCGGAAAAACTGTTTCCCGACGCGCAATGCCGCTACCTTCCCTACGACCGTCCCGATTATGTGGCGCAGTTTTTCGACGAACACCGCCCGCGCTTCGGCATCCTGATGGAAACCGAAATCTGGCCGCACCTCATGGCCGCCTGCCGCGAACGGAACCTTCCCTTATTTCTCGCCAACGCTCGCCTGTCGGAAAAATCGCAGCGCGGCTACCTCAAGGCTGCTTCCCTTATCCGCCCGGCCCTGGCCGCCCTGAAAGGCTGCTATGTCCAAACCGAAGCCGATGCAGGCCGTCTGAAAAGCTTGGGCGCGGCCGACCCGAAAGTGTGCGGCAACACCAAATACGACATTTCCCCGCCGCCCGAACAGCTGGAGAAAGCCGCCGAGTTCAAACGCAAAATAGGCGGCAGGCCGACGGCGGTATGCGGCAGCACCCGCTTTTACCGCGACCAAGACGAAGCAGAACTGCTGCTGAGGGCTTGGCAGTCCTACCGCGGCAATGCCCTGCTGGTGATTGTGCCGCGCCATCCCGAACGCTTCGAAGCCGTTTTTCAGACGGCCTTAACGCTGGGTTTCCGCACGCAGAAACGCAGCGACGGCCAAGCAGTGGCCGCCGATACGCAGGTTTGGATAGGCGACAGCATGGACGAGCTTTATGCCTATTACGCCGCCGCCGATGCCGCCTTTGTCGGCGGCAGCCTGGTGGACAGCGGTTGTCAGAACATCATCGAACCAATTGCCTGCGGCCTGCCGACCGTGTTCGGTTTTTCCACCTACAATTTCGAACAAGCCTGCCGCAGCGCAACCGAGGCGGGCGCGGCTGTTCAGGTGCGCGATGCCGACGAATGGCGCAAGATAACCGAACAATGGCTTTCGGACGACCGGCTGCGCCGGCAGGTATCGGACTGCGCGGAAGGTTTTATCCGCCGCCACCGTGGCGCAAGCGAAACCATCGCTTCACTGATTGCGGAGGCCGTCTGAAAATATAATCCATCGGATAAGGACGCTCCGTATCGCCATTTGCTAACGTCAGTTCGCCGCGCAGGCGGGAGTTTGACCGTACGACAGATTCTAAGCGTTTCTGAAAATCCGATACCTAGATTCCCGCCTACGCGGGAATGACGAATTCTGCCGTGGGCGGTGTGAACGGCGCGTTCGTGTTTGGATTTCCGCTTGCACGGGAATGACGAAGCAAACCGGCGCAGGCAGATGGCGCAAGTGGCCAATGTCGTATCGATTGCTCGCGTGTTGGTTATAGTGCCCCGATGATTACGGAGGCCGTCTGAAAATATAATCCATCGGATAAGGACGCTCCGTATCGCCATCAGCTGATGCAAGTCCGACGCACAGGCGGGAGTTTGACTGTGCGACAGATTCTAAGCGTTTCTGAAAATCCGATGCCTGGATTCCCGCCTGCACGGGAATGACGAATTCTGCCGTGGGCGGTGTGAGCGGCGCATTCGTGTTTGGACTTCTGCCTGCGCGGGAATGACGAAGCAAACCGGCGCAGGCCGTCTGAAAAGATACGGATGCGGCGAATTTGGTTTTAAACCGATGTGCGGTGTCGCCCCGCCGTATCCAGCTGCTTGCGCGGATTGGTTCAGAATCCGGCCGTTTTGCAGTCAAAACGCCCGCCGTATATCACGGCGGGCGTTTGTTTTTTTCAGACGGCCTCTTTTGGCCAAGGATGGTCGGTGCGGGTTAATCGAGGCGGTAAAACTCGTCCGCGCCCAGCGGTTCGCGTTCCAGCAGGGCGGCGAGGGCGGCGGTGTCGGCGCAGGAGCCTTGTTGCAGCAGGGTGATGCTGTCGGGGCTGAGGAAGCCGTCGCTCAACAGGTTGGCCAGCGGTAGCATCGGGCGCAGGAGGGGGAGCGGGATGGAGGCGGTTTGAAACGGCGGTTTGCGGTGCACGGTTTGGCGCAATAGGTTGAGGTAGTCGGCCAGCGTCAGTTTCAGACGGCCTGTCATGTGGATGACGCTGCCGTGCGCCGATGGGGCGTTCAGGAGGCGGGCGAGGCCGTCGGCCACGTCTTCGGCATGCACGGGTTGGAGGTCGAAACGGCCGCCGTCCGGCAGGGGCAGGACGGGCAGGCGCGCCAGTTTGAGGAAGGCTTCGCAGCTGCCGCCACCGCGCCCGTATACCACGGAAGGGCGTGCCAAGACGGTGTGCGGGCCGTTTTCGCAGACGGCTTCGTCGCCGCGCCCTTTGCTGCCGACGAAGGCGACAGGATGTGCGGGGTCTGCGCCGAGGGCGGAGAGTTGCAGCCAGCGGGATACGCCCGCTTCCCGCGCCCATGCCGCCAGTTTGGCGGGGGTATGGTGGTGGACGGTTTCGAGCAGGTCGCGGCGGCGGCTCATGATGCCGACGCAGTTAGCGACGGCATCGCAGCCTTCCAGCAGCGGCATGGCGGCCGATGCTTCGGGGTTCAGCAGGTCGAGTTCGCGGCGCGACGGGGTGCGGACTTGGTGTCCGGCTTCGCGCAGGCGGCGGGCGAGGCGGCTGCCGATAAAGCCGCTGCCGCCGAGCAGCAGGATGTTCATGGTGTTTTCCTTGTTTTCTTTGTTGTCGGGCGGGGGATGCTTGAGGCCGTCTGAAAGCTTGAATGTGCGGCCGGCGTGTGTTTGGGCATTCGATATTCCGTTGGCCGGCGGTTTGGAAACGGATGGTTGTCCGCGTTGTCCGTTTCGGTTGTGAAACCGCCTTCCGGCTTTGTTTTCCTGTTTTCAGACGGCCTCCGTACCGGACGGGGAGGCCGTCTGAAAAGGTTTTAGGTGTGCAGCAGGCGTTTGAGCGGGCAGGGTTGTCCTTTCGGCTGCGGCAGGACGCGGTGCGCGCTCCATTCCGGCGCGGCGGCATCGAGGCGGCGGGCGAGTTCGGGCAGGTGGTTGGAGGGGACGGCGGCAAACAGGTGGTGTTCCATGTGGTAGAGCAGGTAAACGGTGGCGAAGTTTGCCCAGGCCTGCCGTTCGGTGCGGGCGTATACGCCGTGGGTGTCGCAGTCGTGGTGCACCGACCAGACGGCGAAGAAGCCGACCAATGCGTTGGCCGCTATCATGGCGGCGGTGTGGTAAAGCAGTACGGGGTGCCGCGTGATGAGGGCGGCGGCGATAAAGGCGGCAATCAGGAACATGTCGAGGCGGCTGCGGCTTCGGGTGGTGCGGCTGCCGTGCATCAGGCCCTGCCATTGGATGCGCACGGAAAACAGGCCGCCGAACAGGATGGCTTTCCAGGCGGGCAGGCGTGCCCAGTTGCCTTCCACGTCTCCTTCGCCCAGCGGGTCGCGGTGGTGTTGCAGGTGGGTGTGGCGGATGGCGTGGGTGCTGCACAGCATGGCGATGCTCAGTAGGTGCAGCATGATGCGTACGCCCGGACGGTTCAGGCCGATGCTGTGGTGGTAGCAGTCGTGCGCCTGCCGCAGGGCGCAGGTGAAGAAGAAAAACGACATGACGAGTGCGGCAAGGTATTGCCCGTATGCCGCAAACAGCCAGGATGCGGCCAAGAACGGCAGGGAGAGCAAAACGTTGAAGGCAATCTGGCGGCGGTTTAAGTGCAGCAGGTCGCGCCATTCGATTTGGGGTTTTCCGGTCGGTTTCATTTTTGCTGTTCCAGTTCGCTTATGCGGTATCCGGCGGGTATCGAGGGTTCTTTTTTCTGCAACAGGCGGATTTGCTGCCGGATTTGGTAGGCCAGCACCAAAAGCAGGATGACGCCGCCCAAGATGGCGCAGCGCATGGCGATAAGCAGGTTGGCGGCCGCGCTGAGTTCGAAATCCGGTGCGAACGCCAGGACGCACAGGAGCGGGATGAAGACGGTCAGCCCGGCGTAGAGCCGCTGCCAGAACAGGCCGCTTATTTCTTTGACGTTTTCGCGTTCGTCGTTGCAGAGGGAGGCCAGGACATGCTTGAGTTGTGGGCCGACAATCAGCCAGCAGGTCAGGCTGGTGAGGAGGGAGACGGCGGCCGTCATGATAACAATCATCAGGTTTTCCATGGTGTTTCCTTTCGTTGTTCCGGCGGGTCAGTAAGTCAGCAGCAGGCGGCGGGCGGTTTCGTTTTGTTTCCGGCAGTAGGCGGCCATTTCCTGCGGTTTGCCTTCGAGGGCGCGCACGGTTTTTGCACGGGAGCCGACGAACTCGAGCAGTTCTTTTTCGATTCGGGCGGCTTGTGCGGCATCACCGCCGGCCATGCGGTTTTCGCATTCTTGAACCCGGCGCAGGTGGGCGGTCATTTTTTCCGGCGGCAGGGCGGCATCTTGGCTGTCGGGCGGACAAGGCATGGTGAAGACGGCGATTTCCATGTTGTCGCGGAAGACGCGGGGGCATTGGGACAGTCCGCCGTCGTCGGCGGCAAAGGCGGCGCAAGGCAACAGCAGCAGGGGGAGCAACAGTTTTTTCATTTCAGGTTCCTTTCTGAGGGTTTGATGCGGCATACGCCGTTTTCGCATTGCGGACGGGGCAGGAGCCACGCCGGGAAGCGGTAGCGGTTGCGGGCGAACCAAGGGTAAATCAGGTCGGCGAGGCGGTCGAGCAGCGGCAGGTTGGCCAGTTTGACGAGGGCAAAGCCTTTAAATCCACGGTACATCAGCCGGACGGCCGGCATTTTGCCCAGCATGACGCCGTCGTTGCGCAATATGTGCAGGTAGGTCAGCGCATCTTCGGCGGTAATGCCGTATTGTTTCAATATTTCTTCGTTGCCCTGAATGGCGACGGCTTTGAAATATTCCGCGCGGTTGTCTTCCAAAATCAGGGCGATTTCACGGATGCAGATCGGGCATTCGGCATCGTAGAAAATTGTGTGCTTGTCCATGGCGTTACTCTATAGATCGGTTCGGGTTTACAGCCGGTTTTCAGACGGCCTCAGGCGGGTTTGAGCACCATCAGGAAGTAGATGACGACTGTGGCGCAGAAGGCAGGATAACCCAACAGTTCCCAAATCCGCGCATAACGCCAGTATTTTTGCGGCAGGCTGTTTTCTCCCGTTTCGTGTGCGGCCTGCGCCATTTTCGCTAGACGGATTTGCAGCCAGACCACGGGCAGCCAGCAGATGCCGCTCAAGATATACAGGCCAATGGTCCAGGCTATCCATTTTGTGTCGAAGGATAAGTTGGCCTGCGACATCATCCACCAGCCCGACAGCGGTTGGAAAATCACGGCGGGCGTGGTGAACCACCAGTCGGCCTTGATGACCCATTTCGACACCACCGCCTGCGCCGGCACGGAGCCGCTGCGGTTGGCCCAGAAGAGGTAGAACGCCGTGCCGAAGCCGGTGCCGACCATTAGCGTGGCCGAAAGGATGTGCAGGGTTTTTACAATCAGATAGGTGTTCATGATGTCGTTCCTCGAATAAACGCGGTTTCACTTTTTCAGACGGCCTTCATGCCACAGGAAGGCCAGCAGTGCCAAAATCGGCAGGTTCTTGACTAACGGTGCGAACGGGTGCAGCCACATTTGTGGCAGGGCGAACGCGATAATCAGACTGTATGCCGCCACCGTTGCCGCTTGTGCCGCCCAAAGTGCGGGCAGGCGGCGTGTGCGGCTGAAACACAGCAGGCCGAAGACGACGTCGAGCAGCGATGAAGCCAGCAGCAGCGGCCATTGGAAGGCCGTCTGAAAACCGACTTCGGCCAAGAGGGAAAGCGATTCCTGCGGCGCGGTCAAAACCGGTTGCAGCCCGCTCCACAGCCACAGGATGCCGAGGGAGTAGGGCAGGTAGTCAGGTATTCTGCGTTGCTGTTCCATTTTTAAAATTCCTAAATTTCTGTCTGGACAGAAATTTTAAGCCAAAAAATTTTTGCCGGGCGGCGGTTTGCCGAAACAACGGATACGGCAGTTTTATTCAACTTTTATTCAATGCTGTTTCAGTATTTATATTGCAGCATTTCCTATTCAAGCCGTTTTCAGACGGCCTGGATGTTTGGAATGGCGGTATTGTATTTTTAGTCTATAATTTCTGTCAATACAGAAATAAAAATAAATTTGAAGACGGTGGAAGTAAAATCGATATTACTGTTTGTTAAAAACGGTAGTTTTATGAGAAAATGAAAGAGAATAATTATTTTTTAAACAGGCCGTCTGAAAGTGCCGATAAGTTTTCAGACGGCCTTTTGACAGACAGATATTTTTTATCTTTTTTTGGGAGTGATGTTTGATGAAATTCCGTTCCGTTTTCATGACTTTATCTTGCGCATTTGCTTTGGCCGCCTGCGGCGGTCAGGACGGCTCCGCTTCGGTGCAGGCCGGTTCCGCCGCAGCCGAAGTGCCGGCCGGCTCGGTTAAAGTCCAAACCGCGCGTGGCGAAGCCGTTGTGCCGCAAAATCCCGAACGTGTGGCGGTTTATGATTTGGGCGCGGTCGATACGCTGAGCAAATTGGGCGTGAAAATCGGCGCGTCGGTGGATGCGCAGAATTTGGCCTATTTGGATGCGCCGTTGAAAGACGCGGTGAAGGCGGGCACGCTGTTCGAGCCGAACTACGAAGCCTTGAATGCCTATAACCCGCAGTTGATCGTTATCGGCAGCCGTATGGCTAAAGATAAGGTGTCCGACGAATTGGCCAAGCTTGCGCCGACCATCGATATGACGGCGCAAACGGACAATATGAAGGAGAGTGCGAAGGCGCGCATTGATGCTTACGGCAGGATTTTCGGCAAACAGGCCGAAGCGGATGCTTTGAAGGCGGAAATCGATAAGACGTTTGCCGATGCGAAGGCCGCCGCGCAGGGTAAGGGAAAAGGGCTGGTGATTTTGGTGAACGCGGGCAAGTTGTCGGCTTTCGGCCCCGATTCGCGTTTGGGCGGTTGGATACACCGCGATATCGGCGTGCCTGCGGCGGACGAGGCGATTAAGGAAGGTTCGCACGGACAGCCGGTTTCTTTTGAATATATCAAGGAGAAAAATCCCGACTGGCTGTTCGTCCTCGACCGCAGTGCGGCGATAGGCGAAGAAGGGCAGGCGGCGCGCGAAGTGTTGAATAATCCGCTGGTGGCGCAGAGTACGGCCTGGAAAAAAGGGCAGGTGGTGTATCTGCCGCCGGAAACTTATTTGGCCGCAGGCGGTGCGCAGGAGCTGCTGAATGCGGGTAATTTGTTGAAGGATGCTTTTTCTCAGGCGAAATAGGCATTTAATTTTTTCAGACGGCCTTGATGCGCGGGATGTCGCCATGAGGCCGTCTGAAAGTTTGTGCGGGCTGTGCTCGGATGTTGTGTGGCAATGTGATGCGATATTCCGACACGCGGGGCTGCGATAAAGCCAAACGGGTGTGCCGCCCTCAACGGCGGGGCTTCAACCATTTAAGGAAATAATGATGAAACGACAGGCATTGGTGTTCAATTTGGCCAATCTGTTGATATTGCTGCCGCTGTTTGCATTGAGTTTGTCGGTCGGGGTGGCGGAATTCCATTGGTCGCGGATTTTTTCTTCGGCCGACAGCATGCAGTTGATGCTGATCAGCCGCCTGCCGCGCACCTTTGCGGTGGTGTTGAGCGGTGCGTCGCTGGCGGTGGCGGGCATGATTATGCAGATTCTGATGAAAAACCGCTTTGTCGAGCCTTCGATGGTGGGGGCGAGCCAGAGTGCGGCCTTGGCCTTGCTGCTGATGATGCTGTTTGCACCGTCCGTTGCGCCGCTGTTGAGGATGTCGGTCGGCGCGGCGGCGGCGATGGCGGGGATGCTGCTGTTTATGGCGTTGATTTCGCGCCTGCCGCCGACGGCGCAGTTGATGGTGCCGCTGGTGGGGGTGATTTTCGGCGGGGTGATTGAGTCGGTTACGCTGTTTATCGCTTATGAGCAGGAGATGATGCAGGCTTTGGGCGCGCTGTTGTCGGGTGATTTCTCCAATATGATGCAGGGACGTTACGAGCTGCTGTGGATAGGCGGCGCGGCGGCGGCATGCGCTTATCTGATTGCCGACCAATTGACGATTGCGGGGCTGGGCGATTCGGTCAGTGTCAATCTCGGCCTGAACCGCACGGCGGTTTTGTGGTCGGGGCTGATGATTGTGTCGCTGATTACTTCGCTGGTGGTGGTTACGGTGGGCAGCATTCCGTTTATCGGGCTGGTCGTGCCCAATATCGTCAGCCGTTTGATGGGCGACAAGCTGCGTGCGAGCCTGCCGGCGGTCGCGCTGATGGGGGCTTCGCTGGTGTTGGCCTGCGACATCGTAGGCCGGACGATACGCGCGCCGTTCGAGATTCCCGTATCCACTGTGTTCGGCGTGGTGGGGACGGTGTTGTTTTTGTACCTGCTGATGCGCAAACCCGCGCATGCCGTCTGAAAAAGGGAGGTGCCGAATGTCGAAGGAAAAAACGGCCGCATTGTCCGGCCTGTACCGCCCGCTGTGGCTGGCTTTGGCCCTGCTGGCCGCATCCTGCGTACTGTTTATGACGCTGGGTGCGAACGGGCATTGGGATTTCGTCTTGCCGAGGCGGGGGATGGTGCTGGCTTCGCTGCTGCTGGTGGCGTATTCGGTGGGCGTTTCGACCCTGCTGTTCCAAACGCTGACCAACAATCCGATTCTCACGCCGTCAGTGCTGGGTTTCGATTCGCTGTATGTGTTTTTGCAGACGCTGCTGGTGGCGGTGTTGGGCGGCATCGGCTATTCGTCTCTGCCGCAGACGGGCAAGTTCGCCTTCGAACTGGCGGCGATGGTCGGCGGCTCGCTGCTGCTGTTCCAAACGCTGATGCGGCAGGGCGGGCGCGATTTGGCGCGGATGATTTTAATCGGCGTGGTGTTCGGCATTTTGTTCCGCAGCCTGTCTTCGTTGCTGCAAAGGCTGCTCGACCCTGAAGAGTTTGCCGTGGCGCAGTCGAGCACTTTTGCTTCATTCAATACAGTGAACGCCAAGCTGCTGGGGGTATCGGCCGTTATCGCGCTGGTGTCGGCCTTTTTCCTGTGGCGCGAACGGTATAAGCTGGACGTGCTGCTGCTGGGGCGCGATCAGGCGGTGAATCTCGGCCTGAATTACCGGCGCGATATGTTGTGGATTTTATTCTGGATTGCGGTTTTGACGGCCACGGCCACGGCCTTGGTCGGGCCCGTGAGCTTTTTCGGCCTGCTGGTGGTTGCCTTGTCCGACCGCTTTTGCGGCAGTATCCGCCACAGCCTGCGCCTGCCGATGGCCTTTCTCACCGCATCGGTGCTGCTGGTGGGCGGGCAGACTGTGTTTGAACATCTTTTGGACATGAAGGCCGTGTTGAGCGTGGTCATCGAATTTGCCGGCGGACTGGTGTTTTTATGGCTGGTGCTGCGAAAGCCGAAGTAGTCCTCTGGATTTTTGGAGGGGGAAGTGTTTAACTGCTGCCTAATTGATTAGGCATCAGGTGTGCAGGACGATGGGAAAAGATAGGCATTTTACGAACAGGTGGCCGTTTGGTTATCTTTAAATTGGTTGCTGCCGGTAATGGATAATTAAGTTTTCAGACGACCTTTTTACTAAATTGTCGCATATACTTGACAAAGAATTCTGCTCCTTCTAATATTTTGTCAAATATACACGACAAATAACCTTATGAACCGTGTCCGCCAATTTCGAAAACAAAAAGGTTTGTCGCAGCAGGGGCTTGCCAAACTGGTTGAAGTGTCGCGCCAAACCATTAATCTGATTGAAAATCAGGACTACAATCCAACACTGGCTTTGTGTATCCGTATTGCCAAAGCCTTGGACGTTGATCTGAACAAACTGTTTTGGGAGCAGGAAAATGAACAAATTGAACCGTCGTCTGATTGATTATGCAGTAGGTGTGCAGGATGAGCGAGAACGGCAGGAGTTGTATGAACGTATGGCTGTTTGCTTTATCTATATCTATTGGTCGTTGCCGGTGATGTTCCTTATCGGTTTGCTGACCGGTTGGGAGTGGGGTTCATATGCCTTTTTTGCGTGGCTTGCCTTTGCTTTCCTTTTGTTCGGCCGGAAAATGAATGACTTGTCGAGCACAGCCATTCAGGATTCGGAAATTACCCGCACCAATTCCTCAGAACTATTGAAAAAGGCAAGAAACACAGCCTTGATAGAGGGGTTGTTTTTTGCCGTTTTGATGGGTGGCATGTTGAAAAAAGAGGTGCCTGAAACGCCTGTGTTACTTATTTTCCCATTCATGTTATTGTTTTTCATTGCTGTATTTTTGGGAGTTTACTGCAGCTCAAGGGTAAAGGTTAAAAAAGCTTTAAAGGATTTGAAAGAGGACGATTGAAGTTTTCAGACGGCCTTTTACTTTGTAAGGCCGTCTGAAAAACAATCCCAAAACAACCGAAAAAAAACAAGAGAATAGTACAATGATTTCTATCCAAAACGTCAGCCACGGCATAGGCGGGCAAACCATATTGGACAACGTCAGCCTCGACATCCCGCAAGGCGGCATCACCGCGCTGATTGGGCCCAACGGCGCGGGCAAATCCACCCTTTTGTCGTTCATGGCGCGGCTTCAGCCGCTCAAACACGGCAAAATCACCTGCGGCGGGCTGGACGTAACGGCCACCCCGACCGCCGAATTGGCCAAAACCCTTTCCATCCTGACACAGGAAAACAACATCGTCAGCCGCATCAGCGTGCGCGACCTGCTCATGTTCGGCCGTTATCCCTACCATCAGGGCAGGCCGTCTGAAAACGACAAAGCCATCGTTGAAAACGCATTGGCGTCTTTCCAGCTTCAGACGTTTGCCGAACGCTACCTGACCGAGCTGTCGGGCGGGCAGCGGCAGCGGGCGATGATAGCCATGGTGTTCTGCCAGCAGACCGATTACGTTTTGCTGGACGAGCCGCTCAACAACTTAGACATGTATTACGCCCGCAACCTGATGCAGCTTTTGCGCCGCCTGACCGACGAACACAGCCGCACCACCGTCGTCGTCCTGCACGACATCAACCAGGCCGCCGCCTATGCCGACCACGTCGTCGCCATGAAGGGCGGGCGCGTCGCCATGACCGGCCACCCCAACGACGTCTTTACTGCCGCCAACATCCGCGAATTGTTCGATATGGACGTGGACGTATTGGACTACAAAGGCCGGAAACTCGTCGTGCATCACGTTTGACGGCGCACGGCGATATATTGGGAGGCCGTCTGAAAACCCTTTTCAGACGGCCTCATGCTACAATCCGCCGCTTCGACGATTTATTTGAGACGCATAACGATTATGGCGCAAAACATACAGGCAGCACTGCAACAGCTCAACACCCTAATCCTGGGCAAAGAAGACGTACTCAAACAACTGCTGGCCTGCATTTTGGCCGACGGCCACGTTTTGTTGGAAGACGTGCCGGGCGTAGGCAAAACCACGCTGGCGCACGGTGTGGCGGCGGTGCTCGGCTTGGACTACCGCCGCGTGCAGTTCACCAACGACATGCTGCCTTCCGACCTCTTGGGCATCAACATCTACCGCCCGAACGAAGGCAAATTCGAATTCCACCCCGGCCCCGTGTTCCACTCCTTCCTGCTGGCCGACGAAATCAACCGCGCCTCGCCCAAACTGCAATCCGCCCTGCTTGAAGCCATGGAGGAAAAGCAGGTTTCGGTGGACGGCCGGACCTACCGCCTGCCCAAGCCCTTTATTGTCGTGGCGACGCAAAACCCGACCGAACAGCTCGGCACTTTCCCGTTGCCCGAATCCCAGCTCGACCGTTTCATGATGCGTTTGAGCATGGGCTATCCCGCCGCCGAAGCGGAAAAAATGCTCTATTTCCACGGCGACCGCCGCCGCGTGCTGCCGAAAATACAGCCGGTCTGCAATGCCGAAACCCTGACGGCCTGGCAGCAGCAGGCGGCACAGACGAAGTTTGCCCAAGCCGCCGCCGATTATGTGTTCCGGCTGGTGCAGGCCACCCGCCAGCCCGGCCTGTTCGTTACCGGCCTCAGCCCGCGTGCGGGGCTGGCCGTCGTCAATGCCGCCAAAGCATGGGCGTTCATGCACGGACGCGGCCATGTGCTGCCGGACGACATTAAGGCCGTTTGGATTTCCGTGACCAACCACCGCCTGCGCCCGCTGCAACAGGGCGGCAGCAGCACGCAGCTGCTCAACGGCATCCTCAATCATGTGGCCGTTCAGTAAATCCCTGCCGGCGCCGTCCGTCGGACGTTCGCCCGCCTTGTCTGCCATCCGCTGCCGCCCGACGCGCTTGGGTGCGGGAATGGCGGTCGTCGTGGTTTTGCTGTGGCTGGTCGGCGTCAATTACCAAGTCAATTTGGCCTATGCCGCCGCCTTTTGGCTTTTGGGCTTCCTTATCGTTGGCGTGCTGCTGACCCTGCGCCAGCTTTTGTCCTTGCAAATCGACGTTGAAATGCCTAAGGAAGTGTTTGCCGGACAGGAGGCCGAACTGCACCTGCGCGCCGTGAACAACCGCAGGCAGCGGCAATTGTGGCTGTGCAGCGAAGATGATTTTCTAAACGGCAACAGGCCGTCTGAAAACCTGTGGCAGGTTTGGACGGTGGATGCGGCAGGGGAGAAAGAGTTCGTTTGGCGCGTTCCCGCACGCCTGCGCGGACGGTTGCGCGTGCCGCCGCTGCGTACCGCTTCAGTTGCGCCGTTCGGCCTGATTGCCGCCCAATGCGTCTGGCACTGGCCGAGCGACGCGCTGGTGTATCCCGCGCCGATAGCGCATACGCCGCCGCAGGCAAGGCCGAAGGCGGACGTTCAGGCGGCCGAACGCCGTCTGAAACCCGGCGGCGACGAATTGGCCTACCTTCAAGTGCATCAGGACGGCATGCCGCTGCAGCATGTGGCATGGAAAACTTATGCCAAAACAGGCGAAATGATGTCGAAACGCTTTGAAGAACTGCAGGCAGTGGCCGACGACCGTATCATTTCCTACCGCGATTATCCGGCGGGCACAGATAACGAACGGCTGGCAGGGCTGTTGTGCCGCCGCGTACTCGATGCCGAACGGTTTGGCGCGCCGTATGTGCTGGAGCTGCCGCGCCGCACCATCGCGCCGCAAAACGGCCAGCGCGAAATGTGCCTTGCCGCGTTGGCCCTGATGTAAAGATAAGAGGCCGTCTGAAACGGCCTTCCATACGGGCGCAATGAGTTTCCTTTGTATAAGCCGTGTTTTCAGACGGCCTCAAACGCCATAAAACCTACGGAAACGTTTTTTCCATGCTGATATTGAATCCCGCCTTTTTGGAACAGATACCGCCGCGCAAAGTGATTGCGGCGGTTTTGCTCGCATTGGTTTGGGCATCACTGCCGCTGCTGACGACGCTGCCTGCCGGCATCATTGCCGTGTTCGGCGGTATGCTGGTATTACGCTTCGTGCTGCTGTATCTGCGGGCGGGCAAACTTCCGACCTGGTTTTTGATGATTTTGCTGGTGGCGGCAGGAGCGGTCGTGTGGCAGCAGTTGGGTACCGTCATCGGCCGCGAGGGCGGCATTTCTTTCCTGCTGCTGATGATTATGCTGAAGGCTTTTGAAGGCCGGGCGATGCGCGATTGGCAGGTACTGCTGCTGTCTATGCTGTTTTTGGTCGGTTCGGCCGTGTTGTTCAACCAAAGTCTACTGACCGGCGCATGGCTGCTGTTGGCCCTGTTGTCCGTCAGCCTGTGTTTCGCGCTGCTGTGCGGGCTGACTGTCGGTACGGCCGTGCGGCAAGGTTTGTTGGCCTTCGGCCTGACATTGCCGCTGATGGCTGTGTTGTTCGTCGTGATGCCGAGAAAAAGCGAGCCGTTGTGGCGCATACCGCAGCCAAAGCAGGAACAGGCGAAAACCGGCTTGTCCGATACGATGGAGCCGGGCAATATCGGCAGCTTGGTACAAAGCAACGAATTGGTGGCCAACGTAACCTTCGACAACGATGTCCGTCCCCGTCCGGAACAGCTTTATTGGCGTGCGGTGGTGATGGCGGATTTTGACGGGAAAACATGGCGGGCACTGCCCGTTGGAATCAGCGAGCCTGCGGCAAATGCGCGTTCAGACGGCCTCAAAGTGTCTTATCAAATGATTTTGCGGGATCAGAACGGCATTATTCCCGTTTTGGATTATCCGCTGGCTTCAAATAATCATCCGCCCGCCGTGTCCGTCCGGTTAGGAAACGTTATCCGTGTCCGCAGCAGGGAAGGGTTGAGGCGGGTCAATCTGCAATCCAGTGTTTCCGATTTTATGCCGCAAACCTTGCAGGAATTTGAAAAACAGTATTATCTGCGCCTGCCGCCAAGCGGCAATTTCCGCACCCGCCAATTGGCGCAACTGCTGGCCGGAGAAAGTATATCCGCACGGCAGTTTGCCGATAAAGTCCTCAATTATTACCGCAGGCAAAAGTTCGCCTATACCTTGCAACCGCCCCTATACAACAATAACGACGGCATCGATGATTTCATGTTCGGCAGTAAACAGGGTTTTTGCGAACACTATGCCCAAAGTTTTGTTGTAATGATGCGTGCAGCGGGCATCCCGGCCCGTGTCGTCACCGGTTATCTCGGCGGCGACTATCAGGAGAACGGTAATTTTTGGCAAATCCGCAGCAAAGATGCCCATGCCTGGGCAGAAATTTGGCTTGAAGAAGAGCAGGCGTGGCTGCGTATCGATCCCACAACTGCTGCATCTGCACAACGCCAAAGCGGCGGGTTGAGCAAAGCCTTGCCTGAAAACGAATGGCAATTGGTATCCGGTGGGAATAACGACCAAATTTGGAACCGATGGGCAGAGAGCGGGCAGTTCTATTGGCAGCAATGGGTTGTCAATTATGATGACAGCAGTCAAAACAACCTGTTTGCAAAAATAGGACTGGGAAAATTTAATTTTTCTACCGGTATCTTAGTAGGATTCGGAGGCATCCTGGTTGCTTTGTTGCCTATTGCTTGGTGGTGGCTGCGAGGCAGGAGGAAGGAGCAAGAACCGTTGGCAGAGGGTTTCCTATTATTGAAAAATGTGTTGCTTGGTTCGGAAGATGAAACCCTGCCATCCGTTACTGCTTCAGAACTGATCGAAATAATGAAGCAAAATAATGCAGAAGATACAGAAGTAACCCAGGTATTGCACCAATATGAAGAATGGCTGTTTGCTTCTGATACGTTGCCAAGTAAAACAGAAGAAAGACGATGGTTGAATAAAGTAAAAAATGTTGCCCAGAAATATGCAGAATAAAAAATCAATTAAATGTTTATATAAAACATGCTAATAAGCAATTTCCTATATTTTTCTTGCAATATTTGTTTGACAGTATTTTCGGATGTCCGTATAGTTCGGTTCTTCGCTGCTTCGGCAGCGTATTTTGACGGTTTAGTTCGACTTCTTTTTAGAAATAGTTTGACAAAAAGAAACGACGTGCTACAATAATCGTCTTTGCTCTTTAACAAACAGATTACCGATAAGTGTGAGTGCTTAGGCCTCACACTGTTTGGAAGACAGACAAGATGATGTTTTAAACATTGTCCTGTCGCTTTCTTTGAAGCAGACCAGAAGTTATTAAGTTAGAGATTGAACATAAGAGTTTGATCCTGGCTCAGATTGAACGCTGGCGG
>ERZ773054.631-NODE-631-length-25448-cov-17.532509_pt1 | contig 25448 bp, 24 predicted proteins | sample MGYA00580630_ERZ773054 | MGnify/ENA primary metagenome ERZ773054 (study PRJEB29015, sample SAMEA2737994) | human oral metagenome | biome: human oral; feature: human-associated habitat; material: dental | place: China | collected 2115 ... | reverse complement strand
GTGGCGTTCAGCCGACGATGTACCGCGGGCGCTTCTGGACCATGCGTATGTACGCGGGCTTCTCCACAGCGGAGGAATCCAACAAGCGCTATCGCTACCTCATCGAAAGCGGTGCGACGGGGCTTTCCTGCGCGTTTGATCTCCCGACGCAGATCGGCTACGATTCCACGGATACCATCGCTGAGGGCGAGGTCGGCAAGGTCGGCGTTGCGATCGATTCGCTTGCCGATATGGAGATCGACCTCGGCAAGGTCTCCACGTCCATGACGATCAACGCACCGGCTTCCGTTCTGCTCGCGATGTATATCGCTGTGGCAGAGAAGCAGGGCGTCTCCGCGGACAAACTCAAAGGGACCATTCAGAACGATATTCTGAAAGAATACGCGGCACGCGGTACCTATATTTTCCCGCCGCGTCCGTCCATGCGTCTCATCACGAACATTTTCGAATATTGCTCCAAGAACGTGCCGAACTGGAACACCATTTCCATCTCCGGCTATCACATCCGCGAGGCGGGTTCCACCGCGTCGCAGGAAATTGCATTCACCATTGCGGACGGCATCGCCTATGTTGAAGCCGCCATCAAGGCAGGTCTCAGCGTCGACGACTTTGCGGGACGTCTCTCCTTCTTCTGGAATGCGCACAACAATGTGCTCGAAGAAGTTGCGAAGTTCCGTGCCTCCCGCCGCGTCTGGGCGAAGGTCATGAAAGAGCGTTTCCACGCGCAGAAACCTAAGTCCATGATGCTCCGCGTTCATACACAGACGGCCGGCTCCATGCTGACCGCGCAGCAGCCAAACAACAACATCGTCCGCGTTGCGCTCCAGACCGCAGCAGCGGTTATGGGCGGCACGCAGTCGCTGCACACGAACTCCCGCGACGAGGCGCTTGCGCTTCCGACGGAGGATTCGGTTATGGTCGCCCTGCGTACGCAGCAGATCGTTGCGCATGAGAGCGGTCTCGCCGATGTGATTGACCCGCTCGCAGGCTCTTACTATGTCGAGGCGATGACAAACCGCATCGAGAAAGAGGCATGGGAGTACATCAAGAAGATTGATGATCTCGGCGGCGCTGTTGCGGCGATCGAGAAGGGCTACATCCAGAAGGAGATCCAGGACAGCGCCTATAAGTGGCAGATGGATGTTGAGTCCGGTGCACGCGTTATCGTCGGTGTCAACAAGTTCCAGGTGGAAGAAGAGGCTCCAAAGAACCTTCTCCGCGTGGATGCTTCCGTCGGCGAGAAACAGAAGGCAAAAGTCGAGGCGATGAAGGCAAAGCGCGACAACGCTGCTGTACAGGCGGCTCTGGCTGACCTTAAGAAGGCTTGCTCGAATGAGAACGAAAACCTCATGCCGCACATCCTTTCGGCGGTCAAGACCTATGCAACGCTTGGTGAGATCTGCGGCGTGATGCGTGAAGTCTTCGGCGAGTACGAGGCACACGTCAACCTGTAAGAAGCGGTTTTTGGTGAATACACACGGGGCAGCGCCGCTTTGCGGCGCCGGCTCCCTTCAGGAGGAATATAAAAATGGCAGATAAAATCAGAGTGCTCGTTGCAAAACCGGGTCTGGATGGTCATGATCGCGGCGCCAAGGTCGTTGCGCGCGCACTGCGCGATGCCGGCTTTGAGGTTGTTTACACGGGACTTCGTCAGACCCCCGAGGAGATCGCTGAGGCGGCTCTGCAGGAGGACGTCAACGTGGTTGCAATGAGCATCCTCTCCGGTGCACATCCGCATCTTTTCCCGACGGTCGTGGATCTCGTCCGCGGCAAGGGGATGAAGGACGTGCTCATCATCGGCGGCGGCGTTATTCCCGAAGGGGATATTCCCGCGCTCAAGCAGGCAGGCGTTGCAGAAGTCTTCACGCCCGGTACGCCGACCAGCGCGATTGTTGATTTCATCAAGGCAAATGTCAAGGCGTAAAATCGTTTTTTGAAAGGATGGATGACAGACAGGAAACATTCGGTCTGTCATCCATTCCCTTGTTTCTTGTGGAATCACTGCGCTGAGGAGGTGGGCATATGGATATTGCAGCTGAGGTGCTAAAGGGCAATCGCCTCGCACTCTCACGCGCCATCACGGCGATTGAGAATGAGCGCGAGAATGCAACGGACATCATGAAGTCGCTCTATCCGCATACGGGACATGCCTACGTACTTGGCATTACCGGCCCTCCGGGTGCGGGCAAAAGCACCATGACGGATAAGATAGCCAAGGAATACCGCAAACGCGGGAAAACCGTAGGCATCATTGCCGTCGACCCTACGAGTCCCTTTTCCGGCGGTGCCATTTTGGGCGACCGCATCCGTATGAATGACCTGACGCTCGATGAGGGCGTTTTTATCCGCAGCATGGGTACGCGCGGCAGCCTCGGCGGCCTATCGCATAAGACGGCTGACGCGGTAAAGGTGATGGATGCGTTCGGCAAGGATATTATCTTTGTTGAGACCGTTGGTGTTGGGCAGTCCGAAGTGGATATCGTGCGGGCGGCGGACACTACGATGGTTGTTCTGATCCCAGGGATGGGCGACGATATCCAGGCGATCAAGGCTGGGATCTTGGAGATTGGCGATGTATTCGCCATCAACAAGTCCGATCTTGACGGCGCGGATAAACTCGTGCGCGAGATCAACATGATGCTTGATCTGGATGACCATAAGTCTGACTGGCGGCCGCCGATCCGCAAGGTCGTCGCAAACCGCGGCGAGGGGATCGCAGAGCTGGTGGATACGGTAGAGGAACACCGTGCGCACATTGAGGCAAACGGCGTTCTTGCCGCACGGCGTACGCGCCGCACACGCGATGAAATGCTGGACATCCTGCATGCAGGTGTTCGGCGCCGCATCGAAGGCCGCATTGTCGATACGGGCAGGCTCGAAGATTATGTGGCGAAAATCAAGGCGCATGAGACCGATCCCTATACGGTGGTCGGCGAAGTCATGGCCGAAATGTTAGCATAGCTAATAGGAGGAAATACCATGTTCAAGGTTCTAGGAGTGGATCACATCGGCGTTGCTGTAAAAGATCTCGAAGAGGGGAAGAATTTCTGGGCAGATGTGATCGGGATCCCCTGCACGAATCAGGAGACCGTTGCAGAGCAGAAGGTCACGACGACGTTCCATCCGACCCCGAACGGCAGCGAGATCGAGCTGCTCATCGGCACGGCACCGGACAGCCCGATTACGAAATACATTGAGAAGAACGGCGAGGGCATTCAGCACATTGCCCTGCGCGTTGACAACATCGAGAATGCAATTGCCGATCTTATGGCAAAGGGTGTCCGCATGATCGATGAGAAGCCGCGCATTGGTGCAGGCGGTGCAAAGATTGCGTTCCTCCATCCGAAGGCGACGAAGGGCGTTCTCCTTGAGATCTGTGAGCATGAGGATCGCTGAGCGACTTATCTCAGCATCTGTTGCAACCACGACGCATCCCATAGTCCCACGGAGAAATATCGGTGACTTCGGTGTTTCTCCGCAGGAATTTTTACTATAAAAACATCAGGAGGGATATGATGTCCACAGTCCAGGAAAAAATTGACTTGATGCTCAAGAAAAAAGAGCAGCTCATGCTTGGGGGCGGACCAAAGAGTATCGAAAAGCAGCACAGCAAAGGAAAGCTGACAGCGCGCGAGCGCATTGCACTGCTCTTTGATGAGGACACCTTTGTCGAGCTTGACCTCTTTGTGCGTCATCGCTGCACCAACTTTGGACAGGAGAAGAAGGATCTGGCCGCTGAGGGTGTTGTGACAGGCTACGGCACGGTCAACGGCCGTCTTGTCTATGCCTTTGCGCAGGATTTTACGGTCGAGGGCGGTTCCCTTGGCGAAAAGCATGCACATAAGATCTGGAAGGTCATGGATCTCGCGATGAAGATGGGCGCACCCTGTGTCGGTATCAACGACTCAGGCGGCGCACGCATCCAGGAGGCAGTTGATGCACTCTCCGGGTACGGCGGCATCTTCTACCGCAATACAAAGGCGTCGGGTGTCATTCCGCAGATCTCCGTCATCATGGGCCCCTGTGCAGGCGGTGCGGTTTACAGCCCTGCGCTTACAGACTTCATCTACATGGTGAAAAACACCAGCCAGATGTTCATCACGGGTCCTGCTGTCATTAAGTCTGTTACGGCAGAAGAGGTCACGGCAGAGGAACTCGGCGGTGCGATGACGCATAACAGCCGCTCCGGTGTTGCGCATTTTGCCGCAGAGAACGATGAGGACTGCATCGAGCAGATCCGTTATCTCCTCTCCTTCCTCCCCAGCAACAACATGGAGGAGACGCCGCGCGTAGAGACGGGCGATGACCCGAACCGTCAGGATGACCTCCTCAACACTGTTGTCCCTGACAATCCGAATGCACCGTACGATATGAAGGATGTCATCCGCAGCATCGTTGATAATGGCGAGTTCTATGAAGTGCATGAGCATTTCGCGACGAACATCATCTGCTGCTTCGCACGCTTTGACGGCCGCAGCGTTGGCATCATCGCAAATGAGCCGAACGTCATGGCAGGCTGCCTCGATGTCGATGCATCCAACAAGTCGGCGCGCTTCATTCGCTTCTGTGATGCGTTCAACATTCCGCTCGTCAACCTTGTCGATGTGCCGGGATTCCTGCCGGGCGTCGATCAGGAGTACAGCGGCATCATCCGCCACGGCGCAAAGATGCTCTACGCATACAGCGAGGCAACTGTGCCGAAGGTCACCGTCATCACGCGCAAGGCATACGGCGGTTCCTACATCGCAATGTGCAACCGTGAGCTCGGTGCAGATCAGGTCATGGCATGGCCGACGTCTGAGATCGCTGTTATGGGCCCTGCTGGTGCAGCCAATATCATTTTCCGCAAGGATCCGGATAAGGATGCGCGTACGGCAGAGTACATCGAGGAGTTTGCGACCCCGTACAAGGCGGCTGAGCGCGGCTACGTCGATATGGTCATCACGCCGAGCGAGACGCGTCCCTACATCATCACAGCGCTCAATGCCCTTGCTAGCAAGCGTGAGGACAACCCGGCCAAAAAGCATGGCAATATTCCGCTCTAATTGTAGGAGGAGTATCTATGAGCACGAACCGCGTTGCGCCTGAAATCGTCGCTGCGATTACCGCCGCCGTCCAGTCCATCATCGGCAGCAAGGTCGTGGCCGTCCGCATTCAACCGGCAGAAGTCTGGACGCTGCTTGGTCGTGACTGCCGCTGATAAGACGCTGCATACCGCAGCGCTTTCATAAAACAGGAACCATATACTTTTGGAGGAATGACACATGAAAAAGTTCAATATCACTGTCAACGGCACTGCTTATGCGGTAGAGGTTGAGGAAGTTCGCGGTGCTGGCGGCGCAGCAGCTGCTGCGCCGCGTCCGGCGGCACCGGCACCTGCTGCTGCGCCGCCTCCGGCACCTACTGCTGCTCCCGCTGCTAAGCCGGCAGCTGCTGCTGGTGCAGGTGAGAGCAACATCGAGGCGCCAATGCCGGGCAAGATCCTGGAGGTCAAGGTTTCGGTCGGACAGGCGGTCAAGGCTGGCGATACGCTCCTCATCCTCGAGGCGATGAAGATGCAGAATGAGATTGCTGCTCCTGCAGATGGTACGGTCAAGGCGATCAACGTCTCGGCAGGCCAGTCGGTCAAGGTACGCGACTCCCTCGTTATCCTCGGCTAATCTCTTTTGAGACGAATCCCGAAAGCCCCGCATGTTTGCGGGGCTTTTTGTGTCCTTGTCTTTTGTCTTTGAAAATGGTAGAATAAAATGAATATAATTGAATGGAACTGATCGGAGGAGATCCGCAGCATGCGGCTGAAAATCCGGATTCTCGACAAATACATATTCCGGGAAGTGTTTTTTTCCTTCCTCTTTGCGATTTGTGCGTTTTCAGCTGTTTTTATCGGCTCGGGGACTCTCTTTCGCATTGCAAAATATATTACGGATTATGGGGCGTCGCTTCCCTCGGTCATTAAGATCTTCGTGTTCAGCCTGCCAGGGGTCGTCATGTGGACGTTCCCCATGTCCATGCTGCTCGCGAGCCTTCTCACATTTGGCCGTCTTTCCGCTTCGAGCGAGATTACGGCGATGAAGTCCTGCGGCATCGGCTTTATGCGTATTGCCGCTCCTGCCGTCCTGCTTGGGTTTCTCGTGAGTGTTGCTGCCATCCTCTTTAATGAACATGTGGTGCCGCGGGCGAATACGGCGTACCGCAATGTTATTTACTATGAGGTCGAAGGCAACTCCGGCATGAAATCCCAGGAGCATGTCATCATCAAGGAGATTACAGGCGGGAATATTCAGCGGCTTCTCTACGCGCGGGAGTATGATGCGGCAACGCAGCGCCTGACAGGGGTGAGTTTGCAGGTCTTCGGCGACGATGGCAAGGTCAGTCACGTTGAAAACGCCGAATATGCGGAATGGACAGGTGCAGAGTGGATCATGCACCGCGGCGACCTCTACGATATTGCAGAGGATCGGTTGGAGCGCCATCTGCGCTTTGATACACAAGTGCTGCCTGTGAAAAAGGACCCACGCCAGATCATCCGAGAGCAGAAGGAGCCGGAGGAGATGACCATGCGCGAGCTGCGCAGGCAGATCGCGGTGATGCAGACCCAATATGTGAATACGAACAAGATGGAGGCAGAACTTTATCAGCGGGTTTCCGTTCCCATGGCGAGCCTTATCTTCACGCTCATTGGGGTACCGCTCGGACTTCAGCCGACGCGCAACACCTCATCGGCGGGCTTTGCCATGAGCGTTATCATCATCTTTTTTTACTATGCGCTGATGACGATGGGAAATGCGCTCGCGCGCGGCGGCGTGCTGCCGCCGATGCTTGCCGTATGGATTCCGAATATCGTGGGCATCATTGCAGGACTGATTCTCCTGCGCAGGGCATCGCGGTAAATGACGCACACAGTCTCTATGCGCAGAGAACGTGCCGTATGATACGAAGTGAGGTGACTCTATGTATGGCATATCGCTGATTCTTGTACTCGCCATTGTCGGCGGCGCCATAGCATTCATCGGTGACCGCCTCGGCACACGCATCGGAAAGCGCAAACTCTCCATCTTTGGTCTTCGTCCGCGGCATACGGCGGTTGTCGTCACCATTTTCACAGGGGTCTGTATCACGACGGTGACCTTTGGCGTTATGGCGGCCGTATCAGAGGATGTCCGCACGGCGCTTTTTGGGATGGATAAGCTCAATGCCATGATTGCAGATACACGCGATGCACTCGACCGGACCACGGCACAGCTCATGAGTGCGCATGAGGAACAGGAACAGGCGAGCGAAGCGCTCAGCAAATCTAAAGAGGAAGTTCAAAAACTCAAAGAAGAGCGGCAGGGCCTTGAAGAGGAATCTGCCCGCCTATCAGAGGGAAACCATGTACTCATGGCTGAAAATCAAGGGCTTGTATCACTCAACAGACATCTCACAGGGGAGAATGAGAACCTGCTTGCAGATATTCATGCACTTGGGATCCGTGCCAATGAGCTGCGGCAGGGAATTGTGAGTCTGCGTGAGGGGGATATTGTCTATCAGGCGGGGGAGATCATCGCGAGCGGAATTGTGCCTGCGGGACTTAGCCGCGATGAGGTTGAGCGGGGGCTTGCAGGCCTTGCGCAGCTCGGTACACGTAACATCTCTGCACGCCTTGGCGAAAACCGCACCGATCAAGACATCTGGATCTATCCGCAGGAGTACGATGCCGCGGTTCATACCATCGAAAAGAGCGAGACGGATATGATTGTTCGCATTGTTGCAGCGGGGAATCTCGTACGCGGCGAGGAAATCCGTGCAACACTGGAGCTCTATCCAAACCGCACGATTTATCGAGACGGAGAGCGCATTATTGCACGCACCTACCCACCGAGCGCTGTCGCCGCAGATGCCGTTGAACAGACGGTTTTGGCATTCCTTCGTGAGGTCAATGCGGCAGCTTCGGCGAAAGGCATTTTGCCGGACCCCATTCGCGGGACGGTCGGCGTTATCGAGGGGGCTGAGTTTTATGGACTGGTACATGAGCTTTCGACACAGAGCGGCGCTGTCATCATGTCAGCTTATGCCAACGGCGACACGGATGCGATGGGGCCGCTGCGTCTTACATTTCGGATTGAGAGCAGGGGAACTTCCTCATGATGGAGGCCGTTCTTGCCATTGATCCCGGGCGTGATAAATGCGGCATTGCCGTGCTCACTGCGGAAGGGACCGTTCTATATCAGGAGGTCATTCCGGCAGAGCGTCTTGTGGATGCTGCCATGCGCCTCGTTGCAGCGCATGACCCAACCATCATCATGGGCAGCGGAACGACGAGTGCGGCGGCAAAGCGCCGCATCGAGGAGGCAGGCGGCGGGGACGTTGTGCTCGTGGATGAATACCGTACAACGGACGAGGCGCGCCGCGCCTATTGGAAAAAATATCCGCCGCGCGGCTGGCGGCGATTTGTCCCACGCGGCATGCTTCTGCCGCCGGAGCCTGTGGACGACTTTGCGGCGGTGATTCTCGCACAGCGATTTTTAGCAGCGCGTGCCTGTCATTCATCCAATTGACATCATGTATGGCTTGCGGTAAGATAAGCTGGATTTTGTAGGGATACAGTAAGGGAGAAGATACGTTCATGCCCGATAATGTCTTAGCATTTATGATTGCGCTTGGCATGGCGCTGATTTTGACGCCTGCTGTGATTGCACTCGCACGGCGGACGGGGGCGCTCGATGCACCGGATGCGCGCAAAGTGCATGCGCGCCCGATTCCGCGCATTGGAGGGGTTGGCATCTATGCCGCCTTTATGGCCTCCATCCTCATTCAGCTTACCTTCATTGATTTGTCGCCGGAGTTTATGACCAGTCTCATCGGGCTCATCGCCGGGAGCACCATCATCGTATTCATCGGGCTTGTCGATGACTACTGTGATCTCCCGGCACGGCTGAAGCTCCTCGGTCAGATCATCGCAGCGGCTGTGCTCGTCATCGGTTTTGATGTGCGCATTGATGTCATCACCGACCCGCTTGGGGATTATATCTATCTTGAATACCTTGCAATTCCCGCAACGATTTTCTGGATCGTGGGACTGACGAATACCGTCAATCTCATCGACGGATTGGATGGCCTTGCTGCGGGGGTTTCCTCCATTGCAGCGTTTACCATCTTGCTCGTAGCACTGGAGGAGGGGATTCCCTTCGTCGCTATGGTGACGGCGGCGCTCGCGGGGGCAGCGGTGGGCTTCCTCTACTATAATTTCAATCCGGCACGCATCTTCATGGGCGATACGGGAAGCATGTTTTTAGGGTTTATGCTGGCAGGCATTTCCGTTGTCGGTGCCGTCAAGAGTGCTGCGACGATTGCGCTTATCGTACCGATTCTGGCATTGGGGCTGCCGATTCTCGATACTGCGTTTGCCATTGTGCGGCGTGCACGTAACCACCGCCCCATCTTTAAGCCAGACAAGGGACATCTCCACCATCGGCTGCTTGCACATGGCTTTACGCAGAAACAGGCAGTGCTTCTCATGTACGTTGTCAGTGCACTCTTTGGACTTTGTGCCCTGGCGTTGACGTCGGTCAGCATACAGGCAGCGGCGCTCATCATCTTTATTGTCGGTACGGCAGTCTTTCTCGGTGCGCGCAAGCTGGGGATTTTGAGACTCGACGTGCCGCAGCAGAAATAGATCATCAATATGCAGAGAGGGGCAGAGGAAGGATGACCGGAAAAATCAAGGTCATGACAATCTTCGGGACGCGTCCTGAGGCCATTAAAATGGCTCCTGTCGTCATGGCGCTTCGGCAGCATGCGGATGAAATCGAGACGCACACACTCGTCACGGCGCAGCACCGTGAGATGCTCGATCAGGTATTGCATCTCTTTCATATTGTGCCGGAGTACGATCTCAATATCATGGCAGCGGGACAGACCCTCTTTGACATCACGACGCGTGCCATGATGGGGCTGAATGAGGTCTTTCAAAAAGATCGGCCGGATCTCGTGCTCGTGCACGGTGATACAACGACGACCTTTGCAGGGGCGCTTGCCGCATATTATCATCAGATTCCCGTCGGGCATGTCGAGGCGGGACTGCGCACGCATGATATATATTCACCCTTCCCCGAGGAGATGAACCGCCGACTCACGGGAGGAATTGCGGCGCTGCACTTTGCACCGACCGCCACCGCACATGATAATCTAAGAGCGGAGGGCGTTCCGGAGAGGGATATTTTCATCACGGGCAATACGGTGATTGATGCACTGCATCATACCGTGCGCCCGGACTATGCGCTTCCGGCAGAGCTCACGCAGGTGGACTTTGCGCATCGGCGTGTGCTCCTCGTCACGACACATCGGCGTGAGAACCTCGGGGAACCGATGCGGCACGTCTACCGTGCCATCCACAATATCATCCATGAAATAGAGGATGTGGAGGTCATCTTCCCTGTGCACCGGAATCCAAAGGTGCGTGAAATCGTGCAGGAGGAGCTGGGCCGCCTCCCACGAACCCATCTGATCGATCCCCTTGACTATGAGCCTTTTGCCAATCTCATGGCGCGTGTGTTCATCGTTCTCACGGACTCGGGGGGCGTGCAGGAGGAAGCGCCTGCACTCGGGAAACCCGTACTCGTCCTGCGGGACACGACAGAGCGCCCCGAAGCAGTCGCTGCGGGGACCGTGCGCCTTGTCGGCACGGATGAGCAGCGTATCTATGGCGAGACGATGCGCCTTCTCACAGATCCCGCCGCATACCGTCGCATGGCGGAGGCTGTGAATCCCTATGGCGACGGCAGGGCGGCGCAGCGCATCATCGAAGCCATTCTTTATCATGCGGGGCGCCGCAGTACGCCGCCGATTCCCTTTTGCAGCGATCCTCTTTTGGGCGGCTGAAAGGAGCATATGATGGCGGAGCAGCAAAAGAGAGATTCATCTGCGCTTATGGAGGCGCTGCGTGCCTTTTCCGTGCTCTCGGGTGCCGGTTTTTATATTGCTGCTGTTCTGGGGCTTTTTATCTTTCTTGGGCACTGCACCGATGATTTTTTCGGGACGGGGCATACCTTTACCGTCATCGGCATACTGCTTGGTTTTCCGGCGGCCATCTACGCGCTTTATCGACAGCTGAAGCACTATAAAATCGTGTAGCACGGAGATTTTCGTGGTTTTCAGCCGGTGTCGAGGATATTCGTATGCTGAGAATTGAGGATAATAACGATCTTATGCCGGCGATTGAAATGGTTTCTGGATGAATAAGGACGCTAAAAACGCCGCTGTGCCAAAGCTTGGTACGGCGGCGTTTTTTGATGCATCCATTGAGCCGGATCATGCGTAGAACTTTCGGTAGAGGTCGATGAAGAAGAGAATCACGGCAATCCCAATGGTGGCAAACCCTGCGCGCTCGATGAGCTTTCGCTGCATTTCGGTACGCTTTTCCGAATGACGGCGCGCATAGGTGAGTGCAAATGAGATGGTCAGCAGAATATACATCGCACGGTTGAGTGTGTCGAGTGTCTCCCATCCGGCGACGGTAATCAGCACCGTGAAAAGTGTTATGCCGATGAGCAGGTAGTCTTTTCCGGCAGAGCGCTCCTGTTTTGGCGCTTCCTGCGGCACCATTTTTTGCTGCAATTTTTTGAACATCTTTGCCATGGTATCATATCAATCCTTTTTATATCATTCATTCGTGATTTAAGGCACCACTGATAAATTCAGCTGCGCCATCTTGACGCATCTTTTTTGCCCGTACTTCGGCGGAAAGTCCTCCACAGAGCACCACTCTGCGTCCGGTTTTCTACCTTGTTCGGACGAAAAATCTATGTCAATCTGACGAACTTCATTTTATCGGTGGTCTTTCAAGTATATCATAGAACAATCGCTGCCGCCATAATCTTTTTTTAGGGGTGGGGATAGCTCTTGCCTTGCGTGACATAATAGAGTAAGATAAACATAGGGTTTTACTGATGGAAAGGATGGATTGTTATGAAATACCGTGTCACATTTACTGCGATTGGCGATTTTGCCCTTCAGCTGCTACAGACGCGCGGCAGCCTCATCATCTTTGACAAAGACGTTCCCTACTCCTATGAGAATATGGTGCTCTCTCATACGAAGGGGGAGCTGAAGGGCGATGTCGCAGTCGGTGATACCCTGCTCATCGCCGATCGCGAGTACAAGGTTGCGCAGGTGGGCGAGGACGCCAATGCGAACCTGCGCGCCCATGGACATGTCACGCTGCGCTTTGTGGAAGCGGATGCGGGAGAGGATGTTCAGCCCGGAGAGATTGTTCTTGTCGGCGCAGGGATTCCCCGCGTCATGGTTGGAGACGTGCTGGAAATCGTATAATCTGTACAAAATCTTTCAAAAGGCTGTCTTGAGAGCTTCAACGGGAGTTTCTGCGGCAGCCTTTTTCATGTGCTGTTGCGTATCGTATTCCGGGTGTAGTATACTGACCATAATCGAATCCGAGCGGTGAGACGCTAAAATTTTGGCACAGAAAGGGAATCCGATGGACACGGAAGAAAAGCGTGCGCTTGAGGCAGAGGTGATGGAGAAAATGATCGTCATTTACTGCCATGGGAAAAAACATATTGTGGACGGCGGTGATCCGCCGCTTTGTCCGCGCTGCCGCCGCCTGCTTGCCTACGCGCGCGGGCGTGTTGAGGATTGTCCGCGTATGGCGGTCAAATCCTTTTGCTCTGCCTGTCCTGTGCACTGCTATACGCCGGATATGCGCGCAGAGATCCGCGCAGTGATGCGTTACAGCGGGCCGCGCATGCTGCTGCACCATCCTGTCATGACGCTTCACCACATGTGGATTGACTGTCGGGCGCGGCAGCGGGAAAAGAAAGGCGTGCATTTATGAAACGGATTCTGCTTCTATCGACCGGCGGGACGATTGCCTCCAAGCAAACGCCATGCGGCCTTCGTCCTGCACGTACGGCCGAAGATCTGCGCACGGCACTCGGTACACCGCAGCATGTTCAGATTGAGACAGAGGATCTTTTTGCACTCGATTCGAGCAATATCACCCCTGCGCATTGGCAGATGATGGCACGTGCCGTCGCTGCCCGCCGCATGGACTATGACGGCTTTATCATCACGCATGGAACAGATACGATGGCGTATACCGCTGCCGCACTCTACTATATGCTCGTGCAGATAGACCGCCCCGTCGTGCTCACGGGGGCGCAGCGTCCGCTTGGTATGGCGGGGTCAGATGCCGAAGAAAATCTCCGTCTGGCCTATCGTGCGGCATCTTCCGGGTACACCGGTGTGTGCATTGCCTTTGGCGGTCGCCTCCTGCATGGGAATGCAGCGCGGAAGATCTATACCAAAGCAGATGATGCATTCCGCAGCATCGGGCGTGCGGATATTGACCTTAGCATAGCAGCACCACGGGAGGCGATGCAGCCCTTTCATCTGTGCGATGCGCTTGACCTGCGCGTTGCTGTTGTGAGACTTTACCCGGGGATGCCGCTTCATGCACTCACAGCGCATCTGGAGGCAGGCTGCCGTGGGCTTATCATAGAGGCCTATGGCTGCGGCGGCATACCGGGGGCGGAATCACCGCAGAGCCTTTTGCCCGCGCTCTCTATGGCGCAGGAACGCGGCTGCACGGTTGTCCTGACGACACAGTGCATCTATGATGGGGCAGATATTTCTCTCTATGAGGTTGGGGCACGTGCGGCAGCACTTGGTGCACTCTCAGGCGGCACACTTCCGACCGAAGCACTCTATGTCCGCCTCATGCAGCTGCTCGCTGACACACCCGAAGGAACGTGTCTCACCGCGCTTGCATGACAGTCATGCAGGGCGGCGGACGGCGATGGATGGAAAGGAGCTATGATGGAACTTCAAGCAATCGGCAGAGTACACAGTATGTATAAGAACCTCGCGGATATACCACGGCAGGGATGTTTGAGTGATGCGGTATCAGAGATTGAGATTTTCCCTGCATTTGTGGATGGACTGCTGCACATCGAGGGGCACCGGCATTTGATTGTGCTTTACTGGGCACATCTGGCGCGCCGTGATTTACTAAAGACCATCCCGCCGCGCTCCTCAGAGATTCGGGGGGTCTTTGCGAGCCGCTCTCCGGGCAGACCGAACCCGCTCTCCCTCTGCATGACAGAACTGATCTCCTGCACAGGGAATCTTCTTCGCGTCAGGAATCTGGATGCACTCGACGGCAGCAGCGTCATCGACATCAAGCCATATACTGCGATGGACGCCATCTCTATGGAATCATGAATCATTCGTTCCTCGCTGCTGCATTGCATCAGTCATCTTCCGCCAGCCAATTGGCTGGTTTTTTTGTGTTCTCATTTTCACTTAGGGAAAAAGAATATTCATAAAAATATTTGCAGCAGATCTTGTATTGATATTCATTTGCTATTATAATAACAGCTGCATTTGTTTTTGCTCTCGTTATAAATGCACTGATGGATCGGTGCATTCTTGCTGTTTACATGGAGGAGGAACTCACATGATGAGGAAGAAAGGGCGGCACTCCCTGCGGCTGCTCTCTTATGCAGTTACGGCATGGCTCGCCCTGCCCGCCTATACGGTATGGGCGGATGATGGTACCGGCGGAAGGCTTTCGACAGCGGATATTCACGTGGAGGCGGATGCTGCGCAGGAAGAGGCGAAAGTCGAGTCGCAGCAAAAGACCATCATCACCAAGGAGGACATCGAAAAGAAGCAGGCAAAGTCTGTGGAGGACATTATTTTCAGCGAGACGGGCGTTTCGCGTACAGTGGACGCGATGGGGCGCGTCGGTATTTCGATTCGCGGTGCAGAACCGCGCCACACGCTGATTCTTGTCGATGGGCAGCCCGTCCTCGGCGACCTTGCAAAATATTCCGGTGCAGCGGATGAAGTCATGCGCCTCGGCACGGAAAATGTCGAGCGCATTGAGATTATCCAAGGCGCGGCGAGTGCAAAGTACGGCTCTGACGCCATCGGTGGTGTTGTCAACATCATCACACGCAAGGCGGCGAAAGAGCCGGGGCTTCAGTTCAATGTCGAAGGCCTGCGCAAAAAGGGGGACAGCGGTCTGCCGTTCTCGAACTTTTTTCTGCGTGCAGATTCTGGACAAATGGGTAAATTCCGTGTGGGGCTATCGGGCAGCAAACGCGATATTGTGCCCGTCTATGCGAGCGTGCACCGACAGCAAAGCGGGCTTTCCTTTGACTACAGCAAGCGGGATTTTCGCCCTACGGCACTGCGCTACTATGGAGACACGGCGAGCATCGGTTTGGTCGGCACCTACGATGCAGACACGCACAACAGCTTTGAGTTTCGCGTGGATCGCTACAGCGAGGATCTCATCCGCGATGTTAAGCGTACAGATTCGGATCTGGAGCCGCAGCAGCATTTCAAGCGGAAGACAGGGCGCAATGCCTACAATGTCGGTTGGAAGGGTTTCAGCAACACGAGTGACTGGAACATCGAGATGAACTATACAAATCTGCGCGAGGACGATGTATCGCTCATCAACTATGAAGGCAAGACCGTCTACGAAGGCAAGAATGAGCTGCGCTACGTGGACAATGTCGATCATCGACAGTTCGACTTTAAGGCATCCATGAATACGCAGCTCGGCAATAAGCATCTTCTCAGCTATGGATTTGGCTTCTCCAATGAAAAGGGGGAGGGCAGCCGCCTCAAAAGCTCTCCGAACACATCGACCCGCCACATCGATCCGTGGGACTACGATAAGAGTCTGCTTGTCGATAAACAGGATCGTCTCATCCGCGGCGAGGATCAGACGAACTACGTCTGGTCGCACATTCACGATTATGCCTTCTCCGGCTATGACCACGGCATCCCGCAGTGGAACAAAAACTATGAGTATTATTACTACGATGCCAATAGACCCGGCTCCATCAATCCCGGGCTTACCTATGAGGATTTCACCAAATACGACCTAAAGCGCGGCGATCTCACACAAAATTGGGCGGGTAAACTCATCGTAGGCGGCTCGCATGACATTACCGATATTGCGCGTCCCAACCTTTTGGCAGATTACAACAGGCTCAAAGATCAGCTCCGTGCGCAGAATCCGGGGCATCCCATCACAGGCAGCATCGTCACGGATTACTATACCTATGGGATTCAGCGCCGCGCCGATGCGCCGAAACTCAACGGCAAGGCGTTCCTTGAGGAATATTGGGAGCGCGATCAGCGCATCACCGTCGGCAGTGGCACCATCAAGAAGCAGAATTTTTTCATCGGCGATACATGGCAGATCTCAAAGAATACCATGCTCTTTCCGATTGTCCGCCTTGACCACAGCAATCTCTTTGGGACGAACGTATCGGGCAGCCTCGGCGTGACGCACAACGTCGGCGGCAATGCGCACCGGCGGTTCAAAGCGAACGTCGGCACGAGCTACGCTGAACCTGGCATGGGCGAGCTGTGGTACAACTGGGAGATGTATGGCAGCAATCCCATCGGCATCGGTGTTGCGAAAATGGGCTGGTGGTGGGCCGGCAATCCGGATCTAAAGCCCGAAAAATCTGTCAACATTGATATGAGCCTTGAGGGAGAGACGAAGAACACCTTCGCGCGAGTCGGGCTCTTTCACAACCGCATCCGCGACTATATGACGGTATACTTTACAGGGAAGTTCATGGACTTCGCGCCCCAGCTCGGCGCGTCCGCGAAGTGGATGCGTGCACCCGATATGATTTACAGCTTTAAGAACATCGGCAGGGCGGAGATCACGGGACTGGAGGCAGAGGTGCGGCAGAAGATCGGACCGCATTTCAACGCGCGTCTGGGGTATACCTATCTGCACGCCATCAATAAATCCGATCCCCTGATGCCGCGGCGCCTGCTCGATCGCCCGCAGCACAAGGTCGATATTGGCATCTCCTACGAGGATCAAAAGACCGGATGGGGCGCACAGCTCTGGGGCGATTACTATATCCACATGCTCGACAGCAATACGCTGGCGAACAGGAAAAACTACTGGCCGGATATTTTGGATGGTACAGGCGTGAATGAGCAGCATGTCTATCAGGAAAAGACATTTGGCATTTGGAATTTCCTGCTGCAAAAAAAGCTCAGTGATGATGCCATGGTCTATGTCGGTGTAAACAATATCTTCAACCACCGTGACGATGACCGTGCGACACAAGAACGTGTCTATCGTCTCGGCGCGAATTTTAAGTTCGACACCGGCGGCACGAAAAACAGCCGCCTCACCGGCGGCGCTACACCGATGGGAAAAGAGGAGGCTGCTGTTCTGGAGGGATTCCTCAGGCGTCCGTTCGATGTCAATAGATCCATCGGCGTCTTTCTCATCGGCGACTATCAGCTGCGGTGGAACGCCCATGGTGGTACGAACCGCCCCCGATCCACCTATACGCCGGACTCTTTCATCAGCGCCGATGCAGCGAAAAATATGGCGGATGCCGATGGGCATGGCTTTGAGCAGCGCATTCGCATCGGGGCAGATGCACGTGTCGGAAAAAATACGAATATCAAAGTCGTTGGCAGCATGACGGGTACGCCCGGTGTTGACCCGGCGCACAGCCTGCCGGATTCCAAAGGAATGGGCAAGCAGCGCTTGGAGGAAGCAGATGTGACGCAACATGCAAAGCGCTGGGATCTCTCCCTCGGGCGTCTCACGGAGCCTATGGGCGTCACGGGGTACTATTTCGGACGGGAGTACGATGGCGTGCGTGCGGTCTATACAGGAAAGAGCACACAAGTGCGTCTTGGCTACGGTACCTTTAAGCACAGCACAGGCGTTTCCGATACGGCGTATACCCACGCGACCAATGCGGTGTTCTACCGCCCGCCGACCATCGTGGAATTCCTCGGCATCAACTACGCGGATCATCCGACAGAGTTCGACAGATCCATTGCGCAGTCAAATGACGAGTATCGTGCGGCGAAGGCGGCAGGACAGGAGGCGCAGACGAAAAACCTCTATTTCTACCAACAGCTCAAGGATGTCGAGGACAGCAGCGCAAGCACAGCGGAAAAGGCGGCAAAGAAACTCGACATCATCAAACGGATGCACAGCATCGTCAAGGCAGCCTATGGAAAAGATATGGAGCGTACGCAGATCAACCTCGACCCGGGTGGGGCGAGCGGTGCCGCAGCATTCTATGAGGTGCAGGATGCGGCGGGCAACAAGAGCTTCCTCAAGGTGGAGGACAGCTCGATGTCTTACTCAGGCTACATCAGCGACTGGGATTCTGCGGAGGACAAAGCCTATAAGCGAGATGTCAACCGAACCCTTGCACTTTCCTTGGCGGACGGCTCTGCACTGAGATCAGACGATGCCTACATTCGGGCGCGTGCGACCGACATTGAGAGCGCCTATCAAAAGATTGCAGAGCATGGCATCGCACCGGAGTTCAACGACTATGCCCGTGGCACGTGGCCCACACCGCGCTGGCAGCTCTCGGGCGGCACGTGGACGCAGGTTCCCGGTTCCTCGGCACCGGTCACGGGCTATCGGCGTACGGGGCGGGTGTTCCTTGCCCAAAAGACAGGGACGAATACCTATGCGAATGGACTGAATGCTGCACGAAGCCTCTATGAGAATAACTATGTGACGGATTCCGCCTCCGCTGCGAGCGACTACGGTCTTACATTGAACAATGTTGCCTTTGAATATCTGCGTGCCATGCAGAAAGTCGTCGAAGCCTCCGAATCAGAGAACAAGCTTCCACGCACTTCCCTTGGAAATGTCGTCGGCAATCTCATCCGCGCCGAGGGCATGGTGCTGGAGCGTGACTACATCCCGCCGATTGACAAGGCATTCTTCTTGCAGATCAAACATCAATTCAGCGCGAATTTCGGTCTTGCCGCGTGGTATCTGCGCTCTGTCGGCGGCAAGAACTACACCATGCAAGCTGCAAACGGCAGAGGAAACGACAGCCGCGACTTCAGCCATCTCGCCGATGTCATTGGTCTTGGTGCACAGTGGCAGATGGGCAAACAGACGGCGCTTTCCTTTGACTATGGACAGAACCGCACCGCATTCGGCAAATATATGAACGGTGAAACGGTATTTGAACACCGCGCACGCACGGATGTCTTTACTCCGCGCGGGCGCAGTGATGGCAGTGCGCCGATTTTCTGGACCATGCGTCTTACTATTGGCAATGCAGACACAGATCGCCGCGGCTCGTGGAATGCGTTCATCGACTACAAGCATTTCGAGCACGGTGCGTTCTTCGGCGGCAACGGCACGGGCTATCTGCCCGACCGCTACCTCGACGGCATCCACAGCTTTACCGTCGGCGGCGGTTACGTCCCCGCGCGCAACTGGCTCGTTGAGCTGTTTTATACCTTTGATGCAAAGGGAACCAATCAGCGCGACACGCTCCACGGTCCGGAGAAGTTTAAGCTTGGGAACTATACACGCTTCCAGCTGACCTATCGCTTCTAAGAAAAATCTCACCCATCAAACAGCAAAGCCTCCTCCGTATTGGCGGAGGAGGCTTCTTGTTTACGGGGTACGAGGGATCGGGTGTTGCTGAAAATTTTTCTCACAAACATATTGATTTTTGTTCTCACATGTGCTATATTTTACACAGGCTTTCGTTAAAGCTCTCCTAAAATATAATACACAGCAAAGATAGTCCACAGTGGAGTGTGGGCTATTTTTGTGCCCTTTATCACAGCCGCGGCTTGACAAGCATGCTATAATAATCAAAAAGTCAAAACTTCTTAAAGGAGATGATTCTATGGCAAAGGAACACATCCAAAAAGATGTTGTTATCATCGGCGCGGGCATGGCAGGACTGACCGCTGCGCTTTATGCCGGGCGCATGAACCTTAGGACGATGGTGCTTGAAAATTCGCTCGTCGGCGGTCAGATTGCAACGGCAGCGGATATTGAGAACTATCCGGGGTTTCATAAAGTCAGTGGTATGGAGCTAATTGGCACACTAGAGGCGCAGGCGAAAAATTTCGGCGCGGAGCTTGATGAGTTTGACATCATTCAGCGCGTCGATCTCAAGAGCACACCGAAGATTGTTGAGACAGAGACGTATATTTACGAGACGCCCGTCATCATCATTGCTGCTGGTATGAACAGGCGTAAACTTCCTCTGCCGGAGGAGCCGCATTATTTCAACCGCGGCGTGCACTACTGCGAGCTCTGTGACGGGCATACCTATCAGGACAAGATCATCGGGGTCATGGGTGGCGGGAACGCAGCCGTGGATGCTGCGAATTTCCTGACGAAATATGCCAGCCATCTCTACCTCATCCATCGCTCACAGCTGCGTGCAGACAAATCCTCACAGGACGCGCTCTATGCAAATAAGAAAGTCACGGTTATGCTCGAAACGGAGATTCAGCATCTCGTAGGGGACGACCGTCTGACTGCCCTTGCACTGCTCCATAAAGATACAGGAAAGACAGAGACACTGCCGATGGACGGTCTTTTCGTCAATATTGGCGTATTGCCCAATACAGATCTCTTCGCCCACCAGCTTGCGCTTACGGACAGCGGCTATATTGCAGCCGATGAGAACTGCCGCACAGAGATTCCGGGCGTTTTTGCCGCCGGTGATATTCGTGAAAAGGAAATCCACCAGCTCACGACAGCCGCTGCTGATGGGACGACCGCAGCACTCCATGCGGAGAAATATCTCGCAAGTCTAAGGAAATAATTTAGAAATCTACGATTTAGTTCATATAAACGATAAGGAGGAATTCCCATGATTCAAGTTTTTTCATTTGATGCCTGCCCATGGTGCACAAAGGCAAAGAAGTATCTCGACAAGAAGGGGGTCTCCTACACGGTGCGCGACATCGAAAAGGAGCCCGCCGCCTATGATGATCTCGTCAAACTCACGGGCGAGGCCGCATGCCCCGTTATCCTCGCCGAGAGCGGAGAGTACGTGCGCGGATTCGATCAAGCCGCCATCGACAAACTCATTGGCGCATAAGGAGGACACGCAAGTGGTAAAGGTTTACTCCATCACCGTCTGTCCATGGTGTGATAAGGTAAAGAAGTATCTGAAATACCGTGGCATAGCATATAAAGAATACAATATCGAGCATGATCCTGTGGCACTTGAGGCCTGTCGGAAGCTCTCGGGCGATACCATTGTTCCCGTTACGACAGCAGACGATGCAGAGTTTGCCGTCAGCTATGACCGTGAGAAACTGGATAAAATCCTCGGAATCGCAGGCTAAGCCCACATAGAAAAACCATACAGTGCCAGAGGCGCTGTTTTAGGTGCGGACGAACGATTTTTAGAAGAGGGCATTTCATAAATATACTGGATGGACGCATGATTTTATCGCGTCCATCTTTTTTTCTTGCCAAATCTTTATGAGGGGATTAAAATAGAGATGAGGCATTTCGTTTTTATTCGTGAAAAGTTTTACAGGAGGTATTGGTATGACTGGATTACCGCTCATCTTTGCCTTTGTGCTGGCAATTGTCATCATGATCTTCATGATCTCAAAACTGCGCATTCATCCGTTCATCTCCATCATGCTCGTTTCGCTTGGGCTTGGGATTGTTGCTGGTATCCCGCTTGTGGATCACAGGTATAACGGGGTATTGCAGCCGGGACTTGCGACCGTCATCGGACAGGGGTTTGCCATGACGTTCACAAGCATCGGTATCGTCATCATCCTCGGTTCCATGATCGGAACAGTACTCGAAAAAACGGGCGGCGCACTGAAGCTCGCAGATATGATGATTGCCCTTGTGGGCAAGGATAATCCCGTTATCGCAGTGCAGCTCATGGGATGGGTCGTCTCCATTCCCGTATTCTGCGACTCTGGGTTTGTTATCCTAGATCCCATTCGCAAGGCGCTTGTACGGCGCACGGCAGTCTCTGCCGTCTCTATGACCTTTGCGCTGAGTTCAGGTCTTTTCATCTCGCACGTATTCATTCCGCCGACCCCTGGCCCCATCGCAGCCGCGAGTGCACTTGGCATCGGCGACTATCTGCTGCAGGTCATTGGTCTTGGACTGCTCTGCTCGATTTTCCCGCTGATTACAGGGTACTTTTACGCACGTTGGATTGGAACGAAAGTAAAATCCAAGGGGGAAGTGGACCCCTCGGAAGTTGCGAAGGTTTATAAGGATCTCATCGCCTCCTATGGCAAACTGCCGTCGGCTTTTAGTACACTTGCCCCGATTGTGCTTCCCATCTCACTGATGGCAATTTCCTCTGTTGTGGCGGTCTCCGGTGCCACCGGATTTGGACCGGAGCTTGTGCGGTTCTTTGGTACGCCGATCATTGCACTTGCTGTTGGAATGCTCTGCGCCGTGTTTCAGCTCGTCTCAACGAACCGTATGGATGAATTTTACCGCATCTGTAACGACAGCCTTATGACAGTTGGCCCCATCATCTTTATCACGGCTGCCGGCGGTGTGCTGGGTACCGTGATTGCACATTCGGATCTGGTGAACTACATTGAAAAGAATGCGGATATATTTGCCAGCATGGGCATCTTCTTCCCGTTCCTGCTCGCAGCCATCCTAAAGAGTGCACAGGGGTCCTCTACTGTTTCCCTCATTACGACGGCCGGAATTGTTGCGCCGCTGCTCCCCATCCTCGGCTTTAACACGCCGATTGAGGTCACGCTCGTCTGTATGGCGATCGGCGCAGGAGCTATGACCGTCTCACATGCAAACGACTCCTATTTCTGGGTCGTCACCGAGTTTGGTGAAATGACACCGACACAGGGCTATCGCGTGCAGACCTTCGGTACATTCCTGCTCGGCATCTCTGCGATGATCGAAATCGCGCTGCTGAGCCTCGTACTGCACTGAGTATAGCGCGGCATTTATGGACAAGTCCCCCTATGAGTTACAACATTACTCATAGGGGGACTTGTTTTTAGAGGTACTTTACTTGATCAAAGAACCGTCAAATTTTAATGTGGCAAAGTAATCATCTATGGTCTGTGCACGGCGGATCAGCTCGACGGTACTGTCTGTGCGCAGGAGAAGCTCGGCGCACCAGAGTTTTCCGTTGTAGTTGAATCCCATCGCGCTGCCATGTGCGCCCGTGTCATGGATGATGAGGATGTCGCCAATGTCGATTTTCGGCAGGCGGCGGTCAATGGCAAATTTATCATTGTTCTCGCAGAGGGATCCTGTAATATCATAGACACAGTCAGCGGGCGCTGCTTCTTTGCCAAGTACAGTGATGTGATGGTACGCGCCGTAGAGTGCGGGGCGCATGAGGTTCGCCATGCAGGAATCTAGCCCAATGTATTTTTTGTAGGTGTCCTTTTCATGCAGAACGGTGGAGACGAGCCACCCTGTATCACCGGTCATGGCACGGCCGCTTTCGGTGACGATGGCAACATCGCCAAGTGCCGCCGGACGCATGATCTCATCATACAGCTTGTGGATGCCTGCACCGACGACCGCAAAGTCTACGGGGGATTCTTCGGGGCGGTACGGGATGCCAAAGCCGCCGCCGAGATTGACGAACTCCGGATGAATGCCGAGACGCTCCTTCAGCTCTACGGCAAGTTCAAACATGATGCGCGCGGTGAGGAGAAACGCCTCTGTGCGCCGCTCCGCGGAGATGACCATGGTGTGAAGGCCGAAGCGCTGCACGCCCATCTCCTGTGCGCGGGCGTAGCCTTCAAAGAGCTGCGGGCGCGTCAGACCGTATTTTGCCTCTATGGGATTGCCGATGATCTCGTTGCCCTGTACGAGGTTCCCGGGGTTATAGCGGAAGCACAGCACTTTTGGAAGACCTGCATGTTCTGCCATATAGGGGAGATGGGAGAGGTCATCGAGATTGATGATGGCACCAAGTGTGATGGCCTGCTGAAACTCCTCGTATGGGGTATCGTTCGATGTGAGCAGAATCTCCTCCCCGGTGACCCCTGCCGCAGATGAGAGAAGCAGCTCGGGGATGCTGCTGCAGTCTGTTCCCGCTCCCTCCTCGTGGAGTATCTGCAAAATGCGTGGATTCGGCAGGGCCTTGACAGCAAAGTACTCACGGAATTTGGGCGCCCACTGGAATGTGTCGCGCAGGCGGCGGTAATTCTCGCGTATTTTGCGTTCATCGTAAAGGTGAAAGGGGGTTGGAAAGCGTTTTATGAGCGCTCTGGTCTGCGCCTCATCAAGGGGAAAGCTCTTTTCGTTCATAAAAGTTCCTCCAAGCGAAAGAAAAGCCGTCTCATTATAGCAACGGCAAAATATCTCTGTCAAGGCGAAGAGCCTCTCGATCATGTGCAAAGCAGCGATGTTTATGCGCATTCAGTATGGTATACATACGCTGTGGTCCACCCATCGCACTCAACTGAAAAGATGTAGGTTTGTCAAACATATGTTACACAAGAGAGAAGAAGAACAAGGGTCTCACGAGGAGACTTCCAGCCTAAGGGACGCATAGGAAAATTGTTATACTCTCTGTTTCTCCGTGCAAGCTGCACCTTGAAATCCTCAAACGAGTAAAACGTATGCGTGGCATAAAACTCCTCGTTGTCCTTTCGGTGAGAACGCTCTACCTTACCGTTATGTCTTGGGGTATAAGGACGAATCTTCTGGTGTGCGATGCCAAGACGCTTTAACTCCTTTTCAAACAGCGTCAGATTTTCTTCATCCGCCGCTTGGAAACGCTTGGTAAACTCCGCACCGTTATCCGTCTGTACTTTATGTATCTTGAAAGGGAAACGGCGGATGAGCTGCTGCAGGAAAAGCATGGACGAATACGTTGATTGCTCCTTAAATGCCGCAATAAAGCGAAAGCGTGTGCATTCGTCAATCGCTGTATATTGGTACATCTTCTCGCCCTGGTCTTTTGCCTGTCCGACAATGCAGGCAGAGGGAACGACTTTGACATCAATCTGAACCTTTTCTCCGGGGAAAGTCGCCTGCTGATATGGTTTTGGCTGATATACAGGTTTCTTGGGCTTGTTTGTTTTAAGCCCCAGACGTTTCATGCAGCGGTAAAGACCGGCAATAGAGCGTGTATACCCCTTTTTACGCAGGCGCACCCAGAAGCGAACAAGCCCTGTATTGGGACGACGTTTACGCATCCGCCGAATGAGAGCGATCTCTTCGCCTGAGTGTTCATTGGGGTGATGATGAGGACGACGCGGCTTCGGCGCGAGGGATTCTGGCGTACCATCATAGCGATTGCGCAGTCGATAGATGAACTGGCGATAGGTGCGGTACTTAATGGCTGCCTTTGTGACGCCGTGCTGATCGGCATAGGAAAGAATCGCTTGATAATACTTGATGTCCTGTGTTATGCTTTTCATGAGAAAGCCTCCTTTGTGTGTGGTTTGTTTGGGTAGATAGAGCATAACACAAAAAGGCTTTCTCTTTTTATTTATTTGTGTAACATTTCTATTGTAATCCTACACCACCCATCGCACTCAACTGAAAATAGACCTTGACAGAAGGGCGTTCTCTTGTTAAAATATTGCTCATTGGTTGGCGAAAGTCGTCTAAAGTAGGATGCGGAAGTAGCTCAGTGGTAGAGCACCACCTTGCCAAGGTGGGGGTCGCGAGT
>ERZ773054.627-NODE-627-length-25554-cov-35.931644_pt1 | contig 25554 bp, 18 predicted proteins | sample MGYA00580630_ERZ773054 | MGnify/ENA primary metagenome ERZ773054 (study PRJEB29015, sample SAMEA2737994) | human oral metagenome | biome: human oral; feature: human-associated habitat; material: dental | place: China | collected 2115 ... | reverse complement strand
GGCAGCGGAAGGCGTGATGACGTCGTAACTGACCCGCTCCGACTTCATCTCCGGTCTGGTGAAACAAGCTCGCTCACCCCACACATGCAAACGGATGCCGTGACTCATGCCTCGTCTTCCTTTCTTGTCATATACTTCGACAACATCATACGGAAACGCCGTTTTCGTTCAACGTTTGTTGCCAAATTCACTCGCATCACAGTACAGTGCTTGCGGTCGCCATGAACGTTGGCTCTTCCCACCACAAACCGAACCTGTCGCTGTACAGGTCCATGTTGACCAGCGTCTGGAATTGCTCTCCCCAACGCTCCGGAGCAATTGGCTGGACCGCTCCCGCCTTGCGTAGACTTTCGAAAGCACCCCGAGGCACCTGAACGATGTATGGCTGAAGCTTGCGTGCCAGCCCCCCAACCTTGTCGCTGAATTGCATTGCGCGAATGGCCTCCTTCGCTGTGTCATCCCAAGGCACAATGACTGACTCCTGCACACTGTCAATCAGCCTGAAGAGATGATCCATCGTCTCCATGGGAAGCCTTCCGATCTCGCTTGTGCTCAACAAGGACATGATTCCCTTGGCATCCAGAGCGGCGTCCCCCTTCTGCCAGTAGAGCGTCTCGAAGTAGTCCTGTATCGCATCCGGTGAAAGGGGGCTGTCCGGATGACGTCGCAGCACCTCACTTGCCGCCTGCGCAAATTGCATGACTTCGACAGGAGGCTTCCAGTCAGGATTCGCGTTCGAGAACACTAGGACCTTGCTGGATTCGACTGGCCATTCCTTGTTGCGGTTGCACCTGCCTGCTGCCTGCGCGATGGAGTCCAGCCCTGCCTCTGCTCTCATGACCATGGGGAAGGATACATCCACCCCGGCCTCGATCAGACTGGTGGAGACAACTCTGCAGGCCTCATTCTTCCGAAGGGCTTCACGTACTCCTGCCAACGTCATGCTTCGGTGCTTTGCACACATCAGCGTGCTGAGGTGGACGGATCCAGGAAGATCTTCCAGAGCCTTGTACACAGCTCTGGCATGCAGCCTGTTGTTTACGATGCACAGAACCTGACGCTGTTCTTTTAGTCGGTCGATCAGTGCATTGTCATCCAGCGCCCCAACATGTTGGATGGACACACGCTCCAACTGTCTGGCCAGTTTCGCTTCGTCCTTGACCAAAGGCCTCACATTCGAGAACCCACCCTTGAACTTCTCGGCATTCAAGGCAGGTTGCGTGGCAGTGCATAGGACGATGCTGCTTCTGTAGTTTCTGGCAAGCTCCCCCAACGCAGCAACAGCCGGTCTAAGGACCTTGAGAGGGATAGTCTGAGCCTCATCCAGAATGATGACGCTGTTGCTGATGTTATGCAGCTTCCGACACTGTGATGGCTTTGCCGAAAAGAGACTCTCGAAGAACTGGACCGCAGTGGTTACCACAATGGGAGCATCCCAGTTCTCCATGGCCAGACGAAGCTTTTCCTGGGATTGGTAGCGCTCAGGATCCGATTTGTCCACGGAGGGAGGGGTGAATGCACTGTGGTGCTCCAGCACAGCCTCATCACCCCAGCAGCCCAACGCCTTGCGAAATACCGCAGCATTCTGTTCAACGATGCTGGTGAATGGGATGACGAAGATCACCCGTCGTTGACCATGCCTGATGGCATGATCCAAGGCAAAGGCAAGTGATGACAAGGTCTTGCCACCCCCTGTCGGTACATTCAGGGAGAACATACCCGGACTCAAGACGGATTGATCACGTGCATATTGAAGAATTTCTGCACGCAGCCTGTTGACCTCAGAGTCCGCCTTGAACCCTTTCAGGTGGGAATCAAGTTCACCACGAAGCTGCTCAAGGGTTGGCAAGACACGGTTTCGATGAGATGAACTTTTGTCCCCTTCCTTCTCGAACTTGTCATAGTATGACTCCGTATCGATGAAGTCTGCGTCCACCAATGCAGAGAAGAGCATTCTTACCAGGAACGCCCATTGAAAGTTCTGATCCTGGGTAGTACCTGCACGGGAGAGCCCTCGGATGAAGGATCCGAAGTCCTCCTGCTTTGGCAATTCAATCTCGTCTTTCCAGACCTCCTCAAGCGGCGGCAATGACTTGTCAGCCAGACGCTCCGCCAGCGAGGATCTGGCTCCATTCTGGCCGGCACCGTTGGCAAGCCCTGCGTGATGGCCTGCTATTCCATAGGCCAACAGATAGCCGGCTGTCTTGTAGCGTTCTTGCGCGACCTGCGCTCCCCGTGTGGAGTGGTCAACCTTGATACACGCTCCTGCCAGCCTATCCTGAAAGGGAACGGTGTATTTCCCGAGGTCATGTAGAAGCCCCATGGCTTCCGCGAGCTTTCCCGCACCAAAATGCGATGCGTTTTTGGCTGCCAGGGCAGCTACGCCCTTCAGGTGCTCATCCAATGGCTGTGGGCCAACCTTATCAGGATCATTGGATGAGTGAGCGAGGAACTTATGCATGCCCATGTCCGCTACCTTTCATGAAGAGCTGTCTCGTACTCTTGATGCTTCGTCATCCACAAAAGCGTCTGCTCCTTGGGATCACGGCCAGGCAGCCCTTGATCGTGCCGGAACAGATTGGGCTACCGCCCTCGGGACGGTATGTCGGGCTACACACGCAGTCCATCTGCCGTGGACAAAATTACCATCGAGACGCCGACCAACGGTCGCTTGCACCCCATGAACGGTCGCCATGGAGCGACGAGCGCTTCCCCTCCTCTGCGGCCTACTTCTCGACCAGCTTCTACACCACGGGCAAGAATGCCCCCTCAAACCCCCGCAACTCCTTCTGCGTCAGTCCCACCTCTGGCGACAGCGCCACCTCACGCCATCCGGCGACTGCTGCTCGCACTTCATCCAGTACCTTCTGCGCAGCTTCCGGCGTCAGCGCGAATTCCCGGCAGCGAGCCAGCAGCATGCGGGTGTTGGTGATGGGACCATCCTCTTCGGAAAGCCACACCTTGGACTCTCTGTCCTTGTCAGGGAATGGGTTGATGTCGAATGCGGGTGAGAGGCGCCAATGGCCGTTCGTGGCATGCAGGAAGCCGTGGTTCTGCAGGTGGTCATCCACGTTGGTGATGAGCAGGTTGAAGATGAGGCGCCGCCACAGTTGCTGCAGGTCGGCGGTGGGGTCGAGCGCATGGCGGCGAATGATTTCGGCGATTTCCAGATAGCTTCTTTCATCATCCCGCGAGGCCTGCAGCATGGTGGCCGCCGACTGGTAGGGAATGCGCCCGCCATCCGGCTGTCTGTCGAAGCGGTAGATGAGGGCGACGGGAATGTCTGCCAGCTGCACGACTCTCGATTCGGCGACCTGGATGCCTGCACGTTGGGCCAGTTTCAAGGCCAGCACTTCGCCACGTGTGACGCTGCGGGTGTCACCGATGCTGGGAAACTTGCCGATAGCCAAGCGACCGTTCTCGTCCACCAGGGTGCATTTGGGGCGCATGCCGCCCAGGGAGGTGCCCCTACCCTGCAGGTAGCGCAGGTCTTCGTCGGTCTCGTCTCCGCGCTCGATGGCATGGCTGGCCCGGAAGGCGCGCTCCAGGGCGATGAGGGGCGGCGTGGTCCGGCGGCCGGGCTCAACGGAACGGTGCCACTGGCCATCCGCACCTTTCAGCCTCAGCGCACCAACACGGGCGCTGTCGTCCACGGCCAGCAGGTAGTCCAGTTCGGTCAGTGCGCCCAGGGTCGGGTCTTTCTGGCGGCGCTTGGCGTGGTCCCGCGCGATGACTCTTCTTCCCCAGGCGTCCGGTGCCGTGTCGGCCAGCGCGCCATGAAAGGGCGAGTCATGCGAGGTGGCGGCCTTGTGAGGCTGGTGGCCGGATGTCCACTGCAGGTCGGCTGAAACATTGAAGCCATCCGGGTTGGCCAGCCAGCTGGCGTCGTAGGCAAAGGCCGTGCTTTCGCGTCTTCCCTGGCGGGTGTAGATGAGCGATCCGATGGGGGTGCCTTTCTGCCCAACGCACACCTGCACGTGCTGGCGAAGGGTGTTTGATGGTGCAGCCATCACAACCCTCCCGACACGTTCCTGGGCATCCGTACCCGCTTGGGCAGCTGCTCATCCATCAGCAACAGCCCTATGTCGTCGTTGGCCGTGTCCATGAGGTTTTCCAGGGCCTTAAGGTCACCCAGGATCATCATCGCCCGGGCAATGAAGTGGATGGGAATGCGAGGGTCGCCTTTTTCGATGCGGCGCACGGTGGAGACGGATGCCCCCATGCGCTGTGCCATGGAGTCCTGCGAGATGCGGCGGCGGCGGCGGGCCAGCGACAGGTCGTGACCCAGCTTGCGAATGGCGCGCTCGACCGGGAGGGGCATGAAGTCTGACATGAATTAGCGGCCTGTTGGAGATGCTTATATGGATCAATATATCCATTCAGAACGCTAAATTCAATATCCGGCAAGACTGACGCCCGACATGGACTCCCCATGCGGGGCCTCTGCCTTTAGCACTCCTATCAGAATGCTTATCTATTTGTATAGACCTCATGAGATCTTTAATTGCATGGCTCTCAGACAGGCATGCAAGGCCCATCCCCGAGCCTCACCCTTACGATACCCGGACAAGACAGGCTGGCCCGGCAGGCCCACACCCCACCGCCAGCCCCTGCTGCCCGTTGCTTTTTGCGCTTCTCAGGCGCCCTCCCCACGCCCCGGTCTGCTGCCAACATCCTTCCGTGCTATGTTCCCTGTCACCCCGGCCCATTCGGCCGCCAGGATGAATCCAGGCCTGGCGGCAGGCGCCAAAACGGTTTCTGGCCTCTGTTCCTCCCTTCGCAGAAAGCACCATGTCCACACCCCTCACCCCCGCCACCGATCCCTCCCTGAACCCGCAACCCACCCACCGGGTTTCGCTCATCGGTGCCCCCACGGACGTGGGAGCCAGCCGTCTGGGGGCGGCGATGGGGCCGGATGCGTTGCGGGTGGCGCAGCTGCCGGCGGCGCTGCGGGCGCTGGGGGTGGATGTAGTGGATACGGGCAATCTGGCGGGACCAGTGAATCCGCGTGGCGGGCGTGATCCGAAGGCGGCGGGGCTGCGCAATCTGCCGGAGGCGGTTTTCTGGACGCAGGCGGTGCACGATGCGGTGCTGGCGCAGCTGCAGGAAGAGCGCACGCCGATCATGCTGGGGGGCGATCACCATCTGGCGGCAGGTTCGCTCAGTGCGGTGGCGCGTCATTGCCGCGAGTCGGGGCGCAAGCTGCGGGTGCTGTGGCTGGATGCGCATTCGGACTGCAATACGCCGGACATTTCTCCCAGCGGCAATATTCACGGGATTCCGGTGGCCAATCTGCTGGGTCTGGGGCCTCAGCCGCTGATCGGGCTTTCAGGGCAGACGCCGGCGCTGTCAGCGGAGCATTTCTGTCAGGTGGGGCTGCGCTCGGTGGATGAGCACGAGAAGCGGATGATCCGTCAGCTGGGGCTGCGGGCGTTCGACATGCGTGCGATCGATGAGCTGGGCATGCGCGAGGTGATGCACCGGGCGCTGGCGGATGTGGATGCAGACACGCATCTGCACGTGAGCTTCGATGTGGATTTTCTGGATCCGGAGATTGCGCCGGGGACGGGGACGGCGGTGCGCGGCGGGCCGACGTACCGCGAGGCGCAGCTGTGCATGGAGATGATTGCAGACACGGGCCGGCTGGCGTCGCTGGATATCGTGGAGCTGAATCCGGCGCTGGATATCCGCAATCAGACGGCAGAGCTGGTGGTGGACCTGGTGGAGAGCCTGTTTGGCAAGAGCACGCTGATCAACCGCTGACCGGGTTGTCGGCAGGCATCCGTCCGGGCTGGCCATCGGCGCCCGTCAGGACGGTGCCTTTGAGCGCCTCTTTTTCTTCCTGCAGGCGCAGGTATTTGGCGTGAAGCTGTTCGCGGCTCTCGTTGAGGTCGAAGTTGATGGGGATGCACTCGACGGGGCAGATCTGGGCGCACTGGGGTTCATCGAAGTGGCCGACGCATTCGGTGCAGCGGTTGGGGTCGATGATGTAGTACTCGGGCCCCATGGAAATGGCTTCGTTGGGGCATTCGGGTTCGCAGCAGTCGCAGTTGATGCACTCGTCGGTGATGATGAGGGCCATGTCAGCGGCTCTCCTTGCGCGGTTCCTGCTGGCGCTTGAGGTATTTTTCCTGCAGGGCGGCTAGCACCACGGGATTGACGAAGGCGCGCACGTCGCCGCCCATCATGGCGATTTCCCGCACCAGGGTTCCGGTGATGGACTGGTAGCGGTCGTCGGGGATGATGAAGTGGGTGTCGATGGTGGGCTGCAGGATGCGGTTGAGGCTGGCCATGCGGCGTTCGTAGTCGAAGTCGCTGGCGTCACGCAGGCCGCGCACGATGAGGTTGGCGCCGATGTCGCGGGCGAAGTCGGTGACAAGCCCGGAGAAGGACATGACGCGCACGTTGGGCAGCCCCACCAGGATGGCCTTGGCCATGTCGACGCGCTCGGCCATGGTGAACAGGGTGTTGGCGCGGCTGTCGGAGATGGCGACGACGACGGATTCGTGATGGGCGGCGACGCGGTTCACGACGTCCTGGTGGCCCAGGGTCAGCGGGTCGAAGGTTCCGGGGTAGACGACGAGGGACATGGTTCGGAAGTAAGCAGCTGATAATGGACCTGTCCGGCCTTGCCGGCGCGGATGACAGCCAGGCTGTTGCAGCCCTGCTGGGCCAGCCAGTCATCGGTGATGGCGTGATCGGCTTCGACGTAGACGAGGCCGTGGGGCGCCAGCCAAGGCAGGACGGCCGGCAGGATGCGCGGCAGCCAGCCGGCCCGGAAGGGGGGGTCCAGCAGGATCAAATCCTGCAGCATGGTCGGCCGCTGGTCAAGCCAGCGGGCGGCGTCGGCGCGGATGACCTCGATGCAGGCCCCTGCCCCGAGCTGCTGGACGCTGGCGTTCAGGCCACGGGCGATGGCGGGGTTCTGTTCGACCATCAGCACGCGGGCGGCCCCGCGCGAGGCGGCCTCGAAGCCCAGGGCGCCGGAGCCGGCGAAGAGGTCCAGGCAATGCCAGCCGGAAAGGTCCTGCCCCAGCCAGTTGAACAGGGTCTCGCGCACCCGGTCGGGGGTGGGCCGCAGGCCCGGCGAGTCGGGCACGGGCAGCAGGCGGCGCTTCCATTGGCCGCCGATGATGCGAATGCGGGAGGACATGGAGGGGTACTCGGAAGGAAGCCGTTAGTTTACCGGCTCTGCCCCCTGAGCCCGCTTTGTCCCTGGGTGCCGATATCCGGCAGGCTGGCGGGGGCGGACAGGCTCTAGAATTGCAGCAACCCACACTGCAGCAGACTCATACAGGACGCACGACATGTTCGGTTTTTTCCGTCGCAAGAAGAAAGAGAAGGAAGATGCAGCCGCAGCCCAAGCTGCTGCGGCCGACTTTGCGGCCACTGAAGAGGCTGCTGCTGAGCCGGCCGGGGAATCGGCCAAAGGCGGTGAGCCAGCGGGCGCGACACAGGTCCCCGAAGCGCTGCAGGCGCAGGGCATTGCCCAGCCGCTGCCGGAGACCGGACAGGCTGTAGCGGCGGAAACATCTGGCGTTGGTACTGCCGGGGATGTCACCGTTGCGGAGCCAGCGACGGCACCCACCGAGGTTTCTTCGGCCTTGCCGCAAGCAGGTCCGAATGCCATGCCGACGCCGAGGGCCGAGGCGCCGGTGGCGGGTGTGCCGCATGTGCCATCAGCCGAGGTCTCCGAAGCACCACGGCCGCAGAGCACGCCGGTCGAGACAGCCCCTGCTCTGAAGGAAACGGTTGCCGCGAAGGAAGCCGCTGCCCCGGTCGAGGCCGTGGTGCCCCAGGTACCGGCCGAGCCGGTGGTGGAGGCATCTGCGCCAGCCATGGAGGCGCCCACACCAGAGGCGGTGTCCCCAGCGTCGAAGGCAACGGTGTCCGAGAGTGCAGGTGTAGCGGCTGCCGGCGAGGCCACGGTCTATGGCGAAAGCGAGATCGTGCCGCCCACGCAGGCGATGCCGGAAGCGGTGCGGCCGGCGCGAGCCGGCTGGTTCGCGCGGCTGCGCGGGGGGCTGGCACGCACGCGCTCGCAGCTGGGCAGCATCTTCAGCCGCAACCGGATCGACGAGACGCTGTACGAGGAGCTGGAGACGGCGCTGCTGGCCAGTGACACGGGCTATGGCACGACGACGTGGCTGCTGGATGAGCTGCGCGAGCGGGCCCAGCGCGACCGGATCAATGATGCGGCAACGCTGAAGACGGCGCTGATCGACATCCTGACGGAGCTTCTGTCGCCGCTGGAGAAGCCGATCGACGTGGACCGGGCCGATCCGCTGGTGATGATGATCACCGGGGTGAACGGGGCCGGCAAGACGACGTCGATCGGCAAGCTGGCGCGCCACCTGCACCAGATCGATCAGTCGGTGTTGCTGGCGGCAGGCGACACGTTCCGGGCGGCGGCGCGCGAGCAGCTGGCGCGCTGGGGCGAGCGCAACCAGGTGCATGTGATTGCCAACGAGGGCGGCGATCCGGCCGCGGTGGCTTTCGATGCGATCAAGGCCGGACAGGCCCGCAAGGTGGACGTGGTGATGGTGGACACGGCCGGCCGGCTGCCCACGCAGCGTCACCTGATGGACGAGCTGAAGAAGATCCGTCGGGTGATCGGCAAGGCGATGGACGATGCGCCGCACGAGGTGCTGCTGGTGCTGGACGGCAATACCGGCCAGAACATGCTGGCGCAGGTGCAGGCCTTCGACGAGGCGGTGCAGCTGACCGGTCTGGTCGTGACGAAGCTGGACGGGACGGCCAAGGGCGGCGCCATTGCGGCCCTGGCGCACACGCGGCGCGACAACCCGCTGCCGGTATATTTCATCGGCGTGGGTGAAGGCGTGGAGGACCTGCAGGCGTTCAGCGCACGCGAATTTGCCACGGCGCTTCTGGACTGAGTACGCATTTCATCGCTTCCTGGCTGCATTCCGGCGGAAGTGTGTCGCTTTTGGTTGACGCCCTTTCAGTGTCGGGCGACCATGTCACTTGCATCGACAAACGAGGACTACGCTCACCATGCAAGCGGTCATTCTTGCCGGCGGCTTCGGCACCCGGATCAGCGAAGAAAGCGCGGTACGCCCCAAGCCGATGGTCGAGATCGGCGGGCAGCCCATTCTCTGGCACATCATGAAGATCTATGCCTCGCACGGCATCAATGACTTCGTGATCTGCTGCGGCTACAAGAGCCACATCATCAAGCAGTACTTCCACGAATACGCCATCTCGCATGCGGACGTCACGTTCAATCTGGGCACGAACGAGATGCAGATCCACCGCAACGAGTCCGAGCCGTGGTCGGTGACGCTGGTCGAGACGGGCCAGGATTCGATGACGGGTGGCCGCATCAAGCGGGCTGCCAAGTATGTGAAGGGCGACACCTTCCTTTGCACGTATGGTGATGGCGTGAGCAACGTCAACATCACCGCTTCCATCGAGTTCCACCGCAAGCACGGCAAGGAAGCGACGGTGACGGCCGTTCAGCCCCCGGGCCGCTTCGGGGCGTTCAGTCTGCAGGCCGACCAGACGCTGGTCGATTCGTTCATGGAGAAACCGCAGGGCGACGGCGCCTGGATCAACGGCGGCTTCTTCGTGCTGGATCGCAAGGTGCTGGACCGCATCCACGGTGATGATTCGGTGTTCGAGCAGGAGCCGATGCGTTCGCTGTCGGCCGATGGCCAGCTGGAGGCCTGGCGCCATACCGGCTTCTGGCAGCCGATGGACACACTGCGCGACAAGCACGTGCTGGAAGAGCTGTGGGCTTCGGGCAAGGCGCCCTGGAAGTCCTGGTAATCCACCAGACACCGTTGCGTGAGCAGAAAGGGGCGGGCATACCGCCCCTTTTTCTTGGCAGGTTCCCTGCCCTGAAAAAGGTTTCCGGCTTGATACCCGTTTTCGCCTACGGGCATAGACTGACCCTGGTTGCGCAAGGCGGGGAGCCGGAATAAACGCTTTTTCTTCAACAGGTTAACGGAAGGTATTCAAGTACTGCCTTGCCGCCGATGACGCTGTACATGGCGTAACAATAAACGCCGAAGACCTCACTCATAGAATTTGGGCATCGCGTGAATTGCAACCACATGCCCCATGACCACTGTCTACTTTGACCGGAAGATCGACGACGACAGCCGCCGCAAGATGATCTACGACGGCGACCTGTTCGTGTATTCCGCCAATGAGCATTCGCTGGCGCTGATCGAGCTGGCCCGCAAGCTGATTGTCGAGGCCTTCCCCGGTCTGGATCCGCGCACGGCGCAGGATCACTACCCGGTCGAGAAATTCGCCGAGATTCTCTCGAAGCTCAAGCCGGCCTTCATCCATCATCCGGAATGCAAGCGCATCATCCCGAAGATGATGGAGTACATCGGCTGTGATCTGGAAGAGACCTATTTCGACGTGCCGCGCATGCGCACGTCCACCAGCCACAATTACCTCACCAGCGGCATCGCCTATGCCTTCCATGCGCACCGCGACACCTGGTATTCGGCGCCGATGTGCCAGATCAACTGGTGGATTCCGATCTTCGAGGTGAACGGCGGCAACGCCATGACCTTCCATCCGGAGTGGTTCGCGCGCGAGACGCCGAACAATTCCGAGATTTACAACTACCAGGAATGGAATGCCAAGCAGCGCTTCAATGCGGTCACGCACGTGAACAAGGACACGCGCCCGCAGCCCAAGCTGCAGGAAGACATCAAGCTGGAGCCGAACGTGACGGTGGTGACACCGCCGGGCGGCATGCTGCTGTTTGCCGCCGCACACCTGCATTCGTCCATTCCGAACCAGACGGGCGAGACGCGCTTCTCGATCGATTTCCGGGTGGTGAACCGCAAGGACCTGCGTGCGCGTGACGGTGCACCCAACATGGATTCGCGCTGCACGGGCTCGCCGATCAATGACTATCTGCAGGGCACCACGCTGGAGCATCTGCCGCCGGACATCCAGAAGATGTATCTGGAGCCGGCCACGGCCTGACAGCTCCCCCCCTGAAACGAAAGGCCCGGCACTGCATGGCAGGCCGGGCCTTTTGGGTCGTTCATGCGTCATCAAAATGACGCATGGGCGCGGACATCAGTTGTAGCGGCGGTAGACCACCTTGGTGGGTGCGCCGATGAGCAGGCCATCGGTGCTGCCAGCTTCCAGGGCCTTCTTGTAGACCTTGGCGGCCCGGCTGAAGGCCTCGATGGTGTAGTCGATGTCGGCCTCGCTGTGCGAGTAGCTGACGATGAAGCTGGGCGCCAGCACGCCCCAGCGGATGAGTTCCTGCATGAACAGCGTGCGGAACGGCTGCGAGGGCTTGTGCTCGTGGTCGTGCGTGGAATAGAGCAGGTTGCATCCCCGGCCGGCCACCGACAGGTATTCGCTGACCCCCAGAGCGGCCGTGACCTGCTCGATGCCGGCACGCAGGCGCTCGCCCACATGGTAGAGGTGCTCGATGACCGGCTCATCACGGTAGATGCGCATGGTCTCGATGGCAGCCGCCAGGCTGGGGCCTTCGGCACCATGGGTGGTGGACAGCAGGAAGACGCGCTCCTTGTCGTGGAAGAGGCCGCCCAGTTCCATCACTTCGCGCTTGCCGGTGAGTGCCGACAGCGAGAAGCCGTTGGCCAGCGCCTTGCCGAAGCACGACATGTCGGGCGTGACGCCATACAGCGTCTGGGCGCCGCCCTGGTGGAAGCGGAAGCCGCTGATGGTCTCGTCCAGCGTGACCAGGGCGCCATTGCGGTGGGCCAGGTCGATGACCTTCTGCAGGAAGCCGTCCTTGGGCTCTTCGGTACGGGCAGGCTCCAGCAGCACCATGGCGATGCGGTTCGGGTATTGCTCGAAGAGCTTCTGCAGGCTGTCGATGTCGTTGTAGTTGAACTTGACGGTGAGTTCGACTTCAACGCGCGAGACGCCGCCGTCCATGGCGGTGGTGCCGATGAACCAGTCGTTGTACGAGAAGAAGGGGCTGTTGCTGCAGATGGCCACCAGGTCACGGCCGGTGTAGGCGCGGGCCAGCTTCAGCGCGGCGGTCAGCACCGTGGAGCCGTCCTTGGCGAACTTGACCATCTCGGCGCTGGACACCAGCGACTGCAGCATCTGGGCGCATTCCAGCTCGATGGGGGCCGGGCGGTTGAAGTTGTTGCCCAGCTGCATCTGCCGGTAGGCCGCCTCGATGACGGACGGATAGGCGTGGCCGAGGGTGACGGCGCGCAGGCCCATGCCGTATTCGATGAATTCGTTGCCGTCCACGTCCCAGATGTGGCAGCCCTTGCCGCGCTCGATGAAACCGGGCGAGCGCTCGGGATACTGGTCATCGCCCTTGGCGTAGGTGTGTGCGCCACCCGGAATGGTGTCGTGAACCTTCTTGCGCAGGGCTGCGGACTTGTCGAAGCAGGTGCGTTCCACCATGCCGGAAACGTTCGGCTTCTGGTTGCTGTTCATGGGATGTCGACCGGCGAGGAGATAGGGAAGTCGGAGCGTATTCTGAACATTACGGCATCGACTGCAACGAAACAACGAGATCTGAGGCTACCTTACAACGACTTCCAGCAGCTGGTTGTGCAGAAGCGCTTCGGCGGCCTGATGGACCAGATCGAAGGGCAGTCCGGCCATCTCGGCGATGTCCAGAAGGCTCTTGCTGCCATCGGACTGGTTCAGCACCCACAGGAGTGCCAGCTGCAGCTTCTGCCCCTCGTTGTGGCCGCCAATGAGCGAGTACAGGCCACGTCGACCCAGCTGGGGCTCACCGAAGGGGCTGAGGTTGTTGAAGCTGAGGTTGCGCTCCACGATGCCGAACGCCGCCAGCAGCAGGCCCAGCGAGCGCTCCAGGTGCTCGGGGCGGATGAAGTCCAGGTTGTCGGCCGAGGTGTGGTACTGCGGGTAGCTGCCGTAGGTGGAACGCGAGAAGCAGCCCATGGGCAGGTTGAAGCCAGGCGAGCAGAACTGCCGCTCGTCATAGCCGTAGGGCATGAAGGGCAACAGGTGGTTCCGTTCGCCACTTTCGGCCAGCACCAGCGCCATGATGCGGTCGATCTCGGCATCGCCCCGGCGACTGCGCTTGTAGTGGTAGTCACCGGCATCGCCCACGCCGGAGATGACCACGCCATGCGCCACACGCTTCGTGACGTCCTGCCGCTGCGACAGCCAGGCAATGGCGCCGATGGTGGCCGGAATGAACACGAAGCGATAGGTGTAGCGGCGCTTGGGCAGTGCTGCCAGCGTCTTCGCCAGCCAGGTGGCGGTGGAGATGCCCGACAGGTTGTCGTTAGCCAGCGAGGGGTGGCAGACGTGGGTGGAGACGAGCACTTCCTCGGCGCTCTCGCCGGGCAGCACGCATTCCCCGAAGGTGAGCGAACCCTGCACCAGGTCGGTGTCCACGCACACTTCGTAGTTGCCCGGCTGGAGCGACTGCAGCTGGCGATCGGTCAGGCAGAAGCCCCAGTCCCGCTTGAAGTACTGCGTACGGTAGGGAATCCAGTCCGGCCGGTCGGGCAGCGAGAAGAGGTGCGGGCGCAGCTTTTCCAGCGACAGCGTGCCCCGGAACGGGGCGCTGTAGTTGACCAGATGCAGGTTGTGCTCGGCGATGTCGACGATCTTCTTCCCGTCCGGTCCCTTGATCCAGGCACCCCGCACCTGCCACTCGGCCGGCACTTCCCAGTCGAAGATCTTCGTGCCGGTGGGCACTTCAGTCACGGTGAGCGGGATGTGCTGGCCGATGGCGGCCAGGGTGTCACGCACGCCCTGCCCGGTGATGCTGCGCAGCATGGGGTAGAGCCGCGTGCAGAAGGCGTGCATGGCAGCGCCCTGCCCTTCGGCCTGGCGGGCCAGGGCAGCGGCCGATTCGACGACGATGGCTTGGGTCATGGTGACGGGGACATGAATCTGGGTAGAAAACGGGATGCCCGGGTGGCGGGCAGGCCCTTGCGCGGCCTGCCCTGCCGACGGTCAGTCGTAGATCTGGACTTCAGGCACCAGGATGACGAAGCGGCCGCCCCATTCACGGATGGCGCTCATCTGCTTCATCACCTCGTCCTTCAGGTTCCAGGCCAGGATGACCAGGTAGTCGGGCTTGGTCTCAAGGATGCGCTCGGGGCCGTAGATGGGGATCTGCGTGCCCGGCAGGAAGTGGTTCTGCTTGTGCGGGTTGCGGTCGACCGTGTACTCGATGTAGTCGGAACGCACACCGGCGTAGTTGAGCAGCGTGGCGGCCTTGGCGGGCGCACCGTAGGCGGCAATGCGCTTGCCCTGCTGGTGGGCATCCAGCACGAAGCGCAGCAGGCTGCGCTTGCTGGCGCGGATGCGCTCTTCCAGGGCCAGGTACGGCTCCAGCGTGTCCAGGCCGGCGGCGCGCTCGCGGGCCTCCATCTCGGCCACGCGCGGGCTGACGGACTGGTTGCCGGTCTTGGCAGGCTGGCAGTACACCCGCAGCGAGCCACCGTGGTTGGGGATCTCTTCCACATCGAAGACCGACAGGCCGTGGTGGGCCAGGATGCGGCTGAAGGTGAGGAAGGAGTGGTAGCAGAAGTGCTCGTGGTAGATGTTGTCGAACTGGTTCTTCTGCAGCAGGTTCAGCACATGGTGGAACTCGAACGTGGCCACGCCCTGCGGCTTGAGCAGGATGGAGAAGCCTGCCACGAAGTCGTTCAGGTCGGGCACGTGGGCCACCACGTTGTTGGCGGCCATCAGGTCGGCGGCATGGCCCATGTCGCGCAGCTTGCGGGCGCTTTCACGGCCAAAGAACATCACCTCCATGGGGATGCCCAGCTTGCGGCCTTCCTCGGCCACGTTGGCGGCAGGCTCCACGCCCAGCACGGGCACGCCCTTGGGCAGGAACCAGCGCAGCAGATAGCCGTCGTTGGCGGCGATCTCGACCACCTTGCTGTGGGCGCCCAGCTTGAAGCGCTCGGTCATCTCGTCGGCGTAGCGCTTGCCGTGGTCCAGCATGGCCTGCACGTAGGACGAGAAGTAGGCGTAATCCGAGAAGATGGCCTCACCGCTCTGGAACTCCTCCAGCTGCACCAGGAAGCAGTTGCTGCAGACGTAGGCATGCAGCGGGAAGAACGGCTCCATCTTGTTGAGGTCTTCCGGCTTGCGGATGGCATTGGCCATGGGCGACATGCCCAGGTTGGCCACGGTGTGACGCAGCTGGGTACCGCAGAAACGGCACTTGGCGTGGGTGGCGGCCAGAGCGGCCAGATCCTTGCGATCGGCAACGGAAGAGGTTTGGGTTGCAGACATGGTGATGAAGGAGAGGAGAAAGACCGGCGAAGGTCACAACCACACGCGGTGGCTTCCAGGGTGAGCGGCGACCGGGCCCGGCGGGCCCTGATCACGATGCCTGCAACGTACCACACTGCCGGGAGAGCCGTCGACGACAGACTTGGCATTTGGCTTCTTCCGGGGGACGAAAGACGCCATTCGTCGGGAAAACACGGCAAATGTTCGGGTTCCGGCGATGTGAGGGCTGTCATTCCCGGCGATGCGAAGGCAGACAGGAACCCCAAGGCTGCGTCATCCCCCGGCAACACGGGAACGGGAAAGCGCTGGAAGGTGACTGCCCGCACACAAAAGAAAACGGCGCCCGAAGGCGCCGTTTCCAGGATGCCGACCAGCGTGGCCGGCATCGGGAGGGATCGGACCGAAGGCCGATCAGAAGATGCTTTCGCGCACGAAGATCAGGTCGTCCGGACGGATCGGATCGTCGAGCTTGGGCTCCAGCACCTGGATGTTGCGGTCACCCACGCGACGGTGCAGGCGGATGCCACGGTCGGTACCGCGCAGGGTCAGACCACCGCCCTTGGCCACGGCCTGGGCCACGGTCATGCCGCGGTCAAGCACGTACTGGCCCGGACGCTGGACCTGGCCATAGACGTAGTAGTTGGGGGCCTTGTTGACGAAGATGGTGTCGCCGGCCTGCAGGACCACGTCCTTGCTCAGGTCGCCGGTGCTGAACATCTCGACCAGGTCGATTTCCAGACGCTGCGGACGGCCATTGCGGGTGGTCATGAGCAGCACGTTGTTGGAGCCGGTCTCATTGACGCCGCCAGCCACCGAGAGGATCTCGGACAGGCGCATGCCGGTGGTCTCCAGCGGGTAGCGGCCGGGGTTGGCCACGTTGCCCAGCACCGAGACCTGCTGGCTGCGGAACTGCAGCACGTTCAGGGTGACCTGCGGGTTCTGCAGGAAGCGGCCCTCACGCAGGCGGGTGGCGATGAGGTTCTCGGCCTGCTGCGGCGACAGGCCGGCCAGCTTGACCACGCCCAGCAGCGGGTAGGAGATGACGCCGCTTTCGGAGATACGTGCCTCGACGGTCAGATCCTGGGACTGGAAGACCTGGATGCGCAGCACGTCGCCCGGCCCGAGCAGGTAGTCACTGCGGGCGGTCTGGGCCACGGCCTGGGACGATGCCAGACCGATGGTGGCCAGGGCCATCAGCCCCAGCACGAACTTCTTGAAGCGAGAAAGAAACATGGATGCCGTCCTATGAAGGGAGATCAGCTTGCCCGAAGGGCTGCGAACGGAAAGGGGAGTTGCCCCGCGCAAGAATCAAACGCCCGGGCACGCCAAGCGGCCGACAGGCCGTGAACGCCGATTCTAGACCGGCCTTTGTGGCGCCAGCGTGAATGATATCCCTTGCTTTCGTAAGATTGTCCAGCAAAGGCGAGCTGACAGCAGGTGCAATGGGAAGGATTGCCAGAAACGACCAGGCCCCGGGGGAAACCGGGGCCTGGTGACGTGGCCCGGGTCGGACCCGGGCCGAAAGGCAGGGAAGGATCAGAACTGAACCTTCAGGCCAAGGCCAAAGACGTTGGCCTTGTAGTCGAGGTTGGCACGGTTGGAGTCGCGCTGCTCACGGGAGATGCTGGCCATCAGGAACATGTTGCGACGGAACTCGTAGTCAGCCTCGGCACCGACCATGTAGATCTTGTCCTTGCGCTCGACCTGGCCGGCAGCCAGCTGGTCACCCTTGTAGCGACGGTCGTAGTAGCGCAGGTACGGCTCGACGGTGATCTTGCCGGTGGCCTGGATGGTCGGGCTGAAGTTCAGCGACCAGGTGTCGGCGTAGGAGCCGGTCACGGCGTCGTCGTCAGGCTCGATGGAGCGACCCAGCGAGGCGCGCATCTGCACCGCACCGCTGACGGCCCACTCGGTGTCGAAGCCGGCGGTCAGGCCACGGAAGTGGCGGTTGCCCTGGTCGTAGTCACGACGGGTGTAGCCGACGAAGCCGCCCAGGCTGCTGTCCTCGCTGGGACGATACTGGACGCGGGCCTGCAGCGAGTCCTCGTCGTAGTCGTTCTTGCGGCAGTTGTTGTTGCACAGCAGGGCGGAGCCGTCGTCACCATAGCGCTGGGCCGACTTGTACTCGCCGCTGGTGGCACGGTAGACCAGGTCGACCTCGATGCCGGTGCCCGGGGCATAGCGCACGCCGCCTTCGCCCGACTTCAGGTCATAGTCGGTGTCCTTGTAGACTTCCAGCGAGTTGCGGCTGCGGACGTAGTCGACGCCACCGATGACCGACCAGGCCGGCGTGAAGCGGAAGCCGGCGTTGAAGAACAGGTTCTGGGTGCTGATGTTGTTGCGGTCACCCGAGACGTTGGTGGTCTGGTTGTAGATACGGTCCTGCACCGTGGGCTGGCGGCGGTCCAGCTTGATGCCGGCACGGCCGAACAGCGGACGGCCCACGACCCAGTCCAGCGTGGAGCCGACGTTGTAGCCCACGTGGTCGAAATCGTCGTATTCCTTGTACTTGAAGCCCTCGACCTCGGCGTTGGCGCGCAGCCGCTGCTGGCTGATCAGGCGGTCGAACTCAATGCCCATGGCGCCCGTGAGGTAGGTGTCGCCTGCTTTCTTGTTGCTGTAGATGCCGGCCTGGGACTGGTTGTTCAGACGCGACAGATTGCTATCGTGCGTAACACCGACGCGACCGGTGAGCTTGATGACGTCAGCCTCGGCGTTGGGGGTCCAGTCCTGATCAGGCACTTCCAGCTGAGCCTGTGCCTGGGCAGCGCTGGCCGCCAGGCCACAGAAGATGGCTGCCACGGCAGCACTGGCTGCGCGCAGTGCCGGGCGCCGTGCGGCTTTTTTTTGTGTTCCGATGATTTCTTTCATGACTACCCTGTCTTAAAAAGCTCAGAATGGGGCATGGTACCGCCACCGACGGTCCTGCTCTGCTTCCACACTAATGCATTGAGCCGAACATGCCAAGCCCCCGACCCTTGCCGTGTGAACACTGCCCGGATTCCCAAAGCTGTTGCCTCTGTCGACGTCCTGATCCCTCCGGTTCCCGAGCCCTCGTTCGTGAACCCTGACACAGAAGCGCCAAACCGATTACCATCGGACGGCTGCCCCCAGCCGGCCGGTGTTGTATAAATAACCCCCAGCAGACTCCTGATCCGGGCTCGCCACATTCCCGGCGCCCCGGCAAGCGGTATGAACAGCCCCACCTTCGCTTCTTCCATCGTTCCCATCCGGACCGGCAATCGCAGCATCCTGTCGCTGGTCAAGTCAGTCATCGATCCCATCCTGGCCGTGGCCTGCCTGCTGGTGGTCACCGTGGCCGCCGGGCATCCCCTGCGCGCCCAGGAAATGGTGCTGGCCGTCCTCACCTTCGTGCTGAGCTACCCTGGCAGCGTCCCCTTCCGGGTCTACCAGGCCGGCTACCTGCGTCACCTGCTGGGCAGCTGGGGCCTGGTGGTGGGCCTGCTGCTGGTCTTCGGCCTGATGATCGACGCACTGCGGCAGTTCGACCAGAACGTGCTGGCCACCTGGGTCATCGCCACCCCGGTCGTGCAGGCCGTCAGCCACTGGCTCTCGCCCATGCTGCTGCACAAGGTCATCTCCATGCGTCCCGAGCAGACCGCCATCGTGGTGGCGGCCAACAGCCTGGGCCGCACGCTGGCCCGGTCCATCCAGGACGACCCGCTGTCGCAGACGCGCATCATGGCCTTCTTCGACGACCGAACCCCGGACCGTCTGGGCGAGGTGACGGAAGCGCCGGTGGCCGGCGGCTTCAGCGCGGTGGCGCAGTTCGTGCGCGCCAACAAGATCGACCAGATCTTCATCGCCCTGCCCATGGCCTCGCAGCCGCGCATCCTGAAGCTCCTGGAAGACCTGCGTGACACCACGGCCTCCATCTACTTCGTGCCCGACATCTTCATGTTCGACCTGATCCAGGCACGGGTGGATTCGGTGGGCGGCCTGCCGGTGGTGGCCGTGTGCGAGACGCCGTTCTACGGCACCACGGGCGTGCTCAAGCGCCTGTCCGACATCGTCATCGCCTCCATCGCGCTGGTCCTCACGCTGCCGATCACGCTGACCATCGCGCTGGCCATCCGCCTGACGTCCAAGGGCCCCATCATCTTCAAGCAGCGCCGCTACGGCCTGGACGGCTCGGAGATCAACGTCTACAAGTTCCGCTCCATGCGGGTGCAGGAAAACGGCCCCGAAGTGCGCCAGGCCACCAAGAACGACGACCGCATCACGCCGGTGGGCCGCTTCCTGCGGAAGACCTCGCTGGACGAGCTGCCGCAGTTCTTCAACGTGCTGCAGGGCCGCATGAGCGTGGTGGGTCCGCGCCCCCACGCAGTGGCCCACAACGAGACCTACCGCAAGCTGATCAAGGGCTACATGATCCGCCACAAGGTCAAGCCCGGCATCACCGGCCTGGCCCAGGTCAACGGCGCGCGCGGCGAGACCGACACCATCGAGAAGATGGAGCTGCGCATCCGCTACGACCTGGAGTACCTGCGGCACTGGTCGCTGCGGCTGGACCTGAAGATCATCCTGAAGACCATCCTGGTGGCGTTCCGCGACCCGAACGCCTACTGAGACCACCCAGGCATCACCCCCGAAGGCCCCGTCAGCTCCGGCTGTCGGGGCCTTTCCACAGAAGGCCGCACATCCTGTCATCGAAACCTCACCCTCCCGCGTTTTCTGCAGGAGCCACAGGGGCTTGACAACCCACGACATTTTTGAAACAAAATAGCTGGCACTCCCCGCGGTGAAGTGCTAGTATCTAACCCGCTAGTCATTTACAGGAAACAACTGCCACGATGACGACTCACTCCGTTGCACTTGCCACTCGCCAGACCGGTGTCGTTGCGCCTGCCGTTCCGTCACTGGGCAACCTGGACGCCTACATCTCTGCGGTCAATCGCATGCCCATGCTGTCCGCCGAGGAGGAGTCCAGCCTTGCGCGGCGTTTCAAGGAGCATCAGGACGTCGACGCTGCCCGCACGCTGGTGACTTCCCACCTGCGGCTGGTCGTGTCGGTGGCTCGCCAGTACCTGGGCTACGGTCTGCCGCATGCCGACCTCATCCAGGAAGGCAACATCGGCCTGATGAAAGCGGTCAAGCGTTTCGACCCCGATCGCTCGGTGCGTCTGGTGTCATTCGCGCTGCACTGGATCAAGGCCGAGATCCACGAGTACATCCTGAAGAACTGGCGGCTGGTGAAGGTGGCCACCACCAAGGCCCAGCGCAAGCTGTTCTTCAACCTGCGCTCGATGAAGAAGGACCTGGACACGCTGACGCCCGAGGCCGTGACCGACATCGCCGAACAGCTCAACGTCCGCGAGAAGGACGTGACCGAGATGGAAACGCGGATGACCGGCCACGAGATCGCGCTGGAGCCGCAGGGTGACGACGAGGAAGGCGCGGGCTTCGGTCCGGCCGCCTACCTGGCCGCCCCCGGCAGCGAGCCCACCGAGATCATCGAGGATCGGCAGCGCGACTGGCTGCAGACCGAAGGCCTGTCCAACGCGCTGGCCACGCTCGACGAGCGCAGCCGCAACATTGTGCAGTCGCGCTGGCTGCGTGATGAGGACGAAGGCGGGTCGCGCACGCTGCAGGACCTGGCCAACGAGTATGGCGTGTCGGCCGAGCGCATCCGCCAGATCGAGGCGCAGGCCATGAAGAAGATGAAGGCGGCGCTGGCCAGCTACGCCTGACGCGCCCTCGCCGGGGCCCCGGGCCCCGGCACGCACGCCGGGATTGATGGGTGTGCCGACAGTGGCGCGTCAGCCACAGCGCGGCGATAATAAGACAGTCCCAGTCTGGCAACGTCGGCCCGACGGACGCTCTGTCATCGCCGCTGAACGGCGCATACCGCATATCCCATGGCTCTCGTCATCGAAACCCGTTCCTCGCACGGGTCCGTCTCGCGCACCCATCTCCGGGCTGGCACCACCCGCGTCGTCGTGCGGCCGGGCGACACTTTCCGGCTCTATGACGAGGACACCGGCAAGGCGCCTGCCAAGGCCGTGGTCAAGCAGCTGGACAACAGCATTCTCGTCGACAACCTGGCCGACGGCGCCCAGGGGGCCGATCAACCGCAGGCCGTGGAACTGCTGGGCTTCTACAGCTCGTGCAGCGTCAGCTCGCCCTGCCATCTGGAACTTCCCGAAACGACGTCCGGCACGGTGGACATCACCCCGGCCACGGGCGCCATTGGCGCACTGTCGGACGGCTCGTTCGTGCTGGTGGATCTGGCCCAGACCAGCGGCGTGGCCGCAGGGGGCGCCGCCGCGAAGGGACTGGACGGCGCTGCCCCCGCAGTCGCGGAGGGTGCAGATCATGCCGCCGAATCCGGCCCCCTGCTGTCCGAATCGGCCCGCCCGGTGATCTACGGTCTGGGCGGCGCAGCCGTGCTGGGCCTGGCACTGGCCGGCGGGGGCGGTGGGGGCGGCGGCGGCGAAGCGCCGGTTGCCAATGCGACTGCAACCCCTGCCCTTCCCCCCACACCCGCCACCCCTGCGACGCCCGCCACGCCGACGGTGCCGCCGTCGGTCACCGACCCCAGCTTCACGGTGACGCATTCGTCGGTGGCCAAGGGCAAGGTGCCCACGCTGACGGGCACGGGCACGGCCGGCGCCACGGTGAAGATCGACGTGCATGCCAGCGGCAGTGCGGCGGTGGACGCGAGCTATTCCGTGCCGGTGGGCGCCGACGGCAAGTGGTCGGCCAACCTGGCCACGCTGAAGCCCACCACGGGCGCCCTGCCCGCGGGCGGGCTGAGCACCACCACCAGCCTGTCGCTGGCCGAGACGGTGAACGGCAAGACGGCCACGATGCCCGATTTCAAGCTGACGGCCGACGACACACCCCCGGCTGCCCCCACGATCTCGCCAGTCGGTGCGGATGGCCTGCTGGGTGCCGCCGCCGTGGGCAAGCCGCTGGCGGTCTCGGGCCGGGGTGAGGCCAACAGCCTGATCAAGCTGACGCTGGGCACGCAGAGCCTGGAAACCGTGGTGGGCGCAGACGGTACCTGGGCGGTGACGCTGCCGGCCAATGCCCTGCCTGCCACGGGCAACACCACCCTGTCAGTCACGGCCAGCGATCTGGCCGGCAACGTCTCCACGCCCGCCACCCAGACGCTGACCATCGACACCACGCCGCCTCCGGCACCGACGATCCAGTTCACCGGTGGTGCCGACAACTATGTGAATGCGGCCGAGAAGGCGGCCGGCGTGACGCTGGCCGGCACCGCCGAAGCCGACAGCACGGTGAAGGTGACGGTCGGCACGGTGTCGCATGACGCCAAGGCCGGCGCGGACGGCAAGTGGAGCGTGGCCTTTGCCGGCGCCGAGCTGCCGGCCGACGGCACGCACCTGGTGACGGCCGTGGCCACCGACAAGGCGGGCAACGCCTCCGCACCCAGCGCCGGAACGCCCATGGTGGTGGACACCAAGCCCCCGGTGTTGACCGACACGCACGCCGGTGGCACGGATCGCGTGCTGAGCGGGGTTCCCTTCCTGATCACGGGCAAGACCGAGGCCGGCGCCTCGGTGCAGGTGGAGTTCACGCTGGCCGACGGCAGCAAGCAGGTCCAGAACGCCGTGGTGACGGACACGAGCCCGGACTCGGCCAACTGGACGCTCCCGAACCCGATCGTGGCCCAGGGCAACCCCATCGGCGCCAAGCAGACCACGATCCACGTCACCGCCACCGACAAGGCCGGCAATGTCTCTGCCGTGGATCACACCTTCGCCATCATGTCGCAGAGCTTCCCGTTCGGAACGGCTCCGGCGGGCAGCAACACGCTGTCCCTGAAGGCGCTGACGACCGGACCGGAAGGCGACGCCATCCAGAAAGCCCAGGCCTCGACAGGTGGTGATGCGCCCTCGTTGCCGCTGGCACAGACCGAGCCCACGCTGACGCCGTTGCAGGCCACCGCCAGTGCTGCACCGTCGATCACGCCCAGCAGCGCACAGCAGCTCTCCTCCCTGCTGCCGCACGACGAGCTGCAGCAGGGGCTGGCGCACCTCTGACCCCTGATGCCCGGCGGTTTCTTCCGCCGGGCTGCAGGCCACATGGCGGGAGGTAAAAGGAGACCGTGATCCGGCCCGCAGGTGCGCACACGTAACAAGCCGTCACGAGACGCACACAAAAAATGCGGCTTGTGCATGCCACAATGGCCTGTTTCAATACACCTTTTTTTGACGAATGGTCGAATCCGGCCGCCGGACTGCGCCCGATGTCTCATTGAAGCGTCGGTTTGCATGACACCCGGCGATACCGGGCCATGTATTCACCCCCTGGCCACCTCCTGAGCAGGCGCCAGGCGGCCATGTCGGAACCGCCCGGTCCGACCTTCGTCAGACCACAGGACGGAAGACAGGATCATGGCAGCAAGACTGAACATCCAGCGCACGGGTGACGGCGGGGTCGAGCAGCTCCAGCTCAAGCCCGGCAACAACAAGCTCAGGGTCGTGCCCGGGCGCACCTTCAACCTGCAGGATCCGGACGGCCAGCCGATCGATCCGTCCCAGCTTCGCGTGCTGCAGGTGGACAACGACCTGATCATCGAGAACATTCCGGTGGAAGGCAGCACCGAAACGGCCTCGGTGACGCTGGAAGGCTACTACCAGGTGTGCAGCGCCACCGACCGTTGCACGGTCAGCGTGGGCGGTGAAGACGCCGCCGTCGCCCAGGGCGCCGAAGGTCAGGAGAATCTGGGCACCACCGAGAACAGCCAGGCCACGGTGCTGGCAGATGTGAGCACCAAGCCCCTGGGCGCGCTCTCGGACGGCACCTTTGTGCTGTACGACACCGGCTTCCAGGCCCCCGAGCAGCCGACCACCGAGGAATTCCCCATCCGTCCCGTGCTGTACGGCGCGGGCGGCCTGGCCGTGGTGGCCCTGGCCGCCGGCGGCGGTGGCGGCGGCGGTGATCCCTCCGGCGCCCCCAACCTGGGCGACGTGCCACTGGCGCTGAAGTCGGCCACCTCGTTCAACAACCGCTTCCCCACCATTTCCGGCACGGCCAAGCCCGGCACCGTGGTGACGCTGCGCCTGGACACCGACAATGACCAGCGCGAGAACGTCACCTACTCCGCCACGGCCGACGCCAACGGCAACTGGAGCGTGAACCTGCAGTCCGCCAAGCCCGCTACCGGCAACCTGCCGGCCACCGGCCTGTCGGACAGCAACACGCTGGAAGTGTCGGGCGCGCTGGATGGCGTGCAGGGTGCCGCGCTGCCCGTGGTGACGCTCACCTATGACAACACCCCGCCGGCCAGCGCCGAGATCGCGGCCGTGAGCGGCGACAACATCATCACCGCTGCCGAGAAGACGGCCGGCGTGGCGGTTTCCGGCACGGCCGAAGCCAACGGCACGGTCGAACTCAAGATCGGCGGCACCACCAAGCTGGTGGCCGTGGATGCCGAGGGCAAGTGGAACACCACGCTGTCCGCCGCCGAACTGCCGGCCGCCGACGGCCAGCACACGCTGACGGCCACGGCCATCGACGCAGCCGGCAACCGCGGTCCGGCCGCCACCTCCTCGGTCACGCTGCACACCAACAGCAAGGCCCCCGTCATCGGCATCATCGCCAGCGACGACATCATCAATGCCGCCGAGGCGGCTGCCGGCGTGAAGCTGCAAGGTTCGGCCGAAGCCGGCTCGAAGGTGGAACTGACCTTCGGCACCAACAAGGTGGCAGCCACCGCTGACGCCAACGGCCACTGGGAAGTGACCGCACCGGCCACCGGCATCGCCGACGGCAAGTACACGCTGACGGCTGCCGTGACCTCGCCGGCCGGCGGCACAGCCTCGGCCACCCGCGCCTTCACCGTGGACAAGACCGCTCCGGCCAAGGCCACCAACATCAAGCTGGACGGTGGCGACAACGTCATCACCGCTGCCGAGGCACGGGACGGCGTTCACTTCACCGGCAACGCCGAAGCCGGCTCCAAGGTCTCGGTGACCTGGAACGGCCACACCCACACCGGCACCGTCGGCAGCAACGGCAGCTGGGACGTGCAGTTCGTGCCCTCCGAACTGCCCAAGCCCGCCGCCGGTGCCACCGCCAGCAGCACCTACCAGGTGACGGTGACGGACGCTGCCGGCAACACCAGCGGGGCAGATAGCCACGCCGTGACGGTGCAGGGTGCCCCGGCACCGACCATCGCGCCGTCGCCGTCCGCACCTGCGCCGGCCACGCCAGCTCCCGCGGCGCCAACCACACCCGCACAGCCCCCTGCCTCGCCCAGCCCGGCACCGGCCACACCCACCAATCCGGACACCCTCAAACAACAAGCGCGCTCCTTTGCCCGCAATGACAACCGCCAATTCG
>ERZ773054.624-NODE-624-length-25584-cov-5.865330_pt1 | contig 25584 bp, 26 predicted proteins | sample MGYA00580630_ERZ773054 | MGnify/ENA primary metagenome ERZ773054 (study PRJEB29015, sample SAMEA2737994) | human oral metagenome | biome: human oral; feature: human-associated habitat; material: dental | place: China | collected 2115 ... | reverse complement strand
TGGACCTGATTATTCCACGCCGGTCTTCCTACTGCCCCAACTTTGCAACAGCACCAATAACGATCACGGTGGCACGCTGCTTATACTCTATAAACAGCTAGAGCAGAAGAAAACGGCCCTGAGGTAAAACGCCTCAGCGCCGATGTTCTGTAACTGCGGGTACTGTCCCGCTCTATGTCTGCAACAATATCCCATCTCTAAAAGAAAGACAAGTATCTAATGCCTAAACTGACATATCGTGCCGCTAGGCAGATAGAGCAGGCTATCCCCACTGCACGATTCCAGACTTACAGACAAGCCACGGGGGGAGTCATTGAGGCAGCACAGCTCTACCTGTGGAACATCCAGGCCGCTAGCGCAGTCACCGAGCTAACCGGAATAGTAGAAGTGCTACTCCGGGACACAATTGATGCATGCCTTCGAACATGGAACGTCACCAGCGGCGGCCATGAAGACTGGATTGTCCACCCGGCTCCAATAACGCTACAACACATAGTTCGCCCTGATGTCCCTACATCATGGCGACCCAAACAAGCTGGGGATCTATACCCAAAGTGGTGGGAGAAGAAAGCCTTGGACAACTATGGGGCTGGTCGACCGGGAAGCAGGTCAACGACAAGAACCACTCCGACGCACGATGATCTGGTGGCGAGCCTGAACTTCGGATCTTGGACAAGCATTCTCCCCTCCCCGAATGCAGGCCAAAACAACACTCGCCTTAGGATCTGGAATGACGCACTGTCATCAGGTTTCACAGGAGTTCGCCATGAAGCAGTGTATCGCTATGCGCACGAACTGCGGTGGATGAGGAACCGGGCCGCACATCTACGCCCAATGCTCAACACCGATCATCTCTGGTCTACCCACCGCTACGCGATACGCCTGCTTCGCTCCATGGACACGGACTTTGCGCAGATCATCGCGGGACAAGCAGTCCTCCCGGACGTTATTAAGGCCAAGCCCTAAAACCTAGCATTCGCGTAGGTTAGGCGGTTCATCGGAGCCAAAGCCCGGCTGCGGTGCATCGTTTTCCGAGCCGGGCGGCGGGCTACACCGAATCTTCACGTAGGCACATACATGAGCGGATGTACTGTTTTGGCGACCAACAGTAACGTTCGGGAGGCAGCAACTTCACTGATAGGTCGCCCCTTTCATTGGTAGATCACCAGCGTGTTCCAACGAAAAGTCGCGGTGGGATGCTGCGCGGTTGATCACCCAGTCGTTGGGGGCGTGCCGACCACGCTGGGCAACTTTGGTGTCACTGATGGTGATCGCCAACATCTTCTTGCGCATCTGGGCCATAAGACGCTGCAGGGAAGCCCGACTCGTGATTTTAAAAAGGCATGGCGTAAAGACAGCCAGGGCAATACCATCCCCAAGCTCTACCGTGTGGAGACTGCCGCTTTGCGCCGGTGTCAGTATGTTGCGTTGACGCATACCCCAAAAGCACGGCAGGGAGTACTTTTTTAGTTCCCAGTGGTATATCTCCGCACCCGTGAGCGCTCATTCACCGGCTTATCAGCTGAACCCGCTGGGTGCACTTTAATGAACGCCACCCGTAATAAAAAGGCGGGTGGCGTACTTTTTGCTATTCAAATACCTATAATTTATTGTGTTATTTCTGTCACGCAGTAACTGTCCCGCCCCGTTGGAGCGCTGCGCAGTAACGGTACCGCTTTTGCGCAGTAACGGTACCGCCCTCTCCAGAAAAACACTGGTCACACCCCGTAAATTCGCATCCCCCTGTAATACCTATAGGGGCTTATTGAAAACAACTTTTATTAAAAACAAACTGTTGCTTCAGTCACTCTTCACACTTCCTAGAATTCCTGAATTTTCGCAAGACTACAGGAATAGCGCCTAGAAAAAATATCGATATTACAATCACGATCCTGATTAAATATGCAACCCAATCAATTGATGATTTGAACGAGAAAAACGCTAGCTCCCGTCTGGGGGTTAAGGCCACCAGAACAAAGACGGGTTCCCATATTAGCTGAGCATGGTGATGCGCTCTTTTGATTATATACTTTTATCGTGTTTTTTTAATACGCGGCGAATTGTTCTGTCGGAGACTCCGAAAAGCTCGGCTATTTCCCTCTGGGTACGCGCTCCTGAGTGGTATTGTTCCACGACGGCCAGTTGTTGATTAAGGGTGAGTTTAGGTTGTTTTCCACGTAGTTTTCCTTTGGCTTTGGCAATCGCCATGCCTTCTCTGGTCCGTGCAGAGATAAGGCTTGCCTCGAACTCTGCGATCATGGCAAAGACATTGAACATCAGCTTGCCTGCGGGGTTGTGTGGGTCATAGGTCTCAGCCCTGATTTGAAGCGCAACACCAGTCTGTTCAAGCTCTTGAGCGATGCTGGCGGCGTCGGCAACGCTGCGCGCAAGGCGATCTAGCTTTGTGACCACCAGGATATCGCCTGCGCGGCAGGCGGCGAGGGCTTGCCGCAGTCCGGGACGATCGATACTGCGGCCCGATAGTCCATGATCAACATAGATTCGTTCTGGCTCCACCCCGAGTTGCCGTAGTTGGTCTTCTTGCGTGGCAAGATCTTGATGCTTGGTCGAGACGCGGGCGTAGCCGATTTTCATACACACCTCATTGTTCATTGGTTTTGATGTTCACTATAGGCGTTTAAGGGAGTTTTTCGCCGGTTTTTTGCGCCGGGGCTATACGCCGGTAGTTGTGCTGCGGATTTATGATCGCGGCTGGCGTCCCACCGGGAGGCGTTTATAGTTGGTCAAACGCCTCTCGACGGGCAACTTCCTTACAGGTCCTCGACAACCATTTTTGCGACCGCGCCAGAGGAATCGCGTACCTCGCGTGCCCGCGACTTTGAGCACGATGGCACCTGGGAGGTACTCAGCCACGAGGAAAAGCCGCTATAAAATGCAAATAACGTTACAACGCTAAAACGTTATAGTGGTTTAACGTGGTAACGCTATAGTGTTGTTGGTGCGACCTAAGGAGGGTTAACCCATGAGAGTGTCTTTTGTTCACACCAAAGGAGGTGTGGGGAAAACAACCAGTGCGATGATGGTGGCCACCGCGGCCGCCAACACTGGTCGGCCGGTTGAGGTCTATGACACCGACCGGCAAGGCTCGGCAATGCGGTGGGCTGAAATCGCCCAGCAACGCGACGATGAGCTTCCCTTCCCCGTTATCTCCCTGAGTGCCCAGCAGCTCCGAGATCTTCCCCCCAGCGACGAGACGCTTCAGATCATTGACACCCCACCGGGGGAGGCTGCGTCCATTCAGGCGGCCATCGACACCGCCGATCTAATCATCGTGCCCACCGGTGCAGCCCCTATGGATATTGATCGTGTGTGGCCGACGCTCGACGCCGTCGAAGGTCACCCCGTGGGGGTACTTCTGACGGGTGTGCTGATGCACACGCGGTTCTACTCAGAATCGCGTGAGGTTTTCGAAGGTCAAGGGGTTGCCACGTTTTATAACGCCGTGCCGCAGCGCGAGGAGATCAAGGCCGCCTTCGGAACCACCCCGACACGCCTTCACGGATACGACGATGTGTATCGGGAAATTATCGACATTGAGGAGCTGTAAAAACGATGACCAAGCGACCTAGCATCGCTGATACGATGCGCAAAAACTCGCCGTCCAAGAAGTCAAAAGCAGCTGTACCCGTGGCAGACACTTTCACCGCCAAGCGCACTGATCTTGATCGTCGAACGACGATCTACCTGGCTCACGAGAACTGGGAGGCCCTGAAAATTCGTAGCGTAAAAGAGGGGCGCAATGTCTCTGAGATCATCAACTCGTTGGTGGCTGACTACCTCGACAAAAAGTAACAGAGGGGGCGGTAAAGCGGAATAACTGCACTTCAAAACAACAACGTTAAAACTTTAGAACGTTACAACATTAAAGAGTTTTAGCGTTAAAACACCTCAACGTTTAAACGCTATAGCGGTGTGACGTAACACTACGGGGCAGTTCTGCCCACGACGAAGCACACCAAAGGCGTGAAGATGAAACCCCCGCAAGTTACACTGATGTAAGTCAACCAAATGAAAAATGAGCGCCGAACCGGCGGCAACCAGTTCGACGCTCGCTTATCACCCAGTTCACCCTGGGGGGAAAGCATGGCCATGAGTTTACAGGCTTACGCGCACAATGCGCACATTAAAACACCGACCAGTGTCGATGGAGACCGTGGCGGGCTGGATAACACCCCAGCATCTGCCAGCGACCGCGACCTGCTTCGCGCTCATCTAGGCCGCGAGGTGCTCCACGGTTCCATTGGGCGTAATTTCTCCAAGGCGTATATTCGCAATGCAGACGGATCTAACTCGCCGCGCATGTACCGCTTCGGTACAGAGGCTTTAGGCCGGTGCGAGTACGTCATGCTTACCAACAAGCAGTACGCCGCTGTCCTGGTCGTCGACATTGATCAAGTAGGAACAGCAGGTGGTGATCCCGCAGACCTTAACCCATATGTGCGTGACGTAGTGCGCTTGCTTATCAGCCACAACATCGGGCCGGCGTGGGTAGGAATCAACCCGACTAATGGGAAAGCCCAGTTCATCTGGCTCATTGACCCTGTGTACGCCAACCATGAAGGCAAATCTGCGCAGATGAAACTTCTGGCCGCGACTACGCGCGTGCTGGGTGAGCTTTTAGACCATGACTCACACTTTTCCCATCGATTTAGCCGTAACCCGTTCTATACCGGCAAGGCTCCTACGGCTTATCGTTGGTACAAGCAGCACAACAGGGTGATGCGGCTTGGAGACTTGGTAAAGCAGGTAAGGGATATGTCAGGACACGACCAGTTCGAAGCAGCTCCACGCCAACAGTTCAACTCTGGCCGCGAACTAATTAACGCAGTCAAGACCCGTCGCGAAGAAGCCCAAGCGTTCAAAGCACTCGCTCAGGATGTAGACGCGGAAATCGCTGGCGGTCTCGACCAGTACGACCCGGAGCTCATCGATGGTGTGCGCGTGCTGTGGATTACCCAGGGCACTGCCGCACGCGATGAAACTGCTTTTAGACATGCGCTTAAGACTGGTCACCGTTTGCGGCAACAAGGCCAGCGCCTGACAGATGCGGCGATTATCGATGCCTACGAGCATGCCTATTACGTCGCTCAGACTCATGGTGGGGCTGGACGAGATAGTGAAATGCCGCCCATGCGTGATCGTCAGACTATGGCTCGGCGTGTGCGCGGGTATGTCACCCACTCCAAGAGTGAGGCCTACAGCGGTTCCAGTGCTCCGGGTAAGGCCACTAGTAGCGAACGTAAAGCACTGGCAACAATGGGCCGCAAAGGCGGGAAAAAAGCTGCTGAGCGCTGGCAAGACCGTGACAGTGACTATGCACAGGCGGAGCTTGCCAAATTGCAACGAACGCATCGGAAGAAACGCGTTCAAGGGCAAACTACCAGCGCGAAGATTCATGCGATTGTTGGTCAGGCCTATATAGAAACAGGGAAACCGCCTACGCGTAAAGAAATCATGGCTGAAACAGGATTATCTGAGTCCACTGTTAAACGGCATCTGCGAGTACTGCGCTCTGCTGGCTTACTTCCTGAGGAGTAGGGGGGGGTCATACCGTAAGCAATATACGGTTCCCCTGCCCTCTTGGCAGTTAGTTAGAACCTCATTTGAGAAAACCTTGATGGGGAGGGGAATCTTACTGGCTTCTCTTGTTCCGTGGATATGCCAGAAAAAGTGACCTATGACAAGAACACCCTTACCATCCATCTGGGGGCTGGTTGTTGGTCTCCTTGTTGTGCAGTGATGGGCGAGTCTGAAGGGTGTCGTCCATCAATCGTTCGGTGATCTCCTCGAACGCATCGCGGATAGTCGCAATCTCAAACTCTGCGGTTAATTGCTCCCAATGTTGGGCTTCCAGGCAGGGCAGTTCTGTCCCGTAGCGTTGCGCCACACCTTTACAACGTTATAGCGGTGAAACGTTAAACAGCTATAACGTTTTTGTGCTTCAATGCTTTAACGCTATAACGTTTTAACGTTGTTATTGTGACGTGCGGTTATTCCGATCCACCGCCGCGAGCTGATCGAAGATGTTGTCGCTCTCCGTCAACAAACCCAGCAAGGTCGTGAGATCCTCGCGTCCCTGGAAGGCGACCTGCCCACCGCTGAAGTCCTCGACGGTGACTGCATCGATGGGGTGAAAGTCCTCTGGATCACCCCTACCCACGCCGCCTGTGATGAAACCGCCTTTCGGCATGCCCTAGCCACCGCCTACAAGCTCCGGGAAGCAGGAAAGAAAATGACCGCGCGGCGATCATTGATTCCTACGAACGCGCCTACAATATCGCCCAAGCCGTTGATGCTGACTACGGCGAACCAGCTATGCTACCAATGCGAGACTGTCTCACAATGGCGCGGCGTGTGCGGGGCTACGTCCTCGATAGCAAACGCCGCAACAGCGCTGGAAGCTCTGTAGGGGGTTCTGGCAGCGCTATAGCCCATGAACGCAAGGCGCTGGCCACCATGGGACGCAGAGGCGACCAAAAGGCCGCAACAGCGCTGGAAAACGGATCCCAACGGGGACTATGCACAAGGGACGAGGAACGAAGGCGTGTGTGTTAGCGGTTGCTGCGGAGTATTTAGTCGAGACCGGGGTCCTCCCAGCTGGCTGAATAATCGGAAGGCGACTTGAATCGCGCTTGCGGTTCTCAAACACCTTGCTGTGTAGCACATTTCCAGTTCCCGCATTGGATGGGCAAACGCGCCAGCGGATTATCGACACGGGTCAACTTGTGCTACAAGCGCGATCAACACCCCGAGCGTTCACTGGCGGAGTATTACAACCCGCTTGCTCTTGCTATGTCGCTTGAGCTCGTGAAAACGAAGGCACACGAGAAGCTAGATCGCGAGGTTGATAAGGTGTTTGGCGCTCCCGCAAACTTACGACTGAACGGCAAAGGCAGGAATTGCTGTTCGTGAACTACGTTGGTTTAGCAAACTAGGCTTAGTCAGTACGTGGCTGTCTGTGCGTGATCGAAGGTAAATATGTGCACCCTGACCTGCTAAAATGCGAAATTCTCGGAGTGTGATGCCTGGATGTGTCTTTTTGGGGTAACCCCAATTACACCCACCGCCAGCGCTTAAGCCCTCGAAACTCAAGCAATATTCAACATCGGGGACACCAGTCTATCTATCCTCAAGCCTTCCGCATTAGAGATCTTATTATGATGACCAGAAGCCGAACCGATATCCCTGTACTATCGTGAGGTATCCTCAGTAGTAAATACTGACCAGTTGCTACATAAGAAAGGTTCAGAAATGGGTGCGAAGCCCGTAAATAAAATAGCAGTAATTTTGGATCCTACCTTGGAAAAATGGCAGATCCTCAATGTCACATCCTTTTTAATCAGCGGAATCACTCATCAGAACCCTTCTCTAATCGGCGATAATTATGAAGATGGCCAGGGGAATATCTACTTGCCGCTCCTTGGTCAACCGGTCATGGTTTATTCTGCCGACCGTGATAAATTTATCGAAATTCTCGAAAAATGCCATGCTCGCGAAATTCATCCCGCAATCTTTGCTCGTGGTATGTTTAGCACTAGCAACGACCTGGACAATCGAAATATTGTTAAAAATGTTGACGCAAAGGACCTTGATCTTGTTGGGCTAGCACTATGTTCTAACCGAAACAAAGTCGATAAAATTGTTAAGGGATGTGCGCTGTTCAAATGATGAAAGTTGCTATAGGTAAATTCTCCTCCCTAATTGACAATCCTTATGCGAACCTGCTGATCACCATGGTGTTTTTTGCTAGCGCGTTTACGAGCTCTAAAGTCGTAGTTGGACATATGCCCCATGATGCTGCTGCTGCGCTGAGATTTTTGGGTGGAGGAATTATCTTGGCTATCGTTCTAGCCATTTCGAAGGACCACTTTGTTATCAGCCCCCACAATTTTATGCGCTGTGCTATATCTGGATCGATAGGGGTGTTTGTCTACAATCTCCTATTTTTCCAAGGGGTTAATCTTGCTCCAGCAATAGATGGGGCTCTCATTGTTCCTGTGCTTAGCCCACTTTTTACCTTTATTATTTTAGTGAGTCTAAAGAAAGAGACGCCCACCTTCGCTAAAGTAGTCGGTCTCTCTCTTGGGGTAGTTGGAGCAGTTATTTTTGTTGGAAATCAAGGGGATGTTGCCGCATCGGGTAATAGATTTATCGGTGATCTTGTTTTCCTTGCGGCGGCGATTAGCTGGGCGTTGTATGGAATCGTGTCAAAAAATATGCTTCGTAATATTACGCCATTACAGGCTACCACATGGTCAACTATCTTCGGGTCGATCATGCTCTGCGCTGTTTCAATTCCCAGTTTTTCGAAGATTAATTGGGGTGCCATTCCTCCGATTGCAGAGTGCAATCTGATTTTCCTGGCTGTTGGCCCCACAGCGATTGCCTACCTTTTCTACTATCGAGGTCTTGGCAAGGTTACCCCTACTACGGCTACGCTGATGATGCTTTCTGTACCGGTGTTCGGTGCGGTATTTGCATTCCTCTTTCTTGGTGAGATAATAGTGGGATGGCAGATTGTGGGAGCATGTTTATTGCTTACTGGTGCGTTTATTAGCCTCGTATCACGAAAGACGTAGAAGAATTCATGCTTCGCATAAACACTCATGAAATAACCACAAATCAAGCAAGCTTGCTCCGTCAAGTTGATGAACACCCAACCGCGTTCTGAGCTGGCTGGCTTCTGAGTAGAAGGCGGCTTGCTGATCCAATACTTGTTGATCAGTGACCACAGTGTCAAGGCATAATTCCTATTGATACATTGGCGAATGATGGGAGCGCTGTTGCTTTAGGGTGTGGACATGAGTAATGAAACAGACCTGTCACTTTCACTTGAGGTAGATGAACACCAGCACGTTATGACCGGCCAGCTGGTGAGGTATGCCCGCGTGAGCACGATCGACCAGAATCTGGATGCACAGGTCGCCCGCCTGCTGCAGGCGGGCACAACCGAGATCTACAAGGAAAAGACCAGTGGGCGCGACACGTGAGCGTCCACAGCTCGAAGAGATGCTCCGCTATCTATGCGCAAGGGCGATCAGCTGATCGCCACGAGCATGGACAGGCTGGCGCGGTCTTTTCTTGATCTGCACACCATCGTCAACGACCTCATTAATCGGGGAGTGTCGGTGAGGTTCCTCCGAGAAGGGAAGCTGTACTCGTCCAAAAATGACCCAATTGCCGCCCTGATGCTCGGTGTGAGTAGGGCTACACTATACCGGTATCTATCTTCGGCTCCGTGAGGGTAAAAATGCGCAGCCTACCTAGGGCGAACCGCAGCACAGTAGTCCTGCCACGGAAGCCTGGTGGGCTTCCGTGGCATAGGAAGAGAGTCAGTACTGACCGTTTAGGGACTAGGCTTCGCCGTCCGAGTTGGTCTCCTTGTTGCGCAGTGATGGGCGAGTCTGAAGGGTGTCGTCCATCAATCGTTCGGTGATCTCCTCGAACGCATCGCGGATAGTCGCAATCTCAAACTCTGCGGTTAACTGCTCCCAATGTTGGGCTTCCAGGCGGGGCAGAACTGCCCACAGGGCCATGCGGAGGAAGTCACCACGGCTACGCCGAGCACGCTCCGCTAGCGCGTCCAATCGCTCTACAAGTTCGGGTTCCACCCGTACCGAGATCACCGGTCCACGCCCCACCCAGTTTTTCTGCTTCCGTGTCGCCATGCTCACTCCTTGTCCAAATTTCCTTGCTAAGGGATAGCTGTAAACAATGTTTACAGCGTGCCGACACGGAATGGAAGACCTGTTCCGGAAAAGCGCTGAGGATGCTTGAGCACTATCTGTAAACAATGTTTACAGATAGTGCTCAATGACGCTACCGTCTGACCACGGCTCACAGCAGTCACCCAGTAAGGCATGTTTCTGCTCTAAAGGAATTTGGGAAGTTGTCGATGGAGAGAATCCTTCAGCTGACGGCGTCGCCGCAGGTAAAGACTAATAATTTGTTTATGTGACCCCCATGGCACTAGCGTTTACGCTAGTGCCATGGGGCCTTTCATAATGTGGGCTTGTTGTCGTGGGCATGGTCCGAGTCCAGCTGTTCTGCCGGGTGCTGGTCTTCTTGTTCTATGCCTTGATCTGTGGTTTTTCCGGTTTTGTGCACTGAATTGAGGCCATCAGGTGTGACCACCAAATCAATAAGACTCATCCCCTGCGCGGCTTTACTGCTGCGCATCGTGGATTCCTGCGCGGGTGCGTCGTCTGTTTCAACACCACGGCCTCGCGGCGGCGGGGCAACGGGTGCGGCGTCGCCAAGAACACTGTCGATCAGGCTCCTGCCCTGCAGTGCCTTGGCGCTCAGCTGGGGTGGAGCATCACCAGCTGGTGCTTGCGGGGATGCTGTGAGCTCGGCATAAGCTTCCCGCAACCACACATCCAGCTCACGATCACTACTTGCCAGCATCGGCGGCGGCTGTATAACACTCGGCGAGGTAGCAGGCAGCTTGGTGCGTAGCCGCCAAGCCACCACCGCGCCATCATCGCGGGCGCTGGTCATATCCCAGGTTGCCCACCCCATATGTGGCCGCGGGTCAATACCGTTTTCCAGCATGGTTTTCCATGCTTTCTGCACCTTATCGGCACCTTCATAGCTCCACCACGGGCGCCGATAGGCATCAAACGTGGCGTTGATGAATGCATCTATTGCGCCATCAACGGCGTAGGCGTAAAGATCGCGGCGACTCTGCAAAGAATGTGCTTCCGCCCACTCGGTTGCGCGCGTCTCCCCAGCAGTGCGCTGACGAGTATCCCGAGACAGTGCCAACTCAACGACATCACGGGCTTCCAACGGTCCGGGATTGCCGGCCAGGTGGTCATGCATGTCTTCGGCTGTCTCGTCTACCGGGGCTTCCGTCACCGCCCAGATGTGGTTTTCTTTCGCTCCACGGGTCAGGGCGACGTAAAGTCCGGCACGGCTGGTGGAGGCGTCAACAACCGCATGCGTGGTGTCCACAGTAGCCCCTTGGGATCGGTGAATTGTCGCAGCATAGCCCAGGTGACAACTATGGGACACATAGGTGCTGTCTAACTCCATATTGTGGCCTTTATTCAGGTCACGAACCTGCATACTGCCATCATCGCTGATAGCAGTGACAACGAACATCTGCCCGTTGATCACCCGGCCTGTGCATCGTTCGCGGCCATTGTTGTCGGTGGTCCAGAACTTCTGGTTTGTCCGGGCAATGATAATGTCGCCAACACCGGCAACATCACCGTGAGCTAGGGGAACTTCGACTGAATCATCCACAATGCCCTGTTCGATGCGGTCGGCGCGGATCATCTCGTTCATGGCATCGACGTCGGTGTTGGTGGCGGCAATGATCAATGATCGACGACCGCGGTTAACGTCCGCAAGGTAGGCATCAACTGCAGCTGTGAGCATCTGTGTGCGGCTGCCGCCTTCTAGCCAGCCGCGTTTGTCGTAGAAGTCGATGGCGCTGGTCCTGCCGAGGCGGAGTTTCAGGCTCGCATCAGCCTGTTCGGTGTCTTTGCCTTTGGAAAACCGCATCACATCGGTCAATTCCGCTGTTGGCGCGGCGTTGCACATTGCTCCGAACAAACCACCATTGCCAACAGCGTCGAGCTGGTGAGGGTCGCCAACAAACCGGACTATTGCTCCTGCTTCGCGGGCAATGTCACAGAGCATGGAGATGTTCTCGGTGGTGGCCATGCCGGCCTCATCAACAAGAAGCATGTCCCCAGCTGAGATTTGCACCGGCAGTTCACTAAGCGTGTGGCCACGTCGCCGTGGGTTACGGCCGCTCCAGGTGAAGGTGAGCTGATCAATGGTGGTGGCGTCGATGCCGATTTCCTCGCCCAGAACCTCAGCCGCAGCGGCAGATGGCGCCAGGCCGATGACATTGCGGCCCAGGCGTTGCCACACAGTAGTCAGGATCTGTAGGGAGGTGGTTTTACCAGTACCGGCGGGTCCCACACCTGTGGCGGCTAAGGTTCCAGCATTGAGGAGATGCCGGGCAAGTTCAGCTTGCCCAGTGTTAAGCGTCCAGCCTTTTGCGTCACTGTGCTGCTGTAGCGCTTTATCAACCAGCGCGTTAGAGGCGAACACCGCAACTGGTTCTGTGACCGCCTGAACCGCATTGTCCTCGGCGGCAAGGATGGATCTAGTGGTGTATTTCTCGGAGCCTAGGCGTCGATCCACGGCTTTACCATCTGCGCGAATGAGGTGCTTTGGCAGGTTGAGTGGTTCGGCCGGGGTGAGTGCGACGGATTTATCCAGCGCGGCCGTGATGATCCTATCGCGCACTGTGTTCAGTTCGTCGGCGGTGTGAAATCGGTAGCCTTTCAGCACAGTTGATGCGGCGGTGTCGAGGTGATGGCGGCCGAAGAAAGATCGCTTGTCGGTTACCCGACGCAAGATCTTATCGGCGGTCTCATCAATCAGCTCATCATTAAGCTCCTCATTGTCAGTGAGGAAGAACGCGCGTTGGTCCTCCACTGGCTTATCAACCAGGGCGCGGACCTGTTGTAAAAGCTTGTCGCCATCAGCGGTGTCTAGCACCTCCCCAACCCAGTTATCCCGAAGTACAGCTAGTGACTCAGCGGGTTTTTTCGCGTCACGGGTGTCCAAAATGGCTTGCTGCCACATGTTTTTCTGCGTGAGCTTATCTGGTTGGCGGCCATATTTTTCGGCATACGCCGCCAAGTACTGCTGATAAAGGGGGCGTGCCAAAGCGCGGCGTTTCGAGAAGGCTTCAATCAACTCCTCAGGGACACCATCGATCTCCCAGACACCCTCTTTGGTGTTTTCCCGCGCGCGTTCAACCATCGACAAGCCCATTTCCTCATCCAAAATGCGATGCAGCGCGGTGTCATAGCGGGCAGAAATAGCCTGGTGATGCATGAACAAGGGCTGCCCATCAAGGGCTAGCCAGGTTCCATCCTCGGCCTGGACTTTGTTGGAAACAAGGACATGGGAATGCAGATCAGGATCCCCTGCGCGGGTATCGAAGTGAGTAAACTCTGTGGCAATAATGCCGCGTGTAGTGACCTGGGCGATGCCTTTTGCTCCTCTGCGGGTACGGGCAACCTCGGTATCAACGAAGGCTAGGGCTTCTGCGACGGCGCGGTGATGGCATGCTGCGATCTTGCTGGCAGTGTCCTCATCAGCCAATGCCCACAGCACGGAAACACTCTTGGCAGGCGAAAAAGTCAGGTCATACCCAGCCGCTGCTTGGCGAACCTGTTGTTTTTGTTCATTGACCCAGGCAACGATGTCCTCACCACTAGTATGGGTGTATCCGGTGGCTTCGACGTAGTATTTCCGGCCGATTTTCACTGCTAATTCAGATCGTTCAGCATCAGTAACTAAGCGTTTTTCTTCGCGAACAATGGCGTTTTCAGCGGCTCTTAGCGCGTTGAGAACCGGGACATCATTGGTGTAGACCGGGAACTTTCCACCAAGCTTGCAGTCGTCGAAGCTCACCCCAAGTTCCAGCGTTTCGTCGGTTTGGGGGTGCATTCCCAACCCGTAGAGGGCGGCCATGTGATCGGCTTCTACGACCGCACCATCCACAATAGTATCGGAATTGAGGCCTGCTAGTCCTCGGCCTCGCCACTATCCAGGTGGGGTGCCTTTAGCCTGGTAGTATCCGGCTAGTTTTCCGGTTTCTGTGCTGGCATCATAAGCGTCGTTGGTGGCCACAGAGCGCAACAGGTACGTGTACCCGTCGCCTGCGTGGACCGCCCGGAAGCTCATCATAGCGGTCATCATACCGCCCAATGACCACGGTTTTCAACCGTTTTCACTAAAAGTGCATACTGTGTATTTCTTCTTTATTCAGAAAAAGCTGGTTTTTCTGAATATGGTCTGGTGGTAAGCGGTACGTGTGCTTATGCTTGAAGGTATGACGGCAAAGAGGGCTTCTGGGAGTCAGACAGCACGGCAGAAAGCGGCAGTCATTAAGGCTGCTCGTTTCCAGTGAAGTCGCTAAAGGCGAAACCTTAGATACTCAAGCGAGTGTGATCGAAGCTAAATCATCCTCATAGCTTCTGGTGGTGGATGTGCAGATATGGAGCCCATGCTTGATCTGGGAATAGCTGCTCCTGTACGGCTGCACATACAAGAAGGACGCCAAGCAACTTTCAAACTCCATGGACTGGTTTCGGCAACAGTACCCCAATAGTGAGGCGACGCCACTACTAATCCACCCGGAGAGAAGTTTCGATTCGCATGCCGCGATACCAACCAACTGTCGTATCATCGCAACGCAGCAACTTGATTGTCTCCGAAAATCCTTGTCGGCCTTCGCGTCAGGCCTGGCGGCAAATGATGCCTTCCGTGACCCTGCGCGCGTCACTGACCTCCTGCACTGCCACAGATTAGATGCGGCCAACTTCGTAAGTCATTTCTCGGTGCCAGGGCGGCACTAGCTGTACTAACTGGGAACGTTGATTGAAGACCAAAAAGGTGACGAGGGATACTCACTGCATCGCCGCCCGTCTGTGATGTCACGTCAATCATGAACCGACTCGCCCGGCGAAGAGGAAACAACTATTGGATGGGCACTCAACAGATCGCACTAGCGCGGGACGCATATAGCGTTAGCGCCCCGACGGCGTACCTTGTTCAGGGTGCTCTCGGCACCACTGCCGAGCTTGTTGGCGTGTCCAGTGGGCGGGCACACGGAAATCTTTCCCACTTATTGACATCGTTTTATATCCCGTCTCGGACGTTGCGTGTGACGAACCATCAGGCAGGGCAGACGAGGGGGCACACCCGCGGTCTTTGTCTCTCGAAGCTGACGTACAAGCTTCTCATTGGCACGAGTCAGCTTCTCCACTTTGTGCAGCAGACTAAATATCTCCTGCCGACGCTGCTCATCCAACAACTGCATCACAAACAACTTGTGACGCTGCCCGCGCGAGACTACGACCTGATCCGTATCCGCCCGCTCCAAACCGTAACGTATGCCATCTTTCTGCCCCTCGTCCACTCCATACCCCGCAGCACCGCTGATAAGCGACGTGGGTGCCCATCCAACCACCGAACCACCGTGTCCACATCAAGGCGCGCATCCACCTCCACAACACGCTCGACCACCCGGGTAGCTACCACACCGGTACGCGCTGCACGACGAGCCTCGTAGGCTCGGCTGCGGCAAGTCTGACTGTAATAACGCGGACGCCGACCCATACCGCTATAGAACAACTCAGCCCCGTACTCCAAACACTCCACAGCGGTGGTCGAATGAGATTCGCACATACTCCTCAACAAGCCTAGCCGTTTCGTCACAACGAAATAATGCAGATTGATCTGCAATCGGTGTGACTTACTTTTCGGGTCGATTTTCGGACCGAAAAGTAAGTGACCCATCGACCACAACTAATCGTTAACGCACGCCCCTTCGTAACCCCTTTTCGCAGCTACCTCAATGCACCTCGTTGACCGATCCTTCAGAAGGTTCGAGGCTTGATGGGTCGGCACTCCTTGACGGAAACTGTTAACGGTTTACCATTCCACAACTCCTAGCGATAAGCGATAGAAGCTCGCACCTTTGAGACGCCAGCAGGATCTCAGCATGAGAAGCAGCGTCACCAGGTACAGACGCCAACCCGATCGAACAAACTAACTCGGAGCGAACCAGAGTTGGCCAACTTTTCAACAAAACCCCTTGATACTCCGGCGATACATCGCTAGACTCGCCTTTACCAATCCAACTCACTACCGGAGTCACCCATGACAATCGATATCACAGCACTTCAAGAGCTGCCCGCTATGGAGTCCTCTGGGCTAAGCGGGCCGGGTGGATGCTGCACCACACCAATCTACGCTCCGTGCCCTCCGTCATTTGCTACGTGCTTCGGCTGCACGGTAAGCCATGCATAGGGGGAACGAATGAGCTACCAAATCCAGGATCTCCAGCGACTAGAGGTTAGTGAAGAGAAACTAGGTACCCCCCAGCACCGCGGGTGCTGCGCGGTAGTTTCGCTGATTACTTGCACAAACTGCACCGTCCTCTGCACCAACACCAAAACCTAGAAGGATGAGGTCAATTGAGCATCGATATCTTAGCTTTACAAGAGCTGCCAGAAACGGAAATTTCTGAAATCCCACTGGGATTCTGCTGCTGGTACACCTGTTACACTAACCCAATTACCAGCTTCGCCATATATACCTGCTCCACCTGTACCAACACCAATGCGTAAAACACCGATTCGTTACCTGGTCGCCTTAACTATAGCCCTAGCATTGTTAGGCGGACTCAAAGATGCTTACATGCTGCTGGTACAGCATGCATCCGATGTTGAGTACTACGTAATTTCACTATCCCTAAACGTGGCAATTATATCGGCTATCGCAATTCTCTACTTACTCACGCGGAAGTTCACGCAGGCCAAGTAAGCACCCCAGTCGACATAAACTGCCCCGGCGGACGTGAAAATACACTCTTGACCATACTGAGCTAAGTCCACCCGACACCTTTTCTCCGAGAGGACATAGCTACTGTGCAACACGCGGCCAGGATGACAATGCCAAAATGGCTACCTCCGACGACACGTCGACAGAAACTGACTATAGTATTCTATACTTTAGGCTCTTTATTAGCAAATCTACTCAACTATATTCAACCACTGATAACGAAACGGCTCCTAGAGTCTTTGTCGCATAATGGCGGAATACTCACACTTGTCCTTGCTGGAGCAGCAGTCCTCACTGCTTCTACATTGTTGAATGCTGCCGCAGGATACAACCTATTGAAAATAGGGCATAGCGTAGTGGAGTCACTGCGAAATTCCTTGCTGGAAAAGCTACTCTATTCTCGCTCCGAAACGCTCGCTGATTACGAACCCGGGGATATTGCCTCTCGCGTCACTTCTGAGACAACTATGATGAACGTGAGGATACCTGAAGGCGTAGCCCGACTTTTCGTGGGTCTTGTGTCATCTATATTCATTTTAACTGCCATGCTATACCTAGCATGGCAGTTAACTTTAGTATCCATCATCGCAATCATTATAGCGGTCTTTGCAACCCGATCTGTCAAGCCCCGATTAGAATCATCTGTAAGCAGTATGAACGCAGAGCTTGGACGACTCTCGACGTACATAACGTCACTCCATAGAGGTCTGCAGGTTATCCAAACCAACCGAGCAGAGAGTTTCTTCTTGGACCGGACCGTGACTTACACGTCAAGGGAAAAAGCCGCTTCGCTTAAGGGTGCATCCGCGAACACATTGTTCACTCTGATTGGAACAACGTTCTCACAATTGCTGATGCTCATAGTTATTACGTGCTCAACATATTTGGTCGCCAAAGATCAGCTTCCATTGCCGGTAGCAGTATCCTTTATGATGTACCTTTTCTTCCTTGTAGGTCCAATCAGCTCTGTGGCTACAGCGGCTCAAACTTTGATCCAAGCGAAGGCTGCGAGCGAACGAATTTCTGATTTAGAAACCGCTACCTACAATCCTGGAAGGAATACAAGCAGTACGGATTTAACAACGACACCACACCTTCAGGATTTCGAAGCCTTCCACTTAACCCTGGATAATGTGCGGCATACGTACCCACGGGATACATCTCCAGCTCTAGACAATGTTTCGCTAACAATATCTTCAGGTAATAATATAGTTGCGATCGTTGGGGAGTCCGGCTGCAGTAAAAGTACTCTACTCAAAGCGATCGCTGGTGTTTTAACTCCAGAGTCAGGGTCCATAATTCTTGGCCAGATGAAACACCCAGGTGAAGACATCTGGGACTGGCAATCATCCGTGAGTTACGCACCGCAGGAGACGTGGTTGGTTCCCTGTTCTATTCGAGAAAACATCGAACTGGGCCTGCCGCCCTCTGCAGAATCACAGTTAGAAGAAACTCAACGAATCGTGGCTAGTTTGAATTTGACTAGCACGATCGCGGATCGAGAGGAGGACATAAATTCTTATCTAGGGTGTAATCAAGACCCCTTTTCGGGGGGTCAGCTTCAGCGCCTGGCACTCGCCCGTGCTATACGAAGGCCGTCTAACGTTCTCCTGTTGGACGAAGTCACCGCTAACCTTGATTCGGTGAATACTCATGCAGTCATGGAGCTCCTACAAACACACAAGAAAAATCGCATCGTCATAATAGCGACTCACCGTGACGACGTCTGGAAACATGCCGATGTTGTGTTACACATGACAAGAGGGAGGCTCTCCGACAATCATCAACCAAATAACTATTCCAGAAATACTAAACTTTCTTAGGAACCTATATGCACACCTTGAACAGTCACTCTTTTCAAAACGCTCGCGGTGGCGAAGACTCTTACATCACTCATGTAAATCTGTTTTTAGAACCGTTTCGACAGTATGGTCAGTGGACCATCAAGGAAGCGAACCCTTGGACCACGTTTATACCACCTGGTGAACTACTTCCTCCGCAGGGATGGAAGATACATCTAACAATCACTCCCGAATCAGGAATCGATTTCCTCAAACGCGTAGTACCGATACTTGCCGAGTTCAACACTGTGTTCAAGGTCGCCTCGGGATTAGAACAACATGAGTATCTTTGCTCTTCTCGAGTCGATCGCTCTACCGGCGGCAAAATTGTAACTGCCTATCCAAAAACGGCCTCAGAATGTCAACAATTGTTAGACACTTTACATAAAGCAACAACCGGTTTTTATGGTCCACATATACTATCTGATCACAAGTACCAAGATAGTAATTGCGTCTTCTACCGTTACGGGGGTTTTCTCAAAAATTCTACTTTAAATACCGAAGGTAGCTATCAACACTCGTTAATATCTCCCGCTGAAGGCTTCATACGAGACGAACGCAAACCTTGGCCATTGAAGCCCGAATGGGTTAAGGGGATAGTCGATTCCGATGGTAGTGACGTTACTAGGAAGAACTCGCCCACCCGCGAGGTTCTGCTCAACGGGCGTTTTCTAGTGACGGAGGCGCTGCGACACTCCTTCAAAGGAGGAGTGTACAGTGGTCAAGACAAAGATACTGGAAAAGCGGTCGTGATTAAACAGGCTCGTCCGTTTACCGGTGCGGATCGCTACGGTAACGATTCACGAGATTGGCTTCGCTGTGAAGCGTCCTGGCTAAGAGAACTAAGTAGCATTGCCGCTTGTCCTGGGTATGTTGACGACTTTGTTTATCAAGGTGATTCGTTCTTAGTCACTGACTTCATCGACGGTAGCAACCTACGCCTCTGGTCTCAGGCGTTCGAGTCAGAGAGTGGTTCACCACGGCCTGTACAGCAAATATGCTCTGTATTCATGCGAATAGCTGAATGTCTCATTAGTGTCCACAATCATGGTGTGGTGCTTAGAGACTTCAACCCAGGTAATATCATGATAGACGTTGACGGTAATCCCATTCTCATCGACTTGGAGTTCGCGTCTAGGCTTGGAGAATCTAATAGACCAATTTACACACCAGGGTATAGCGCTCCTGAACTCGTGGCTGCCAAGGACTATATTGAATGTAGCGATACTAGTGTCGATTCATACGGATTCGGCATGTCTCTGTTCCGCTGCGCTACTGGCATAGAGCCAATATTTGTTACCGATGAAGGAAAAAGCCTACGATCTGCTATAGAGCGGGTCTCTATTTTCCTGGAGGCTGTTTCAGCAGAGGGAACCGAATTACATGGTCTAGATCATCTTGTATTGGATCTGATCCAGGAAAGTCCTGAGAACAGGATTGGTTTAGAAGAAGCTCTAACTCGGTTGCAAAGTATAAAAACACAGGTGGAAACCCGGTCCGAAAACTCAGTTGATCTACCACCTTTGACTGCCAGGCCCAACTTCCGGTGCGACAACGACAAGATTGAACAGCTAGTCAGCGATGGGATTTATTTCCTTGCGGACACAGCCGACTGGGAGACCTCCGAGCCGTGGCCGTCCTTAACTGCAGACGGCTTGAGAGCGGACCCTCTGAATATCCAAGGGGGAGCTAGTGGCGTACTAATATTCCTCAATAGTGTACTTCAGTCACATGCCCCAACCCAGCTTAAGGATGCTGCGGCGAGCCTCTCCAATCCATTAACCGAGTGGATCACAACACAGTTGTCAGCTGATCCGCGGGTACTGCCAGGCTTGTACTTCGGCCGTTCAGGCACTGCACTCGCGTTGATTGAAAATTCCACAGAACGGACGGTGGTAGAAGCGGCAACATCCGCACTCCTTCGCGCGCCCGTCAGGTGGTTCAGCCCAGATATAACGCATGGTATCAGTGGCCTGGGTATAGCTTGCCTGCGGGCTTATCAGATCACTAAAGATCCGCGCTTTAGGCAAAGGGTACAAACGATAGCCAATCGCTTGACCAAGAATGCACGTAAGGATGGTCTAGGAGTGCGGTGGGTTGCTGCCGACTCTACAGAAGGGAGACTAGCTGGCGTATCACATATCGGTTTTGCTCACGGAATTGCGGGAATAGGTTATTTTCTTGAGCAGGCTGAAAAAGAGGGCATCGTACAACCGTCTACAGATTTGGTTGAGCGTATCCACGATGAACTAGAGCGCCAATCAATAAAACAGGCTGGAGGTAGACTTTGGCCCACCGGTGACAAAGGTAAAGAGTCTATCGGCCTCAGTTGGTGGTGCTCTGGATCCGTCGGTGTGGGACTCTATCTCCTGAACTCCAGGAAAACTACCAAACTTACTGAACGAATGGTTCATGAAGCCGCTCTGGCAGCTTGGCAACAACGATGGCGGTTGTCTTCGAGCGCCTGCCATGGATTGGCCAGCACAGGTCATTTCCTTCTAGATGCAGCTGACTACTTCGAAGATGATCAGTACACAGCAATGGCCCATGAGATTGCTTCCTCGCTTTTCACACGGGCAGGTTATCAACGGGGGCGTCTTATACTCCCGGGTGACGATCTTACTACAGTTGACTACAGTTACAACACAGGAATATCTGGTCCGCTTTCCTTTCTTACACGACTTCTCTATGGTGGGGAAAACCCGATGATGATTCCCAGAACCCGCTCCAGGTCTCATGCGCATTAATTTCGAGCTCACTCCATCTGGGACCCATTACTGCTTCCTTGAAGCTACTTTTTCCTCGGAGTTACCTAACATTGGCTACGGAAAAATAGTAGAGGATCCACGCGAAGCTCAGAAGATCGTCGTCCCACGAATTTTTGGGATCCCTACCCATCTGGCGCCTCTCGATGCCGGCCTTATCGTCTTCGCCGCAGCAGTGGAACAGGGGGTATTCAAATTAAACCTCTTGAATACATCTCTACAAACCATAGAGACGATTGGTCAGGTACATGGACAGAAACTACGTTTACATTACCAACTAGCCGAACAAGGAATAATATGTATTGTCGCCTTAGGTGCCGACGGCACTGGCTCAATATTCGTCCTTGAATTACCGTCCAAGACACTCAGATATGTAACTAGTGTAACAAATGTCCAGTTGCTTGGTGGTGGTCTACTCAATTCACACACCCTTCTTCTAAACAGGGGAAAAGACAACACTTTTCACATTAAACCAATTCTCTTGAACCTTTCAAACGGTCAGGTGCATGACCGCATTCCGCTCATACCAGAAAACAGTAATTGCATTAACGTATCACTAGTAAAGCAGCGGGGATGCATCGGCGTTCAGAACAATGATGGAGATTATCACTACTATATCTATCGTGACAATCAAAACCATCAACGTTTACGGATTCCAGATAAGTACATCGAAACTTATTCACAATTTCGAGTAATGGATGCTACCCCTGATCTGACCCTCATACTGTTACATGAACGACGCGGTGTAGTTTCGTTGTTTTATATTCTAAATTTTAAAACTGGACTAGTTGAACCGCTGCCGGTGCCATTAGGGTCGGTTGCTGGAGCTTGCAAGATCCGAAAACGCACTAACCTTATAACGGTTTCGATTACACTGAAAACTCCTTTCAGCGATGGAAAAATCTACAATTTTGACGTCAGTCAAAAGGCCCGCAATGACGCATCTGGCGTGGCCACTCAACCAATACCCGAGTGTACAGACGAAGAGGTTACGGTTAGTTCTAAATGGGCAGTTATCGGTAAGAGATCCAGAAACTTTATAGAGTGGCGTCCAGAAAAGAGAAATGGCAAAATAGTAGTGTCGCTCCACGGAGGGCCGTACGACTCTTGGAAACCTTGCTCCCATTGGTTCCATGAATATCTAGCTCGCAATGGTTATCTAGTTATCGCTCCTAATGTTATAGGAAGTAGCGACTTTGGCGAAGATTGCGCTAATGGAATTAGAGAAAAATGGGGAATTGCTGACGCTCTCGAGATTAAAGAACTTATTTCTTTACTAAAATCTACCTCTAATTACTCAGAATTGATACTCCACGGGGAAAGTTATGGCGCTTTTTTGGCTCTATGCGTAGCCAATATTTGTGATGATATTTCCCGCGTAGTTGCAATAGCCCCATTTAGTAGTGTAACAACCCTGTATGCTGCAGCGACTGAAGAGGTTAGGAAAATGATGGTTCGTAGAGGGGGAGTCACTCCGTGCGGTGCGCCTCCGCTCCAGATTGTCGACTTGGCCAAACAAGTCAATTGGTCTCAGAAGGACTGTCTACTAGTTTATGCGCAAGATGACCCCGTAATTCCAGCGTCGGAGTTTTCGAGGATCCAGTCTTCAGCTGAACAAAAGTCTCATGTTCTTTTGCTGGAAACAGGTGGACACCGTCCGGATATTGGTCCCGAGGCCGAGAAAATTCAAGGGGAAATTATGAACTTTATATCACCTGGATAGTATGGGCTTATCTACACTCTTGCTTTAATCGAACGTAAACGTTTGTTTTCCACTCATAATCCTACCATTATCTTTTCTGAGCACTACGCATTTTTAGTAACTGCACCACCAAGTAGGATACTTCATCGTAGTTTGCCCGTAGATTATATATTCTGGTGCTGGAAATAAAGTTCAATTGCCTAGATTGTCGAGGGCATTGCGGATAATTGATAATAGTGGACCCTATGCGCATTAGAGAGATATAATTCAGACGTCCTCGTCAAACATGAGCTATTCTTCGCCATAATGGGAGCACTTTAGGGAGAGTAATATAATCAGCGCCTATTCTCCAACATTCGAGATCGCTACTGCTGGGTCGTAGCTCGGGGAGTTTACCGTCACTATATTTTCCGCATTGATGTTAAGAAAGTTGTCCATCCCCTTCCCCTGTCCTCGGCAGTGGTGTTCAGAACCCGCCCAGTGCTTCCCAGCAACGAAGAAGGCCTGGCTGGGCTTCGGGTACTGAACAACTGGCCAGCTATCCGCGCAGGTCTCACAATCACCGAGGAGACCAACATCATGCTGCGATCAGACCCAGGTGAGCGGTCGCCGTACAGCGATACAGTCACCCAAGGGGCAATGATCGTTCCCCGCACGCTCTTTTTCGCCGAGGAGCAGACTAAGCCAACATCCAGGCTGGGCAGAGTGCAAAGCACCGTGACAGTCCAGGCGTTCTGCACGGCCCAAGAAAAAACCTGGAAAACGCTGCCTTTCTGGCTTTCTGGTCAGCCACCCTGCCGTCTCGGTATGTCTTTCGACGTGCACCTGGGCTCTACCATCGTGCCGTTCCAGCTCTTCCAGCCCTGACGAGGCGTGCTCCCCATCAGGGACCAGCAGCTCATGAGTAACCACGACATCACCAACGCTGACCCCGGTCTACGGCAGTGGTGGCCTAGCGCCGAGCAGAACTGGAAGGCCAACAAGACCCGCCAGTCCACGCTGTCGCTGATGGACAACCTGAACTACCAAAACAAGTTGTCGAAGCAGCTCAGTGCCGTAAAGCACAAAGTGGTCTACACCGCAATCCGGCAACACCCTGGCCGCAGTCCGGATAACTACCCCTCGAACAATCATCGAGCATACTCTGTATTGGTTGCCTGCCAGCGGCGAAACGGAAGCGAGGTACCTCACCGCAGTTCTCAATACGCCGGTTACCACCCAACTAGTGTCGGCCTACCAATCCGAGGACTGTTCGGAGGGCGGGATTTTGACAAGAACGTCTGACGGTTACCGATCCCGAAGTACGACCCAAGCAATCCTTTGCACTATGAACTAACCCAGCTAGCAACAAGAGCCAAGGAGGTTGCCGTCAGTGTAGACGCAGGAGCATATGTTTTCCAGAAACATCGCGGGCTCGTGCACGCAACGTTTGTCTACGCGGGCGTGACCAATCCGCTCAACCATGCGGTGAAGACCCTCCTCAATGAAGAATACTGACCGATCGAAGCCGCCCCCTCTCCGCTTCACCCAGTAACCGACTACCCCTGATTCCCCTGGAAGTATCGGTGGTCAATGTAAGGGGATTCCATGGAGGGCAGGAAACCTTTTACAGACAAACTGCCCCTAGAGGGCCAGGGAACCGTGTATTGCTTACGGCATTCACACCCCTAGCCTGAGATGATTCCTGACCTCTTCAGTGCGCCAACGTGCTTCGCGACGGTTGATCGTTCGCAACCGATTTCGCTGGCTATCTCCCGTGCCGATAGTGCCTTCCCCGTCTCCAGAAGTGTCTGCGAATAGATCGCCAGCACCCACCCCCGGGTGTTGTTTCCTCTAAGGACACGTTGCTTGTTCGCCTGGGCAAGTTTGTTTAGCTCGTTTTGGGCGTAGGTGCTGTTGCGCTCGTTCCAGCGTTGGGCGGCTTTCTTCCCGCCTTTGCGGCCCATCGTTGCCAACGCTTTGCGCTCCCGAGCACCCACACCACTCGTTCCACCGGTAAACGACGACCCGGCCGCGCGGTTACCCGCAAGGACATACCCACGCACACGCCTGGCCATAGCCTGACGATCACACATCGGCGGCATCTCCGGCTGACGGTGATCCGCCCCTACAGCCTGAGCGATCGTATACGCACGCTCATACGCATCAATGATCTTCGCGTCCGTCAATCCGCTGCCCCGCTTCCCGGAGACGATGCGCGGTCACCAACGCGTGCCGAAACGCCGTCTCATCACGAGCAGCATGGCCCTGGGAAATCCACACACCTTCACACCATCGATACGATCGCCATCCAAGACCTCAGCGGTCGACAGTTGCCCACCAAGGTCTTTCAACATCTGCGCTTGCTCACGGAGGGTCCGCACCGCCTCAATCAGCTCACGGCCGCTAGCAAACGCTTGCTGGGGCGTGTCCTTGTCAGGGGCTGATTGTTCGGTCATGGTTCTCACCTCATCACGCAAATAGGCCAACCGATCAACTCGATGATGCTGCACATGCCACGTATACGCCGTGGGGTCATCCCCAGTGTAAAAAGGCGAACGCGACAACTGGTGCGAAAAAGCCGGATCACCCCCAGCAGCTCCGCCAACATCGTCATCACCACCCGCAACAGACGAACATTCGAGGTATCTCCCCAACCATCGGCATACACCGGGTCAAGCAACCACAACAGCTGGCACTTCCCATTCGACGGGTTGATCCCAATCCATGCAGGACCGACATCACCGGCGGTTAACAGCGTCGGTTTCTGCCGGACGTCTTCATCAACACACTCCATCGTCCCGCCCGGTAGGCCACGGCGATCAACATCAATAACGAGGTGCTGTTGCAACTTGGGGCGGGAGCCAAGAAAGCTCCGTTTTTATTGTGTGAT
>ERZ773054.622-NODE-622-length-25689-cov-12.725560_pt1 | contig 25689 bp, 23 predicted proteins | sample MGYA00580630_ERZ773054 | MGnify/ENA primary metagenome ERZ773054 (study PRJEB29015, sample SAMEA2737994) | human oral metagenome | biome: human oral; feature: human-associated habitat; material: dental | place: China | collected 2115 ... | reverse complement strand
AATTAAACTCAATGCTAAAAATACCGGAAGTTTAATGGATTTCTTTCCATAAACAACATCCTCAATCCCCAAAAAGATAAAAGGAACATAAACCAAATTATCTAAAAAATTAGGATTATAATGCTGAGAAATGATAAAACCACTTAAAGCATAAGAAGTACATAATCCAACTGCAAGCCAGTATCGTTTCGATACAGCTTGATATTTTTTCTCTATAAAATAACCAAATACCACTCCCATAACTCCAAAACGAATTAAAGGAATGATATAACTGATGACATGAAAACTCGAGATAGGAAAAAGCACATATAAAAAAGTGAACGGACTTAAACTATTAAATCCCCACACACTCGGCATTGCTCCTCCTAATGATTTTTCAAATGACCAAAACAGTCCGCTAAAATCGCCATTCCAAAACATTTTATGTAATCCTATATATAATGGAAAGTATTGAGAAAGAAAATCTCCACTATGAATAGAACTTTTTGAAAAAGGGGTCAAACCTAAACATAGGAAGACCCCCAACATCAATATAAATGGAATAAAAAATAACGAACTATACTTTAATTTCAATTTTGAAATTGTCATTACAGTCTACTCCTACTGGATTAAATCCACTTTTTATAAATTGCAACTCCGTAAATTACGATAGAGAAAATAGAAATGATTAAGCCTGCCATAAAGCCATCTGGTAAATAGGACATCTCAATAGTATGTTCTCCAGAAGTAATTGGGAAAGCTAATAAACTATCCCAAATTTTCTTAGTTCCCACTACTTTTCCATCTACCTTCACTGTCCATCCTCTATCATATGGAATACTTGTCATCATCCAAGTACTATCATCCGTAATATTTACAGTTCCTTTAAAACTACTTTGATTCCAGTGTTCTACTTTTAAGCCTTGGCGTTGACGTTCTTCGATAATGCGATTTGCTAAAGTGCCGTTCGTTCTTGCTAGACGTAAGCCTGAAAGGTTAAATTCTTCATTCGAATCAATTTCAATCGTCAAATCTACTGCTTTTCCAAGTGAGTTGTGAGCTATTTGAATTAATTGTGCTTGCTGGAATTTATTTTGGAAATCATAACTATTCCCATTCAGCAAAATTCTAACGTTATTTTTATTCGAATGGGAAAGAATCTGAGGAATCGATACCCAATAATCTTCAGAAGACTGAGGAACTAAATGATACGTAATTTTTCCTGGTTTTGAGGAATCAATTCGTCGATACGTTTCAGGTTTTGAAGAATCAAACACTTCCATATTTTCTAATTGCACATCATTGGCAGCTAGAATCGTTAAGTAAGACTCACTCGTTTGACCCATTTCCTGTACTATTTTATTGTGATTTTGAATAGGTTGATGATTTTCAAGTTTAACCTTCGTCGTATCATCATTCACTCCAAAAGCAATTGGTAAAATTGGACCACCTTGATAAGTAATCGTTCTAGTTGCTTCAAATACAGGTTCTTTAGTCGTAATATCTTTTCTGGTTACCATATTTCCAAATACATACATTTTAGAGGTATCCGGATATTCCTTCGTATATACAGGTTTTGGAGCTACTAAATATTTCACAGAGAATAGAGCATCTTGGAAAGGCGTTCCTTGATAATAAGTAGTAGCATTAATCCCGTTATTTCCTAATCGGTCAAATAAATCTCTCGTACTATTTTCTAAGTTAGAACTAAATACAGATAACCCTGGATAATCCACCATAAATGGATCATTTTTACTTAAATTAAATGATTTATTAATACGATAAAAATCAGAATGATCTGGTCTAATCGGATTAATCGCTTCTTTTAATTGAAGTACCGCATCATGATACTTATAGGCATCTGTATACCCCACTCTAGACTGAACAATAGCCGCATTTGCCGTCAGTTCAACCACCGTGAGAGCTGCAATAACGACCCATGGTTTCTTTACCTTTGTCCAGAATAAAGCAAGAAGGATAATCATATAAATTCCGATTGTGGCTATGCGTTGCCAAACCGTCAAGAATGAATGAGTTTGATACTGAACAATCACAAAAATAATGGCCATGCCGACAAATAAAATACTCGCTTCTTTTGGAGTAAAGCGTTCCATTTCTCTTAAACTTAAATAAGATAGATAAATCAAGAAGAAAGCAATAATCCATGAAAAACGATAGAAGAATCCGGCCGGGTTTTGACCCATATGCCATAATTTACTTGTAAACTCATGGGCACATGAAATGAGGAAAATCGTTAATACGAATCCTGCTGCAATCTTGCCCCATTTTGTAATTTTATTAGAAACAAAATAGTAAATAGTCCCTAAAATACCTAAACTTGCAACATAAATATTTGGCAAGTTTGGTCCAGCTGGCCACGATTCATTGTCGAAAGCCCCTAAAAATAATTTAGCCAAAATTTCTAAAGGATTGATTTGCAAAGTCCATTCAAATTTTAAGGAGCTTTGTAATCCACCTTTTGTAGAAACTAAACTAATAATAATCGGCAATAGAATGACTGCAACCATCCCTACTGCAATAATAGAAGCACTCGCTAATTTCAACAAACGTTCAAACGTAATTTTGAAGTTCGTAAACTCTTTAGAGCGGATAATATAAAAGAATGCATAAATCACCACAAAGATACAGGTCATATATCCCATATAGAAATGAACAAACAATGCAAGAGCAAGCATTCTAATATATCCCTTAGGAGATTCATTATCTAAAACTTGTTCAACTCCGATTAATACAAGTGGCAAGACAATCATGCCATCGTAAAAAATAGGGTTCATTTGATAACTAACATTAAACCCATTTAATGCATAGATTGTCGCTACAATTGGTAATAAATAGGCTTTTTTCTTTAAGCCATCATATCGCTTTACTAAAAAGTGCGTCATTGTTAGACCCATCGTTCCATAACGTAAGGCAATGGTCACAGGAACAACCCATTGAAAATTCTCTTCAGAAAACAATAGAAACAGAAAATTAAAAGGACTCAATAAATTAAATCCCCAAATCCCAAGCATTCCTCCTCCAATCGACTTAGAGAACGAATAGAAAAAACTGCTCCAATCTCCATTTAAAAATAAATGTTTAAAATAGGCATAGAGACCAATATATTGTGCATTAAAATCAACCGCCATTAATGATTTAGCACCAAAAGGGAAAAATCCATCTATGATCCAAGCTACGAGCATAATCAGCATCGGAGCTAGGAAACTAGCTAAATAGACTTTTTTCTTAGTTGTCATTTTGCTCTCCTTTCTGTGTCATGTTGGTTTGATCCACAAGATAATGAGGGCGTTTTTTAACTTCGTAATAAATTTTTCCAATGTATTCGCCTAACACGCCGATAGAAATCAGTTGAATTCCTCCAAAAAGAACTACTGAAAAAATAGTTGTGAAATATCCACTAACCATTGTGTCAGGAGCCACAAAATACTGCACGAATGACCATAATACATAAGCGACTGAAATCATTAAACAGAAAAGCCCTAAGTTAATACACATTCGCAATGGTTTGTCATTGAAAGATAAAATCCCTTGAATGGCATAATTTAACGAAAACTTCAATGAATACTTAGTTTCTCCCGCTGTACGAACTTGATTTTCGTATTCAATTACTTTCTCTTTGAAGCCAATCCAAGAAAAAATCCCTTTAGAAAAACGGTTATATTCTTGTAAAGATAAAATGGCACGAACGGCTTTACGACTGAATAAACGGAACTCAGACACTCCATCCATTAATTCAATATCCATCATCTTATTTGCTAATTTGTAAAAATGTTTTGCTAAAAACGTACGATGCGGTTTCTCTCCTGTACGCGTACGTCTCGCGCTAACAACATCATAGCCTTCTTGATAAGCCATAATCATCTTAGGTAATAATGCAGGTGGATGTTGTAAGTCTCCATCCATTAAAATCACGGCTTCTCCGGTTGCATATTCAAGACCCGCTATTGTCCCAGCTTCTTTACCAAAATTTCTACTAAAACTAATATATTTTACGCGAGAATCTGCATCTGCAATAGCAAGCATCTTTTCAAAGGTACGATCTTTACTCCCATCGTTAATAAAAATTAACTCAAATTCAGCTTGTGTGATTTGATTAATTTCTTTTACTAAAGCATTATACATTTTTTGAATCATATTCTCTTCGTTATAAAATGGAATTACAATCGATAATTTCATTGATTCATTCACCAATCCTTAAAAAATTCGCTATCTTTATCATATCATTTTTTCATGTTTAGTGCTTCCAAAAATGAATATTTTTATAAAAAAAGAGAAGCAACCTTCGATAAAAGATCACTTCTCGTATAAAAAACTAGATTTCTTTTAAATTTTTTATTAATAAATTGGTTCCCAATAACCCGAGTAGCAATATGCTAAAGACCACAATAAAGCAAACCATAAAAAATTCTTCTGGCAAAGCTAAAATAATAGGATCTTTTTTGGGATCAAAAATCCAAGCATCATTGTTAAAAAACAGCTCATGAAATTTAATAAACAATGTATTAAAAAAGCTTGCAATACAAACACAAACGAAAATCGGAACGAGAACTAGCCATCGAATTGGCCTTCTCAAAAGCCATGTTAGACGCCTTTGTTTTAAGGACCGAATTCCAAAAAAGCTGACTAAACCAGATGAAAGGAATATTGCAAAATTAATAAAGAATAGCCTTTTGACTTCAAAAAAATGAAATAATCCTTGCTGAGAACTCGTAAAATTACTCATCACCAGTGAATCATTCAACGGATTCGTCAAATATCCTATCAGTTCATGATAATTTGTTTTAAGAACATCTGCACTGTATCCAGTCATTTTTTCTACTCCAAACCACTGAATGGACCAATGGTATAGGGGTTCGAAAAAAATCACAAAGGTAATTCCTAAACTTAACCAGAATAAAAATAGAGCAGTAGCGATCCCCCATTTTTGAACTCGATAAGGTCTCATTAAATGTTCCATTTACTCAAATCCTCTACTAAATGGGTTGGTTGTTCCTCTACGTTCAACAATGTTTCTCTTGTAGAAAATCCTGTTAAAACCATAATTGTATCCATTCCATATTGAATGCCTGCTTGAATATCTGTTTGATAATTATCTCCAACCATGGCAATATCTTCTTTTGTGAAATGTGAGTTAGGAAACTTCGCATTAAGATAGTCTAATGCTGATTCCATAATGATACTACTTGGTTTACCAATAACAATCGGTTCGACTTGGGTAGATACTTTTAAGAATCCAGTTATTGCTCCTGAACCAGGAACAGGACCTTTTTCACTCGGTAAATTGGAATCGATATTTGTAACAATATAAGTTGCTCCACCTCTAATAGCTAAAGTCGCTTTCTCTAAATCTTTATAAGTAACATTTCGATCTAAAGATTGTAGGACTAATTCAGGATTTTCTGAATCCAGTGTAAAGCCAGCTGCTTTGACTTGATTCTTAATCGCTTCTTCTCCGATTACTATAATACGCTCCACTGGGTAGTGCGATTTTATGTAATCTACAGCAGCAACGCCGCTCGTATACACTTCAGCTGCTTCAACATTTGTTCCATAATTTTCACGCAAGTTTTGAGCCACTTGTTCAGGAGTTTTCGTCGCATTATTTGTTACGAATAAAAACGGGATATTGGCTTCCTGTAGTCTTTTAATAAAAGCTTCTGCAGTGGGAATACGTTCTTTCCCCTTATACATAGTTCCATCTAAATCAATAAAATACGCTTTATACATTTATTTCCCTCTTTGTTGGTTCTCTCTAATATGAAATCCTTTTTTCTGAGGATTTTTAACGACACTTTTCTTCACCTTGCTACTTGAAGATTTTTCAACTTCTTTCATTGAGAAATGTTGCGAATTTGATTTCTTCGTTTTCGGTTTAAACGTTTTATCTCCATATTCCTTCATTGTCTCTTTTGGAATAAATTCTTTCAAATTAAAATCTTGTTCTTTTTTATTGCGTGGATTTGTTTCATTATTGCGACGCTTTTGACGATTTTGAGATTTCTCTTTGAATTTACGGTTTTGTTGATTTCTCGCAGGAGCATCTAAATCTACTGGACTAAATACATGCTCTCGTCTTGGATTATTTTGGCGTTTTCTTTGAGAATTTCTCTCTCGTCTTGGACGTTGTGGTTTTTCTTCCTCAAGAACAGGTTTGTGTTTTGCCTCAGGATCTCTTTCTAATACAAAATACTGACAGCCGAAATTGCAATATTCCAAAATATACTCTTGTAAATAATCAATATCTCTATCTGGTGTTGCTAATTTATGAGAATGTTTAAAGAAGCCCTTTAATCGTAATTTTTCATGGCCCCAATCCCCTACAATATAGTCATAACGCTCAAAAATATCGTTATATCGTTCATTGAACGCTTCAATATTAAAGCCGTTTCTATAATCTTCAATGATTTGGTAATGTACCTCATCGACCAAAATTGTCTTTTCGTCCACTACCACCGCTCTTTTTGGTTCTTCTTCAGGATTCGTCACAATTTCTTGTAAAACTTGACTCAATTCATCTGAAAGCGTCTCTACGGTTTTCTCAGTCATGATAGTTCCTTTCTTTATATATTAATTCTTTTTCAATAATCGTTCTTAATAAATCTGGATATAAAATCTGGTTGATCCCTTTTTCTTCAATCATCGGGAAAAAAGGAACAAAACGCATATGGTCTGGGCACACAAATGTAATGATTTCATCGTCTGCTAAAACTTTTCCATCGACGATAATTTCTTCACCCTTTTTAGAAAAACCAGTATATAAGATCTCTCCAAATAGTTTACCACGAAAACCATATCCGCGAATAGCTTTTTCTAGTAATTCTGGTTGTTGTTCTTCAAAAACTCGGAGTAATTGTTTGAAATTTTTTACAGAAAATTGACTTTTATTTAAGTGAATCGGATGAGGCATACAGTCATGTAAATCAAACTTCGTTAATAGTCCCTTCTTAAACTCATGCACGAAGAGACCAGTATACGTAAATGCAATTGGAATCCCTGTCTGCCTAATCATCGCTTCAAGAGAAAGTTGTGCCAAGTCTCTTACTGAATAATCTGGAATTTGACGAAGAACAACATTTTCTTTGAGTAATTTGATTCCTTCTTCTAAGTAGAATTTTCCTTCATCAGTGGTAGGATTCTCTTTTAGCGTTTCAACTTCAATCATACTTTCTTCTAAAGGAATCAGCTTTTCTTTCTCGGTTTTTAAATGGAGCTCTCCAATGTAAGCACCATATTTGAACCCACCCGTTAAGAGTGTTTGGTTTACCCTTTTTCCTTCTTTAAATAAATGATGTGTGTGTGCTCCAAGAATCACTTGAATTTCTGGATACGATTCGGCTATCAAGGTATCCAAATCAATACCCAAATGGGATAAAAGGATAATTTGGTTTCCCTCACTAGCAAGTCTAGGAACTAATCTTTCGAGAGTTTTTAAAGGGTCTTCAATCCAATATCCATTCGGTTCATAACTTTCTGGATAGGAAGCTGTCAGCCCTAGTATCGCAATACTACACTGATCAATTTTTTCAAATTGGATTTCAGTTGCATAAGGCGGTGTTTCCCCTGAAGATTGCCATTTCACATTAGAAATAATGACTGTAAAATCCTTTTCCTTATAAGCTCCTTCTAATTCTTCTGGAGTATAAGCAGTCCCCTCATTATTTCCTAGTGTTACAAAATCTATTTTTTGCTGATTCAAAAGGGTCGATGCAATTTGCCCATTTTTTGCTTCCACAAGAGGATGAACTCGATCAATCAAGTCTCCTAAATCAACTGCCCAAACAGTATGACCTAATTCTTCAAGTTCTTTCCTTCTAGCCCTCATAAAATTCGTTTGTGTTTTTATCGAATGAAAATTTGAGTGCATATCATTCACGTGAAGAATCGTTAAATCACTCATCAATTTCCTCATGACTAGCATTATTAAACAAAGTTGCTTCAGTCATTTTTTGTAAGTCTTCAGGTGCCAACTCCATTTGCAAACCACGCTTCCCAGCAGAGATACGAATGGTCTTATGTTGCAATGCACTTTCCTCAATAAAAGTTGGGAATTTCTTTTTCATACCGATTGGAGAGCAGCCACCTCTCACATACCCAGTAAGAGGTTCGAGCTGATCTAGAGATAATAACTCAACTCTCTTATTCCCTGAAATTTTTGCCACCTGTTTTAAATCTAATTCCTTATGAGCTGCAATACAAGCAACTAGATGCCCTGTTCTATCCCCTGTTAACACAATCGTTTTATACACTTCTTCAACAGGAATTCCCATTCCATCTGCAGCATGAAGTGCATCTAAATGAGCTGTATCCACATCATACTCATGAATAATATACGGAATTTTGGCTTGTTCTACCATTCTTACAGCATTTGTTTTGATTACTTTTTTCTTTTTCACGTGAAATCACTCCTTATTTTATTCTACCATAAGGAGCATTCTAAATAAAATTCCGTTTGACATTAAAAATAACATCCCCTAAGAAAAAACTTAGGGGATGTTAGATTAACTTAATAAGTTTAATCGACGAATAAAATCGCCATTGGACTTTGTTTCTTTCAACTGTTTCACTAGTTGCTCACTTGTTTCAAGTCCATCGCCTTTTATTGAATGACGCACTTTCCAAATTACATCAATGATTTCTTTTGAAAGTAACATTTCTTCCTTACGAGTTCCTGAACGTTTAACGTCAATCGCAGGAAAAACTCTTCTTTCTGCGAGTTCTCTTGAAAGATGGATTTCTGATTACCAGTTCCTTTGAACTCTTCATAAATGACATCATCCATTCGACTTCCCGTTTCAACTAAAGCAGTCGCTAAAATCGTCAAACTTCCGCCTTCTTCAATATTTCTAGCCGAACCAAAGAATTTTTTAGGGCGATAGAAAGCAGCAGGATCAATCCCCCCGCTTAAAGTTCTTCCTGAAGGTGGAATCGTTAAGTTATACGCACGGGCAAGACGTGTGAGGCTATCCATCAAGATAATCACGTCAAGCTGTCCATTAAAATAATGACATCTCTCCCGTCCTCCACTAATCGCAAAGCACGTTCTAATACTAATTCACTAATCTTAATATGATTTTCTGGAAGCTGATCAAACGTTGAATAAACCACCTCAGCATTTACTGTGCGTTCAATATCCGTTACTTCTTCTGGTCGTTCATCAATTAATAGAATAATCAACTCTGCTTCTGGATGATTTGTCGTAATTCCATTAGCAATTTCTTTTAATAAACTTGTCTTCCCTGCTTTTGGTGGAGCAACAATCAAGCCCCGTTGTCCAAAGCCAATCGGACAAATTAAATCAAGCATTCTAGAGGCAATTCGCCCTCTTGTTGTTTCCAAAATCATTTGCTTCTCTGGATAAAGTGGTGTAAGTCCTGGGAAATGGTCACGTTCTTTAGCTTCTTCAGGATCCTTTCCATTCACGAAACCGACTTGCATCAAGCCGTTGAACTTTTCTCCTTGGCGAGGAGGACGTGCAGTTCCGCTCACTAAATCTCCATTTCGAAGATCAAAGCGTCTGATTTGAGAAGAAGAAATGTATATATCCTCTTGGCTACTTGAATAGTTGATGGGTCTAAGAAATCCAAAGCCTTCTGCGCGATTAATATCCAATACCCCTTCCACTTGGAAAAATCCCGTAGCTTCTTCCTGGGCACGAATAATCGCAAGTGCCAATTCCTTTTTATTCATCTGGCCATAATAAGGAATTTTATAATGTTTAGCAAAGCCGTACATCTCTTTTAAAGTCTTTTCTTGCAAACTTTGCAAGGTCACAGTTTCTACTTGTTCTGGCATATTGTCCCTTCTTATTCTTCAATCATCGTAATATCTGCACCTAGAGCTTGAAGTTTCTCAACAATATTTGAATAACCTCTAAGAATATGTTCAATATTAGAAATCTTAGTCGTTCCTTCAGCCATTAATCCTGCGACTACAAGTCCAGCTCCAGCACGCAGATCACTCGCAGCAACTTCTGCACCTACTAGAGGCGTTGGTCCTTCAAATGTAATAATATCTTCAATGACTTTCCCATGGGCTCCCATACGATTTAATTCTGAAACATGCCCAACACGTTTTGGATAAATAGTATCTACAATCATTGCAGTCCCATTTGCTTTCATAAATAATGGCGTAATCGTTTGTTGCAGGTCTGTTGCAAATCCTGGATACGGCATAGTTTTAATATTTACTGCCTTAAGATTTGTTGAAGGATAAACATAGATATCATCCTCTCCAACTTCCATCTTGACGCCCATTTCATCCATCTTTGCAATGAGACTTTCTAAATGTTCAAAAATGACGTTTTTAACACGAACCCCTTCTCCAACTGCTGCGGCAACTGATAAATAAGTTCCAGCTTCAATGCGATCAGGGATAATTGTATGACTACATCCGTGGAGTCTTTCTACCCCTTCCACACGAATCATACTTGTTCCTGCCCCTTTAATATTGGCACCCATTTTATTTAACAATGTTACGACATCAATAATCTCAGGTTCACGAGCGGCATTCTCAATAATCGTTTTTCCTTTAGCACGAACAGCGGCTAATAAAACGTTGATGGTCGCACCTACAGAAACAACGTCCATATAAATTTTTGTTCCTACTAGACCTTCTTCATCGGTTGATAAATAGATTGCCCCATCATGATCTACTACATTGGCACCTAAAGCTTTGAATCCTTTTAAATGTTGGTCGATTGGTCGTGGTCCTAAGAAACACCCTCCAGGAAGTCCTACTACACCTTCTCCAAACTTTGCAAGAGTTGCTCCCATAAAATAATAAGAAGCTCTCATACTTTGGATTTTTCCTTTTGGCATTGGGATGGATTTCATTTCTGTTGGATCAATGGTTAATGTGCCATCTACATATTCTGTTTTCACGTTAAAATCATTTAAAATCTCAATTAATGCAGCAACATCTTGGATGTCTGGTACACCTTCTAATACTACTGGTTCTTCGGCGATAATAGCAGCCGGAATTAAAGCTACTGTACTATTTTTTGCTCCACTAATGGTTACTTCACCTTTTAGTGGTTTACCACCGTTAATGACTAATTTTCTCATACTAAAATTCCTTTCACTAAATCTTCTCAGTTATTATACCATGTTCATATAAGAATCTGCTATATTTTAAACGTCTATCGCTATTGTTAACCTTTGAAAATTTGTCAGTTGACAATCGAATTAAATCTGTTACACTTAAAAACATGAATATTGACGAAAGGAGGTCATTATGAGTACTAAACAGGAAGTTTTACGTCTATTATATAGCACCGTAGACAAACCCCTTTCTGGACAAGATATCGCTGACCAATTGAAACTTTCTCGAACCGCAGTGTGGAAAGCTATTCAGCAATTAAAAAAAGACGGTTACGAAATTACCTCAAGCACAAAAGTAGGTTATCAATTATCCAGACAGACAGATTTGTTAACCCTTGAAGGCATTCGGACTCATCTAGGTGAACAATTACAAGATTGGGATATTCAAGTCTTTGAGAAAACCACTTCAACCAATGATTTAGCTAAAAATTATGGTGCTTCAGGAGAAAGGGTTCCAACCTTTTTTATTGCCGAAGAGCAAACTGCAGGACGTGGTCGTCTCGGAAGAACCTTCCTCTCACCTCCCAAATCTGGTTTATACATGAGCATCTGTATTTTTCCTGAAGGTGATTTGGATAGTATTTCATTAATCACTTGCGCTACGGCTGTTGCCGCAACGCGTGCAGTAGAATCTTTCATTCACGAAACCGTCGGAATTAAATGGGTAAACGATCTCTACTACCACGATAAAAAGATTGCTGGCATCTTAACAGAGGCGGTAACAAATATTGAAGCTCAAAGGGTGGATGCGTTGATTGTTGGCATGGGAATTAATTTGCATATCGACGACGCCATTATTCCAGAGGACTTAAAACCAATTATCGGTTCCCTCTTTTCTCCGCAAGAGATTCCCAAAAGTTTTAGCCGCAACGAATTTGTAGCTCGTTTCCTTAAAGAATGGAATCAATGCTACGAGGCCATCAATTCGGGTAAGCGTGACTTCATGGAAGAGTATAAATCTCATTCGATTATTGTCGGAAAGAAAATCAATGTCATTAGCGGTATGAAAACATATCCCGCCACTGCAAAAAGCGTGGACAATAACGGTCATCTCATTGTCCAAACGGACGATGGAGCGATTCATTCATTATCATATGGCGAAGTAAGTATTCGCCCAGAAAATTAAATCATTAGGAGTTAAACACATGAAAAAATTATCAATTCAAACAATTGTACTTGCTGCACTCTTTGGTGCACTCTGTTACGTATCTAGCTACTTAAAAATCCCGCTTGGTCCAGTACCATTCTCAGCACAAACTGCTACAGTTATTTTGGCATCACTACTCTTGCCACCAGTTGCTGCATTTGCTGCTCAATTTATTCACTTCCTATTACTTTTCTTATTAGGAGGAGGAACTGCATTATTTATTTCTCCATCATTTGGTTTTGTTATTGGATTTATGGTTGCTGCACCTGTCATCTCATTTATTGGAAACCGTATCAATAATATTTTTGGATGGGTTCTGGCCGCACTTGTTGGTGAAGTCATTTTCTACGTCATCGGAATTCCGTTTATGGCCTTTGTATTAATAGGATTACAAGGAAAGAACTTTGATCTTCAACAAATTTTAGGATTTGGTTTATATCCGTTCATTCTTCCTGATTTAGGAAAATTAGTCATTGCAGTCTTTCTTGCAGATCGTATTAAAGTTCTTACAAAAAAACACAATTAAAAATATAAAAAATAAGCTAGGCATAAAGCCTAGCTTATTTTTGTTGTATTCTGATTAACCCCAGAATGTCTAGTACATGTCCTAAGAATGCAAGACCGATTCCGGCAACTAATAGAAGAACGATACAACGTAATGGCGTCCATTTTTTACGCGCTAATAAAATAATAAATTCTAAAATTGATTAAATCGTAATTGTTTTTGTCTTAGAAAAATTCAAAAATGTTAGTAAACTAAAACAAATTCAGTCATGATTAAATTCCGTCTTCATTAATACAATCTTTTGTGGATTGCTACAGAAGGATATCTATTCCGTATGTCGCTAGAAGACTTGATACGACTTTGGACAAGTTTGGAAATTCTGACACAAACTTATCAGTTGGGCTTTTATCTAAACATCTTATTGGGAATCCTGTTGATAATAAAGCATTTTAAGGTTAAGAAATGGTAATAAAAATGCGCCTGATTACAGACGATCTGTTTTTTCCTGACTATGATACTTTGTAGTTCCCAATAGATTGTAATGTATTTCTAATAATTGAAAGAGATTGAAGAAAAGGTTTTTTGACTAGGATTCTTCAGTCTTTTTCATTTTATCATCACTTTGTAAACGACTTACAATTCAAGCCAAATTATGGTAAAATAGTTTTATGAGTAAAATGTATTATGCAGAAAATCCTGATGCAGCTCACGACATTCATGAGTTGAGAGTAGAGTTGTTGGGACAAAAAATGACCTTTTTGACGGATGCAGGTGTTTTTAGTAAGAAAATGGTTGATTTTGGAAGTCAACTCTTGCTCAAGTGCCTTGAGGTCAACCAAGGAGAAACGGTCCTTGATGTAGGCTGTGGTTATGGACCTTTAGGCTTGTCCTTGGCTAAGGCTTTTGGAGTTCAGGTGACCATGGTCGATATCAATAATCGTGCCTTGGATTTAGCGCGACAAAATGCTGAAAGAAATAAAGTAGCAGCAACTATTTTCCAATCCAATATCTATGAACAAGTTGAAGGTAAATTTGACCATGTTATTTCCAATCCTCCCATTCGAGCAGGTAAACAAGTTGTTCATGAGATTATCGAAAAGAGCATGGATTTTCTGGAGGACGGTGGAGACTTAACAATCGTTATCCAGAAAAAGCAGGGTGCCCCTAGTGCCAAAAATAAGATGGAAGAAGTATTTGGCAATTGTGAGGTCGTTAAAAAAGATAAGGGATACTATATCCTTAGAAGTGTGAAAGAATGAGAGCAGTTGATTTAATCCAAAAAAAACGAGACGGTCAAGAATTGGCTTCAAATGAAATCAAGTGGTTGGTAGAAGGCTATGTGGCGGGAACTGTTCCAGACTATCAGATGTCTGCTTTTGCTATGGCTGTTTATTTTAAAGGAATGACGACACGTGAGATTTCCGATTTGACGATGAATATGGTCAAGACAGGCCAAGAGTTTGATTTATCAGCTATTAATGGGATTAAAGTTGACAAGCATTCTACTGGTGGTGTAGGTGACAAGGTGACTTTGATTTTAGCTCCTTTAGTAGCCAGTTTTGGTGTTCCGGTTGCAAAAATGAGTGGTCGTGGACTAGGACACACTGGCGGGACCTTAGATAAGTTAGAAGCGATCAAGGGCTACCAAGTGGAGCGGAGTCAAGAGGATTTTATCAAACAGGTTCAAGACATTGGTGTATCTGTCATTGGTCAATCAGATCAGCTGGTTAAAGCAGACAAACTTCTCTATGCCCTTCGTGATGTGACGGCGACAGTTGATACGATTCCTTTGATTGCTAGCTCTGTCATGAGTAAGAAAATCGCTGCTGGGGCAGATGCCATTTTGCTAGATGTGACTGTTGGTGAGGGTGCCTTTATGAAAACTGTTGAGGAGGCGCGTGAATTGGCTCAAACCATGGTGGATCTCGGTAAGGCCGTTGGTCGAAAGACGGTAGCAGTCATTACCGATATGAGTCAACCCTTGGGACGAGCGATTGGAAATCGTCTGGAAATCCTTGAAGCATTGGAAATTTTACAAGGTCAAGGCCGTCAGGATATTACCCACTTTATCTGTGAACTAGCTCAAATTATGCTTGGTTTAGCTGATGTTGAGAAAACCGTTGAGGAAATCCGTAAGCATCTCGAGAATGGGCAAGCACTGGCTAAGTTTGAAGAAATGGTAGCAGCACAAGGTGGTGATTTAGAAGATCTCTATCGCCCAGTCAATGTAGCGCATGTGGTGGAAATTCCAGCTCAGGAAACAGGTGTCATTTCAGCCCTTCCGGCGATGGAATTTGGGCTCTATGCCATGAGACTAGGAGCTGGTCGTGCAGTCAAGTCTGATGATTTGGACTATGAAACAGGGATTGTTTTTGAAAAGAAAGTTGGAGACTCCGTCCAAAAAGGAGAAATTGTTGCAAAAGTTTATACAAATGGAAAAATTTCTTCTGAACTAGTTACAGAATTTCAAAAATATGTTAAAATGAATGATGGAGTGCAATGTTTACGAGAAATTATTGAAATTATCTCATAAAACCAGGGAGAATCCGAATATGAAGTTGAATAAATATATCGATCATACGCTTTTAAAGCAAGATGCAAGCCAAGAACAAATTAATCGTTTGCTATCTGAAGCGCGTGAGTATGATTTTGCCAGTGTTTGTGTCAATCCCACATGGGTAAAACATGCAAAAACAGGGCTTAAAGGCTCAGATGTTAAGGTCTGTACTGTGGTTGGTTTCCCTTTGGGAGCAACAACTTCAGCTGTGAAGACTTTTGAAACAAAAGAAGCTATCCAAAATGGTGCAGATGAGATTGATATGGTTATCAATGTCGGTGCCCTCAAATCTGGCAATCTTGATTTAGTTGAGTCAGACATCCGTGCCGTTGTAGAAGCAAGTGGCGACAAATTGGTTAAAGTCATTATTGAAGCTTGTTTGTTGACAGATCAAGAAAAGGTTGTGGCCTGCCAATTGTCTCAAAAAGCGGGAGCAGACTTTGTTAAAACATCTACTGGCTTCTCAACTGGAGGAGCAACTCTGCCAGATGTCAAATTAATGCGTCAAACAGTGGGACCTGATATGGGTGTTAAAGCTGCCGGTGGAGCTCGTTCTTACGCGGACGCTCTTGCCTTTGTGGAGGCAGGTGCTACTCGTATTGGAACATCCGCTGGTGTAGTAATCTTAAAAGGAGAATTGGCTGATGGCGACTACTGAGTTGATTGAACTAGCAATTGAAACCAGCAAGAATGCCTATGTACCTTATTCTCACTTTCCTATTGGAGCTGTTTTAGTAGCCAAGGATGGTAGTATTTATACAGGTGTGAACATCGAGAATGCTAGCTATCCCTTGACTAATTGCGGGGAGCGTACAGCTATCTTCAAAGCAGTTTCGGAGGGACAACGGGAATTTTCAGAGTTGATTGTCTACGGACAAACTGAAAGACCTATCTCGCCATGTGGTGCTTGTCGTCAGGTCATGGTTGAGTTTTTTGAACAAGATCTAAAAGTGACTTTAGTCGCTAAAGATAAATCGACGGTCGAGATGACGGTCGGGGAGTTACTTCCATACTCATTTACAGACTTAAACTAGTCTGAGTCACTCTCTGAGTGGCACGGTCCTTGTGACCAACCAATCCATACTTGCAACATCGTTGCACATCTTATTTAGGAGGTTCAGTAATGAACAAGAAACAATGGCTAGGCCTTGGTCTAGTTGCAGTAGCAGCAGTTGGACTTGCTGCATGTGGTAACCGCTCTTCTCGTAACGCAGCTTCATCTTCATCTGAAATGAAGACGAAAGCAGCTATCGTGACAGATACTGGTGGTGTTGATGATAAATCATTTAACCAATCAGCTTGGGAAGGTTTGCAAGACTGGGGTAAAGAACACAATCTTTCTAAAGATAAAGGTTATACTTACTTCCAATCAACAAGCGAAGCAGACTATGCTAACAACTTGCAACAAGCGGCTGGAAGTTACAACCTGATCTTCGGTGTTGGTTTTGCCCTTCACGATGCAGTTAAAGATGCAGCAAAAGAGCACACTGACTTAAACTATGTCTTGATCGATGATGTGATCAAAGATCAAAAGAATGTTGCGAGCGTAACATTTGCGGACAACGAAGCAGCTTACCTTGCTGGGGTTGCGGCAGCTAAAACAACTAAAACAAAACAAGTTGGTTTTGTAGGTGGTATCGAGTCTGAAGTTATTTCACGTTTTGCTGCTGGATTTAAAGCTGGTGTTGAGTCAGTAGACCCATCTATCAAAGTCCAAGTTGACTACGCTGGTTCATTTGGTGATGCTGCCAAAGGTAAAACAATTGCAGCTGCTCAATACGCTGCAGGTGCAGACGTTGTCTACCAAGCTGCTGGTGGTACAGGTGCTGGTGTCTTTGCGGAAGCAAAATCTTTGAACGAAAACAAAAATGAAGACGAAAAAGTTTGGGTTATTGGTGTAGACCGTGACCAAGCAGCAGAAGGTAAATACACTTCTAAAGATGGTAAAGAATCAAACTTTGTTCTTGTATCTACATTGAAACAAGTTGGTACAACTGTAAAAGATATTGCCAACAAAACAGAAAAAGGTGAATTCCCTGGCGGACAAGTTATTGTCTACTCATTGAAGGATAAAGGGGTTGACTTGGCAGTAACAAACCTTTCAGAAGAGGGTAAAAAAGCTGTTGAAGATGCAAAAGCTAAAATCCTTGACGGAAGCGTAAAAGTTCCTGAAAAATAATGGATAAAAGTCATTTCTTAGGAAGCGACCATCGGTCGCTTCTTTAAGAATTGAGGCAATTTTTGTCTCAATAGAGCTTGTTAATGTGATTAGCAAGTTTTATTGAAATAAAATAAACCTCTGAAAGGAAGAGCATATGGCACACGAAAATGTCATTGAGATGCGAGATATTACCAAGGTGTTTGGTGAATTTGTAGCAAACGACAAAATCAACTTGCAACTGCGAAAAGGTGAAATCCATGCACTTTTAGGAGAAAATGGAGCGGGGAAATCCACTCTGATGAACATGCTAGCAGGACTTCTCGAGCCAACTAGTGGTGAAATTGTGGTGAATGGTCAGGTTGTAGAACTAGACTCGCCATCTAAAGCCGCTGGTCTTGGAATCGGGATGGTTCACCAACATTTCATGTTGGTTGAAGCTTTTACAGTAGCTGAGAATATCATTTTGGGGAGTGAAATCACTAAAAATGGTGTGCTAGATATAGCTGGTGCTACTAAAGAAATCAAGGCTCTTTCTGAACGTTATTGTTTGGCAGTGGATCCTGCTGCTAAGGTAGCGGATATTTCTGTTGGTGCCCAACAACGTGTAGAGATTTTGAAAACACTCTATCGTGGTGCTGATATCCTTATCTTTGACGAACCAACAGCCGTATTGACTCCTTCAGAGATTGATGAATTGATGGCGATTATGAAGAACCTTGTCAAGGAAGGAAAATCCATCATTTTGATTACCCATAAACTGGATGAAATTCGTGCGGTATCCAATCGAGTGACGGTTATCCGTCGTGGGAAATCAATCCAGACGGTTGAGATTGGAGGGGCAACCAATGCTGACTTGGCAGAAATGATGGTTGGACGCTCTGTCTCCTTTAAAACAGAGAAACAGGCGCCACAACCAAAAGAAGTGGTCTTGTCTATCAAAGACTTGGTTGTTAATGAAAACCGTGGCGTACCAGCTGTGAAGAACCTTTCTTTGGATGTTCGTGCAGGTGAAATTGTCGGTATTGCAGGTATTGATGGAAATGGTCAATCTGAACTCATTCAGGCCATTACAGGTCTTCGTAAGGTTGAGTCTGGTAGTATTGAATTAAAAGGCAAATCAATCGTAGGGATGCACCCTCGACAAATTACGGAACTCAGTGTGGGACATGTTCCTGAGGACCGTCATCGTGATGGTTTGATTTTAGAGATGATGATTTCAGAAAATATCGCTCTTCAAACCTACTACAAAGAACCACTCAGTAAGAATGGTATCTTAAACTATGCCAATATCACTTCATATGCTAAAAAATTAATGGAAGAATTTGACGTCCGTGCGGCAAGCGAATTTGTTCCAGCAGCAGCTCTTTCAGGAGGTAATCAACAAAAAGCAATTATTGCTCGTGAAATTGATCGAGATCCTGATCTCCTTATCGTCAGCCAACCAACTCGTGGTCTGGACGTCGGTGCCATTGAATATATCCACAAACGTTTGATTGAAGAGCGTGATAATGGGAAAGCAGTTCTTGTTGTCAGCTTTGAATTGGATGAGATTTTAAATGTCTCAGACCGAATTGCTGTTATTCATGACGGTAAGATTCAAGGTATTGTGTCGCCAGAAACAACGAACAAACAAGAACTTGGTGTCTTGATGGCAGGTGGAAACTTGGGAAAGGAGAAGAGTGATGCCTAAAAAATTACAACAAATTTCGGTTCCCTTGATTTCCGTATTCTTAGGAATCTTGCTCGGAGCAATTGTCATGTGGATCTTCGGCTACGATGCTATCTGGGGTTATGAGGAGTTGTTCTATACAGCTTTTGGTAGCCTCCGTGGTATTGGTGAGATTTTCCGTGCCATGGGTCCCCTTGTTTTAATAGGGCTTGGTTTTGCGGTTGCCAGTCGAGCAGGTTTCTTTAACGTCGGTTTGCCAGGTCAAGCTCTAGCGGGCTGGATTCTCAGTGGTTGGTTTGCCTTGTCAAATCCAGATATGCCACGCCTTGTTTTGATTCCATTAACAGTGGTCATTGCCCTGATTGCAGGTGGAATTGTTGGTGCGATTCCAGGTATCCTCAGAGCCTATCTCGGTACGTCAGAGGTTATCGTGACTATCATGATGAACTATATTGTATTGTATGTGGGAAATGCCTTTATTCATGCCTTTCCTAAGGATATTATGCAAAGTACAGACTCAACGATTCGTGTCAGTGCCAATGCTAGTTACCAGACACCCTGGTTATCAGAGTTGACCGGAAATTCTCGTATGAATATCGGGATTTTCTTTGCAATCATTGCTGTTGGGGTGATTTGGTTCTTGCTCAAGAAAACAACTCTCGGTTTTGAGATTCGAGCAGTTGGTCTTAATCCCCATGCTTCAGAGTACGCTGGTATTTCAGCAAAACGTACAATCATCCTATCAATGATCATCTCTGGTGCTTTAGCTGGTCTTGGTGGAGCAGTCGAAGGTCTTGGAACCTTCCAAAACGTTTACGTTCAAGGTTCATCATTAGCTATCGGATTTAACGGGATGGCAGTTAGTTTGCTTGCTGGGAATTCACCAATTGGAATTCTCTTTGCAGCCTTTCTATTCGGTGTTCTGCAAGTTGGTGCGCCGGGTATGAACGCAGCACAAGTTCCGTCTGAGCTTGTCAGCATTGTAACAGCGTCTATTATCTTCTTTGTCAGTGTTCACTATATTATTGAACGCTTTGTCAAACCCAAAAAACAAGTTAAAGGAGGTAAGTAAGGATGTCTATTACAACATTACTCACCCTCTTAGTCTCTTCTATGCTGATTTACTCAGCACCACTTATTTTTACGAGTATTGGAGGAGTTTTCTCCGAACGTGGTGGTGTTGTCAATGTCGGTCTTGAAGGTATTATGGTAATGGGAGCCTTTTCGGGGGTTGTCTTTAACCTCGAGTTTGCAGAACAACTTGGAGCGGCGACTCCTTGGATTTCCTTGTTAGTTGCAGGTGCTGTGGGAGCTATTTTCTCCCTCATCCATGCAGTCGCTACAGTTCATTTCCGTGCGGACCATGTTGTCAGTGGTACAGTATTGAACTTGATGGCTCCTGCCTTAGCAGTTTTCTTGGTTAAAGTTCTTTATAACAAAGGGCAAACGGATAACTTAAGCCAGACTTTTGGACGTTTTGATTTCCCAGTTTTGGCTGATATCCCTGTGATTGGAGATATCTTCTTCAAGTCAACAAGTTTGCTAGGTTATATCGCGATTGCCTTCTCTTTCCTTGCATGGTTTATTCTCTTTAAGACACGTTTTGGTCTTCGCCTTCGCTCTGTCGGTGAACACCCTCAAGCAGCGGATACCTTGGGGATCAATGTTTACAAGATGCGATATCTTGGGGTTATCATTTCTGGTTTCCTTGGCGGAATTGGTGGAGCTATCTACGCCCAATCAATCTCAGTCAACTTCTCAGTAACAACCATTGTAGGGCCCGGATTTATCGCTCTTGCGGCAATGATCTTTGGTAAATGGAACCCAATCGGTGCTATGCTTTCCAGTCTCTTCTTTGGACTTTCACAAAGTTTGGCAGTTATCGGTTCTCAATTACCTTTCCTACAAGGAGTGCCAGCGGTTTACCTTCAAATCGCGCCTTATGTCTTGACCATCCTTGTCTTGGCAGCCTTCTTTGGAAAAGCTGTTGCACCTAAGGCAGACGGTATCAACTACATCAAATCAAAATAAGCATACAAAAAAACGTCAGTTTCAAACTGGCGTTTTATTTGTTAGTGTTTTGATGGGTTAGGTTCAATCCCCAAGGAACGAGGTTTTCAGTTTTGTTTTTGATGCGTGTGATATTATCCTTGTGACGAATGATAATCAAGCTAGCAAGAGCTAGGATAATCAGAATGAAGAGAGGGTCATAACTGTTTAGAATAAATCCAAATAGTGGAAATAGGAGAACTCCGATAACGGCTGCGATAGAAGCAGTAACGCTAGACAGTGAAATCATACTACCTAGATAGAGGGTTCCAAAAAATACAATCGCTAGATAGAGACAGAAGACAGGCGCAAATCCGAAAACAACTCCAGCGCTTGTTGCGACAGCCTTGCCCCCTTTAAACCCTGCAAAGATAGGAAAGGTATGTCCAATTACGGCCAAAAGTCCAAAGACGAGAGGTGATAGACCTTGTTGGTGGAAAAGAATAGGAAGTAGAGTGGCCAAGGTCCCTTTAAAGAAGTCAATCACAAAGGTTGCCATACCTGCTTTCTTACCTAAAATACGGAAAGTATTGGTTGTTCCAGTATTTCCAGAACCATGTTCACGCAGATTTGTTTGAAAAAAGATTTGTCCAATCCATAGACCAGACGGAATCGAACCTAGCAGATAAGCTAAAATTAATAATACAAATGTCATCATAGACCTATTATACCATGAAATGGTGTAGAAAGGCTGAGAATATCTTGTGAAATTGTGGCAGCTGAATGGGAAAAACTTTGCAAAATCCCTAGAAAACCTGTAAAATAGTAAAGATGAACAAATAGGAGGTTCCTTGTGTCAAAAAAGGAAATCAATATTAATAACTATAATGATGACGCCATTCAGGTGCTAGAAGGGTTGGATGCGGTCCGTAAACGTCCAGGTATGTACATCGGATCGACCGACGGTGCTGGTCTCCATCACCTAGTCTGGGAAATAGTGGATAATGCAGTCGATGAAGCCTTGTCTGGATTTGGTGATCGAATCGATGTGACCATCAATAAAGACGGCAGTCTAACAGTTCAAGACCATGGTCGTGGGATGCCGACTGGGATGCATGCCATGGGCATTCCAACAGTTGAGGTTATCTTTACCATCCTTCACGCTGGAGGAAAATTCGGTCAGGGTGGTTATAAGACATCTGGTGGTCTCCACGGAGTGGGATCTTCAGTCGTTAATGCACTCTCAAGTTGGTTGGAAGTTGAGATTACCCGTGACGGTACAGTCTACAAGCAACGTTTTGAAAATGGTGGAAAGCCAGTAACAACTCTTCAAAAGGTTGGTACAGCACCCAAGTCTAAGACAGGTACCAAGGTTACCTTCATGCCTGATGCGACTATCTTTTCTACGACAGACTTCAAGTACAATACCATTTCAGAACGCCTCAATGAGTCAGCATTTCTCTTGAAAAATGTCACCTTGTCTCTGACTGACAAACGAACAGACGAAGCAATCGAGTTTCACTATGAAAATGGAGTTCAGGACTTTGTTTCCTATCTGAATGAAGACAAGGAAACCTTGACGCCAGTCCTCTACTTTGAGGGTGAAGACAATGGTTTCCAAGTGGAAGTCGCTCTCCAGTACAATGATGGATTTTCAGATAACATTCTATCCTTTGTCAATAACGTTCGTACCAAGGATGGGGGGACGCACGAGACAGGACTCAAGTCTGCTATTACCAAGGTTATGAATGACTACGCCCGTAAGACGGGACTTCTCAAGGAAAAAGATAAAAATCTTGAAGGTTCAGACTATCGTGAGGGACTAGCGGCCGTTCTTTCTATCCTAGTTCCTGAAGAACACCTCCAGTTTGAAGGCCAGACCAAGGACAAACTTGGAAGTCCACTAGCTCGCCCGATTGTGGATAGCATTGTTGCTGAAAAATTAACTTTCTTCCTCATGGAAAATGGGGAACTGGCTTCCAATCTCATTCGTAAGGCTATCAAGGCCCGTGATGCTCGTGAAGCAGCACGTAAGGCGCGTGATGAGAGCCGAAATGGTAAGAAAAATAAAAAAGATAAGGGCTTGTTGTCTGGGAAATTGACCCCAGCCCAGTCCAAAAATCCTGCTAAGAACGAGCTCTATCTGGTCGAGGGGGACTCTGCCGGTGGTTCTGCCAAACAAGGTCGTGACCGCAAGTTCCAGGCTATCTTGCCCCTTCGTGGTAAGGTCATCAATACAGCTAAGGCCAAGATGGCAGATATCCTCAAAAATGAGGAAATCAACACCATGATTTATACCATCGGCGCGGGTGTCGGAGCAGACTTCTCTATTGAAGATGCCAACTATGACAAGATCATTATCATGACCGATGCGGATACCGATGGTGCCCATATTCAAACTCTTCTTTTAACATTCTTCTACCGTTACATGCGTCCGCTAGTCGAAGCTGGACATGTCTATATCGCCCTTCCGCCTCTTTACAAGATGTCTAAAGGCAAAGGAAAGAAAGAAGAAGTGGCCTACGCTTGGACGGACGGAGAACTAGAAGAACTCCGCAAGCAGTTTGGAAAAGGCGCTACCCTCCAACGCTATAAGGGACTTGGTGAAATGAATGCGGACCAGCTCTGGGAAACAACCATGAATCCAGAAACCCGCACTCTTATCCGTGTCACAATCGAAGACCTAGCACGCGCCGAACGCCGCGTAAACGTCCTCATGGGAGACAAGGTCGAACCACGCCGTAAGTGGATTGAAGACAATGTCAAGTTTACGTTGGAAGAAGCGACGGTGTTTTAAGATAGTATAGGAGATATTATGGCGAGACGAAATTATTTTGATATTTTGAACCAGATGGAGTTTGATCCACAGAGAGAACTGAAAAATTTAGTGGACTTACTTAAAATGGAGAATAATTTGGGCCGCGGCTATTATACAACGATAAATAGTGCCATTTCTGATAATTTCTTAGATTATCCTAATCGTTCAACCTTCACCAGTTATTCACAAATGATAGAAGTTATTATTTCAAACATCTATGATACAACTGAACAACTATTTGTTTTCTCTGAGTTATTAGTCGATATATTTAATAATCTTGAGGGAAAATTTACAGAAAAAGAATGTCAGTTTATTCAAGTTATATTTGATAATATTACAAGATTCTTAGAATTATCAAATTATGAACTGATCACTTTAGAAAATGGTGACAAGATCATTGTTGAAAAGAATGTTTATGCCTCAGAAGTTTCTCAGATTATATCTGAGACAAATATACAAGATGCAATAAAGGTTTTAGAATATAATCATTTTGCAAATAAGGGAAATATTCAGCGTAAGAAAGAAATACTTATTGCTTTAGCGAACTACCTTGAACCGTTTAGGAGAGAACTAAATAATTCTGAAGAATTAAAAGATATTATGAAAGTTAACAATCAAAAGGTTATCGCGTTTGAAAAACTTTTTGAAATGTATAATAATTTTGGTTTAAGGCACAATAATTCAAATCAATATCATCTTGATTTGGCTGATGATGAATTGGAACAATGGTACGATGACATCTATACTTCGACTTTATTTGTTATTCTAAGCATGGATGAATCTAGAATTTTGTCGAAATTAAAAACTTTGAGAGAAGAATAGCTAAATCTTTTATAATTGATTAACTAATTTAACTTGAGAAATAGTATGCTAATAGACAGTAATATCAAATAAAGAACAGGTATTAACATGAGAACAGAAACAGAAATGCTCGATGTAATTTTACAGACTGCCGAAACTTTACAAATTGAGGCTGTCGCTATGTCTGGTTCACGAACTGATACAAAAGCACCAAAAGATGAGTTTCAAGACTATGATGTTGTTTATGTCGTGGACGACTTAGATAATCTGACGAGTGACCTTGCTTGGTTGGACCGGTTTGGAACACGTATCATTGAGCAACATAATGTCCTAGGCAACCGTCGTCTCTATCTCGTGCTCTTTGAAGATGGTAACCGTATTGATTTGACTCTATGTCCTAAAGTGCATATCAAGGAGTGGGTAGAAAGCGAAGCGGATTTCACGGTGCTAGAGGACCCTAAGGGCTTATTTGCGCCTTATTCTCCAAATCCTCAGCGTTACTGGACGAATCCAGCTAGTCAGACAGATTTTGAAAAAGCCTGCAATGAATTTTGGTGGGTATCAGCCTATGTGGTCAAGGGAATCTGTCGTAAGCAAGTCATCTATGCGACCGACCATCTCTACGAGATTTGCCAACAAGAACTCTTGAAGGTCTTGGCTTGGCAGGTTGCAAGTGATAGGGGAACAGTCGGTATTGGCAAGAACTACAAGTATCTTTTCCAGTATTTACCTACAGAGAAAGAATTCTCTGCTCTCCTTGATTTTTCAAGTAAAGAGAAAATCACTCAGTCTTTGTTTGCTACAATGCAACTTTTCCACAGAGAAGCTCAAATTCTTGCTCAAATGATGGGCTTTGATTACGATAAGGAAGTGGCGGAGAAGATGATTGAGTATGCTGAGGAGAGACTCGAAACAAATGAAACATTTACAAAATAATAAGATA
>ERZ773054.621-NODE-621-length-25705-cov-9.947680_pt1 | contig 25705 bp, 36 predicted proteins | sample MGYA00580630_ERZ773054 | MGnify/ENA primary metagenome ERZ773054 (study PRJEB29015, sample SAMEA2737994) | human oral metagenome | biome: human oral; feature: human-associated habitat; material: dental | place: China | collected 2115 ... | reverse complement strand
ATACCACCATCAGCAAGACGCCGAAAGTGACAGGCAAAGGGCAGGTATATTTTGTCAACAAATTCGTGAACACCGCCATTGCAGTTGGAGTGTGAGAGAATGAAGAAAGTATGTTTGGTTTGCATGAAGCCTTTTGATGGGCGCGAAAATGTAAAGTGCTGCCCGGATTGCAGGGCAGAAGGAAAGCGTATCTGTTCTCAATGTGGACGAGTATATATCAATCATCACAAAATCTCCATGTGCAACACCTGCAAGAATAAGCGCAGCCGAGAACATGAAGCAGAGAAGCGAGAAAAGAGGAAGATGGAGATGTGTGCTGATCGGAAACAACAGAGCCTTGACGAGAAAGCTGCGGCAGCGCGTGCGGCAGGCATGAGTTATGGTCGGTACAGCGCGATGATACGCGGGCTGCTGAAGGTGTGAGGTGTGTTATGGATGAGGCTGCGGTGTTTTTGTAAGGTTCGGAGACAGTTTTGCAAGGTTCGGTGCATGTTTAACGAATAAAACGCCGCAAAGCCGCGCCGCTTATGTGGTTCGGTATTGCAAGGTAGATTGTGTTATTTGTGAGGTTGGAGGCATGACACTATGGCAGAGCAGAAATGCAGTATCTTGAAGCAGTATTTTGAAGCAGTAAAGCAGTATCTTGAAGCAGTAAAGCAGTATCTTGAAGCAGTAAAGCAGTATCTTGAAGTAGTATATTGAAGCAGTAAAGGAGATGGTGGCGCATGGAGTTTACTCCACACGCGTATCAGAAATACTGCATTGTCCGTCTCGTCAAGGACGAGCGCGTTGCTCTCTTTATAGATAATCTTGCAGATGGAGCGCTGCGCTTTGCGGTGTTCAACGCGAGGTTGTTGTCTGTTCTGATTGATTATCTCCGTCAGCGAAAAGGCGCAGTGTGGTTTTATGCGCCACCACGTATCAAATTCCCGTTACGGATCGACATGGCAGCACCTTGTGCGATCCCTTCGGGAGGGGTTCTTGCTCCAATGCATGGCATTATTGAAGTAGAGCGTTGGGCGGATGCTGTTCCTGAAGATGTAATTCACCGCTGCAAGGAAAATGCGTAAAACGCTGCAAAGTCAGCGTAAGGAGGTCAGAAATGGCAGAGCAGAAATATCCGCAGAGTGTGGAAGTGAATGAGTACCGATACATTGACTATCCGTGGCTCAATGAAGTCGCCACAGGTCTTACGGCGGGCGCAGAAAAGCATCCGGGCGAAACGTGGCACGACATCCCTGCAAAGGAGCACGCTGTGCGCGCACTGCGGCATCTTTCGCTGTGGCTTGCAGGGGACAGGAGTGACGAGCATATCATCAACGCGAGCATGCGCTGCATGATGGCGCGGGTGATGGAGCGTGAGGAGGCAGTGAATCTTGCTATATCTCAGACACTGATGAAGCAGAGAGCAGGTGTGAAATGCTGAATTTTTGGGATTTTATGGCTATTGGTGCCATTTCGGTTTTCGGATATTTCGCGGTGGACATTATTGCGAGCACAATTCTAGAAATCTACAAGGGCAGAAGGGACTAAAGATGCGTGAGATCAAATTCCGGGAGTGGGATTGGGTAGAAAAACAGATGTGCCCTGTGATAGTTGCAGACTTTCAAGACACACAAGCTAAACTATTTTGTCGGTTTCCAAAATCGGGAACACAGGGGAATATCTCCGCCGATCTTATGCAGTACATCGGCGCAAAGGACAAGAACGGTGTCGAGATTTACGAGGGGGATGTCATTCGCGAAAATGCAGGGGAAAAATATAGGGATTATGTCGTTCGATGGAGTGATGGGAAATGTGGATTTATTGCCGATACAAAAGCTTTGTGCAAGGTGTTTCCCTGTCTGAATCAGGGCACTGCAAAGTATCTTGAAGTAGTCGGAAATATCTACGAGAATCCGGAGTTGGTGAGCAATGAAACAGATACTTGATGCGTGCTGCGGATCTCGGATGTTCTGGTTCGACAAGGAGCATCCGGCGACCGTGTTCATGGACAACCGCAGCTTTGCCCAAAACCTTTGCGATGGCCGACGATTCGAGGTCAAACCCGATCTGATCGCTGACTTCCGAGAGATTCCATTTCCTGACGAGAGTTTCTGGCTTGTCGTATTTGACCCGCCGCACCTGTGCAGTGCAGGAAAGACTTCGTGGCTCGGCATCAAGTACGGCGTGCTCGAAAGCACATGGCAGAATGATCTGCGCCGAGGATTCGAGGAGTGTATGCGTGTTCTGCATCCTTACGGCGTGTTGATTTTCAAATGGTCGGAAGATCAGATCGGCACGGCGGACGTTTTGAAGATTATTCCTAAACAGCCGCTCTTCGGGAATCGTAGAGGCAAGACAATCTGGATGGTGTTTATGAAATTTCCGAAGGAGGAATCCCAATGAACCACTTCGTAGGAATCGGACGCCTGACGAAAAACCCAAATGTAAAATACACGCAGAGCGGCAAGGCATGTGCGAAATTCACACTTGCGATTGACAGACGCAGGAGCACGGACGGCAAGCAACAGGCGGATTTCATACAGTGCGTTGCGTGGGAAAAGACAGCGGAGATCATCAGCCAATATGTCACGAAGGGGCAGAAGGTTGCCGTGGAGGGACACATCCAGACGCGCAGCTATGACGCGAATGATGGAAGCAAGCGCTATGTGACGGAGGTTGTCGTCAACAGTATGGAGTTCTGCGAGAGCAAGGGAGGTAGTACAAGTTCCACAGCACCGCCGGAAGCATCGCCGTCCGACACATGGGCTGCGAAGAACGCGGAGGAGGTTGAAGAATGGGGCTGAGTAAAAAAGATTTGCAGGAAATCCGAAGCGTTTTCAGCGATGAAATTCAGAAACTGAAGCCGCCCACGCGATACCGCGCAAAGGATCTCTCCAAACTCACGAAAAAGCGACTGTACGCCTATCCACTTCTCAAGATCAACATTGAGCGTTATAAAGCAGACATTGAGGATATCAAAAAAGAGGACATGGGAAAGTCAAAGAGCATCGTCATGTTCTCTCCGTCATCCAAAGACGGCGAGCGTCCGACGTTGGAGGAGCTGCGCGAGGCAAAGATCATGATCGTGGAGCGCAAAATCGCCCGCGACGAAAACGAGATCAGAGAAATCGATGCGGCACTATCGGCAATCCGAGACGATGAATATTATCCAATCATCGAAATGAGCTTCTTCCAGAAAATGAGCGAGGATGAAATCTGCAATGCTCTTAAATGCGCGAATGCAACGGTATGGCGGAACAAGGGGCGGCTGATCGACATCATGAATATCGCCCTCTACGGGGCGGACTGCAATGAAATTTTAGGGTGAAAAAAAGATGAAGTTTACAGGGTGAAGTTTTAGTGCTATACTATGCGCATGGGAAAAGTATGCCCAAAAGACATCGCTATAATGGCGGTGTCTTTTTCATATCACAAGAGAAAATTCTTGAAAAATCTCTTGACTTATGGTCGACCATAATATATAATATAATTACAGCAAGGGAAACAGAGCGAGTAGGCGGGCAAGCGCAGAAAGGAGGAGCACATGGACGACATGGGAATGACAGACAAGCAGTTCAACGCTTTCCTTCGTTTCATCATCGGCGACCTAAAGAAGCTGCAAGAGCAGATTGAGGCAGCGGAAACGGAACAGGCGAAGAAAGAACTGGAACAGCTCATCGAGAAGCTGCAGACATCCCTCGAAGGATAGGAAATCAAACAAGGGAAGCGGGGCGGAACTTGCCGCCGCCCTGCAATACTCCCTCATACGGCAAGAAAAGGCGGTGACAGTGATCGAAAAGAAGTTAGGGCGACCAACAGATAACCCGCGAACAGAGAAAATCGGCGTGCGGCTTTCCGTGCGCGAACTAACCATGCTGAACGAGTGCGCCGAGCGTCTAGGCACAACGCGGGCAAATGTCATCGTCATGGGCGTTGAAAAAGTTCATCAGGAACTGGAACGAAACTAAAAAGAAAAGCACTTTGCGAATAATGCAGAGTGCTTTTCTTATGCTCATGAAGGGAGGTGATGCCGTGCATATGGCATTGGACAGCACCTAAAAAGCACTTTGCAAATAATGCAGAGTGCTTTTTTCGTGGAATTTTTGCAGGTCGGGCAGAAATTTTGAAAAATCCTCTTGACTTTTGTCGACAAAATAGATAATATAATTATGTCGACAAAATAAAGGGGGTTAGATAGTGTCAGACAAGAAAAAAGTCGGCAGACCTATTTCGGGCACACCAAAGACGGTAAAGCTGACTGTTCGCGTAGATGATGAAGCGATGAGCATTCTTGATTCATACTGCGAGCGGAAAAAGGTGAGCCGTGCGGACGGTGTACGAGAAGGAATAAAGACATTGAAGGACAAATGAAAAGCAACCGTCCTACCGACCAAGGCTAAACGGTTGCTTGTCAGCTAGACCCGAAGGATTCGCTAAATCCATTATAGCATGATTCTTCGGGCAGGGAAAGGAAGAATTATATAATGGCAAACGAATTACAGATTTTTGAGAACTCAGATTTTGGAAGTGTTCGGACGGTGCTCATTGACAAAGAGCCGTATTTTGTCGGCAAGGATGTCTGTGAGGCGTTCGACGACAAGAACTACAACCGCAGCCTTGGGCGTATTGACGAGGAGGATAAGCGACGCGAGCAGATCACCGACTCCCTCGGGCGCAAGCAGGAAGCTGTTCTCATCAACGAGAGTGGGCTTTATGCTTTGTTGTTCGCAATGCAACCTCAAAAAGCGAATCATGATGGGGTATCAGATGCGTACCCCATCGAAGTCCGCGAGAGAATTGAAAAACTGCGCCGCTTTAAGCGTTGGGTTACGCATGATGTTATCCCCGCCATCCGCAAGACAGGCTCATACAGCACGATGCCATCCGACAAGCAAGCATTCAAGGAACAGGAACTCAGGACCCGTATGCTGAATGCACGCGTGCGTGAGTCGAACCAGTACCTCAAAATCGCTGCGCAGATCGACATCCCAGAATATCGCTACATTCTGCAAGCGAAGTCTGCAGAGGCTCTTAACAACGGCGTTCCCGTTCTTCCCATGCAGGAAGTTGAGCGCAAGACCTACTCAGCAACGGAGATCGGTTCGATGTTCGGTGTGTCGGCACACAAGATCGGCAAGCTCGCCAAAATCCACAATCTCAAAACGACGGAATATGGAAAGTGGTTTTATGACAAAGCCGCCTATAGCGCAAAGGAAGTTGAGACATGGCGCTACTACGAGAGCGCCATCCCCGTATTCGAGGGCATCTTTGGACGTGAGGCAGTGTAATAACTGTGCAGACTGAACGCCATAGTACCAACCGATAAAGGGCAAAGAAAAAAGCACTCGCCTCACAACCACGAGACAACGAGTGCTTTCAGTCCAACCCGAAAGGATTGATGAATCTATTATATCATCCTTTCTGGGAAAAAGAAAGGATGAATCACATGGGAGAAGTAGTTGCGATTGGAAAGGCAAGAAAGCCTGTTTCAAAAGAGTGTAACATCCATGCGAATCTTGAGAAGTCGCTGAACTTGAAGGAGACGAAAGCTCTTTTCGTAGACAATGCGTTTTGCATTGAACACATTGATGTGGTGGATGCTCCATGCGCGGCTCGCTTGTTCGGACTGGAAGCCGTACACTTCGCAATAGAAAAGGGATTTGATACGGGCAAAGCAACGGTGATTCCGTATCGCATCGGCGAAGATGGAAGAAGCTACTTGACGATGTACGGTTTCTTGGTCGCGGCAACGTACCACAACATCAGCATCATTCGCGGAGAGCAAAGCAAGCGCAAACATGGCAAGCAGTAAACAACTTCACGCCGAACCCGTTCAATTATGAACGGGTTTTCTCATACAGACAAGGAAGGCAATAGGTTCTTCCGGCGCATTGAAGCGGTGCGCGTCGCTTTCGAGCCCACCGTTTGTTTAGCTGCAAATTTTTTCATGGGGTTAATAAATTTTTTCGAGCCGCCGGAACGGAAAACAACCAACTAACTAGGGACTTGAGAAAAAAGTGAGAAAAAGATTTACCAAATCGGAGGTGATTACGCATGAAAGTCAAAGGGGATGTCAAGAAAATCACGGTCACACAGCGGCAGCTTGCATCGGCTTTTGGCGTAACACCCGCACGCGTCAATCATCTCATCAAGGATGAAATCGTCGTCCGAGATGAGGATAATCCGGGCGGTGCAGTTCTGCTCTACGAAAGTGTGAAGCGTTATTGGTCGGGGCAGAAAAACGAAGAGGTCAGCATTGAGGCGGAACTGGACTTGACGCGGGAACGCGCCAAGCACGAAAAGACAAAGCGCGAAATCGCAGAGTTGCGCCTTGCGAAAATGGAAAACCGCGCCTATGACGCCAAGACCGTTGAACTTGTTCTGACGGAGATGTTATCCAACTTGCGCACGCAGCTTCTCGGGATGCCGTCGAAACTCGCGCCACAGCTGGAAGGGAAGCCGAGAGAACAGATTTATGAGTTTATGACACGCGAACTGGAGGAGCGCCTTTCAGAACTATCCGAATACACGCCGGAATTGTTTACAGAAAAGGAGATCGAGGCGGACGATGAGGACAGCAGTTGATCTATGGCGGTACATATCCCGCAAGGGACTCAAGCCACTGCCGAAAACAAGCGTATCCGAATGGGCGGACACATACCGCGTGATCTCACAGGGCAATGCAGAGCCGGGGAGGTGGCGGACGTCGCGTGCAGAATATCAGCGGGAAATCATGGATGCATTTACACAGTCGGGGATTCACCGCGTTGTTGTAAAATCAGCGGCGCAGATCGGAAAATCAGATGTAATGAACTGTGTCATCGGTCGATTCGCCCACCTTGACCCTGCGGTAATCATGATGATTCAGCCGACCATCGAGATGGCGCAGGACTACTCCAAGACGCGCATCGCGCCGATGCTGCGCGACACAAAAGTGCTCAACAATCTCTTTTTCACTGTCAAGGGGAAGGAGGATTTCGGCACAGCGAAAACACGCGACGGAAACAACACGATTCTCTCGAAGATTTTCCCCGGCGGCAGGCTCATCATGTGCGGCTCGAATTCCCCGGCGGGGCTTGCATCGCGTCCCGTGCGCGTCCTGCTCGCTGATGAGGTTGACCGATTCGCGCAGACGGCGGGCACGGAGGGCGATCCCGTTGACCTTGCGTCAAAGCGCATGACGACGTTCTGGAATCATGTGTCGGGGCTCTTCTCCACGCCGACCACGGAGGGTGCGAGCCGCATTGAGACAGAATACCTCGCAGGGACGCAGGAGGAATGGCGGCATCAGTGCCCGAATTGCGGAGAATATCACGTCCTGCGGCACACGGAGATGGAGTGCGACCATGAGGAGAGCCGCGACAAGGACGGCAACGTCACTTACGTCATGAAAAAGGTGGAATGGCGGTGTCCCGACTGCGGATTCAAATTCTCTGAACGGCAGATGAAGGACACACCACAGCGGTACGAGATGCAGAATCCCATTGCCCTTGAAAACGGCACACGCTCCTTTTTCGTCAATGGCTTTTCATCCCCGTGGCTGACGTGGAACGGCATCATGAAGGAGTGGTACGAGGCGAAGGGCGACCCGCTGAGAGAGCAGGTCGTTGTCAACACGAGATTCGGCGAGACTTATCGACTGATCGGCGCGTACGACGATGAGATGCAGTTCCTGCGCCGCCGTGAGAAGTATGAGGCAGAACTGCCGCGCGGCGTACTCCTCTTGACTGCCGCCGTTGACGTGCAGGGCAATCGCCTTGAGTATGAGATATGCGGATGGGGATTCGGCGAGGAGTGTTGGGGCATCCAGAAAGGAATCATCCCCGGCGATCCTGACCGACAGCGCATATGGCAGTTACTCGACGGCGTTCTTGACCGCCCCTATCATTTCGCCGACGGAAACAGCCTAAAAGTGGCGCGGACGTTCATCGACACGGGCGGACTGTCAACGCAGAATGTATATCTCTACTGCCGAAAAAACCTGCATAAGCAACGCATCGGCATCAAGGGGCGCGGCGGATCGGGACTGCCTCTGATATGGCGGTACAGCAAGCCGTCGAAAGAATACGGCATCCCACTTGTTATCCTCGGGGTCAACGACGGCAAGCAGCAAGTAATGACGCGCCTCGGACTTGAACAAAAGGGGCAGCAGTATTTTCATTTTCCCATGGATGATAGCCATATCGGACAGCGCGGATATGATCAGATTTATTTCAAGGGCATCATCGCCGAGCAGCGCAAAGTCACGCGCAAGGGCGGCATGATCCAAGTCGTATGGGAGCCGATCAGCAAGGATGCCCGCAATGAGCCTCTGGATCTGCGCGTCTACAACCTTGCGTGCATGAAATCCCTGCTGCCTCATATCAACTGGGAAAAAATAGCGGAAATGCTCGGCGTGAATGTGCCGGAGGAGGCACGAAAGAAAAAGGCGAAGCCGAAAGCGGCGGAGCGTCCGAAACGACCACCGCAGGCGAAATCGCGCAGCATGAATCTATATTGACAATACGGGACGGTGGGAGCCGTCCTTTTTGATGGGGAGGATGATGATGTGGCGAAATCGGAGACGGTCATTATTGAGCGACTGGAACTCTACTACGAGGCAGAGCGGAAAGTCTTGCGCGGGCAATCCTACACACTCGGCAACAGACAGCTGACACGGGCGAATCTCGCCGAGATCCGAAAGGCAATCAAGGAGCTTGAGAGCGAATTGGAGCAGATGCAGGGACGTTCGCGCGGCTTTTCAAAGCGCGTTGTATTTCACGACTAGGAGAAAGCATGAGAAAACGGAAGCACAGACCCGCAAAGGCGCGGATGCCGACGGCAAGCGAGGAAATGCGGGTCAAGAACACAGGTTATTCTGAGGGCGGCGCATCACATACAAGCGGCATCCTGAAAGCCTATCATCCCGTCCGCGCGTCCGCGAAGTCGGACATTGATGCAAATCTCTATACCCTGCGCAATCGCTCGGCGGATCAGGCAATCAATACACCAATCGGCGCAGCGGCGATTCAGACGAGTTCGATGCACACTGTCGGCGCAGGGCTCAAGGTTTTCCCCAAAATTCACTATTTGGACTTGGGGCTGACGCATGAGGAGGCGCGGGCGTGGAATCGCAAGACGCGACGCGAGTTTGACCTATGGGCAGCATCAAAACACTGCGATCTCTACCGCCGCAACAGCTTCTACGACTTGCAGGATCTTGCGTATGTGGCGTATCTCGTAGACGGGGATTCCTTCGCTCTCTTTCGGAGGAAGCCGCCGACGCAGTTTATGCCGTATAGTCTGCGATTGCAAATCATCGAAGGGAATCGCATATCGAATCCGTATAGCGGAAACCTTACGGGCGGCTATGGTGCGTTTTCCGTTGAGGCGAAGAATCAGAGCAACGGGAATCGGATTGTCAGCGGCGTGGAGATCGACGCGGAGGGTGCGATTGAAGCCTACTGGATTTCCAACAAAGTACCGGGCGATCTCGTAGAAGCAGCACAGATGAGCGAATGGGTGCACGTCAAGGCGTTTGGCGATCTCTCAGGAATGCCGAATATCGTGCAGATATGCCACGACGTGCGCTCGGAGCAATATCGTGGTGTTCCGTATCTTGCACCCGTCATCGAAACGCTGAAACAGGTGAGCCGTTACACGAGCGCAGAACTCACGGCGGCGATCATCAAGAGTTTCTTTGCACTGTTTTTTACCAATTCGCCCGCAGGGGCAAGTGGACTCGAAGGAATCGCCCCGTCTGCCATCTATGGAGACGAGGAGGAGCGCGTTGACCCGCACGCTCCGGTCGTCGATGTATCGGAATACGGGCTCGGTCCCGGCACGCTAAACGCCTTGCCCGCAGGGGTGGACGTCAAGGCAGTGGACGCAGGGCGGAGCATGAGCACCTTTGATCCGTTCGTGACGCAGCTCATCAAGCACATCGGCGCGGCAATCAACATTCCATACGAAGTTCTCATGAAGAACTTCACAAGTTCCTACAGTGCATCGCGTGCGGCAATGCTGCAGGCGTGGGAGGAGTTCAAGCTGCGCCGGACGTGGTTCGCGCGTGACTTCTGCCAACCTGTCTATGAAACGTGGCTTGCCGAGGCGGTCGCTATCGGGCGCATTGATGCGCCGGGCTTCTTCGACGATCCTGCCATCCGAGCGGCGTGGGTGAGTGCGGATTGGTACGGGCCCACCATGTCCATCCTTGACCCTGTAAAGGACATCAAAGGGAGTGCGATGCGTGTGCAGTACGGGCTTTCGACTCGTGAGCGCGAGGCGGCAGAAATGACAGGGACAGACTTCGAGGAGAATCTGGATCAGCTCGCATGGGAGCTGAAACTGATCGAGTCCAAGGGACTGACGCTTGGAACGCCCGAAGTGCTCGCCGGGAAAGACACGGAGAGCGAGGACGAACAGAAGGGAGGTGAGGATGATGGAGGAGTTTTGGAAGTTCAAAAATAACGCCGACGGTGAGGCGGAGCTTTTGCTTTACGGCGAAATCTCGGATGCGTCATGGTACGGCGATGAGGTAACGCCGAAAAAATTCGCTGAGGATCTCGCAGCGTGCGGCGGGAAAGATTTGACCGTGCGCGTAAACAGCCCTGGCGGCGACGTGTTCGCGGCACAGGCAATCTACAATCAGCTGAAAGCTTATACGGGCAAGGTCACCGTCAAAATCGACGGGATGTGCGCGAGCGCGGCGACCGTGATCGCGTGCGCGGGCGAAACGGTCATCATGCCGAGCAATACGATCTACATGATCCACAATCCGAAATCCGCGATGCTCGGCTACTACGATGCCGTCCAGCTTGGAAAAGTGTCTGACCGCCTCACGACCGTCAAGCAAACCATCGTCAACGTCTACATGGGGCGCGTAGGGAATACGCTCTCCGAGGTGCAAGTGAGGCACAAGATGGACGCCGAGGAGTGGATGACCGCTGACAAGGCGAAGGAATACGGATTTGTTGATGAGATCACAGATGAGATCCCCATTGAAAACCGATGGGAGGATAATCTGCTGATCGTTAATTCTGTATCCTGCAAGTTGGACAGGTTCGAGAACGTGGCAGAGTTGCGGGCAATTTTGCCGGAGAAGAAGAAAAGGAGTGATACCATTATGGGAATGACAACAGCCGAGGCACTCGCAGCAATCAAGAACCTCTTGACGGGCGAGAACAAGGAGGTGCAGACGCAGGAAGCGCAGCAGGACACGCCGGCGCAGAATGCGGAGGATGTTCGCGCGGCAGCAGTGGCAGAGGAACGGGCACGCATGGCGGCACTTGATGCACTGAAAAACGGAAATCCCGCCGTTGACAGCATCGTTGAAGCGGCGAAGGCAAACGGGGCGACTGCTGAAAGCGTGAAACCATACATTGACGCCGCCGCAAATGCGCCTGTTACAGGAGTGGACACGAAACACGAGGAGAAGATGCTTGCGTCGATTCGTGCGATTCTGCAAGACAGCAAGGAGTCCAATGCGGACGGCGTGCGCCCTACGCCACAGCCGTCGAATGGCGGCGAAGCGGCAGAGAAGGAACGTAATATCTCTGATATTGTAAACTTTGCCAATCGGATGAGAGGAGTGGAATGAAATGAGCTATCACGAGACGATCAAAGACGCGACGGGCTATGATGAATTGCTGGCAGGGAGCGAGATCGCCATCCTGACGAAAAACGTTACCTTGAAGCAGGGCAAAGTCTATCGACGAGGGATGCTGCTCACGGCAAAGAAGGACGGCGGCACGGGTGCGATTAAGGTGGAGCAGACCGTAAAGGACGGCGCGGCGGATTACGTCCTGTATTCCGATGTGGATGCAACGAAAGCCGATACCGTCGGGACGGTCTACGTTTCGGGGCGGTTCAACCGCGAGAAGCTGATTGCCGCCGCAGGCGACACAGTAAACGCACACGAGGAGGAGCTGCGCACAAAGGGCATCTTCCTCACGTCGCTGAAGTAAGGAGGAACTGAACATGCCGATGATTGACTACAATGACACGATTTCGCTGATGGCGGCGATGGAACGTATCAAACCGCCTGCGAGTTTCCTGCTTGACACGTTTTATCCGATTGTGCCGCCGACGGCGACGACATCGACCATTATGACCGAGTACCGCAAGGGCGGTCGCCGTCTTGCACCGTTCATCGTGAGCGGTGCGAAGGGCATCAATATGAAGCGCGACACGTCATGGATCGACACCTACACGCCGCCGATGGTCGGCCCGCGCAGAACGCTCTCGCCCGAGGATGTTTTGCATCGTTCCTTTGGCGAGACGGTATACAGCACCATGACCCCGGCGCAGCGTGCCGCGCAGATTCAAGCGCGGGACTTTGTGGAGCTGCAAAACATGATCATCAACCGCAAGAACAAGATGGCGGCAGACATCCTCACGACGGGGCAGTGCGAAATCAAGGGCTATGCGGACGACGGTGAGACGCACGTTCTTGATGTGCTGAAATTCGACGGATGGACACAGAAGATCACGCCAAGCGTGACGTGGGACAATCCGTCCGCAACGATTTACTCTGACATTAAGAACGCATCCATGATGATTCAAGAGAACACGGGCATCATCCCGACGATCATGCTCTGCGGTAAGAACATTGAGAACTATCTCATCAAAAATAGTGAGATCCGCGACTGGCTCTCCATTCCGAACCGTGAGAACCTTGCGATGCTCTCCTTTGCGCCGCGCTTCACGAGTCCGCAGATTCGCCGCATCGGGCTTTTGCAGGCGTTGAATCTGGAAGTCTACTCGTACACGGAGACGTACACAGACGATGACGGCACAGTGAAGCCGTTCCTCGGCGATAATGACGTAATCATCGCCGTTCCAGGACGCGGTCGTCAGCTGCACGGTGCGGTCACGCTGCTCAATCAGCAGAAAACGGGCTATGACACGTTCATCGGTCAGTATGTCCCATACTATAGCGGGAACGCAGACACGCAAGTCATTGCAATCACGATGTATAGTCGCTTTCTCCTTGCGCCGGAGTGGGCGGATGACTGGGCACTGATCAAGACAAAGGGGTGAGCACGATGAAGATTATCGTTAAGCGTTTCTGTCTGTCACATAACGGCGCGATTTACACGGCTGGTGACGTGGTAGAGATTGAGGACACAAAAACGGCAAAGCGGCTTGTCGCTCGTTCGGATGGCGACCTTGAAATCTACCACGGAGACGAGTTTGCGGACGTTGAGGATGAGGAAGACGAGAACATCGACGCCGAAAACGAGGATGGCGACACATCAGACGACGTGTCCGATTCGGACAGAGATGATGACGCGGCGGGGATCCCTGTTGTTGACCCCGCCGCCGCCGTCCGGACGGAGGGCGACACTGAGAAAGGAGGAGGCAGAAAGAAATGAGCACGTTCAAGGAGGATCTCAACGAAGATCTGAGGGACGTGTTTTTTGATGTCGATGAATTCGCGGAGGAGCATGACCTAAACGGGACGGTTTGCCTGTGCGTTTTGGAAAAACCGCGCACCGAGGAGAAATACCTGCGTGGCGCGACGTATGACGCATACGAGGGGATTCACGGCGTCGGCGTGACCGTACACGTTGCGTCGCGCCTACTCAAGGAGATCCCCGTGGAGGGAATGCGGTTCGACATTGACGGAGAAGTTATGCTTGTGGATTCGTGCACGCATGAGGCGGGGCTGCTCTCCATCGCGCTCAAGGGGCATGACAGCTGACAAGAGGAGGAATGCCGCAATGATAAAAGTGGACGTGTCGCAGGACGACGCGGAGAAAATCAGACAGACACTCTCCTCGCTCTCGGGACGGGAACTGCACGCAGTTCTCGGCGCATCGGGGAAACGCGCAGCGCGTCACGGCATGACCGTAGGCGCAAAGAAAATGCGCGAAGCCTACACCATCAAGGCGGGCGTTGCAAAATCCCGCATGAAAGTAGAGAATCCGAGTACGCTTGATACCGTCATACGAATTGAGGGCGGCACAGAGCCCGTCAAGAACTTTCGTGGAACGCGGAGGCGCAAGGACGGTGTTTTCGTGTCCATCAAGCAGGACAGCGGGGGCGTTGTCCCACGCTCCTTTATACACGGAGATGCCCCGCTCATGCGCGAGGGGACAGAACGCTATCCACTCAAGGGCATCTATGGTCCATCCGTCCCACAGATGTTCGATGAGGACAGCGTGATCGAGACGACAATGGATGCTGCGTTAGAGAAGTACGAAGAACGAATCGTCCAAGAGTTATATTGGCGTATAGGAGGGAAAACATGACACCGTGGCGATGTGCAGAGGAGATCGCGGATTTTCTGGGTGAGGAAATCAAAAGATATGACGAAAAGTCAGGCACAGGAGAAGCCCATGCGGGCTTTTTGCCGATTGCCGATGTGAGGACGATGAAAAAGGAGCAATGCCCGCACATCGTGATTCGTCCGCACAAGGTAAAGGACGAGAAGAAAGAACGCCTTGCAAGTATGGCGGTCTATGTCGTTGTATGTCCTGAGGAGGAGAAGTGCGGAGCAGAAAGTCTCTATCACATCTTGGAGTTCCTGCGCTTTTCGCTGCTCTCAAAGAACCCGATCAAGAACCGCTGGTTGATTGCGGAAGGTGCACTCGAAACGAGCATCCCGGATGAACAGCCCTATCCGAAATACTGGGGGCGCATTGATTTTGATGTGATCCTGCCCATCGTTAAGAACACGCCGAATGATATTCTTGGCAGGATATGAGGAAGGAGGACACATGAAAGAGACGGAGACAGTGGAGCTTTCTGCTCCACTGAAAAAGAAGGAGAAGGAAACAGCGATTGAAACGGTCGCACAGCCGATGATCTACATCGGCCCGAGCATTCGAAGCAGCGATCTTTCAACGTATAAAGTTTTTGCGGACGGGATTCCGGAGGCGTTCAAGAATGACCCAATCCACGCGCCGCTTTTTGTTTCGCCGGAAAATCTTGACGCGGCACGCGCCGAAGTCAAAGAGATGGGATCATTCCTCAACGTTCTGTATCAGAAAGCCGTACAGGAGTATGAGGAAAAGGAAAGGCGGTAAAGAATATGGCATTTTTTCACGGTGTACGGGTGAAGGAAGTACCGACTTCCATTCTGACGCCCGCAAGTACAACGGCGGGGCTGCCTGTCGTATTCGGGACAGCACCCGTCCATCTGACGGCTGACCCGGAGAAGAACATCAATCGCCCTGTCATCTGCTACAGTTGGAATGAGGCCGTTGCGGCGTTTGGATATTCGGATAACTGGGACGAATACACACTTTCCGAGGTCATGTATGCGCAGTTCAAACTCTATGGAGTAAAACCGATCATCTTTGTCAACGTGCTTGACCCGAAAAAACACAAAGAAGAGGTCAAGGATAACGATGGGCGCACAGTCGCGGCGGGGCGCATCACACTTGCCGATCCGGTCATTCTTGCCTCGCTCAAAGTCAAATCCTCGGCAGCGGCAGAACCCGCAAAGAACATTGAGGACTATACGGCGGCATACAACGATGACGGGAAGCTCGTCATCTCCGTTACACCGACGGGCGCACTCAAGTCCGCCGATAAACTCTATCTTGAATACAGCAAGATCGACCCATCGAAAGTGAGGGACACGGACATCATCGGCGGTGCAAGCAAGACGGGGACGGCGGGACTTGAGTGGTTGGATTCCATTTATACGCTCTTTTCTCTTGTTCCGGGGATTGTCGCCGCGCCGGGCTGGTCAGACCGTCCGAGTGTTGCCGCCGTCATGAAGGCGAAGGCGATGAACATCTCCGGGCTGTTCCGCTGCATCTGTCTGACGGACGTGGATACGGGCGCAGTAAAGCACTACTCCGACGTGAACGAGTGGAAGAACAAGAACAGCTATACAGGTGTGAATCAGGTCGTATGTTGGCCATGCGTCAAGAGCGGCGATATGGTTTTCCGCATGTCCACGCATATCCTCGGCATCATTGGCGTTATGGATGCGGCGAATGAGGATGTGCCGTATCAGAGCCCGTCGAACCTCTCCATGCAGGCGACGGGCATCTGTCTCAAGGACGGCACGGAAGTCGCGCTCTCGCTCGATCAGGCAAACCTCCTAAACAGTCAGGGAGTTATGACCGCACTCAATTTCAGCGGCGGATGGAAGAGTTGGGGAAACTACACAGGCGCATATCCGGCCATCACAGATGTAAAGGACTCGTTTATCTGCGTACGTCGAGTGTTTGACTGGCAGTATCAGACGTTTATCCTAAATTACTGGCAGAAGGTGGATCAGCCGCTGATGCCGCGCCTTATTCGGACGATTGTTGACTCCGAGAAGATCAGGCTTAACGGACTCGTGTCGCGTGGATTCCTGCTTGGTGCAGATGTGAAATTCCTCGAAGAGGAGAATCCGCTCACAGACCTCCTGCAGGGGATTATCCGCGTACACAGTTACATCACGCCGCCTGTCCCCGCACAGGAGATCAACGACATCCTCGAATACGATGTTAACAACTTCAAGGCGCTCTTTGGCTGAGAAACGAGGTGAAATAAATGACCATTCCAGAAGTAATCAACGATATGCGTTGCTACATCGACGGAAACGACGACTGCATCAGCGCATCCAGTGTGGAGCTTCCTGATCTTTCGTCCATGACCACAGAAGTGAAGGGAATTGGCATCGCCGGGACGATGTCTGCACCGATTCACGGACATTATGAGAGCCTTGAGGTCAAGGTGAATTGGCAGGTGCCGACAAAAACGGCGATGCGCTACCATGGCGGGAGAGCAATCAAGTTTGAAGCGTATTCTGATGTGCAGGGATTCGATTCCGGGGCAGAAGAATATACACATGAACGTTATCGTGTGGTCGTTCGCGGGCGTGTCAAAACCTATTCGGGTGGCAGCTTAGAAGCGGGGAATACGTCGGGGAGCAGTACTACAATTGAGGTACATTACTATAAACTTGAGTATGGCGGCGAGACGATCGCAGAGATTGATAAGTACGGCTACAAAGCCATCATCGGCGGGAAAGACTTACTTGCTGCGGTGCGCAAGAATATTGGTATGAACTAGAGGAGAACAGGATAATGGCAGAGGATAAAAAGAACAAGTTAGACAATGCTTTGAAAGCAGAGGCAGAGGATGTGGAAGTGTACGATGCTGAACCCGTTGATGAGGCAAACGTGATCCAGCTCAAAAAGCCAATGCACAGCGGCGCAACAGAGATTCACCTTGACTTCGATCACGTGACAGGCTACATCCTCCTGAGGTGCGAAAAGGAGGCAAAGAAAGAAGATCCGCTGATCAGCGTCATGGCACTCTCGCAGGCATATCAGGCACGTGTCGCAGCAGCGGCGGCAAAAATGAAGTTCGATGAGATTCTGGAACTCTCGGGCGCGGACTTTACGGCAGTCTGTCTCAAGGTACAGAATTTTTTAATGGGATCGCGCTAGGAGACAGCCTCCGGCGCTCCGCTCTGCGCATGGCCAAATACAGCAATTCCCCTATTGGCATGTTTCTTGAAATGCCGACAGGGGAATTTAGCTGTTGGATGCAAATCATGAACGCGGAGATCAAACTGGAAGAAAAAAAGGCAAAGGCAGCCACACATAAAAAATAGCCGCCTTGCGGGCGGCTCTATGGAATCATGGGAGGTAGCGGGCGGGTTTTTGCGGCGGGACGGGCGGTGCGCCATCGCTACGGTGAACGAAATTGTAGACAGTTTCAAGAAGCGTAGAGATTGAATCCGTCGTGTTTGCAAAAGCTCCGATCAGTAACCATCCGAAAATAGTAACAACCATCATGGAACAAAAAACAAGAATCATAACGGCTAAAAAATCCATGTTCGTTCCCTCCAATCCGTTCATACCTGAGTAATTCTTGCTTTCAGCATACAGGGGAGGTGATACTTTGTCAACCGGAAAAACATTCGCGCTCGCCATTGCGCTTAAGGCGACCATCGACAGCAGTCTTGCATCTGGGATTGCAAAAGCGGCACAGTCCATCCAGAGCGTCGCACAGACCGCGCATGCGGCCAACGCGCAACTGGATAAGGGGACAGCGGCATTGCGTGGCTATGAAAGCGAACTTTCAAATATCAGCGCAAAGTCCGCGCAGTTTATAACGCTCAAGCGTGCCATTCAAGATAATTCAAACAGCCTCACCGAGGCCCGCGCCCGCGCGGCGGCACTCGCAGGAGAGTTCAAGGCATCGCAGCAGGAGACGGCGGCACTTAAAGCACGCGTCGATCAGGCAAAGGAAAGCCTCGACCGCATGAAGGGAACGCTCACACCTGCGACGTTCAAAGCTGCAAAGGCAGAACTCAAGAGTATGACCGCCGCATACAAGGAGAGTGAGGAACGGACAAAGGCTCTCGGCAGGGACTTTGAGGAGGCGAAGAATAAGGCGGCGCGGCTGAAAGATACCCTATCAAATCAGCAAGCCGCACTTCAAGGTGTCCGTACCTCGCTCACCGAGGCGGGCATATCGACAAAGAACTTTGCTGAGAGTCAACGCACGGCACAGGAAGCCCTACAGAAAACCATCGACAAGGAGAAAGCCGCGATAGCACATCGTGAGAAGATGGCAGGACTGCGTGAGAAAAGACAGGGCGCAAGCGAAAAATTTAGCGCGGCAAAGGGAAACTTCATGGAAGCGACGCTTTTTGCGGGGGCGATTGCCGCGCCACTCATCGAAGCAACGCATGAGGCAATCAAGTTTGAGTCTGTGATGGCGGATGTGCGCAAGGTCGTTGACTTCGATACGCCGCAGCAGTTCAAGACAATGTCGGGTGATATTCTCAAACTATCGACGGAGCTGCCGATGGCGGCGGAGGGGATTGCTCAGATCGTCGCGGCGGGCGGACAGTCGGGCATCGCACGCGAGGATCTGCTTGCCTTTGCCGAATCTGCAACAAAGATGGGCATTGCCTTTGACATTACCGCAGATCAGGCGGGCGATATGATGGCAAAATGGCGCACGGCGTTCAAAATGAACCAGGAGGAAGTCGTTGCGCTTGCCGATAAAGTCAACTACCTCGGTAATACGACAGCGGCATCCGCGCCGCTCATCTCGGATGTTGTGACGCGCATCGGCCCGCTTGGTGAGGTCGGCGGCGTTGCATCGGGGGAGATCGCCGCGCTTGGTGCGTCGATGGTCGGCGTTGGTATTCCGTCAGAAGTCGCGGCAACGGGCATTAAGAACCTCATTCTTGGCATGGCAGCGGGCGAGGGGGCGACGAAGTCACAAGCCGCTGCATTTGCCGCGCTTGGCATGACGGCTGAGGATGTAGCGAGCCGGATGCAAGTGGACGCAAAAGGCGCAATCATCGACGTAATGAAAGCCCTGCAGGAACTTAACGCAGACAAGAGGGCAGCGACACTACAAGACCTATTCGGCAAAGAATCCATCGGAGCAATCGCGCCGCTGCTCGGCAATCTTGAGAATTTGCAGGAGAATTTTGATAAAGTTGCCGATGCAGCGCAGTACGCGGGGTCAATGGAGCAGGAGTATGCGGCGCGTAGTCAGACGACGGAAAATCAGATTCAGCTTGCAAAGAACGCGCTGGACGCTACGCAAATATCCATCGGCAACGCACTCCTCCCGGCAATTGGGAATTTGTTCGCAGCAGTCGCGCCCGTACTCACGTCCTTTGGCGAGTGGGCATCAAAGAATCAGGAACTTGTTGCAATCATCGCAGGAGTGGCGGCGGGAATTGCTGCGCTTATCGTTGCAATCGCAGGAATGACCTTGATCGTACAAGGCGCAGCCCTCGCCTATGCGTCCTTCCAACTTGCCGCTGAGTTTGTCAAAGGGCTTGAACTCGCGACGAGAATAGCAACGGCGGCGCAGTGGGCATGGAATATAGCAATGTCAGCCAATCCACTGGGGATGATCGTCATTGCGATTGCGGCGGTCGTCGGCGCACTCTATCTCCTCTACACACACTTTGACGGCGTGCGAGAGTATGCGGATAAAGCGTGGGAAGGAATAAAAGCCGCGTGGGCGAGTGTAGGCGAATTCTTCACACAGCTTGGAGCGGATATTGTGGATGCAATCTCATCTGCACTCAGTAGAGCAGGAGCGTTCTTCACAGGGCTCGGAACTGCGATTGTAGAAGGTATTCAGTCCTTCGTATCGGCGGCGATTGACTTCATTATGCGAATTCCTGAGCGTGTGGTATTTGCTATTGGATTCATGGCGGGGATCATCATATCGCTGCCAAGGCTCTACTTGAGGATGGTTCTTGCGATTGCGGGATTCCTCATGAGACTGCCGGGCTACTGCATGGAAGCAGGCACAGCGTTTTTTGCGGTGGCGATTGCGTGGCTGTTGGCAACGCATACGGCTTTTATCGAGAGGATAACGCAGATAGTCAATGACACATATACATTTCTTATGAACCTGCCCGCTTACTGCATGGAGACGGGGATGGCATTCCTTTCAGCGGCTGCGGCGTGGCTCATAGCGGCGTACACGACCGTTATCACATGGATAACGAACATAGTCAATGAGGCGTATACATACCTCATGAACCTGCCGACATACTGCACGGAAGCGGGCGCGTCGTTTGTTGCGGCAGCGGATGCATGGGCAAGCGATGCGTATGATGCCGTTATGAACTGGATCAGTCAGATACCAGAGGCGATTTCAAACACACTCAGTGGAGCGTGGGAGAATATCAAGGCGAGCTTTTCGGGCGGTTTCACGGTCGGCGTCGATGCCATCGCGGCGAATGCACGCGGCGGCATCTATCAGAGAGGGGCGTTCCTTACGACCTTTGCGGAGGATTCGGCAGAGGCGGCAATCCCAATTGACGGAAGTGCCCGCGCTGCGAGCCTATGGAGGCAGACAGGCGAAATGCTCGGGCTTTTACCGAATGCGAAAACGATGCAAGAGAGTGCGGCGCAAACACGGCCGCCGAAACTGACACTTGTACCGCCTATTACCAACGCCATACAGAACGCAGAGCCGCAAGCAGCAGCACGCATATCTATGATGCAAATGCAAGCACCACTCCCGATGCAGAATCCGACTGTTATGGCAATGCCGCCATCAAGCGGGGGTGTGAGTATCACCTTCAATCCAACCATCCACATCGACGGCGCGGTAGATGCGGGTGTTGTGGAACAGCTGCGCGTGGAACTTGAGCGGCAAAAACAGGAACTCATCGCTATGCTCCCGGCACTCATTAAGCGACAGGATGCGCATGAAAGGAGGCTTTCCTATGCCTGATACCTACACGAGCATACAAGGTGACACATGGGACATGATCGCCTATAAGGTCTATGGCAAGGAATCGGCAATGGTACAGATGATTGAGGCAAATAACGACCTCGTACACATCGCCATATTTCCATCGGGCATAAATGTCATTTGTCCAACCATTGCACCGGAAGCCTCACACATATTGCCGCCGTGGAGGAGGTAGGAAATGGCAGAATATGAAAATCCGCTAGACGATTGGCTGAAAGAGCTGCCGAGCGGATCGGAACTCTCGCGTCGTGCATGGCTTGAAATCAAGTACACTCCGGCGGGCGAGACGGAGGAAAAGGATATTTCCGAGGATGTGAGCAAATATCTCATATCCATGTCCTACACGGATAACCTATCCGCCGCAGCGGACGATGTGACACTCACACTTGAGGATCGAGCGCAGCTCTGGATGGAAGATTGGTTTCCGGAGGGCGAGGGCAATATGCTCGACATCACCATTCACACCTACAATCGCATCACCTTGAAGGACGGCGAGGCGATTTTTCATGCAGGGAAATTTGAGATTGATGAGGTGGAGATCGTTGGGTTCCCCTCCACTGTACAGATCAAAGGGGTATCGGTTGTCGGCGCGTCCACACTACGCGGCACGCGGCGTAATCAGACATGGGAGGAAATATCCGTCTGGAAATGCGCCTCCGACATCTGTGAACGAAACAATCTTTCGCTCATCTGGGACTGCGAGGAGAATCCGAACCTCGATCATGTGGAGCAGGCGGATGAATCCGACCTAGCATTTCTACTGAAAATCTGCAAAGACAACGGCATGAGCCTCAAGATCATGGCGGAGCAGATCGTCATTTTCGACGATGTGAAATATGAGGCACAAGAGCCGATCATCACCGTCTATAAGCCCGGCGTAAAGGCGGAGCTTGACGAAAAGACAATGCCGCTGCGGTGGCTCACGTCCTACAATATGCGTGCCAAGACGCGTGACACCTACGGGAGCTGTCACGTCAAGTATCAAAAGGGAAAGAAAAAAGAGGTCATTGAAGGCGTGTACACAATCCCCGGAAAGGAGAAAGGGCGCGTCCTTTTTGTACGTGAGCAGGTGGAGAATACTGCCGAGGCGGAGCGGCTCGCCAAGAAGAAGCTGCGCGAGGCGAACAAGGAAGAAGTGACGGGTAGTTTTGCAACCATCGGGAATACGAATTTCGCGGCAGGAATGACAATCCTGCTCAAGAATTTCGGGAAGTTTGACGGCAAATACATCGTGACAAAAGTATCGCACAGCGTCGAAGCATCCTATACAACGAGCGTTGATATAAGGAGGTGTCTGGATGGCTACTGATACGGGCAGCGCTGCGCTCTCGGAGTGTATTTTCATTGGTCAGGTGTCATCCTACGGAAAGACGCCGGGGACGGTCATCGTACGCCGTCCGGACAAGGATGACCGAACGACCGCTGAACTCGCCGTGATGAGCAGATGTACGAAGGAGACGAAGGACTACTGGATGCCGGCGATTGACGAGCAAGTCCTATGCGTCCTTTTGCCAAATACGTCAGGGAAAGGCCCCGGCGAGGGATTCGTCATCGGTGCGTTCTACAGTGAGGCAGACCCGCCGAAAGAGAGTGATCCGAGCGTACGCAGCATCCGTTACAAGGACGGAAGTTACATTGTAAATAACAACGGGGAAATGGAAATTCACGCATCAAAATCGCTGAAATTCACAGCCCCGCGTATTGATCTGAACTAAAGGAGGAGCATTATGCCAGCAGCAACAAGACAAGGAGATAATGATACGGGACATGATGCCTGTCCGCCGCGCGGACTTGCAGGGCACAGCGGGGACGTATACATCAACGGCAGAGGCGCGGGGCGTGTTGGGGACAGCTATCCAGCACATGGATGCCCCGTACACCCGCCGCACAGCGGAAACATCGCCGCCGGAAGTGGGACGGTATACATCAACGGACGTGCAGCGGGGCGCATCGGTGATCCTGTGTCATGCGGCGGGAGTGTAGCCGTGGGAAGCGGAAACGTATTCATCGGCGGGTAACGTCGCCGACAAGGGAAGAAGGTGACGGACTATGTATATCGGCTACATGGGCGATATTGTCTTTGTCGTTTCGCCGCATTATATGCTCACGCCGATGGACTATGAGCGTGAGAGTGCGGGGCGCTGGACAGAGCATGACCTACTCATGCGAAAGCCTGTCAGTCAGTTTGGAGGTCCCGGGCTTGAAAAGCTGTCATTTAGCATTATTCTTGACGCGGCGCATAATATCGACGTTGCCGCGCAACTGGGGAAACTGCGCAAGATGCGTGACACGGGGGCTGTATTTCCGCTCATCATCGGAGGAAAGCCCGTTTCGCAGTGCTATTGGCGACTGGACAGCATCAAGGAGGCGGGGCATTACTGGACGGCGGACGGGCGTTTGCTCCAATGTACGCCGTCACTCACCCTCACGGAATACGATGACAGCAACTATGTCGAAGAAAAGAGCATTGTGAACAAATATGGGAAAGCGTACAACATCACGAGTGCCGTTTTGGGAGGGCTGTGACGTGCTCTATACAATCAACGGCGGCGATGCACCGCTGATCAATTTCGCACCTAAGACACTTGCTGAGGAAGTCCTGCAAAACGTCCGTATGATTATATCCACAGTCAAGTATTCCGTGCCAATGGATCGTGCCTTTGGCATTGACGGCGCGATTGTTGACCGCCCGATCAATATCGCAAAGGCACACCTTACAAACGAGATATTTCGTGCGGTACGCCGCTATGAACCGCGTGCAATCATCGAAGCCATTGACTTTAACGGCGATGAGAGCGGAAAACTGACACCGATAATAAAAATACGAATCAATGAATAATGCAAGGAGGTGAAAGTGAATGGGACTCAAAAATTTAGAGCAGCTGAAATTTGTGGATGCGAACCCGGAAGAAATGGAAATTCACGTCTTGGACATCGTGGAGGCACTGCTGAAACGAAAACTTGCACGAGCCGATCCCTTGCGCTTATTCCTTCTTGGTATTGAGGCACTGCTAATTCAGCAGCGCCTTTTATTTGACCAGATGGCGAAGATGAACCTGCTTGCATATGCAAAGGGGAGTTATCTCGACCATATCGGTGCGCTTGTCGGTACGGAACGACTGCCCGCAAGCCCGGCAACGGTAACGATGAAGCTCACGCTCTCAGCGGCACGGGAACAGGCAGTCATCGTTCCCAAAGGGGCGCGGATCACGGCGGGGGATAATATTTATTTCGCGCTGAGCGAGAACGCCATCATTCCGGCGGGGAAATTATCCGTCGCGGCGTCGGCAACCTGCATCGAAAATGGGGGGCGAGGGAACGGCTACCTGCCGGGAGAGATCAGCAGAATCGTTGACCCTGTGCCATTTTGGGCGGCAGCGGAGAACACGACAAAGAGCGAGGGCGGCGCGGATGTGGAGGATGATGAATCTTATCGTGAGCGCATCCACGAAGCGCCGGAAAAGTTTTCAACGGCGGGGCCGACGCTCGCGTATGAGTATCACGCAAAGGCGGCGTCGGCGATCATCTCGGACGTAAGTGTAGACAGCCCTGCGCCGGGCGAGGTTGACGTTTATCCGCTCCTAAAGGGCGGCGTGATTCCGGGCGAAGAAGTCCTCTCGCTTGTACGCGAGAAGCTGAATAACCGTCGTATCCGTCCGCTGACGGACAAGGTGAGCGTAAAAGTCCCAGAAAGCGTGAAATACGATATTGAAGCACGGTACTACATCGACCGCCGCGACGCAACCGAGGCGGCAGCAATACAGACACGCGCGGAAAACGCTGTGCAGGAATTTATCGCATGGCAGAAGGAGAAGCTCGGACGGGACATCAACCCGACCGAGCTTTATTATCGCCTGCGAGCAGCGGGCGTAAAGCGGGCAGAGATCAAATCCCCCGTATTCAAAAAGACGGAAAAGAATCAAGTCGCCATTGCCGATCATGTCAATGTGACATTCGGAGGACTGGAAGATGAGTAAAGACCTGCAAAGCGTTTCACTTCTTGACATCCTGCCACCGAATCTTCTCGCCGATAAACAGATTCATGCGGCGGCACGGGCGCTCGATGATGAACTGCAAAAAATCACAGCGGCGACAAGGAACGCCCTGCTCCTGCCGCGCCTTGACGAACTTTCGGAGGAGGTCATCGACCTTCTCGCATGGCAGTGGCACGTCGATTTCTATGAGCCGTCTATGAGCATTGAGACGAAGCGTCAGCTCGTGCGTGAGTCTATCGCATGGCATCGTATCAAAGGAACAAAAGCCGCTGTTGAAAAGATGACACAGACCGTTTTCAAAGGCGGTGTTATCACAGAATGGTTCGAGTATGGCGGTGAGCCATATCATTTTCGGATTGATGTTTTGAACGCACCAAACATGACGGAGGAGAACAGGGGGCGCTTGCTTGCAGTCGTCAATGCCTCAAAAAACACAAGGTCATGGTTGGACGAACTCAGATTTCAACGGGAAACGCGGAATATTGTGTACTTTGGCGAAGCCCCATCCATCCACACGACCTATGAGATACGCCCAGCAGAGA
>ERZ773054.617-NODE-617-length-25786-cov-57.491042_pt1 | contig 25786 bp, 16 predicted proteins | sample MGYA00580630_ERZ773054 | MGnify/ENA primary metagenome ERZ773054 (study PRJEB29015, sample SAMEA2737994) | human oral metagenome | biome: human oral; feature: human-associated habitat; material: dental | place: China | collected 2115 ... | reverse complement strand
CAACGCATCCTCGCCGAAGAAATGACGCGCCTGATTCTGCCATCCGGCCGCGGCCCGCTCCCGGCGCCTGCGGGCGCGCTCGCGCTCGACGTCGGCGGACACGGGCAGCCGCCACGAGCGCCAGTAGGCCACCAGGCAGGTGCCCGCGCCCACGAGGGCGGAGGCGAGCATCGCCCAGGCCTCGGCGATCCCCGCGCTCACGAGGGCGACGTCGGTGCCCGCCGCGCACAGGGCCGGGATCGCGTAGAGCTTGTTGCCGCCGAAGACCGCCGGGGTCTCGCCCACGGAGACGTCGCGGATCATGGAGCCGCCCACCGCCGTCAGGCACCCCAGCAGCAGCGCCGGCATGACGCCCAGCCCGTTGCCCAGGGCCTTGGAGGCGCCCGTGGCCGACCAGGTGCCCAGCACGACGGCGTCGGCCACGACCAGCAGGCGCCGCGCCGGGGTGGAGCGGAAGGGGACCCACCAGGCGATGAGCGCCCCGGCGCAGGCGGTGTAGAGGTAGTAGGGGTCGGTCAGGGCGAAGGGCGGGCCGGCCTGGATCATGACGTCGCGCAGGATCCCGCCGGCGGTGGCCGTCAGTATCGCCAGGACGACGAAGCCGACCAGGTCGTAGTTCTTGCGCCGGGCGATCAGGCCGCCCAGGATCCCGTTGAGCAGGACCCCGCACAGGTCGACGGCGCGGAAGGTGTCCGGCAGCGCCTCGGGGACGGGGATCTGGGTGGCGAGCACCGGGCGATTCTACGGGACCGCGCTCACGGGGCGCCCGCGTTCACCGTGACCCGGACGCTGCCCGCGATCTCCCATCCAGACTGCGACGCCCTCGGTGTCCCGCTCGCAGCTCTCAGACGAAATCTTGTTCCGGAACCACCTCGTTACACGTTACATATATTTGGCTATCGTGGAATCCCGAAGTTTGTCATGCCAACTGTCTATGATGTTTTTTCTCAGTTTTAGTATCCAACCGACCGACAGTCCTGCCGGTAGGGCGGCCAACCCAACCGCCCAATACACTACCGCAATCGGCCAGACGCTATGAACCTCTCTCGCTGTCAACCAGCTAAATAAGATATCAAAAGTTTCTAGTGCGGCAACCACCACACATATTCCAGTCGGAATTGCCGCCACTAGTCCGATCACAGAAACCGCGAACATTGGAATTATGGAAATGTATTTCTTAAAAATGAAATCTATTATGGACAACGCAATTATTACACCCAAGGTCGCCGCAACGCCCGAGGTGTGCGCGAGGGGCTTAAAGGCGATCATGCGCACGAACTCGTCGAGTTTTAGAGTGTTTTCATCAGCGTGGTTTTCCTGGCCATCCGCATATGAGATCCCTAATACAAATTGAAAGCATTGGGCGAGATAGACTCCCCCGATAAAGAATAACAAATGCGACAAGATAATACCAGCGAGAATGCCCCCTAAACTAGAGGACCCGCTCCTCAGGCGGCCTTTTATTGTGTTATTCCACCAGTCTTTTGCGGTAATTGCATACTCAATACCTTTTATTGCCGCCTGAAACCATTGATAAATGACGTAGACAGTGTAGAGAAACACGACTGTCAGCGCAGGGACCCCCACGTATAAAGCAATACGAGCAATTGTCTCATCGGGAGATGTAATAGGACCCATTTCTCTTCATCCTTAAATGTCACCTAGAAAGACTCATGATGCAGGTTCTATGCGGACCGCAGTCAAACAAATTTTTTAAGATACCGCAATCTACTCCTCTCGCAAGTAGTCTACACTCTGATCAAAGTATCAGTAAATTCGGTGGCGGATTGTTCGATGCCCTGGGTTGCCGACGTATTGTAGAAGCTTCGGCCATCTCCTGGCCGAGGGCGTCGACCACAGGAGAGATCCCTCGAGTCATGATCATACCCGGCTTGCGGGCCTGCGAAACCCTGACTGGCCCGGCCCGGCCGCCCCGGGCACACTGCGCACCGTGCCCTCGTCACGCTACGCCCCGCCGAAGGACCTGAGCGCCTACGCCTGGCTGTCCATAGGCGCCGCCCTGACCACCATCGCCCTCAAGGGGTGGGCGGCGTGGATGACCGGCTCGGTGGGCCTGCTCTCCGACGCCGCGGAGTCGGCGGTCAATCTCGTGGCGGCCGTCATCGCCCTCATCGTCCTGAAGATCTCGATCCGGCCGGCGGACGAGGACCACCAGTTCGGCCACTCCAAGGCGGAGTACTTCTCGGCGATCGTCGAGGGGACCATGATCTTCGTGGCCGCCGCCTTCATCATCTTCTCGGCGATCGAGCGCCTCATCACCCCGGTCATGCCCGAGCGGCTGGGCCTGGGCCTGGCGGTGTCCGTCGTCGCCTCCGCCGTCAACGGCGCGGTCGCCCGGGTCCTGCACCGAAAGGGCCGCAGGGAGAAATCGGCGACCCTCGTGGCCGACGCCAAGCACCTGGCCACCGACGTCGTCACCTCCGCCGCCGTCCTGGTGGGCGTGGGCCTGGTCGCCGTCTTCCACTCCCCCGTGCTCGACGCCGTGGTGGCGCTGGGGGCGGGCCTGAACATCATGTGGACGGGCTTCACGCTGATCAGGGACTCGGTGGCCGGGCTCATGGACATCGCGCCGTCCGCCGAGGCCCTGGCCGCGATCACGGCGGTGCTCGACCGTCACCGGCGCGCCGGCGTCATCGACTTCCACGCGGTGCGGGTGCGCGAGGCCGGCAACCGCCGCTTCGCCGACGTCCACATGCTCGTCCCCGGCACCTGGAGCGTCAAGCAGGGCCACGACTTCACCGAGAAGATGATCGACGAGCTCGTCGACGCCGACCCGAGCCTGCGCGTGTCGGCCCACCTGGAGCCCATTGAGGACCCCAAGTCCTACGACGACGTCGACGACGTGTGAGGGCGCCTTACGACCCCGCCGCCCGCTGCTCGGCCCAGCGGCCCAGGTCCTCGCCCTGGATCGCGGCGGCGATGAGGTCCGGGAAGGCGTCGGGGGTGCAGCCGAAGGCGGGCACCCCCATGTCCCCCAGGGAGGCCGCGACGTCGTGGTTGTAGAAGGGCAGGCCGTCGTCGGACAGGGTGAGCAGCACCACCACCTGGATGCCGTCGGCCTGGATCCGGGCGATGTGCTCCAGCATGCGCTTGGGATCGGAGTCGTAGAGGTCGGAGATGAGCAGGAGCACCGCCGCCGAGGGCCGGGTGATGGTCCGCCGGCAGTACTCCAGCGCCGGGGAGGTGTCCGTGCCCCCGCCCAGCTGGGCGCCGAAGATGACGTCGACCGGGTCGGCCAGGGCCTCGGTGAGGTCGGCGATGTCGGTGGAGTAGGCCACCAGGGAGGTGCGCAGCGTCCGCAGGGACGCCATGACGCCCGCCATGATCGAGGCGTAGACCACGGAGGTCGCCATGGAGCCGGACTGGTCGAGGCAGATGGCGAACTCCCGCTGGACGCCCAGGTGCCTGCGGCCGTAGCCGATGAGCCGCTCGGGCACCACCGTGCGGTGCTCGGGCAGGTAGTTCTTGAGGTTCGCGGCGATGGTTCGGTTCCAGTCGATATCGCCGGGGCGGGGCCGGGAGGTGCGCGAGGCCCGGTTGAGGGCCCCCAGGACGCTCTGTTGCAGGCGGTCGGCGATCTTCTCCTCCACCTGCCGGGCCACCTTGGCGACGACGGCGCGCGCCGTGGCCCTCGAGCGCTCCGGGATGACCGAGGACAGCTGGGCGAGGGTGGCCACGAGGTGGACGTCGGGCTCGAGGGTCTCCAGGACCTCCGGCTCGGTCAGCAGGGAGCGCACGCCCAGGCGCTCGATGGCGTCGGTCTGCATGACCCGCACGACCCGGTTGGGGAAGTAGTTGCGGATATCGCCCAGCCAGCGGGTGACCGACGGCGCGGAGGCTCCCAGGCCGCCCCTGCGGTCCTCGGCGTCGTCCCCGGTGTTGTAGAGGGCGCCGAGCGCGCGGTCCATGGCCTGCAGGGACCCGCGCAGCCCGCCCAGCTCCTCGTCGGCGCCGAGCATGAGCTGCCAGCGCTCCTCGGCGCTGATCGGACCGTCCAGCGGCGAGTCCGACGACGGCGCGGGCGCATCCGCGGCCGCGGACTTGTTCGCGGGGCTCATCGTCCACCTCCCAGAATCGTTCCCACCGTGGCCAGCACGGGGGCGGCGAAGGCGAGCAGCTCCTCGTCGTCCCCGGCCGGGTCCACCGTCTCCGCCTCCTCGCCCTGCGCCAGGCGGCGCGCCAACGCCCGCCGGGAGGCCTTCGACCACGACCCCATGGCCCGGCGCAGCGAGGGCAGGGCGTCGACGAAGGCCCGGTCGTCGATGCGGCGCACCCACTCGTCCAGCAGCCGCAGGATCCGCCGGTCCTCGATGATGAGCAGGGCGTCCCCGGCGAGGAAGCCCTCCACCCAGGCGGCCTGATCGGCCGGGTCGGAGCCGGGGGACAGGGTCCGGCTCATCCGCCCGGCCACGTCCTCGTGGTGGATCTCTTCGAACTCGCCGTCGAGCTGCTTGAAGCGCGCGGAGGCAACATGCTGGAACGCCTGGAGCGGGTCGAGCCCACCCGCAGCCGCTCCGACTTCCGCCGAGACTTGCAGCGCATGCTTGATCCGGAGCAGCACATCGTCCCCGCTATCAAGCGCCGAATCGAGGCCGAGGCAGACGTAGATCTGCTCGTGCTGACCGGAATCGGACGGGTGTTCCCCTTCATTCGCTCGCACAGCGTCCTGAACAACCTGCAAGTCGCCGTCTCCGACTTCCCTGTACTCATGCTCTTCCCCGGTGAGTACCCGCAGACGGCGTCATCGGGGTCATCCCTGGTGCTGTTCAACCTCTTGACGGACGACCAGTACTACCGTGCCAAGAACATCCTGGAACAGGAGCCCGCATGAGCCAGATGACGATTGGCAGTCTCTTCGCCAAGGACGTCTCCCGCCCCATCGAAGGGGTCATCAAGGCTGACGACGCCGGGCACCTCTCCACCGAGATCGACGAATATGTCCTGACCGGTGAGACGGGGGCTGCCCTGTCCGAGCTGTTGGAGACGTATACAGATCCGGTCTACAACGGCAGCAACGGCGTGTGGATCTCCGGTTTCTTCGGCTCCGGTAAGTCTCACCTGCTCAAGATGCTCGCCTATCTGCTGGGCGATGTTCCCGGGCGGCCCAGCGCCAGGAAGCGCGCGGTGGAGTCGTTCAAGAATAAGGCCGAGGCTGAGAAGGATGCCTTCCTACGGGGCAAGCTCGACCAGGCGGAGCGGATCTCGGCCACCTCCCTGCTGTTCAACATCGACCAGAAGGCTCCCCTGATCGACAAGAACCAGACCGACGCTCTCCTGCAGGTGTTCGTGAAGGTTTTCAATGAGGCGCGGGGCTACTACGCGGGTGAGCCGTCGGTGGCCCGCTTCGAGCGGGACCTGGACCGGCGAGGCCTGCTTGAGGCCTTCAAGCAGGCTTTCACCCAGATCGCCGGTGTCCCGTGGGAACAGGGTCGGGAAGAGGGCATTCTTCAGGAGCACAACGTCACACAGGCCTTCTCGCAGGTGACCGGTGAACTAGCCTCCGAGAGCATTCTGTCCCGCTATGAGGAGCAGTACTCCTTGTCCATTGAAGACTTCGCCGATGAGGTCGGCCAGTGGCTGGAGGCTCAGCCCGAAGGTCACCGCCTTCTGTTCATGGTGGACGAGGTCGGCCAGTTCATCGGTTCCAGCACTAAGCTCATGCTGAACCTGCAGACGATCGTCGAGACGCTGAGTACGCGCTGCAACGGGCGCGCATGGGTGTGCGTCACCAGCCAGGAGGACATGGACGGCGTTATCGGCGACCGGACCAGGACGCAGGGCAACGACTTCTCCAAGATCCAGGCTCGCTTCGCCACACGCATGAAGCTGACGAGCCACGATGTGGAGGAGGTGGTCAAGAAGCGTCTACTCAGCAAGACCGCCGACGCCGAGGCCGCCCTCGATCCGCTGTACGACGAGTTCCACACGAGTTTCCGTGCCCTGTTCGATTTCGTTGACGGCTCCAAGACGTACCGCAACTATGACACCCGGGACAGGTTCGCGCAGGTCTACCCATTCGTGCCCTACCAGTTCCCCTTCTTCCAGGCAGCCCTGGTGGGTCTTTCCGAGCACAACGTGTTCGAGGGCCGGCACGCCTCGGTGGGTGAGCGCTCCATGCTGGGGGTGGTGCAGGAAGTCGCCACACACTTGAAGGAGCTCCCGCTTGGTACGGTGGTGCCCTTCGACGCCATGTTCACCGGCATCCGGCAGGCGGTGAAGTCCGCCGCCACCCGCAATATTGCGACAGCGCAGGCACAGCTTCCGGAGGGGCCGGTGCGCGACGTGGCGGTCCGGCTACTCCAGGCACTGTTCCTGGTGAAGTATGTGGGTGACTTCTCCGCCACCCCGCGCAACCTGACCGTGCTCCTGTACGACCACTTCGGTCAGGACCTCACCGAGCTGAACCGGCAGGTTTCCCAGGCACTCGACCTCCTGGAGCAGCAGACCTACATCCAGCGCAATGGCTCGGCCTACGAGTACCTGACCAACGAGGAACAGGACATCGAGAACGAGATCAAGAGCACCGACGTCGACTCCGATGAGATCTCCAAGCTCTTGGCCGCTGTCATCAGTCAGGACGTGGTCCGGGGTACTTCGGTGCGTCATTCGGTCACGGGTCGGGACTTCAAGTACCAGTTGCTGCTGGATGAGATCTCCTACAGCCGGGCGCAGCTGCTGGCGGTGCACTACATCTCCTCCGCCCTGGGCTTGTCTCGTGAGGTCGTTGTGGCCCAGTCCATGGGGCGTGACGAGCTCAGGGTGGTGCTGGCAGACGATGCTCGGATGTATCAGGATCTGCGGTTGCATGTTCAGACGGATAAGTACGTCCGGCTGCGTGCGGGCTCGTCTCTGACCGATTCTCAGAGCCATATTCTCGATTCCAAGAAGCGGCAGAACAGCAAGCGGCGCAAGGAGCTGATCGCACGCGTCAAGCAGGCCATCAGCGACTCCGAGCTGATCATCGGTGGCGCGTCGATTGCTACGTCCGCCGCGGATCCGGTGCAGCGCGTGCAAGAGGGCATGGAACAGCTGATCACTCGCACCTACCCGCATCTGTCAATGCTCGGTTCTATCCACTATTCGGAATCGGATATTGCCCGGGTGGCGAGCGAAGAAGCGGCCCTGCTGGACCGGAGCACGGATACGCTTCAGCCCCTGGCCGAGGAGATCCACACCTGGATCTCCTCCCAGCGCGCACTGGGCGTGAGGACCACCGTCAAGCAGGTCGATTCCCACTTTGAGGGAAAGCCCTATGGCTGGACCTTAGAGAGCATCCTGTGCGCCCTCACCCGTCTGGTTGCCACCTCACAGGCGTCATTGACTCTCGACGGGAGCACTGTGAAGCGCACGGAACTTCCCGCCGTGCTGCGGAACGGGAAGAAGCACGAGGCGATTGCGGTGGCACCTCAGCGCAGCTTTGACACCGCCGTCGTCAGCGGCCTGCGGAGCTTCGCCCAGGAGTTCTTCGCCACCGGGCAGCTTCCCAATGATCCCATGGAACTGGCCGACGACGTCGGAAAGCGGCTCGAGGATGAGTATCGGACGCTGAAAACGCACCTGGACGCCTTCGGCAAGAGCTATCCCTTCCTGGCCGTGTTGAACGAGCCGCTGAAGCTGCTGCGTGAGGTGATGGGGCGCGGCACCGAGTGGTATCTGGACCAGTTCCCCGCCCGCACCGACGAGCTGTTGGATGCGAAGCAGGATGTGATCGATCCCGTCAGCCAGTTCCTGACCGGCAGTCAGAAGACGATCTACGACGACGCCGTGCGCCTGCTGTCCGAGCGCAAGGACACTCTCCGCTATCTGAAGACGGATGAGGCGAGCAGAGTCGAGTCTCTGCTGACCGATCAGAACATCTTCCGGGGGCAGCGGATGAAGCGTTTGAAGGACGCCACCGGCGAGCTGCGCGCCGCCACGGACCGGATTCTGACAGACGAGAGCACTGAGGCATCCGATCTCATCCACGAGCGCGCGAACGACCTGCGCGGCAGCGCCGCCTGGGAGCATGCCACCGACGCCACTCGTACGGAGGTTGACCGCAGAATTGACGTGGCCACGCAGCAGGTGGTTGAGGCCGTATCGGTGCCGGTGATTCGCCAGCTCGCCCGTGAGTTCGACGAGGAGAGCTACGACGAGCTGCTGGCCGTACTTGAGGCAGACCGCCGCCAGGCGGAGAACAGCGCCGAGGTCAACAGGCCAACTCCCCCAGCTTCGGTGGTGGTTCCGCTCAGGCAGTTGCCCCGGCCGCGTAGGCGGATGCTGCGCACATCCGCTGATGTCGACGCCTACGTCGATGAGTTGCGGGACATCCTCCACAATGCGGTTGTCTCTGGAAAGCAGGTGTCCCTGTGATGGGTACCCGGACGTTGGAAGCCTTCGCCACCTCGGCCCGCTCCCAACTCATGGCGGAGGTTGAGGCTCGCCTTACGGCAGTGCTCTCCCCCGCCTCGACAGCGCGAGAAGAGTTCCCGGGTGCGATCAGGGCCCTGGAGGAGCGCATCCGCCATCACGGCGGTGACGCGGCCGGCCAGCGGCGGGTCGTGGAGGAGCAGGCCTATGTCTGGTTCAACCGGATTATTGCACTGCGGTTCATGGACGCCAACGGCTACGCATCCCCCGCGTTGGTTTCCCCAGACGGCGGCGCCGCAGTTGGCCAGCCGGCAGTGCTCGCCGCCGCGAAGCGGGGCGAGTTTGATCGGCAGGTCTTCACCCGACCAGGCTCGGCTGAGCGCATCGCCGGCTTGTTGAACGGTACGATCACGAGTCCAGCTCCACAGGAGGAGGCCTATGGGCAGCTTCTGGGCGCATACTGCACCTACTGGAACCGGACCATGCTGTTCATGTTCGCCCCCGACGGCGACTACACCACCTTACTGATGCCCGCGGACATGCTGGCCGATAGTTCTGTGCGCGCGCAGGCGGTGAGGGCGTTGACCGCGGAGATGTGCCGGGATGTAGAAGTGATCGGCTGGCTGTATCAGTTCTACATCGCTGAGCGTAAGGCCGAGGTCTTCGCCGGTTTCCGGAAGAACCAGAAGGCCGGGGCGGCTGAGATTCCGGCAGCGACGCAACTGTTCACCCCGGACTGGATCGTGCGCTATCTGGTGGAGAACTCGGTGGGTCGGCTGTGGATGCTGAACCATCCGACCTCTCGTCTGATCGAGAAGATGGACTACTACGTCGAGCCCTCCGGTAGCGAGACCGATTTCCTCCGGATCACCGAACCGGAGCAGCTGACGGTCATGGACCCGTGCTGCGGCTCGGGACACATGCTCACCTACGCCTTCGATCTTCTCTACGCCATCTATGAGGAGGAGGGCTACGCGCCCTCGGAGATTCCCACGCTGATCCTCACCCACAACCTGTACGGCACAGAGATTGATCCGCGCGCCGCGGCGCTGGCTGCCTTCGCCCTGATGATGAAGGCTCGGGCACGTCAACGTCGCTTCCTACGCAGCCTCGTACAGCCGCATATCCGGGTCATTGAGCCGGTGGAGTTCAGCGAAGACGAAATCAACCAGCTTGCCGAACCGGAAGGCAGCGGTCAGTCTGGCCGATACTTCTGGCAGAGTTTCATCCACGCCGATGTGCTGGGCTCCCTCATTGTCCCTGACGCCGCTGCCCTGCCCGGTGCGAAAGAGCGATTGGCATCGCTCACCGCCGACACCCTGGACGCCTCGGATCTGCGCACTCGCGCTGAGCAGGTGGTGACCCAGGCGGAGTACCTGAGCCGTTCCTACGCGGTGGTTGCGACGAATCCGCCGTACATGGGCAGCAGCAACATGGGTCCGGCGCTGTCCACCTGGGTGAAGAAGCACCATCCGCAGGCGAAGTCCGACATGTTCGCGACCTTCATCGAGCGGTGCCTGGAACTCGCCAAGGCCGGGCACGGCCTAGTCGCCATGATTACCATGCAGGCCTGGATGTTCCTCGGCTCCTTTGAGAAGCTACGCCGTCGCATCCTGCATGACGCCCCGCCGGTCACAATGCTGCACCTGGGCGAGCGGGCCTTCGACTCAATCGGCGGCGAGGTCGTCTCCACTACGGCCTTCGTTCTGGAACCTGGGCGCAGTGCGGATGAGCCTTGCCAGTACTTCCGTGTGGTGCCCGGCAATTCCGAGGCCGAGAAGGAACACCTGCTCAAAGAGGCACTGGCCGGCTCATCCGATCTGTGTTTCTCCGCCCGCCCCCAAACGCTGCTCGCCCTCCCGGGAGGGCGGATCGCCTACTGGTTATCGCCTGCTATGACTCGCGCCTTCACCGTGGGCAAGCCGCTCGGCGAGGTCGCCGCGCCTAAGCAGGGCTTGGCTACCGCCGACAATGCTCGCTTCCTGCGCCTGTGGTTCGAGGTCTCCCGCTCGCGCACCTGCTTCGACGCTGACTCCCGCGAGACGGCCGCTGCATGCGGCGCCAGGTGGTTTCCGCATCTCAAGGGCGGCGAATTTCGCAAGTGGTGGGGCAACCAGGACTACATCATCAACTGGGAACACGATGGCGCCGGGCTATGGGACTTCCGCCCACGCTCCGTCATCCGCAACCCCGACTACTACTTCAAGCCTGCCATCTCATGGTCAAATGTTTCCTCAGGAGAACCAAGTTTTCGCTTCTATGATCAGGGAAGCATCTTCGGTCATGTTGGTCAGGCATTCTTCCCGACGCATGACGTAGAACCACTGATTGGATTCGCGAATTCGTCGACATGCCGATCCTTGCTCGCTGTTCTCTCACCGACGCTCCACTTTGAAGCGGGGCAGTTAGCCAGTCTCCCTATAGTCCACACAACTTCCGCGCAGCATGATCGTTCGATCACCCAGAGGCTGATGGATATACTTAAAGACGACTGGAATGCTTACGAGACCTCGTGGGGCTTCCAAACATCACCGCTTATTGAACGCTCCCAATCAGGGGGCTCGTTACATGACGCTCTGGAGTGCTGGTGGCAGGACTCCCTCCATGCGGCTCGTGAGGCTCAGGAGTTGGAGACCGAGAATAATCGCTATTGGTCAGAGGTCTACGGTCTTCAAGATGAGGTTCCCATTGAGGTCCCACTCAGTCGAGTTTCACTGACGTCCAACCCCTACTTCCGCTATGCACCCAGCAAGGGCACGGTTCGTACAGACGAGGAGTATCGCCGCCTCTTTACAGTGGATGCCGTGCGCGATCTCATCTCTTACGGCGTCGGCTGCCTGTTCGGCCGCTATAGCCTCGATACACCTGGTCTCGTCCTTGCCGATCAGGGCAGCAGCATTCAGGACTTCCTGGATGTCGTCCCCAATCCGACCTTCACTCCCGACGAGGATGGCGTCATCCCTATTACGTCCGGCGAGTGGTTCACGGACGACATTGTCACTCGCTTCCGATCCTTCCTCGCAGCCGCCTTCGACAAGGAGCACCTTGAGGCAAACCTGCGTCTGCTTGAAGACTCGTTGGGTAAGTCTCTGCGACAGTACTTTGTGAAGGACTTCTATAAAGACCATTGCCGTCGCTACTCCAACCGGCCGATCTACTGGATGTTATCCTCCCGACCCGACAATAAGGCCTCCTTCCAGGCCTTGATCTACCTGCACCGGTATACGCCGGACACGCTAAACACAGTGCTCGGCGACTACCTGAGGGAGTTCCAGGCGAAGCTGCGCACTGAGATCGGCCACCTGGAGCGGTCCAAGACGGCCGCCGACCAGAAGCGCGCCGACACCTACCGCAAGGCACTGACTGAGTGCGAGGACTATGAGAGGGACACTCTGTTCCCCCTCGCTTCTCGTCGTCTGCCTATCGATCTTGATGACGGCGTCTTGGTCAACTACCTCCGGTTCGGCGAGGCCCTCCAGAAGGTCCCCACCATTGAAAGAAAGCGCCGCGACGTCCAAGCCTGGACCTGGCCGACCCGCCAGCTCACTTCTGAGGATGGCTTCAAATGACTAAAACCCTGATCCGCAAAATCGAGAGGATTAGAAACTACCGTATCTTCCAGAACTGGCGGCCAGACGGTAGCGTTGAGTTCGCCCGGGTGAATCTTATTTACGGCCAGAATGGTAGCGGCAAGAGCACCTTCGCGAGCCTCTTGTCAGGCTGCGCCGCGAACGCAACTACCGAATCCGAGCCGCAAAGCGACAGTAATGACGCAACCAATTCCGGTTTGCAGCTCCTTGCAACCCGGGACGCAGAGACTTCATTTTACCCAATAAACTTGGACGATCGTGAATTTTGGGGTCGAGTACGAGTTTTCAACAAAGATTTTGTTCACAGAAACCTTCGGTTTGAGGAAGCAGCCGGACCGCAACCCGAGGCGCTGCTCACCATTGGTGAGCGTCTCGCTGACGCAGAAGAACGACTAAGGGTGCTGCACCCCAAACGGGACACAGTAAACAATAGCATCCATATGCTCGGGGAGAAGATCAGTTCAGCCAACACCTCTATCGATAGGCGGTTGGCCGCAGTAGCAAAACATATTGTCGACGATCTCAGAAGCTCACCGTTTTCTCGATACAGAGCAACAAATGTTTACACGAAACGACAAGTTCGAGAATTGCTGGAGAACAACTCTTCGTTGTCAACCGACGCTTCAACAGACCTAGCTGCCGACCGCAAACGTGCAACCGGAAAGGCAATGAAGCCCGTCGACCTACCGCCACGAGGTATTTTACTGGAGCAGGATGCACTCAACGACGTGAGCCAGTTACTGGCGACAAGTGTTCTGGGTAACACACCAATCAGCGAACTGGTGGGGCACTCTGATCGTTCCAAGTGGGTGCAGGAAGGTATTTCTCTCCACCAGAACCTCGAGGCGTGCTTGTTCTGCGGACAGGCACTACCCGTCGACCGAATCGAAGCTCTCAACGCACACTTTGACGAGTCTTTCAAGAAACTCCAGGCCGATATCGACAGTTTCATAAACCGCCTGAGAAGATCGGAAGCAATATCAAGAAGTTACCTGGACTCTTTTCCTGAACGATCTGACGTATATGAGGACTTGCAGGAGGAGGTACAGAACTCCCACACCATCTACGAATCCGAACATAATACCTATGCCGAGACAATTCAAAGCATTGTGTTGGCACTGAAGGAAAAAAGAGAGAATCCTTTCGGCGCTCCGAAACTCAGTTCTAATCTCACGCTCACAGCTCCTGCCACTGACGGCATCAAGTCGGTCGTCGACAAACATCGGGAAAAGACTAATCTCCACGACACGGAAGCGGCGAAGGCTGCTCAACGCATCGAATACTTCCATATCGCGAATTTTCTCGATGAGTACGAGAAACTCAAGAAGGACCTTGAAGCGCTCGAGGAAGAACGAGACCTCCAAAAGACTGATCTCGAGGATCTCGATCGGGAGATTGCTGATCTGGAGAGTGTAGATGGTGACCCTGTACCGGGAGCCGAAGAGCTCACCAAGGGTCTGACTGGTCTTTTGGGTCGCAATGATCTGACTTTTAGTGCCCACGGAGCGAAGCATTACACCATCGAACGATCCGGAGCACCCGCCACCCACCTCAGCGAGGGGGAACAGACTGCCATCGCACTCTTGTATTTCCTTTCGAGTGTCAGAGAGGACAAGATCGCAGGAGATCCTCCGATCATTGTCATCGACGACCCTGTTTCCAGCTTGGACAATGAGATTCTTTTTGGTGTCTCGGCACACATCTGGTCCGAACTTGTTGTTAATTCTTACGTCAGTCAGCTATTTCTCATGACTCACAGTTTTGAGCTTTTTCGACAGTGGCTCATTCAACTCGAATCCCGACAACAGCATGAAGATTGCGAATATGCCGCATATCAGATGACTCCAACGTACGCCCAACGTGGTCCAGATGAGTTCCGACGTACTCCTCGTCTCAGTCGTTGGGAAACCGATAAGAATCGCACCAAGGTTCTGCGCTCTGAGTACCACTTCTTATTTTCCAAGGTGGCACATGCCGTTGCGGACCGGCAGGAGAACGAAACTCAAGCCGATCAAATGATGGAACTCGCGCTTATACCCAACGCCGCTCGACGCATGCTCGAAGGTTTTCTAAGTTTTCGCTGCCCCGGCAAAATGGGCTCTTTTCATGTGGCGCTCGAAGAAGTTATGAACGGCGTCGACAATTTAGATAGCAGCGTTCGCACGCGAGTCGAGAAGTACCTTCACACCTATTCCCATTTCGACGGAGGTAACATTTCGCAGCCACTTAGGTTAAACGAGGCAACAACCGTCCTTCGTTCGTTGTTTCAACTCATGGATCGCGTGGATCACGATCACGTCTCTTCTATGTGTAAGGCATTGGACATCGAGGAACACAGGCTATTGGGAAACCTCACAACGGCATCGCCTGAAGGACACTGACTTGTGGATGAGTATCTGAGACTTGATCAACACGGGCGGACCACAGCTCCCGAGGGCAAGACGCTTGAGTTCAAACGTGATCTGTCGTCGCCCGACGGCCCACTGCGGGCGCTTGTTGCCTTTGCGAACTCGGCGGGCGGGCGGCTCGTCATCGGGGTCACAGACGACGGCACGGTCGTCGGCGTCGATGACCCGCTCGCCGAGGAGGAACGCATCGCCAGCCTCATCGACGACCGAATCTCGCCCCAGCTGGTGCCTGCCATCGACCTAGTGACGTTGAGAGACAAGACGGTCCTCATTGTCGACGTGCCGCTCAGCACTCGTCGCCCTCACCACATCACCCGTCTGGGACCGGAAGCCGGCGTCTACGTACGCCTCGGTTCCACCACACGGCAAGCAGACCCGGCACTCGTTGCCGAGCTGGAGCGCAATGCCCGCGGCATCGCCTTCGAAGGCCTGCCCGAGCCACGCGCCGCATTTGAGGATCTGGATCTGGAGGTCCTTTCCAAGCTGCGCGGACGCAGCACGTCCGTCGCCAACCTTCTGGCACTTGGCCTCGCCGTCCAACAGGGAGACCAGATCGTCCCCACCAACGCGGGCATCCTCGCAGCCTGCCCCGATCCCACACGCTTTCACCCCTCCGCCTGGGTCCAGTGCGGCCGCCTGCGCGGCCCGCACGGCACAGACATCTTCGACCAGACCGAGATTCACGGCCCCATGCCGCTCGCAGTCGACCGTGCCGTGGAGTTCTTGCTCAAGCACGCCTACAAGACCGCGGTGTTCGGCCAGGTGCGGCGCCGCGACATCTACTCAATCCCCATTGAGCCGATCCGCGAAGTGATCGTCAACGCCCTCGTGCACGCCTCCTACGCAGAACGCAGCACGCCCATCAGGATCGGTTTCTACGACGACCGCATTCAGGTGGACAGCCCGGGTTTGCTGTTGCCAGGCATGACCATCGACACGATGCGACGCGTATCCCGCCTGCGCAACCCCGCCCTCGCGCGCATCTTCCGTGAGGCCGGGATCATGGAGCAGTGGGGCACCGGCGTCCAGCGTGTCTTCGAGCAAGTGGCCGAAGCCGGCCTGCCCGATCCCATCATCGAAGAGATCCAGGACCGAGTGAGGGTGACGATCTACATACCCAACCACGATCCACAGCAGGCTACCGCGCACGGCGCTCGAGAACCGGAGGGCGAGGCGCAGAAGCCAGAGGATCATAACCACCCAGAACATACCTACACGCATAGCAATGACGGTAGGTATGATGTGGTTATGATGCGGGCAGCCGCTCAGGGGCCGGTTCACCGAAACGCTCTCCTGGAAGCCGCTGGCCTGAAGCCCCTGTCACAGAACTACACGCGTCACGTGGTTCCACTGGTGAACCGAGGGCTGCTCGCCATGACGGTACCGGACAAGCCCCGCAGCAAAGCACAGCGGTACATCCTGACAGACGAGGGCCGAGCCTACCTGCGCCACCTCACGGAAGACTCCGAATGAACACCATGACAGCCATCCTGCGCCAGCTTAGCGAGCGCTTCGAGCGTCCCGGCGAAGCCGGGCGGATCGTCATCTGGTCGGACCCCGAAGGCAGATACACCGACTCGCTGGAAGCCTTCTCCCTCCCGGACGTCACCGTGCTGCGGGTGGAGGACAACGAGTTCGCCCTGAAGCGCCGGGTCCTGCTGACCGAGCCGAAGCGCAAGTTCCTGCTCTACCGCTTCTGCGAGCCAGACACCTCGGAAACCGTCACCGACAACTGGCTCAAGGATATGGAGCTCGCTTACGGGACCTTCACCGCGGACCACACCTCGCTCCTGGTACAGGAGCTCGGGGGCGGATTGGCGCTGCGTAGCGTCGTCGCTCAGTACCCGCTCTTTTTCGACAGCGCGCAGCGCCGCGACGAGCTCAAGGCCCGCCTGCGTCCGGACGACGACGCTGCCGCCATCACCGCCTCCATGGTCGCCGTCGTGCTGGGGACCGAGGAGCGCTCGCTGGAGGAACTCTGGCGGGCGCTGCTGATGGAGAACGCAGATGGGGGGTCCACCGGCATCGACACGATCACTCGCCTGGGACTCGCCGAGTTTCACTGGAAAGGGACGCGCAACATTTACGGTTACGCCCCCGAGGAAGAGCCCAGCGTCAACGACTTCGTGGGGTGGTTGTTCAACCGGGCCTGGGAGCAGTTCGCCCCCACCCGTGCAGACTTGGGCGCCGAACAGTACGCCAACATCCGCCGCGACTTCAGCACTTGGCACAACGACTTCCGGTTCGCCGACACCTACCTAATCCTGGCCGGTCGTGCGGCGGAACTACTGGGCATCGCCGAGCGCGTGGCCGGCTTCGACCTGCCCGAGCTGCTGGGCCGGCGGACATTCCCCCTGGTGGACCAGGAACTCGTCCGACGTCTGGCGAAGCGGGTACAAGAGCGCAGCTTGACGGACAAGGAAGTGCAGGACGCCGTGCAAAGCCGTGCCGCGCTGCCGTGGTACAGCGAGTTCGAGCCCGTTTACAAGGTCGTCAGCGCGGCGTCAACCCTGCTGACTCGTATCGACTCCGGCTCCTGGAACATGTCCTCCCTGCAAGACGGGTTCGAGCGCTACACCCAGCATTGGTTCGCCATCGACCAGGCCTATCGGCAGTTCAATCGAAACCTCGACCTCTACGAGTCGGACTCCACCCTCGACGCGCTGAAGACGGTGGTAGAAGCTGCTTACATCAGGGATTTTCTCACGCCGCTTGGGCAGTTCTGGCGCAGGCATGTTGAGGGCATGGAACAGTGGGAGATTGACTCGATTCCCTCTGCTACATCTTTCTTCACTGATCAGGTCAGCAAACCTTGGCTGGACAAGGGCAAGAAGATCGTTGTCATCATCTCCGACGCGCTGCGCTATGAGGTCGGCGAGGAGCTAAAACGATATATCAGTCAGGAGGACCGTTTCACGGCCAGGCTGTCTGCCATGCTCTCGGTGCTGCCGTCCTACACCCAGCTCGGCATGGCGGCACTACTGCCGCATACATCTATTGCCTTCACCGACGACGGGTCAGTAGAGGTGGACGGCACTCCCAGCGCAGGGACCGAGAATCGCGCCAGGCTGCTCACGCCAGTGGGAGGCTCAGCGATCCAGGCCAATGCACTCTTCAGCATGAAGCCCGGTGAAACTCGGGAGCTGATCAAGGGCCACCAGCTGCTCTACATCTACCACAACCAGATCGACGCCACCGGGGAGAAGCAGTCCACCGAGTCAGACACCTTCCGCGCCTGCGAGGACGCCATCAAGGAGCTGGTCAGGCTGGTGAAGAAGCTGGCAAACGCCAACGTCAACAACATCCTCATCACCACCGATCACGGTTTCCTCTATCAGGACAGCCACCTGGAGAAGCAGGACTACCTATCGGTAAAGCCGCACGGCGACGCACTGCTGCAAGTGAACCACCGCTTCGTACTGGGACGCGGCCTCAAGAGGGACACCGCATTCATCACCTTCTCCCCCCACCAGCTCCGGATGTCCGGGGACATCGAGGCTCAGGTGCCCGGCTCCATCCACCGCATCCGCACCACGGGTTCCGGTACGCGTTTCGTGCACGGCGGCGCCTCTCTCCAGGAGGTCGTGACACCTGTCATCGCTGTCAACAAGCGGCGTTCCTCGGACACTTACCAGACCCCCGTCAAGATCGTCACCGAAACTGACAAGATCACCACCGGGCAGATCACCGTCATGCTGTTCCAACAGGAGCAAGTTAGCGAGAAGGTCAAGTCACGCCGCCTGATCGCGGGCCTGTACGCGGGCGACACACTGATCTCCGACGAGGTCACAGTGGACTGCTCACAGGTCTCCCCAGAAACCAGGGATCGGTTCTTCCCGCTCACGCTAACGCTGAGTAAGGATGCAGACGCCTTCAACGGCAAGACCATCGAGCTACGGCTGTACGAACCGGTCGGCTCACAGCGCCGCCCCTACGGCGAAAAAGCCCGTTTCACCCTGTCACGCACCTTCACCACCGACTTCGGTGCGGACTTCGACTTCTAGGATGCCTGCATGACCACCCCGGAACCCACCGAGCTGGAACTTACCGACCAGGTACAGCGTCCCTCCCCCACGCCGCTGGACCGCAAGATCGCGGCGGCTTTCCCCGGCATCGTCGTTCGCAAAGACCTCGTCAAAGCCGTCAAGGGCAACGCCATCGTGCCCACCTATGTGCTGGAGTACCTGCTGGGCCAGTACGCGGCCACGGACGATGACGCCACCATCCGCTCCGGCATCGAGCGGGTCCGAAGCATCCTCCGGGAGCACTACGTGCACCGGGGTGATAACCGCCTCATCCAGTCGCGTATCCGGGAGAAAGGTCGCCACCGCGTCATTGACAAGGTCTCCGTCTCCCTCAATGAGAAGCTGGATATCTATGAGGCCGAGTTCTCCAACCTGGGTATCAGCAGGGTGGAGGTCAGTGCAGAGACGGTGCGTAACCATCCCAAGCTCCTAACCGGTGGGGTCTGGTGCATCTGCGACATCGTATACGCCTACTCGGGCAACTCGAAGGACGTTCCCTGGCGGCTGCACTCACTCAAGCCCATCCAGCTCTCGCGCCTGGACCTGGACGCCTATACCCGCACCCGGGAGCAGTTCAGCACCGAAGAGTGGATCGACCTGCTCATCCAGTCCATCGGCTTCAACCCAGCCATGTTCGGTCCCAGGGCCAAGCTCCTCCACCTGGTGCGTCTGATTCCCTTCGTTGAGCGCAACTACAACCTGGTGGAACTCGGTCCCAAGGGGACCGGTAAGTCGCACATCTACTCCGAGTTCTCACCCCACGGCATGTTGATCTCCGGAGGTGAGGTGACCGTCCCGAAACTCTTCGTGAACAACGCCTCCGGAAGGATCGGTCTGGTCGGCTACTGGGACTGCGTCGCCTTCGACGAGTTCGCAGGCAAGAAGAAGCGTGCCGACCGTGCGCTCGTCGACATCATGAAGAACTACATGGCCAACAAGTCCTTCTCCCGCGGCGTCGAGACGCTCGGTGCGGAGGCCTCAATGGTGTTCGTCGGCAACACCTCCCATACTGTGCCCTACATGCTCAAGAACTCCGACCTGTTTGAGGAGCTGCCTGAGCAGTACCACGATCCCGCCTTCCTGGACCGCATCCACTGCTACGTGCCCGGATGGGAGTTCGAGCAGATCCGCGGCGAGATGTTCTCCAGCGGCTACGGGTTCGTCGTCGACTACCTGGCAGAGGTCCTCCGTTCCCTGCGCGACACCGATTACTCCGACCGTTACCAGCGCTATTTCGCGCTATCGGACGATCTGTCCACCCGTGACCGGGATGGCATCCATAAGACCTTCTCCGGCCTCATGAAGCTCGTCCATCCCTCCGGGCAGGCCAGCCCTGATGAGATCGGTGCCCAACTGCGGATCGCGCTCGAAGGGCGTAAGCGCGTCAAGGACCAGCTCATCCGCATCGATGACACCATGACGGCGGTCAACTTCGAGTACACCCACGCTGGACAGACCCATACGGTGACAACTCTGGAGGAGGACGAGTATCCGGAACTGTACCACCCGGGCACCAAAGCAGATGATGCCCGTTCCGAATCCACTGACGAGGCCGCACCGCCCAACGACGCCAACGGCACCGTTGAAGTGGCTCCCAAACGGCAAAGCTTGGGCTCAGAACTGAAAGAACAGCGTCTCAAGTTCGCCGAAGGCAGGCGCGGCTTCACCTACGACCGGTATGTTGGTCCGTACTTGCGCGGAGCTACACGGATCGACGTCGTCGACCCATACATTCGCCAGTCCTACCAGGCACGCAACCTGATGGAGCTCATTGAGACCATAGCCAAGTACACCGATACCACGAGGGAAATCACCGTCCGCCTGACCACCAAGCGTGACAAGGATCCGGCCTACGCGACCAAGCAGCAGGAGAACCTGGAGACGATCTGCACCAACTCGGCCATTGCCGGTATCAGCTTCGAGTATTCATTCAATGACGCGATCCATGACCGCTCGATCGCCACCGACACGGACTGGATCATCATGCTGGGACGCGGGCTGGACGTATTCCAGCCCTTCGGAACCGACTGGCTCGATCTGCGCCTGCGTCAACAATACTTCCGCCAAGTCAAGGAGTTCACGATCGCATACATGCGCAAGAAGTAGAGCCCAACACTCCATCTATGCTGGCTGCCTGAAACCCGCTGCGGGCGCAGTGGCGGATGTGTCAGTCATCGTGCTCCGGTTGTACTGTGTCAGTTGACGCGAGGGCACTTGCGGGCATTCACTGGTTGGAGACACGCAGGAAGGACGATGGCGGCCTCTATGAGGAACTGGTCTGGAACGGCCCGTCGTCAAGTGGCAGGCGCTCTCAGTGGATGAGCATCACCAGGATCCCACCGACAAGCAGGGCCAGCCCCACGAGGTAACGCCTTTTGACAGACTCTTTCGGAACGAGGACAGTGACCAGGACACTCAGTTTGTCGATGGGGACGACCATACTGACCTCGATTTTTCATAAGGTGGTTGAGTTGGGGTGACTGGCGTTGTTGCTGGTACTGCGGGCGTAAATGTGGCATGCGGATGTGACGACGGTCTGCCGCGCGTCGGACCTCGTGGCAATCAGGCCTTTCCTGGTTCCAGGGTTCTTCCTCGGGGTCGTGACGAATAAGGAGCAAGGCTGCGTGCCTACAGGGACGGTGGCATCTGAGAGCGACTCAACGCGTCGAGGAGGAGGCTGGTCCAAGGGTATCCGGCCTTGTAACGCAGGACGACGCGGCGGGCGAATCACGACGGGAATGCCTCGTCAGCCGCAGGCGGATCATCTTAGGCTCCCATTTGCGGGTCGGGGTGCCTGTCAGAGCAAGCATCTGGGAACAGGCTAGGATGTGGCAGGCAGGGCCACGGCCAGACACCAGACGCGATTTGCCGCGTCGCCCTGCAAAGGGAATGAGCCGAGACCTATGTCTTTGACATATCTAATGCGATTTTCGTACCTAGCCGCAATCGGTGGCGGACTTCGAGGTCGGCAAACCAGATCGCCCGCATCCCGGCCAGCCAACCGGACAGGTCCGGCAAGTCAGAGCTCTCAGCGAGTCCGCACCCTCCCCGGGCTGGTCGTCAGCGTTATAACCAGGGCCCACGCGACCTCTGGAATAGTGCCATAGATCTGTGGGGTGTGGTCGGGAAATTTGAACTCCACACCACCCACCGACAGGCCAGGACCTCGATCGTCTCCTTCGCGCTTCCGGCTCCGTCGATGCGCGCCAGGACCCGTCGACCGGGTCTGGGGCCCATCCTGGTTGCCTTCAGCGCCCGTCAAATCACCTCGACGTGGTCGGCGGCGGCGTTCGATCCCACGTTACCGGGCTGCAGCATGATGAACGCGCACTCGCCACCAACGTTGCTGGTGCCATGGTCGATCCAGGCGGTCAGGAGTTGGTAGCTGAACCCGCTCTTGAAGGTCGCCTCCGGCAGCATAGTCACCCGTAACCGCCAGACAGAGCCACTGTCATCCGAGAAACTGCCAGCGTGGGGCGAGGGATCAGACCTCCTGTGCGAGCACGTGCCGGACCGTGATGTCGATATCCGTGGTTACACGGATGCTCCGATCACCGCGCGGCCCCAGCCGCTTGTGCTCGTCCGCCCGGTACAGGTCTGCCAGACTCTCCGCGATGTGCGGTGCGAAGCCAGCCTTCACCAGGGCGTCCATCCAACCGGGCTCGGGGATCGGCACGACCTCAAGCGGCTTGCCCAGGGCAACACTCAGCGACCTGGCAACCTGGCGCTCCGTGTACTTCGGCCCCACGATATCCACAGCCTCGCTGGACTGTGTATCCGCCAGCAGCTCCTGGACCGCGATCTCCGCGACGTCGCGGGTGGCCACCATAGGCAGGGGCGTGTCCGCGCTTGAGGCGAAAACCGGGAAGATCCCCTCGTGCAGAACGGCTCCGAGGACATCCCCGAACTTCTCCTGGAAGTGTCCCGGGCGCAGTGCAGTCAAGGCGGTCCCCGTCTGTGCGAGCGCCTGTTCCATGTGGTGCAGGCCCAGAATCGGTCCGGTGCCTTCGGTCAGATCCGCACCGCCGGAGGAGAGCATTACCGTGTGTCGAACGCCGGCGTCCTTGACCGCGTTGGAGACCGACTGCACCATTTCTGCGGCGTACTGCTCCAGGTCCGGCACGGACAGATCGAAGGGCATCATGGCGAAAAAGGCCTTTACACCGTTCAAGGCCTCGGCGACCTTCTGGCTGTCGCGCAGGTCCAAGACGACCGCTTCAGCCCCTCGAGCAATCCAATCAGCGGCTGCTTCTGGACGACGGACGACAGCACGGACGGGGTGGCCGGAATCGAGTAGGCGGTCGGCAACAACTGAACCGATACGGCCGCTTGCTCCAGAGATGACGTACATGGTGGCTCCTGTTCTGTATGGCTGATTCTTTTCAAGCAAGGTGCGCGCAACTGGCACGAGCGTCGTTGCAGCTCGGTCTGGTCACTCGACTTCGACAGGCTGGCGCCTGTCAGCCTGCCCTGCCAGTCACCGCGATTTGGAGAAAATGTTCATGGCGGTTCCAACTCCCAGTCCCACAGCACCCAGGAGTGAGAGGACGGCTCGCACGCTGTTTGCGGAGGTCCACTCATCCAGGTACATGTGCCAGACCCGGGTCCCCTCAGCAGTCCCCGCTACGACGTCGGCCAGGCGGTTGTTGCGCGGAACGTTGTAGACGATGGTCAGCACCCAGCCCGCCAGATACAGAAGGCCTCCCGCAGCGGAGAGCTGGTCTCCGATACCCCGATCCGTTTTACGCACGTTGTGCACCACTGTCCACGTGCTGGCGATCGCTGTGCCAAAGAAGAAGGTCGTGAACGGCACCTGCACGGCAGTGCGGTTGAATTTCTGCATGGTCTCGATCGCTTCAGCGTCCGGCAACGAACCCAGCCAAGGCATTACCCTGGACGAAAAATTGGTGTAGATACCCCCGACAACGGCGGATCCCACCGCACCGCATGCGGACACAATGTTGTTCAGTGACATGACTCTCTCTTCCGAAGAACCGGGGTGACATCCGACGCAAGGCAACGCTTCTCCGATCGCTGCTTGCACACCTCCATTCCATTGGCGAGGCGTCCACAGCTCCATGGGCCGGCGGCTCACCTTCATGCGACATCGGCTCGAAGCACCCCTCGATGGCTGATTCCAGAGGAGGTGGCTCGCGGTCGTCGGAGGTCAGGGAGCGTAGGGCAGGGGCGCCAGTGTGCCGGCCCAACCGGCCAGGTGCTTGCAGGCGTAGCACAGGGAACATCGTTCGGTATCGATACACAGCAACGGTGCGATCGCCCCACACCACCTTGGAATCAACCACCTAGACTCAGAGGTATGGACCTGCTGGAGGATTTCCTGGCCCAGCCTCACGCTCGCGACGCATTCCTGCTGCGCGTGGTCATGGGGCGTCCCTGGTCGTTGTCGGTGGAGGACAAGGCACCGCTATCCATCATCCCCGCACTGAGCGGCGGAGGATGGATCACTGCAAACGGATCACGCCCGCACCGATTCGAGGCCGGTGAAATCCTTGTGGTGCGCTCTCCTACCCTCTACACCCTGAGCTCGAGCCAAGAACACGACGGTGGTACCAGGATCGGAGCCGGCCAGGTCTGCTCGGGCCCAGACGGCCGCGACCTGTCCGAAGAGATGAGCACCGGGGTGCGTACGTGGGGCAATGATCCGCAAGGCGAGGATCAGCTGCTGGTGGGCACCTACCGGCACCACTCCGAGCTGGGGCGACTGATGCTGCAGTCGCTGCCGCCGTGGTTCCTGGTGAGTGCCCCTGACCCGGAACTGGTCGGTCTGTTGAACCGCGAGATCGTCCATGACGGGTTTGCGCAGTCCAGTGTCCTGGACAGGCTCCTGGATGCCCTGTTGGTCACCACGCTGCGTGCCTGGATAAATGCCGGGACGCAGAACCATGTCAGTCTCCTCTCCGCCTCCCGGGACGACGTGGTGCGCAGGGCAACCGAGTCGGTACAGGCGGCCCCCTCACGAGACTGGACGGTGGACTCACTTGCGGCTCTAGCAGGTGTCTCCCGAGCTTCTCTCACGAGGCGTTTCAATGCCACGCTCGGTGTCTCCCCCATGACCTATGTGACCCAGTGGAGGCTGGCAATGGCTGCCGATCTCCTGGATCGCAGCGATGCCACCTTGTCCGCCATTGCCCACCAGGTGGGGTATGCCAGTCCTTTCAGTTTCTCCTCCGCATTCAAGAGCCGATACGGCCTCAGTCCCCGTGATTTCCGCGCCGAGGCTGCCACGTCACGCACCCACTAACCACTTCCCACCGTGTTGATGACCTGGGCAGACACGGATGATCAGCATGCTTGTGAATAGCCCTCAAGGCCTTCTCTCACATCAGCATGGCGAGAGTCCCACCGACGAGCAGAGCCAACCCGACGAGGTACCGCCTGCTGACGGCCTCTCTCAGGACAAGGGCGGAGAAGAGGACGGTAACCAGCACGCTCAGCTTGTCGATGGGGACCACCACGCTGGCAGGGCCGTCCTGGAGAGCCCTGTAGTAGCAGAGCCAGGAAGCACACGTCGCAGCCCCGGAGGCCAGGACGAAGCCGAGCTCCCTGCGCGGCACGGCACGGGCCTCTCGGAGCTTCCCGGTCACCGCAACCATCACCCAGGCCATCACCAGGACCACCCCGGTACGGATCGCGGTACCGAGGTTGGACTCCACCCCGGTGATGCCGGCCTTACCGAGGATCGCGGTGAGCGCGGCGAAGAAGGCTGAGCCGAGCGCATAGAGCAACCAGCCTCCGCCATCGCGCACGGCCCGGGGCAGGCCGCGCAGGTCATCGGCGTCGAGCATCAACAGTGTCCCGGCCGCGATGAGCACAACCCCGAACACCCCGATGAGGCTCACCCTCTCCCCTAAGAAGATAAGGGCGAGCAGCACCGTCAGTACCGTGCTCAGTTTGTCGATCGGCACCACCTTGCTGACGTTGCCGAGCTGGAGCGCCTTGAAGTAGCACAGCCAGGAGGCCCCGGTCGCGAGCCCCGAGAGCACCAGCAGCCCGGTGTTGCGGGCGTCGAGGTGGGCCAGCTCGGCCTGCGAGCCGACGATGAGGACCATGCCCCAGGCGCCCGCCAGCACCACGACAGTGCGCAGCGCCGTCGCCACGGTCGAGTCGGTGGTGCGGATCCCCTCCTTGGCCAGGACAGCGGTGATGCCGGCAAAAAGTGCTGAGCCGCAGGCGAAGACGATCCACATAAGGCAACCCTAACCCCGCCTGACACCACCGCACGGCGGGTGCGAAGGTCCTCGCCCTCGCGCCTGCCGTTGCGGACTCTTCACTGTTCAGCGGGTCTTGCGCGGCACGGTGGAGGCCGCCACCCCCAGGACCACCAGGCCGAAGCAGACCAGGTAGGCCAGGTATCGGAAGAAATCGTCGGAGG
>ERZ773054.614-NODE-614-length-25897-cov-47.381511_pt1 | contig 25897 bp, 24 predicted proteins | sample MGYA00580630_ERZ773054 | MGnify/ENA primary metagenome ERZ773054 (study PRJEB29015, sample SAMEA2737994) | human oral metagenome | biome: human oral; feature: human-associated habitat; material: dental | place: China | collected 2115 ... | reverse complement strand
TTGAGGCTACCTGAAAATCTATTTTTCAGGTAGCCTCTCCCTTTTTCATGCCCCGCCAAACCATCATGCTCACCCCGCAAAGCTGCGACCTGTTCCAACGCCCATTTTTCCAGTTCGCCCAAATCGGCAGCCTCGCCCTCTACATCCGCCATAAAGCCCGCGCACAAATCATGCGCGAACAACAAACCGAACCCCATTAAGGAAAACCCATGTTCGAAAAAATCGTTCTCGCCAGCGGCAATGCGGGCAAACTCAAAGAATTTTCCCGCCTCTTCGCCGATTTGAACATCGAAGTCCTGCCGCAATCGCAGTTCGACACGCCCGAATGCCCCGAGCCGTACCACACCTTTGTCGAGAACGCGCTTGCCAAAGCCCGCCACGCCGCCAAACACAGCGGCCTGCCCGCGCTCGCCGACGACTCCGGCATCTGCACCGCCGCATTAAACGGCGCACCCGGCGTCCTCTCCGCCCGCTATGCCGAAGCAAACCCCAAATCCGATGCCGCCAACAACAAGCGCCTTTCAGACGACCTCGCCGACAAAGCCGACAAAAGCTGCTACTACGTCTGCGTGCTCGTCCTCGTCCGCCACGAAAACGACCCGCAGCCTATCATCGCCGAAGGCATCTGGCGCGGACAATGGCAGACAGAAGCCGCAGGAACCCACGGTTTCGGCTACGACCCGCATTTCTACCTGCCCGAACACAACTGCACCGCCGCCGAGCTTGACCCCGAAATCAAAAATGCCGAAAGCCACAGGGGGCAGGCATTGCGGGAGTTGTTGAGAAAAATTGAAGCCTTATAAATCAATCGATAGGCCGTCTGAAAAAATTTCAGACGGCCTCAATCCCCAAAGCACACCATGACCCAAATCACATTCCCCCAAGCCGGACAGCTTACCGCCCTGCCGCCCCTGTCGCTCTACATCCACATCCCGTGGTGCATCAAAAAATGCCCGTATTGCGACTTCAATTCCCACAGCCTGAAAAACGGATTGCCCGAAGCCGCCTATATCGACGCGCTGCTGACCGATTTGCAGCTCGAATTGCCCAATATTTGGGGCAGGCCGGTGGAAACGATATTTTTCGGCGGCGGTACGCCCAGCCTGTTTCAGGCGGAATCGATTGACCGTTTGTTGAGCGGCGTGCGTTCGCTGTTGCGCTTGCAGCCCGAAGCGGAAATTACTTTGGAAGCCAATCCGGGTACGTTTGAAATCGAAAAGTTTCAAGGATTTAAAGACGCAGGCATCACGCGGCTTTCTATTGGTGTGCAGAGTTTCAACGACGATATGCTTGCGCGACTTGGGCGCGTCCACAACGGCAAAGAAGCCTTAACCGCCATCGATACTGCGTTGAAATTATTTGATAAAGTCAATATCGACTTGATGTACGCCCTGCCGAACCAGACCGTTCAGACGGCATTAGACGACGTGCAAACCGCCATCGCCACGGGTGCGACACACATCAGCGCGTATCATCTGACGATGGAGCCGAACACGCCGTTCGGCCATACGCCGCCGAAAGGTTTGCCGCAAGACGAAGTCGCCCTCGACATCGAAGACGCGGTACACGGCGCGCTGGAAGGCGCGGGTTTTATCCACTACGAAACATCGGCTTTTGCGAAACCCGCCATGCAGTGCCGCCACAATTTAAACTACTGGCAGTTCGGCGATTATTTAGGCATAGGCGCGGGCGCGCACGGCAAAATTTCCTACCCCGACCGCATCGAGCGCACCGTCCGCCGCCGCCATCCCAACGACTACCTCACTTTAATGCAAAGCCAGCCAAGTATTGCCGTTGAACGCAAAACCGTCGCCGCCGATGATTTGCCGTTCGAATTCATGATGAACGCCCTTCGCCTGACCGACGGCGTACCCGCCGCGATGTTGCAGGAACGCACGGGCGTACCCGCCGCCAAAATCATGGCGCAAATCGAAACGGCAAGACAAAAAGGTCTGCTGGAAACCGACCCGACCGTATTCCGTCCGACCGAACGGGGACGATTGTTTTTAAACGATTTGTTGCAATGCTTTTTATAAATCTTTGTATTGCTGCGGCAGATGGTTTTCAGACGGCCTCCAATATACGGCTCCGCTTTTTTATTGTTGTGTGGAAGCTTCCCAGCCATATCAAAACCATCTTAACGTTGTTTAAACCTTCATAACAGAATACAATCGGCCCGTCGGCGGTTGCAAGCCGTTTGACTACTAATAATTTTCTATCCAATTATTGAGGATGACATCATGAAAAAAGTTCTGGCTACCTTAGTTGCCCTTTCCCTTCCCGCTGTCGCATTGGCAGATGACAACCGTGGTTTCTACGTTCAAGGCGATCTCGGCCACTCAACCATTAAAACCAAAGATGATGGCGGTAAAGGCAGTGCCAAAGGCTTCAGCCCGCGCCTGTCTGCCGGATATGATTTCGGTGATTTCCGTGTAGCTGCCGATTACACCCACTATAAAACTTTGAAAGAACATGAACGTGATCCGCTTTACACATTTGACGCAAAAATCAAATTCCAAAGCTTTGGTGTTTCCGCCATCTATGATTTCGACTTAAATTCTCCGGTTAAACCTTATGTCGGCGCACGCTTGGGTCTTAACCGCATTTCTTATAGCGACGATTTCCGGGGTACTACCGGCTACCACGAAACTGAATCTTTCCGTAAAACCAAAGCCGGTGTTGGCGTGATGGCCGGCGTCGGCTACGACATCACCCAAAATGTTGCCTTGGATGCTGGCTACCGCTACAACCACTGGGGCAAATTCGACGGCTTGAAAGTACACTCTCACGAAGTATCCGCCGGTGTGCGTGTGAAATTCTAATTTTTCAAACCATCGGTATTCACGCAAGCCGCCCGAAGTGCCAAACTTCGGGCGGCTTGCAATTTTTCAATGAAAAATGTGATTGTTGTAACAGACGGAACGCAATACAATCCAAACAGCCAACAGTTGCAGAGAGCCTGATGGCCATCAATAATTTTTTCCACCTACGAGGAACAACATCATGAAAAAAATTCTGGCTACCCTGGTTGCCCTTTCCCTTCCCGCCGTCGCACTGGCAGATGAACACCGTGGATTTTATATCCAAGGCGATGCAGGCCATGCTTCGGTAAAAGGCAAGGCTTACGGCGAAAGCGTGACGGCAAAAGGCTTCAGCCCGCGCCTGTCCGGCGGTTACGACTTTGGCGATTTCCGTGTGGCAGCCGACTACACCCACTACAAATCCCACAAAGAAAGCGGCAGAATCAGCAGCTCCACCAATTATGACGCGAAAGCCAAATTCCAAAGTTTCGGTGTTTCCGCCATTTACGACATCAACCTGCAATCCCCTGTTAAACCTTATGTCGGCGCACGCGTAGGCCTCAACCGTGTATCGTTTGACACAACGGAATACAGTTCAAACTTCATCGAACGTTATGAAACCCGCAAAACCAAAACCGGTTTGGGCGTGATGACGGGCATCGGTTACGACATCAATCAAAACATCGCCCTGGATGCGGGCTACCGCTACAACCACTGGGGCAAATTCGACGGTGTAAAAGTACACACCCACGAAGTATCCGCGGGCGTGCGCGTAAAATACTAAACACCCGCATCATCAGCTTTCAGCCGTCCCGAGGTATGCATCCGGGGGCGGCTTTCTTATCATAAAACCCTGCCGCCACCCGCGCCGGACGGCATTACAATCCGTCCGAATCACCACACACGCAACGCATACATGAAATTCCTCTCCTTCCTGACCCTGTTTGTCTTATTGATGCAGCCGTTTACCTACGGTTTTTACAAAGCCTTATGCTGGCAGTTTGAAGGCCGTCTGAAAAAACGCGGCCGCCGGTTGCTCTGCCTCGCCCTGTTTGCCTTCGGCAACGGCCTGATAATCCTCTCCCTCCTCAGGCTGTGGCACGGCTCTTTCCGCCTGACCGCGCTGTGGATGGTCTTACTGCTGTACACAGGCTTTGCCGCCTTGTTTGCTTGGTTATTGAAACTATTGCTGCGCCAGCGCGTGGCCGACGAAAAACTCCGGCGCATCCTGCGTATTGCCGCACCGGCAGCGGTGGCTTCACTGTTCTGCCTATCGCTCTACAACGCCTATCTCCCAACCGTCCGCCACTACCGCGTGGTATTGGACAAACCTTTGGCCAAACCGCTGCGCATCGGCGTAGCCAGCGACCTTCACCTGGGCATCCTGTTCGGCGCGCGCCAACTCGACAAACTGGCCGGCATCATGCAACAAGAAAAAGCCGACATCATCCTGCTGCCCGGCGACATCATGGACGACGACACCGCCGCTTACGAAGCCGAACACATGCAGCCGCACCTGTCCAAACTGCGCGCGCCGCTGGGCGTATATGCCACATTGGGCAATCACGACCTGTTCGACGCACAACGGCAGATTACCCGCGCCATCGAAGCGACGGGCATCACGGTGCTAAACGACGGAATCATCGAAACGGGCGGACTGACCGTTATCGGCCGTCCCGACGATTTGGACAGAGGCCGTCTGAAAACCGCCGAACTGCTGAAGCAGGCCGACACATCCAAACCCGTCATCCTGCTCGACCACCGCCCTTCGGAAATCGAACTGCATTCGACCCTGCCCATTGACATCCAAGTTTCCGGCCACGTCCACAACGGCCAGATTTTTCCGGTCAACTTCATCGTCCGCGCCATCAACCGCCTGCACTACGGCTATGAAAAAATCGGCAACGGCCACTTTTTCGTTACTTCCGGCTACGGCTTCTGGGGCATCCCGCTGCGGCTCGGATCACAGTCGGAAGTGCTGATTATCGATGTGGAAGGCCGCCGCTGAAGCCGCCCCGCTTTTCAGACGGCCTCCAATCCGGGCCGACAATCGCCAAGGCCTCTTGATTAAAAAACGGCCGACATTCCTTTACAGCAACGCCTATCCGCAAAAACCGCCACCGGCGCGGCGGCAAGATAAAAACCAAGGGAAACATACAAACCCGTCTCCAACCACTTAAAAGGCCGTCTGAAAACGTGCAAACATCTTTTTAGACGGCCTCAATCATGCTTCGTCCGCCGCAACATCAACACCATGCACGGCAAACTGTTTTCCCGATGGTTTCAACGCATGCGCCCGACATCCACTTTCACCGAAACACTTAAATTTCCCTCACCCGCACCAATCCGCCTTGTAGGAAAAAAGCATGGCTTCGGCTATAATTTGCACCAGTTTTCATCCCCCATTCATCACGAACAGCTCGGTCAAAACCGCCCGCTCCTCAGGAATCCGCCATGCAACCATCCTTCCAAGACAAAGCAAACCGCCTTTTCTCCGCCATCACCGGCGATCCGCGCTGGGATATCAACGACGAACTGCTGTTTCAAGTGGCGGGTTTCACCTTCTACGGCTACTGCTTCGGCTTCGGCCGGCTGGTGTGCCTGATGGATGCCGACGATATTGATGCCCTATGTGGCCGGCAAACTCACCGGCCTCGGCGCGGGCGCGAACTACGTGCAAGGCATGATAGCGCGCGCACGGCAGGATTTTGTTACCGACGAAGATGCCGAACCCGCCGATGCAGACGACCCTTTAAGCCGGTTAATCGGCATCGGCCATTCCTATTTCTCCGCCGATGACTTTACCCCGCTTGTCGAATCCGTTTACGAAAATTACGACCTGTTAAGCGGCGAATAACCGACCCGCTTTTCAGACGGCCTACAAACCCATTTCAAACCCAACTATTAGGAAACACCATGCCCCCCCAACTTGCCAACGCCATCCGCTTCCTCTCCGCCGACGCCATCCAAAAAGCCAACTCCGGCCACCCCGGCGCGCCGATGGGCATGGCGGAAATGGCGGAGGTCTTGTGGACGAAATTCCTGCGCCACAACCCCGCCAACCCCAAATTCTACAACCGCGACCGCTTCATCCTCTCCAACGGCCACGCATCCATGCTGTTGTACAGCCTTCTGCACCTGACTGGCTACAACCTGAGCATTGAAGACTTGAAAAACTTCCGCCAGCTGCACAGCAAAACCCCCGGCCACCCCGAATACGGCTATACCGACGGTGTGGAAACCACGACCGGCCCGTTGGGACAAGGCATTGCCAACGCGGTGGGTATGGCATTGGCGGAAAAAATCCTTGCCGCCGAGTTCAATAAAGACGGTTTGAACATTGTCGATCACTACACCTACGTCTTCATGGGCGACGGCTGCCTGATGGAAGGCGTATCGCACGAAGCCTGTTCGCTCGCCGGCACTTTGGGCTTGGGCAAACTGATTGTTTTATATGATGACAACAATATTTCCATCGACGGCAAAGTGGACGGCTGGTTTACCGAAAACATCCCGCAACGCTTTGAAAGCTACGGCTGGCACGTCGTTCCCAACGTAAACGGCCACGACACCGCCGCCATTCAGACGGCCATCAAAGCCGCCCGTGCCGAAACCGGCAAACCGTCCCTCATCTGTTGCAAAACCTTAATCGGCAAAGGCAGCGCCAACAAAGAAGGCAGCCATAAAACACACGGTGCACCTTTGGGCGCGGACGAAATCGAAGCCACGCGCAAACATCTGGGCTGGGCTTACCCCGCATTTGAAATCCCGCAAGAAATTTACACCGCATGGAGCGCGAAAGAACAAGGCACGAAATTGGAAGCCGAATGGAACGAACTGTTTGCGCAATACCAAGCCAAATATCCCGCCGAAGCCGCAGAATTCGTGCGCCGCATGGAACACAGGCTACCTGAAAACTTCGATGCCTACATTCAGACGGCCTTGCAAGAAGTGTGCGCCAAAGCCGAAACCATCGCCACCCGCAAAGCCAGCCAAAACAGCATCGAAATCCTCGCCAAAGAGTTGCCCGAACTGGTAGGCGGTTCTGCCGACCTGACCCCGTCCAACCTGACCGACTGGTCAAACAGCGTCTCCGTTACCCGCGAAAAAGGCGGCAACTACATCCACTACGGCGTACGCGAGTTCGGCATGGGCGCCATCATGAACGGCCTTGCCCTGCACGGCGGCGTGAAACCCTTCGGCGCGACTTTCCTGATGTTCAGCGAATACCAGCGCAACGCCTTGCGCATGGCGGCACTGATGAAAATCAACCCCGTCTTCGTGTTCACCCACGATTCCATCGGTCTCGGCGAAGATGGCCCGACCCACCAACCCATCGAGCAAACCGCCACCCTGCGCCTGATTCCGAATATGGACGTATGGCGTCCGTGCGACACCGCCGAATCCTTGGTCGCATGGGCGGAAGCGGTAAAAGCCGAAAACCACCCGTCCTGCCTGATTTTCAGCCGTCAAAACCTAAAATTCCAAGCGCGAACCGAACAACAACTGAACAACATCAAACGCGGCGGCTACGTCATCAGCGAAGCCCAAGGCAATGCCCAAGCCGTCATCATTGCCACCGGTTCCGAAGTCGATCTGGCTCTGGAAGCGCAAAAAGCCCTTGCCGCGCAAAACATCACCGTCCGCGTTGTTTCCATGCCGTCCACCAACGTATTCGACCGCCAAGACGCCGCCTATAAAGCCGCCGTCCTGCCCGAAGGCCTGCCGCGCATCGCCGTAGAAGCCGGACACGCCGACGGTTGGTATAAATACGTCGGACTGAACGGCGCAGTCGTCGGCATCAACCGCTTCGGCGAATCCGCCCCTGCCGAACTGCTGTTCAAAGAATTCGGCTTTACCGTGGACAATGTGGTCGATACTGTGAAATCCGTGTTGTAAAACGGTTTTCCGGTATTCCAATAGAGGCCGTCTGAAAAGTTTCAGACGGCCTCTCTGCATTACCGGTGCGGAAACGATACAATCAAAACCAAATCATAAACCGCCAATCTGTTTAACTTGTCTGCCTCCTTAGCCTTAAGGAGATAATTTTTGAATATGCAAAGTGCCCGGTGAATCGGCTTCTATAAATCACCCCACCCGCATTACACACACCATTTATCAAACATAACTATATAATTTAAAAAAATATTAAAATCCTTAATTCCTCCTATATAAACCCCACTTTTAAATGATATCTATCAAATTTAATAATAATTCTCTATTATTTGACATGAATCAAAAACAATATCTCATTTTTTACACAAAATAATAACCGTTATTATTTGATTCATGATGCCATGAAACGAGAAATAAAAATCAGCAACGGGCAAGCCGTACCGGATGCTTTTCCCGAGCGGCAGGCACTGATGCCTGTGTGGGGCGGCATCGACGTGCCGTCAGATGAGTGGCAGCGGCTTTGGCGCGAGCAGGCGAAAACGGTATTACAGGAAGATGCCTTGGCCTACCTGCACATCCCGTTCTGCGCCAACCATTGCGTTTTCTGCGGCTTCTACCGCAACGCCTGGAAAGACGGTTACAGCCGCTCCTATACCGATAAAATCATTGCCGAATTGGCGCAGGAAGCCGAAATCCGCCACGGGGACGGCAAAATCCGCGCCGTCTATTTCGGCGGCGGCACGCCCACCGCGCTTTTGACCGACGATTTGGTCCGACTCATCAAAGCCTGCTACCGTTATCTGCCGTTGGCCGACGATTGCGAGTTCACACTGGAAGGCCGCATGAGCCATTTCGATATGGCCAAGGCGCAGGCCTGCATCGATGCGGGGGTAAACCGTATTTCCATCGGCGTGCAGACTTTCGATACCGCCATCCGCCGCCGCTTGGGACGCAAACACAGCGGCGAAGAGGCGGCCGCCTATTTGGAAAAACTGGGCAGGCTGGATGCCGTGGTCGTGGCCGATTTGATTTTCGGCCTGCCGGGGCAAAACGATGAAGTCTGGCATAATGACTTGCGCATTGCGGCCGCCCTGCCGCTGTCGGGTCTCGATACTTACGCCTTCAACTGTTATCCCTTCCTGCCCATCAACCGCATGATAGAAAAAGGCGCGTTTCCGCCGCCGGCCGGCTTCGACACGCAGTCGCTGCAATATGCCTATACGGTCGAGTATTTGGCGCAACAGGGCTGGCGGCAAATCAGCAACAACCACTTCGCCTATCCCGAACGCGGCGAACGCAACCTGTACAACCGCCTGGTCAAGTCGAATATGGCCTGCCTGGCCTTCGGTTCGGGCGCGGGCGGCAACGGCGGCGGATACAGCTATCAGGTGCAAAGCGATTTGGACAGTTACCTTGCCACGCCCGCCGGCCAAAAAAACATCGCCTACATGAGCCGCCACAGCGACAATAAATACCTGCTCGGCCGCTTGCAGCACGATATCGAAACCGGAACCATAGACAGCCGCCTGTTTGCCGGGCAACCGCGCGCGCAGGCCTTGCTGGCGCAGTGGGCGGAACTCGGTTTGACGGGTAAACCCGATTCAGACGGCCTGATTCATTTAAACACCAGCGGCCGCTACTGGTCGCCCACCTTAACCCGCAAGCTGATGCTTGCCCTACCCGCAAACGAAGAAAAGGAGCAATCTATGCCTAACCCCCTGTCTGCCGAACAACAAACGGTATTGCGCAACTCACTGGCCGAAAATCCCGGCCAGATTCTCGAAATGCTGGCCGGACGCTTCCAATGCAGTTTCGAAGAAGTCATCAACTGCCTGCCCGCCGGCACGGTGAAGAAAACGGACGGCGGACGTTTTGTCGAAATCATGCAGGCGGTTGCCAAGTGGGACGAAGCAGTTACGTTTATCGCCCATACGCCCGACGTGATTGCCGAAGTAACCGGCAAACTGCCGGACGGCAGCGTGGGACGCGGCTTCTACAATTTTAAAGAAGCCGAACCGGGCGGCATCCACGGCCATATTTATTATGAAAACTGCACGGCGGTTTATTTGGTCGAACGACCCTTTATGGGCAAAGACACGGTTTCGCTCAACTTTATCAACCGCAGCGGCGGTGCGATGTTCAAAATTTATGTCGGCCGCGATGAAAACGGCGAATTGCGCCAAAACCAAATCGAAGCCATGCGCGCGCTGTTTGCCGAAGGGAAAGGGGCGTAACCATGCTGACCATATTCGGTGCAAACGGCAAAAGCGGCCGAGAACTGATAACGCGCCTGCTGTCGGACGGTTTTTCAGACGGCCTCACCGCCGTCCTGCGCAGTCCCGAACAGGCGCAAGACCCGTTTTACACACAAGCCGGACTGCATACGGCAACGGCCGACGTGCTTGACGCGCAAGCCTGCGCCGCCGTCATCCGAGACAGCAAACCGCAAACCGTTGTCAGCTTTGTCGGCGGCAAAAACGAAGCGGGCGTACGCAGCGATGCAACCGGCAACATCAACATCATCGATGCGGTGGCTGCCCACGCCCCACAAGCCCGCCTGATACTCGTAACCAGCATGGGCTGCGGCGAACAGTGGGAAAGCACGAACGCAATGTTCAAACAGGCATTGGGCGAAGCGGTTCAGGCCAAAACCGAAGCGGAAAACCACCTGCGCCAAAGCGGCCTGCACTGGACCATCCTTCGCCCGTGCGGCTTGGGCAACAGCGGCAGCGACAGCTATACGCTGCACACCGCCATCGACGAAATCCCTCGCGACTACATGGACAGGAAAGGCTTGGCCGCCGCCGTGGCGAAACTGATTGCGGACAAAGAAAGGCCGTCTGAAAGCATATATTCGGTAACCGCCTAACCGTCCGAATACAAAAAGGCCGTCTGAAAGACCGTTTATGGCTTTTCAGACGGCCTGCTTCATTATGGCACTACGCCTCAGCAGCATCGCCCGCCGTTTACGCCGCAGCGGCGTTTTAAGAAAGGCCGTCCGAAAGTGTAGATTCAATAACCGTCCAACCGTCCGAATACAAAAAGGCCGTCTGAAAAACCGTTCATGGCTTTTCAGACGGCCTGCTTCATTATGGCACTACGCCTTAGCAGCACCGCCCGCCGTTTGCGCCGCAGCGGCGTTTACGGCAATAGTCTTGGAATTGCTGCTCGGTCATTACGGGAGCGTTCGGATTATGCCTGCGCTGTTGTGCAACGTAGTTTTCATAATCGGGCACACCTGCCATCAGGTTGGCTGTCAGCCTGGCGGTTTTCCACCAGGCGGCGAGTTTACGCTTCACCTTGTGCCTCCGGTTGTTTGCCGTCGCGGTATACCGCAGGGATTTCTTTCGCGGTCGGCCAAGCCACTTTGCGCGCCTTCAGGGCAGTGCGTAAGCCGTAGATGGCAACGACGACGACGACGGAGAGGAACAATGCGGTCAGGCCGGCATTGATGTAGTCGTTGAAGATAATCTGCGACATTTCGCCGATGTCTTTGGCCGGCGGCAATACCTTGCCTTCATCCAAAGCAGTTTGGAATTTTCCAGCGTGCGCCAAGAAGCTGACGCGCGGGTCGCTGTGGAGCAGTTTTTGCAGGCCGGCGTAACAGGTTACAAACAGTACGCCGACGGCAGGAACGAGTGCCACCCAGACATAACGGTCGCGTTTCATCTTAATCAGCACAACGGCACACATAATCAAGGCTACGCCTGCCAGCATTTGGTTGGCGATTCCGAATAGAGGCCAGAGCGAGTTGATGCCGCCCAACGGGTCGGTCACGCCGGTGTAGAGGAAGTAGCCCCACAATGCTACGGCGAAGAAGGTCGCAACCAGGTTGGCAGGGATGGAGTCGGTGTTGCCGAAAGGTTTGTAGAAGATACTGCCCAAGTCTTGAATCATGAAACGTGCGACGCGGGTACCTGCATCGACGGCGGTCAGAATGAACAAGGCTTCAAACAGCAGGGCAAAGTGATACCAGAATGCCATCATGGCTTCGCCCGGAATCAGGCGGCTCATAATGTGCGCCATACCGACTGCGAGGGTTGGTGCACCGCCGGCACGGGAAAGGATGGTGCTTTCACCCACTTCTTTTGCCGTGTGCAGCAGTGTTTCAGCTTCCACAGGGAATTGCAGTTTGGTGGTGATGACTTGTGCGGCAGTCGCAGCATCGGTACCAATCAATGCAGCAGGGCTGTTCATGGCGAAGTACACACCTGGATCAAGCGACGAGGCGGCGGCCAGAGCCATAATGGCCACAAAACTTTCCATAATCATACCGCCGTAGCCAATCATGCGGACGTGTTCTTCATTCTCAACCATTTTCGGTGTGGTACCGGAAGAAATCAGTGCGTGGAAGCCGGAAACCGCACCACAGGCAATGGTAATGAACAAGAACGGGAACAGTGCGCCGGAGAATACGGGGCCGGAACCATCGATAAAGTGGGTTACGGCAGGCATACGCAGATCTGGATTAACAATCACGATGCCCAAAGCCAAGGCCACAATCGTACCGATTTTCAGGAAGGTAGAGAGATAGTCGCGCGGAGTCAGCAGCAACCAAACCGGCAATACCGAAGCCACGAAACCGTAAATCATAATCGCCCAAGTGAGCTGGATACCGTCAAGGTCGAACCAGTGGCCAAAAGAACTGTGCGCCACGTCTTCGCCATATATCACGGCCAACATCAGCAGGATAAAGCCGACGATGGAAATCTCGCCGATTTTGCCCGGGCGGATATAGCGCGTGTAAATACCCATAAACAGCGCAATCGGCATGGTGGCGGCGATGGTAAACGTACCCCAAGGGCTGTGAACCAAGGCTTTCACCACAATCAGCGCCAACACGGCCATGATGATGACCATAATCATCAAAATGCCGATGGACGCAATCACGCCCGGCACAGTGCCGAGTTCTTGTTTTACGATATCGCCCAAAGACTTACCGTCACGGCGCATGGAGACGAACAAGACCATCATGTCTTGTACCGCGCCGGCAAACACCACGCCGAAGATAATCCACAGCGTACCCGGCAGATAACCCATCTGCGCAGCCAGCACGGGACCGACCAATGGGCCTGCGCCCGCAATCGCGGCAAAGTGGTGGCCGAACAATACGCCTTTGTGTGTCGGCACATAGTCCAAACCGTCGTTGTGCCGCTCGGCGGGCGTGAGGCGGTTCGGATCAAGCTGCATCACGTTTTTGGCAATGTACAGGCTGTAGAAACGATAGGCGATGCAGTACACCGATATGGCGGCGGTTACCATCCATATCGCACTGACATGCTCGCCGCGGCTGACGGCCAAGGTAGTAAAGGAGGCTAGGCCGACCAAAACCACAATGCCCCATATAAGGAACGTTTTCAGCGATTTCATGGTTGAATCCTTAGAATATATAAAATAAACACAAAGGGCCTGAATTATGACACCGGGCAAACAACCGCCACACAGTGCCTTTATGTGGGGAGACTAAAGATGGTAGTGTGAAGCCCGCTTATAAGATTAACACAAAAACGACAAAATATGCGGCAGACTTAACATATCGAAATCATAAATGCTTTAAATCAGCCCGATTGTGTCAATCTCATTCTTCAGCAGCCTACGCCCTCCCATTCAGGCCGTCTGAAATGATGCGCTTCCTGCCGGCTATATTTTTTGACTTAGATTAAGCCGCAAAGTACTTGCATCATTACAATACCGCCCTCACTGGGAAAACCATCAGAACAGGAAACAATAAAATGAGCTATTTCGACTGGACTCCGGATCTCGATACCCACATAGAATTGGTGGATGAGCAGCATAAGATCCTGGTCCGCTGCATTAACGAACTACACGAAGCCAATCAACGCAAGGATTTCGAGGCGGAGGGAAAAATCATCGAAGACCTAATCCGCTATACGGTCGAACATTTTTCCGATGAAGAAAAACTGATGGACGATGCCGGATATCCGCTCGGCAAACAACACAAACAAATCCATCAGCGTTTTGTCGATAAAGTCAGGGAAATCCAACAAAAACAGCGCGAAGGCGAAGACATCGGACAAGAATTGCTGGGCATACTGCACAACTGGCTGTTTACCCATATCAGTCATCACGACAAAGGTTTCATTCCCGCAGTGCAAAAATATTTGGCCGCCAAATCCTCTTACGACGAATTGGAAGCCGAAGCAGCGGTTCGGGCAGCCTTCCAAAATCCTCGCCGCACACAAAATCCGACTATTTTCCCCGCCTTTATCGACGACGATACAGCCGCTGTAAACCAATCCGAAAACAACAACGCGCAAGAATCGGAAGACATTTTTTCCAAAGCACGGCAAAATATCAAAAATTTGAAAATTTGGCGTTAGAACCGGCGGCGGGGCGGACTGCGGAGCATTCCGGCAACGCCTGCCGTTTTTGAAACGATAGCCGTTTCAGGCAAAATCAAAACCAGCATCCTCAGGGTTTGAAACCCTGCCCACCCATCAATCGATTAAGGAACCACCATGGCAAAAATCGGCATCATCATGGGCAGCAACAGCGACTGGCCCGTTATGCGGCATGCCGCCCAATTTCTCGAACAATTCGGCATTACCTACGAGGCGCGCGTCGTTTCCGCCCACCGCACGCCGGACTTGATGTTCGAATACGCAGAAACCGCACGCAAACGCGGCATTCAGGCCATCATTGCCGGAGCGGGCGGCGCGGCCCACCTGCCCGGCATGGTGGCGGCAAAAACCACCCTGCCCGTGCTGGGCGTACCCGTGCCGAGCAAATATCTGAGGGGCGAAGATTCCCTCTTGTCCATCGTCCAAATGCCCAAAGGCATACCTGTCGCCACCTTCGCCATTGGCGAAGCGGGAGCGGCGAATGCCGCGCTGTTTGCGGTTTCCCTGCTGTCCAACCACGATCCCGAACTGGCGGCCAAACTGGCCGATTTCCGCGAACGGCAGAAACAGGCCGTTTTGGAAATGGAGCTTCCTGCCGAAGAATAAACTCGTCGGCAATCAATAATGAGGCCGTCTGAAAAGAGTATGGCGGCTTTATCCGCTTTTACTGTTTGCATGAATCATGCAAAACCGGTCCGCTTCATATCGACGGCATCTCAGACCTTAAGCTCTTCAGGCTGAGGGAATCCCATTCTATAGCAAGCATAAAACGGATTTACCGCACAAAAAATGCCGAACTCATGAGTCAATCATGAATTCGGCGTTTTTTTATCGCGCAAACAACCATTCGATTCAAAAATCAAACGGCCGTACGACAAGCGTCCGCTGTTTTCAGACGGCCTCGAAATGCGCCTGCAAGGCCGCTTCTACCGCCGCACGCACTTCTTCCCTGCTCCGGTTGCTGTCAATGACGCGGTAGCGTTGCGGATGGGCGGCGGCACGGTCGAGATAAGCACGGCGCACGCGGGCGAAAAACTCCGCCTCTTCCTGTTCGAAGCGGTCTTTCTCGCGCGAACGGGCAATGCGCTCGAACGATACCTCAAGCGGCACGTCCAACAGCAGGGTCAGGTTCGGGCGCAGGCTGCCCTGCACCCAGTTTTCCAACACTTCGATGTCCGCCGCCGGAATACCGCGCCCGCCGCCTTGATAAGCGAAGGTGGCATCGGTAAAACGATCGGAAACGACGTGGATGCCTTTATCCAAAGCCGGCAATATCACGTCTTCCAAATGCTGGCGGCGGGCGGCGAACATCAGCAGGGTTTCGGTACGCAGTCCGACGCGGCTGTCGGGCGACAGCAGCAGGCGGCGCAATTCCTCGCCCAAAGGCGTGCCGCCCGGCTCGCGGGTGAACAGAACCGGCATTCCGCGCCGTTCAAACCATTCGCGCATGGTTTCCAGATGGGTGGATTTGCCCGAACCGTCGATGCCGTCGAGTGTCAGAAATTGTGCTTGCATGGTTGTGCCTCGCTAAATGGATTTGCTTTTTTCAGACGGCCTATCCGCCGTTTTTGTTTTCTTTTACTGCTTTTTGGATTTCGGAGGCCGTCTGAACAGGATAAATCAGACTCATCGGATTGGCTTTGATCTGCATCCACATCGAGTCTATCACTTTCGACAGGCTTTCGATGCGCGTGCCGCGCGAGCGCAGGGCGACAATCAGCGCGAGCGAGAAGCTGACGAAGAGATTGACCACGCCTATCATCAGGACAAAAATCAAATTCATGATGAAATACAATATGCTGCCGCCGTCACTGGCACTAGCGTAACCCAAGTTGGCCGAAGAAAAGGCGACGTGGCGGATGTCCAGCGGCAGGCCGAGCAGGTGGCCGACCCAGCCCGTCATGCCCAACAGCATGCCGAAAATGAAATTGCCTGCCAGCGAGCCGTAGTGGCGGTGCAGATAGTCGGCCAAACGGGCGCGGATGCCCGGCGGCAGGATTTTTTTCAGCAACGGCTGCACCGTCAGGCGTTGGCGCAGGTTGAGGTAGTCGGCGCGGTTGTCGAAAAAGCCGGAGATGATGCCGGAGCAAAACAGCCACACGCCCGCGATTGCGGCATACCATAGCGTCGGCTGGGTGAACGGCTGGAGCGATTTGAACTGGTAGGCAACCGCATCGGCGTCCAAGAACGGCCGGCCGTTGTTTTGCGCGAAAGACAGCGACACCAGCGTGGACACCAGCACGGCGACGCAAACATTGCCGAACACCGCCACGGTCTGCGAACGCGCGACGTCGATCAGCAGTTTGGCCAGTTTGCCTTCCACCGCGCCGCGCACCTTGTCGCCCTGCTCCACCGATTCGGCGATGCGGGAAGCGGTCATGGCGGGCTGTTTGGTGGCCACGGTACAGTGCACCATGTGGATGAACATAAAGCCCAAGCCGTAGTTCAGGCCGGACAGCAGGGCGGTGGAAAAATCGCCCAAGCCCCAGCCGGCAATGTTGATTTTATTGCCCGCCATCAGGGCGATAATCACGCCGCCGCCCGAAGCCGAAGCCAACATACCCCAATATTCGCGCCTGTTGCGCGTGATGTAATGTTCGCCGTGGCCGCTGGTGTTCTCCGAAATGCTGCGCGCCAGCATTTTGATGCTGCGCCTCCTCAGCAGCTCCGTGCTGTGCTGTTCCACAGCGGCCATCGTCAGGGAACGCAGCAAACGCACGGTATGGCGGCGGTAGGCACGGCCGTTTTCGGCCGTTTGGATTTCCAACAATACATCCAACCGGTCGAGCGTTTGCGACAGCCTTTCCAATAGGTGCGCCACCTTGACCGACGAACCCGCACCCGCGCCGGTGCCGCGTTTGCGCAGCCGTTCCACCTGCTGCCGACATTGCTCCATCATCACTTCGAGGTGGGCGGTGTCGAATGCTTCTTCGCAGTCCGGCTGACGGTAATGAGCCACCAGTCGGCTGATTTCCTGATGCAGGGCGACGAATGCCGAATCCACTTCCATCAGTTTCGGTTCGATGCGGGTAAACTCGGGTTCCAATTCCTCCGCCGCCACCCAAATCGACAGCATTTCCAAAGCATGAAGCCGCGCCTGCGTCAGATGCCTTGCGGCCGTCTGAACCGCTGTATCCTCCGCGCTGGCGCGCAAGCAGCCGTACAGCTTCAACCAACGGCGCAAGTTAATGGTTTCCAGCCATTTTTCATCGTTCTGCGAATGAAACAGATGCAGGAAGACATCGCGCAGGTTATTCAAATCCTTAAACGACGGCATAAAGCGTTCATAGATTCGGATACCGATTTCGCGTGCAAAACCGCTGCGCGAAAAAATGCCCAAGCCGACCAAGGCCGGATAAACGTGTACGCCGCCCAGCCATTGGTAAAAACGGCTGCCGAACAGTGCCGCCAATTCCGAATCCCGCCGCAGCACATCCAGCAGAAGGTCGAAACGCTGCCCCGCGCACTTGACACCGCCCCTGCGCAAAAACTGCACCAGCGCGTCGAGTATCGTCGCCATATCCTTTTTCGCCAGGGCCTCGGCCAGCAGGACGGGCAGGTTGTCCGGAGTGATTTTTTTCATGATTAGAATGTTTGGTGTGGAAAGCGGGGGAAGGAAAATAACGGAAAGGCGCGGTGATGTAAAGGCCGTCTGAAAAATTGTTTCGGGCATCCTTCATAGACAAAGCCCGACCGCCGCCTTTACAATCCGCCATCCGAAACCGCAAGGAACGCCATCATGAACCAACCGGAAGTTTTGAGCATCAACGGCCCCGCTGGCACGCTCGAAGCCATTTTCCTGCCGTCGCCAACCGCCCCGCAGGGCGTGGCGGTCATCAACCATCCCAACCCGCTGCAAGGCGGCACCAACACCAACAAAGTCATCCAAACCGCAGCCAAAGCCCTCAACCGGCTGGGTTTCCACTGTTACCTGCCCAACCTGCGCGGCGTCGGCAACAGCGGCGGCGAACACGATTACGGCCGTGGCGAAACGGAAGACTGCCTGGCCGTTATCGACTACGCCCGCAGCCGCCACCCCGAAGCATCGAAACTGGTCATCGCAGGCTTTTCCTTCGGCGGCTACGTTTCCCTTTTCGCCGCCGCCCGCCAAACCCCTGACTTACTGCTGCTGATGGGCCCTGCCGTGCGCCACTACGATCGCGAACGCGAACCCGACGCGCCGAACCCGGCCCGAACCCTGCTGATACACGGCGAGCTGGACGAAGTCGTCAAACCGCAGCAGGCATTGGACTGGGCGGCCGGACAAGACATCCCCGTCATCCTCATCCCCCAAGCCTCGCATTTCTTCCACGGCAAACTGATTCCCCTGCGCGACACTATCCAACGTTTCGCCCCCGCCGTACTGCAACAGGCAGATGCCCGATAAGGCAGCCCATCACGGCTGAGCCGTCTGAAAACCGTTTCCGACAAGAAAAACGGTTTTCAGACGGCCTCAGGCTTTTTTCAATGCCGGACGGCCTTGCTTCCGCTACTCCTCACCCAACAACTGTTCGCGCGTCAGCAGGAACACGAAGCCGTCGCCGCCGCTGGTTTCCAGCCAGGTAAACGGCAGTTCGGGATAAGCGGCTTCCAACACATCGCGGTTGTGGCCGATCTCCACCAGCAGCACGCCGCGCGGATTGAGGAACTTCGCTGCCTGCAGAATAATCTGCCGCGTCGCGTCCAGTCCGTCTTCGCCACTGCCCAAGGCCTCTTCCGGCTCGTGCAAATATTCCGGCGGCAGTTCCGCCACCGACTCGGCATCGACATAGGGCGGATTGGAAACGATTAAGTCGTAAGTGCCTTCCAAGCCTTCGAACAAATCCGTATGAATCAGATTGATACGGTCTTCCAAGCCGTAATCTTCCACATTAATGGCCGCCACTTCCAGCGCATCCAGGCTGATATCGACCGCATCGATGTCCGCCGCCGGATAGTGATGCGCTATCTGGATGGCCAGGCAGCCGCTGCCGGTACACAAATCCAAAGCCGTATGTACCAGCTCGTCATACTCTATCCACGGGCGCAGCGGTTCGCCCAGCAGTTCGTAAATAAACGAACGCGGCACAAGCACCCGTTCGTCCACATAAAAATCAAATTCGCCCTGCCAAGCCTGATTCGTCAAATACGCCACCGGCACACGTTCGTTTACCCGCCGTTCAATCAAAGCCAGCAGGCGGCGTTTTTCAGACGGCAGCAAAACCGCGTCTAGATATGGCTCCAGCAAATCCAGCGGCAGATTCAGCGTGTGCAGGATCAGATAAGCGGCTTCGTCGTGCGCATTGTCGCTGCCGTGGCCGAACGCCAGCCCCGCCTCATTGAAACGGCTGACGGCAAAGCGCAACATATCGCGCACGGTGGAAAGGTATCGTTCGGCTTCTTTAAACATAATTTATCCGGTGTGATTTTAAAAACGTCGCGGATTATACCTTACTTTCAGACGGCCTTTGCCCCCGCCGCGACGGCGCAAGACAAGCAAACAGTCGTCTCACGGCCGCTTCCCCTATATAATCGCCGCCCACGACATCCAAAGGATTCACCATGCTGCTGGCACTTTCCCTCAACGACTTCGTCATCGTAGACCGACTCAACCTCGACTTCCAACCCGGTTTCACCGTATTGACCGGCGAAACCGGCGCCGGAAAATCCATCACCCTCGACGCCATCGGCCTGCTGTTGGGCGACAAGGCCGACTACGGCCAAATCAGGCAGGGCGCGGCAGAAGCACGCCTCTCCGCCCTGTTCGACCTTTCCGAACTGCCCGAATTGCAGGCCGAACTGCGCGAACAAGGGCTGCTGGCGGAAGATGCGGAAGAACTTTCCGTCCGCCGCATCATCGATGCAAAAGGGAAAAGCCGCAGCTACATCAACAACCAGGCCGCCACCCTGTCGCAACTGAAAAGCATAGGCAGCCGCCTGATCGACATTCACGGCCAAAACGCCCACCACTCACTCAACCAAGAAGCCGCGCAGCGCGAACTGCTGGATGCCTTTGCCGGCTGCACCGCGCTGGCGGGCGAAGTCAAAGCCGCCTACCAAAGCTGGCAAAACGCCAACCAAGCCCTGAAAGCCGCCCAAACTCAAAGCGAAAACCTGCAAATCGAACGCGAACGGTTGGAATGGCAGTTTGACGAACTCAGCCGCCTCGCCCCCGCGCCCGGCGAATGGGAAACCGTCAGCCAAAGCCACGACAACCTCGCCCACGCCGCCGAACTGATGGAAGCCGCACAGGAAACCGAAGAAGCCATCAACGGCGACAACGGCCTGCAGGCGCAAATCTACCGCTGCCAGAAAAAGCTCGAAGCCCTCAGCCGCATAGAGCCGCGCTTCAACGAAAGCCTGAACCTCCTGGCCAGCATCGAAGCCGAATTGGGCGAAGTATCCGCCAACATGCGCGACGTAGCCTCCCGCAGCGACCTCGATCCGGCCGAACTGGCCGCACAAGAACAACGCCTGGGCGAACTGATGGGCATGGCGCGCAAATACCGCGTCGAACCGCAGGATTTGCCGGCTAAAATGCAGGAAATCGAAGCCGCGCTGCAACAACTTCAAGCCGCCGCCGACATTGCCGCCCTCGAAGCCGCCGCCGAACGCTGCGAAAAACAATACCACGAAGCGGCGCAGCAACTTTCCGCCGGCCGCCGTCAGGCCGCCGAACGCCTCGGCAGCGAAACCGCCGCCCACATGCAGGAATTGGCCATGAAGGGCGCGCGCTTCCACATCGAACTGCTGCCCGCTTCCCCGTCCGCCTTCGGACTGGAACAAGTGCAATACCAAGTGGCCGCCAACAAAGGCAGCCCGCTGCGCCCTCTGAACAAAGTCGCTTCCGGCGGCGAACTGGCGCGCATCAGCCTCGCCCTGCAAGTCGTCACCAGCCAATACACCCAAACGCCGACCCTGATTTTCGACGAAGTGGACACCGGCATCGGCGGCGGCGTGGCCGAAACGGTGGGCCGCGCCCTGCGGAGCCTCGGGCAGAAACACCAAGTGCTGGCCGTTACCCACCTGCCCCAAGTGGCGGCCTGCGGCGAACAGCATTGGCAGGTCAGGAAAAACAGCGAGGGCGAGCAAACCGTTAGCAGCATCCGCGTACTCTCCGCCGAAGAACGGGTGGAAGAAATCGCCCGTATGCTCGGCGGCGAAACCCTCACCGCCACCACGCGCAGCCATGCCGCCGAACTGCTGGAAATGGCGGCACGCTGAACAATGACGCCGCATACGGTCAGGCCGTCTGAAAAGCGGGTTTCCCGAACATATTTTCAGACGGCCTGAAATGGTAATATCGGGGTTTGCCCCTTTCCATTCACGGAAACGAAAATGAACAAAATCGGAATCTTCCTGACACTGACTTTCGGCTGTGCCCTGCCCGCCGCCGCAGAATGCCTGATCAGCCCGAACGGCATCGGCGACGTCTCACTCGGGCAGAACCTGAAACAGGTCAGGCAAAAATTTCCCAAAGTGAAATTCAAACGGAAAAGTGATGCCGAAGGTGCGGCCTTTGTCGACATCACACTGTCCAAAGATATTACCGTGTCGGCCCATTTGAACGGCGATGACGATCCCGATGCACCTTTGCGGCTGAATAAGAAAATTATCTGGCTGGGCACCTCCTCCCCCGCCTGCCGCACCGCTTCCGGCATCCGCCCGGGCATGAAAATCCAAGATGCGGAAGCAAAACTGGGCAAGCTCAAACGCATCACCATGTCGGAAATTGAAATGCGCGAAGCCGTCGAATTTACCCGTATGCCGAAACAGATGACGTTCCGAGTCGAAAGCGGGGCGGGAATTTATGCAAATCAAGGCAAAATACCGAACCAAACCCGCCGCTATCGCAAAAACTCCCGCATAGAAACCATTTCCGTTTCATCATATTGATTGCCACGACAATCTAACCGAAAGATATGGCGGATGAACAAAAATCAAGACAAGGCGGCGAAGCCGCAGACAGTACAAATAGGACGGCAAGGCGGGGCAACGCCGCACCGGTTTCAATTCAATCCGCTATAAAACCTGCCTGCCGCCACATATTTCCCGCATCCTGAAGGCCGTCTGAATGCCCAAACTCCATCGAATCATCGAACGTCATTGGCAACGCCCCAATCCGTTTTTATCTTTCCTGCTCAAACCCTTATCCAAACTGTTTGCCAAAATTGCGGCAAAACGGCGCGATGATTTCATTTCAGGCCGTCTGAAAAGCGAAAAGCTGCCCGTGCCTGTGGTCGTGGTCGGCAATATCCACACGGGCGGGACAGGGAAAACACCGATTGTCGCCGCGTTGGTGTCTGGTTTGCAGGAAAAAGGCGTCAAGGTCGGCATCATCAGCCGGGGCTACGGGCGCAAGAGTAAGGCGGCTCATGTATTGAATGCCCAGAGCCGTGCGGAAGATGCGGGCGACGAGCCTTTGCTGCTGTTCCATAAAATCGGCGCACCGACGGCGGTGGGCAGCAGCCGCTTGGAGGCAGGCAGGGCATTGCTGGCGGCGCATCCCGACATCGGGCTGATTGTGGCGGACGACGGTTTGCAGCATTACGCCCTGTGGCGGGATGTGGAAATCGCGGTGTTTCCGGCGGCGGATACGGGGCGAACGGATTTGGATTTACTACCTAACGGCAGTTTGCGCGAACCTTTGTCGCGACTGAATTCGGTGGATGCGGTCGTTGTCAGCGGCGGCAAGGCAGATGCGTTATTTGCGCCGTCTGAAAATATGTTTCACAGCCGTATCGAAACGGGACGGATTTACCGTTTGAACAATCCATCCGAAATACTGGACACAGGTCGTCTGAAAAAACAAACCGTCGTCGCCGTGGCGGGTATTGCCAAACCGGAGCGCTTTTTTGATTCGCTGCGGAACATAGGCATCACCTTGAACCAAACCGTCGCGCTTCCCGACCATGCTGACATTGCAGCGGCAGATTTGCCGGATGCGGACGCGGTCATTATTACGGAAAAGGATGCGGTCAAGTTTTCAGACTGCCTCAATCTGAACCATGTATGGGTTTTGCCCGTTTGTGCGATAATCGAACCTGATTTGGCGGCATTCGTATTGGAACGGATAAAGGCCGCCTGAAAACGAGCGAAACGAGTTTCGCCAAAACCATCAAACCCGAAAGAAACCCTATGGAAAAAAAATTCTTAGACATCCTCGTCTGCCCCGTTACCAAAGGCAGGCTGGAATATCATCAGGACAAACAGGAATTGTGGAGCCGTCAGGCGAAGCTTGCCTATCCGATTAAAGACGGCATTCCCTATATGCTGGAAAACGAAGCGCGAGTGTTGAGCGAAGAGGAACTCAAAGCATGACCGAATTTGTCGTATTGATTCCGGCGCGGCTGGATTCATCGCGCCTGCCCGGAAAAGCCTTGGCGGATATTCACGGCAAACCGATGGTCGTGCGCGTTGCCGAACAGGCGGCAAAAAGCAAAACCGTGCGCGTCGTCGTTGCAACCGACCACGCCGACATTCAGGCGGCCTGCGCGGCCTGCGGCATCACAACCGTCATGACTGCCGACACACACGAAAGCGGCACGACCCGTTTGGCCGAAGCTGCCGGATTGCTGAACTTGCCGCCGGACACCGTTATCGTCAACGTACAGGGCGACGAACCGCTGATTGCCCCCGAACTCATCGACCGTACCGCCGAAGTCTTAGTGGAAAACAACGTACAAATGGCGACCGCGGCACACGAATTGCACGATTTCGACGAATTTATGAATCCCAACGTCGTCAAAGTCGTCCTCGACAAAAACCGCAACGCCATCTACTTCAGCCGCGCCCCGATTCCCTATCCGCGCGATGCCATGCGCGCCGAAAAACGAGAATTGCCCGCCGAAACCGCCGTCCTGCGCCATATCGGCATCTACGCCTACCGCGCCGGTTTCCTGCAACGCTACGCCGAAATGAGCGTTTCGCCGCTGGAAACCATCGAATCGCTGGAACAACTGCGCGTCCTGTGGCACGGCTACCCGATTGCCGTCGAAACCGCCAAAGAAGCTCCCGCCGCCGGTGTGGATACGCAGGAAGATTTGGACAGGGTCAGGGCTGCGTTCGAGGTCGTCTGAAACAGACAAGTTTCAATAATTCAACCTCCCTCTTTCTTTGGAAGAGGGTAACCGTGGCGAGCGTCCAGCCCTCGCCGCGGGCTATGGAAAACGAATTCAATCTTTCAGGAAATTTGAAAATAAACAGGAAGAAAAATGGAAAATAATAAGTATTCTAAATTTAGGGAATTAAATGATGGAAAAGATGATAATTTTGAAGAGTTTTGGGAGAAGAACGAACGTACAAAAGATATTTTTGAAAATTCACGGCTCTTTGCTCAGAATTATAAAAAGTTTAATGATATCGATGAGTGTGTTTATTTGGTTGATAAATCCATTAGCGAATACTTAATAAATAAAATCTATAATGAAAAACAAGAAAAGGTTATTTGTTGTTTTTCCTCAAGTAAAATTATAGGTACTGATGGAGAAGAATTAATGTGGGCTCATTATGCCAATGGCTCAAAAGGTATGAGAATTGACTTTACCATTGATAAGGAGTTTGAAGATGCATATGTTAAGAAAGTAGAGTATAAGCCAAAAGAAGAATTTAATGATGAGGAACAATTAAAAAAAGAATTAAATGACAATAAGTTAAAAAACATAATATGTCGTAAAAGCGAAGCTTGGAAATATGAGCAAGAGCATAGGGCAATTTTTAAAAATGGAGATAATAATTATTTATCTATAAAAATTAAAGAAATCACTTTTGGTCGAGGTTGTGGTTTTTTTCCTAATGAAGAACTAAATAACCCTGACCTGGAACAGGAAAATGCTAGAAAGTATATCTTAAAAATTGCAAGCTTTATTTATAAAGTTCTGAAAGAAAGTAATAAATATAATTCTTCACAAGATTCTTCATCAGTCCTACCAAATCTACCAAGATTTTCTTACTATGAAGATAAATATTCATTACAACCAGTTGAAATACCAAAAAAACAATTAGATTCAGAATTAGAAAGAGTAATCGAATTACAAAACGAAATACAATTCTTAGAACAAAAAATAGTTGATTTGAGAAAAGAAATCAACGGTGAATCAGAATAAATTGAACACCAAACCCGATAATCCGTTTTACCTAAACACCAACAGAAAGCCCTTTATGACCGATTTACGCCATTTGAGCCGCGAAGAGCAAAAACTGCTTGCTGATGTTGCCCTGCTATTTTTTAAAAACAACCGCTAATAATTTAACCATGCAATGCTGAAAATGGAAACTGCATGAGTTGTTAGTCATTTCGTCATCGTACTTTCAAACAGTATTTTAGATTTAACTTCATTTAAAGATTCAAGATTATGAAACACATCCACATTATCGGTATCGGCGGCACGTTTATGGGCGGGGTTGCCGCCATTGCCAAAGAAGCGGGGTTTAAAGTCAGCGGTTGCGACGCAAAGATGTATCCGCCGATGAGCACCCAGCTCGAAGCCTTGGGTATAGACGTACACGAAGGCTTCGATGCCGCGCAGTTGGACGAATTTAAAGCCGACGTTTACGTGATCGGCAATGTCGCCAAGCGCGGGATGGATGTGGTTGAAGCAATTTTGAACCGCGGCCTGCCTTATATTTCCGGCCCGCAATGGCTGTCGGAAAACGTGCTGCACCATCATTGGGTACTCGGCGTGGCGGGGACGCACGGCAAAACGACTACCGCTTCCATGCTCGCATGGGTCTTGGAATATGCCGGACTCGCGCCGGGCTTCCTCATCGGCGGCGTACCGGAAAACTTCAGCGTTTCCGCCCGCCTGCCGCAAACGCCGCGTCAAGACCCGAACAGCAAATCGCCGTTTTTCGTCATCG
>ERZ773054.612-NODE-612-length-25972-cov-10.757379_pt1 | contig 25972 bp, 24 predicted proteins | sample MGYA00580630_ERZ773054 | MGnify/ENA primary metagenome ERZ773054 (study PRJEB29015, sample SAMEA2737994) | human oral metagenome | biome: human oral; feature: human-associated habitat; material: dental | place: China | collected 2115 ... | reverse complement strand
CGCCCCCTGCACCCCTTTTTAACGCTCGCCGCTGGGCAGAGGGGCAAGGATTCCCTTGCCCCTTGTGGGGATAGCGTCGGGATTCGTCACGTGTCAAGGGCAAGCCGCTATCGCGGTCGCCGATGGCGTCCCTTGACACTTCAAAACGACGGATTTGAATGCGTACGGCTGCCGATAGTGCGGGGAGTACGTCAACGAAAATAGATATGCACGCAAATATCTACGATCACGAGGAGCAGGACAACATAGGTGGCGGTTCCTAGGATTTCGAGTCGGGGTGTCTGCTTTTTCAGCAGGTTCTTTTGCCATTTCTGTGCGTCGATGGCCATTTTCTCAAAGTTCTTGGCTGTCAGGTAAAACATACTGCGACTGTTTTGCTCCATGTTTTGGAGTGTCGCTGTCTGGAACTCTTGAAGATGCGCCGCTTCAGCCGAGAGTACGGCGGTGATCTCCTTCAGACGAGAGCCGTATGTTTGCAGCTTTTCACGTTCTTCCTGCAAGGCGGTCGCTGCCTCTTTCAGCTGATCCAGAACACCGGACATATAGTGCAGCATCGGCAACAGTTCTTCCGTCTGTGATTTCGCATCAAACGGCTCGCTTGTCTGCGCAGCAGGTTCATCTTCCTGCATTGCCTCATATTCGTCAATTTCTGTCACGGTATCATTCTCCTTTCAACAGGACAATCACTTTTTCAGCTCAGGGTGTCCCTGTTTGTCATTGTAGGTCTTGCTGCACTTTGCACAGAGCCAAAACGGGCCGTTCTTCCCATTGAGACGACGTAAGACAGTACGGCACGACGGGCAATGTTCAATGACCGGTTTACCCTTGTCGTCCTCATAGAACATTTTTCGCCCGTCCTCCGGCAGCACACACGCCTCATCGCTGCATATATAGAAATGCTTCTGCAGCTTCGGCGAGAATTTCTTGAGCAGTGTACCCTTGCCACAGATCGGGCAGGTCACGGCATCCTCTGATTCCGCAAGAGGAAATTCGCGTGCCTCGGCGAAGCGGATGTTGTCGTTGACTACATCGATGATTTCATCAATGTACGCAGACATTGTTTTCTTGCCGCTCGCAATTTCGGACAGGGCATATTCCATTTCTGCCGTTGCATCCGGCAGCGTGAGTGACGGATCAATGTTCTCGATGAGTTTGATCCCAAAATCAGTGGGGATCAACTCTTTTTTCTTTTTCGTAAGACACGCCTCAATCGGCTTTCCCTTGTTTTCGGTCGCAAGCAGCTCTGCAATGATGGTGTCCCGTGTCGCCGGTGTGCCGATCCCCTTTGTTTCTTTCAGTTTTTCGCGGTTCGGATTATCCGCAGCAACGAAACGCCAGATATTTGTCATTGCCGCAATGAGTGTTCCCTCTGTAAAGCGTTTTGGCGGGGTTGTTTTCTTCTCTGTGATACTTGTCCCTTGTTTTCCGATTACATCGCCTACAGAGAGTGCAGGGACGCTCAAGACAGGTTCTTTGGCGTCCTGCTCTTCCTTTTCAACGGCGCGAAAGCCGAGTTCAAGTATTTTACGTCCGCTGCCAACAAATATCTCATCGCCGACGGCGAACTTAAAGCTGGTTTTCTCAAAGACAAAGGGTTTGTAAAATTGGACGACATACCGCTTGGCAATCATATCGAAGATATTTTGCTCGTTCTCTGTAAGGTTAGTCGGTTTTTCGCCCGTTGGGATAATTGCGTGATGTGCCGTGATTTTCGCGTCATCAAAGGCTTTTCCGGAAATACCGGGGTCTGCTGCGTCAGTCATTGACGCAAGCGCATTGCCGGATGCCAGCATACGGATGATCTTCTCGGCGTCCCCATGCTGTGACGCCGGAATGTAATTGCAGTCCGATCGCGGATAGGACACAATCTTTTTCTCGTATAGACTCTGCACCGTATCTAAGGTGTCTTTCGGCGAGAGTCCATAGACCTTGTTCGCCTCAATTTGCAGTGTATCCAGGGAAAACGGCAGCGGGGGTTGCTGCGTCACCGTCTTTTTTTCAACATCAGAAACAACAACATCATCCGTATGGTCGATCTTCAATTTTACCGCCTGAAGCAGCTTCTTATCGAGCACACGCCCTTCTTCATCCGTTGAAATTGTGGCAGACGGTGTATATTTTGCTGTAAATGATATGCCGTCTTTTTCAAACGTCCCCGTCAATTCATAGAATTTCCGGGACTTGAACTGTTGAATCTCTTTTTCACGCTGCACAACGAGCGCAAGCGTCGGAATCTTGACGCGGCCAATTCGGAATACTGTAGTATAGCCGTATTTTCGCGCATTGACTGTATATGCACGGGATAAATTCATGCCAATGAGCCAATCTGCGCGGGTTCGTGCAAGTCCTGCGTGATACAGACCTTCAAATTCACTGTTGTCCCGTATATCTGAAAAGGCTCGTTTTAGGCTCTCATCATCCTTTGCACGCAGGAGCAGACGCCGAACTTCGCCTTTGAAATTGCAGTAGTCCAGTATCTCATCGATCAGAAGCTGTCCCTCCCGATCCGGATCACCTGCATGGACCACAACATCCGCATCTTTCAGGAGTTTGGCCACCACGTCAAATTGCTTCGCCGTGTTCGCGGCCGGCTTCATGATCCACCGCTGCGGTATAATGGGATAGTTCGCCCAGACTTTATACTCCTCGCCGTACATTTCCGGTGTTCCTTGCATGAGGATATGACCGATTGCCCATGTGACGGCGGTATCTCCATTTCGGATATATCCAGTTTCTTTCTTGCAGTCATCCTTCCACAGATACGCTGCAAGAGTTCTTCCAATATCCGGCTTTTCGGCGATATAGAGAGTCTTCATAGGGACTTCCTTTCTATTTACTTTTTACCCGATATATGGTAATATCTCCCTAAGAGGAGGTGGGTACATGGCGATCGAGGGCTTTGCCGGTACGCTGCGCAAATTACGCAAAGAACGTAATTTGACGCAGAAGCAGCTCGCCGATCTGGTGAACCTGTCACAGCGGCAAATCTCACTACTTGAGTCAAGCAAGGACATTCCACGTCCGGAAACGATTGAACGGCTGCGCCATTTCTTCAATCTGGATATTGATACCTGGAATAACCTGCTTGAACAGGAAAGCAAGTTGTCTGCACAAGCAATGCCCCCGGACACGATCGGCCGCCGCGTGCGAGTTATGCGGACGTATTTCAAGCAATCTCAGAGCGAGTTTGCAAAGGAACTCGGCATCAGTCAGTCTGCTATGTCGGCAATCGAAAAGGACGCCTCTACGCCTTCCTATGAGATACTCTGCACCCTTGGAAAAATGGGGTTTCATCTGAACTGGATTCTTTATGGGGAATCCGATTCTCTACCCCCGCGTGCCATACTGGATCATGTTGCCGGAAGCCATGAGCTGCAAAAGATCAACAAGATTCTTGAGGGGCTGCCGCCGGATAAACTCACTGCTGTGCGGAAAGCAATGGAACTGCTGTTAAGGAGTTGAGGTCATGAAGTCAAAAATTTTGCTTGTTATGCTCGTCCTGATTTCTCTGCTCGCTGCCGGATGCAACGAGGAAGAGAAGTACAATACGGCAAAAAATGAGTATCAGCAGATGCGTGAAGAAATATCCCGCCTAGAGCTGACGACAGGGGAAGATCGAAAACTCGTCAACGGCAAGTGGACGGAATCGACCCTTGCGATCAACGAAGAAGCATTGAGGAAACACGATGAGCTTGTACCAAAGATGGATGCAAAGATTGCCGAAATGGAAAAATATGCCACGGCAAAAACGGAAATGAATAACGACTTTGCACGCATCAAGGAGGACTATCGGCAACATGCAGGGGAATGGGCATCCCGTGTGAAGCAAGCAGAGCAAAAAGTTGCGAAATCAAAAGTCAAGCATCAAAGCTATGCGGAAGAAGCGCAGGAGCGCGAGCAAAAGATGAAAGCCGCAGCAGCCTCTAAGTGAAAATGGACAGCATCGGCAGGGCGAACGCCCTGCTTTTTATTGTCCGAATTTCAGGAATCCGAACGCCTTGCTCTTGCTTGCGTTGTTCCTCTTGTCAAATTCCGTCGGATGGTAGGGATCGTATGGGTAAACCGTGAGCGCATTTGCATATTCGCGCTCTATGTTGCGTTTAATGAGCTGCGTCTCCTGATCTTTGACGGCCGCCGTGTAGGAAGTGCCAATCATGTGTGCCTCATCAATGCTGCCGAGTGCGTCCAAGGCTTCAAGTTGATTCGCCTTTTGCTGTTCACTCAGCAGACTGTCATCCTCACTCGTTGCAATGGCAGCTGATAATTTTTGCCGCTCTGTCTGATTCTGGATAATCTTTGTAATGATGTTTTGCTGGACAAGGTTTTCAGCGGAATGGTAGGTGTGCATGACAGAGGTTGGATCGATGCCCTTTTTATACGCATCCACTGTTTCATGATAGAAGTCTTCCAGCGGCTTGTAGGTATCCCGAAAATCAAAAATTGTCTTCATGTCCGGAAATTGCAGTGCATTTTTGATCGCGGCTTCCATTTCACGGGGATAAAGATCAATCTTACGCATTGCCTGAATTTGGTTTTGGAGCTTCTTGACCTCATTCCGGAGTGCTTCCACCATCTGCAATGTCTCCTGCACACTGTCCGCCAAACGCTTTAGGTCAATGACATGTGACCACGGTCTGATTATGCCGTCCCATCCCCACGCATACGCAGGGGGAGAAGCACCAATCACACTGACAAGGACGGCTGCACATATCAGATGTTTCCTCATATCTTACCCCTCCCTATGAGTTTCAAAAATGGTTCATACGACAACAACAGGAATACCTTCTTGTCGATCTGCGATGACTCGATTGTCCCAAGATACCGCGAATCAAAGGAATCATCGGTGTCATTAAGGAGTAACAGCGTCCCGTCCGGAATGGTGTACGTCCCCGCTTCCAGCTGCGGAAGTCCTTCTTTATGATAAATTCTGTAGCTGTCGTCATGTGTTCGTAAATACTCCTCATCAACGGTATAGGATTCACCGGGGAAGCCTCGTACGCGCTTGAGGAGTCGAAAGCCCGCATCAACATGCAGACTCTCGATTCCCTCCGGCAAACGTACGATGACATAATCCCCCCGCGCAAGGTTTTGATCCGGTGCAGCGGCATAAAGCCCTCTGACAGCAGAATTGGTCATGTTGCAGTATAGGAGCTTTCCGCAGACGAAATGCAGAACACTCCCGATCAAGATGAGAAAAATCACGGATAGAACAAAGATTTTAGATTTTCGCTGCTCTCTAAAGTTCATAACGTCCTCCCAGCGACCGCATGAATACCTTCGGAATGCGCATCGTAAGGACGGCAAGGGCAATCAGACCGACACACATGAGCAAATGCTTGACGCTTTGCTCCGTTGTGATGGATGCCTTTGCAACATACGAGCCGGACATACGCTGATAGACCAGATTGATATACTCGTTCGCCCATGCCGGCAGCGGCTCTCCACGCTGAATACTGTATGGACCGCCGTTATACCCTGCAAGGGCATAGTTCCAGTCTCCAAACATCTCATACAGATTTTTCATATAGTGTGCGGAGGCGTCAAGGGCTTGCTCAGGGTTAAATGGGTCAATGCCCCATCCCGCTGCCGTCTCAGGCATAAATTGTGCGATTCCCTGTGCACCTGCTTCACTCACGGCATTCGGATTCCAGTTGGATTCCAGCTGAATCTGCGCCAGAAAGAGATGTACGGGAACACCGTATTTCTGTGCGGCTGCCGTCGCCATAGCAATATATTCCGGTGGGCCTGTTATACCGCCGTTACCGCCCATCTGCACCTGTCCCGGGAGTTTTGCATCAAAGAGATCCTTTGGGACGGTTGCGTCTTTGACGCAAAATACGCAGAGACTGACCATAATTGATACCAGTGCCAGCTTAATGGTATTCGACACGACACCGCCCAGAGACCCCTCCGCAACAAACTTTGTAAATCCAAAGGCGGTAAATGGAAGTGTAAACACGGCAATCAAAGCAGCCAAATAGAACTCGACGTACACGACCATGACATAACAGGCAAGTACGAAGAATGTGCCGATGACGAAATACGATGAAATCCATATCACAATGATGTTGCTTAGGTTATAGGTAAATTCAAATGTGCCAAATGAAGCAATCTTGTTGAGCGCAGGATTCATCAGTGCAATCGATTTTTGCACGAGAAGCTGCGGCTGTGATACATTCTGCTCGATGACAGACGGATCGCCAATGAATGTCCCTGAAACACTGGAAACGAACGCAAGGAAGAAATCGTTGACGATCATCTGCCAGTTGAGCAGTATCACATAGAGAATGCCGTATTTGACAAATTTTCCGGCCAACTGTGGAATCGAAAACTCAAGTCCTGCCGTCAGAATCGGCAAGGCGAGATCAATCACACAGAGGACGAACAGCAGGGCAAGCCCCGCCGATTGCAGCAGCGCATAGGACTTGCCGATCATCTCAACAAGATATTCCATGAAGCCGTTAATCGATTCGCCAATTTTTTGCATGGACTCGATGCCCCACGGAATGACAGCGTTATCCATCGCAGCACCACCGGCCCCGATCACATCACCGGACAGATCGACACCGAGAGACAGGAGATAGGGGACAGGATCAATTTGAGAGCCATGCGTTCCATTCAAACGATGTTCAACATGACTGTGCGGCCCCGAGGAATACCCAAGAGGTCCGTCATAGGCGTCGCCGCCGGTATAACCAATTACTGTACCCTCAGCAACATATCCTACGGGACAGCTCATAGTTGCCTCGGCGCAGTCGCCAAAAAAGAGACTGCCTCCTTCCGGTGTACGAATCTCAACCCAATAAATATATCCAGACCCGGCACCGTGTTCGACATACCCATTGAACGGCGCGTGAATCGGTGTGCCGGACTCTGTGCCGATGTCAATTCCTCTGTGGAATTTACTTGCACCACCGCCCGCATCACGCTCTCCAAACGGCGATGTAACAGCACCGCCGGGAAACGGCGGCATAGCCATTGCCACCGAAGGAAGTAAGAGCAGAACGGCAATGATTGCAATACACAGGCGTTTCATGGATGTGATCCGCTGCTGTTGCCGCTGTTTCCTCCACCACTATTACCGCCGCTTCCTCTACCACTGCCGGAATTTCCGCCTCCACTTCCGCCTACTGCCGCTCCTTTGATTAAGTTTTTTCCGACATTGCTGTTAGAAAAGGATTTTCGCGCAACGGATTTACTCGCTCCGCGTGCGGCTGTCCTTATACTCATGGCCGATCCAGCCTTCGCTGCCATCGCGCCCTTGCCGGCAGCCGCCGCAGAAGTGCCTCCTGTGAAGGGCATAGCGGCCAATGCAGCGGCTGTCGTTCCAATCTGCTTTGCTCCGCTGATTGCCTGTTGTCCCTCAAGAGAGGGCTGCCCGTTCATAAAACCCGCAGCAAGACTTGGTAGCTGCCACATGAGGAAAGCCATCGCCGCATAGGAAAGTGCGTATTGCAGCATTTCTCCAAAATTTCCCCCACTTTCCGGTGTCCATCCGGGAATCCCGCCGGACTTATCAAAGAGTGCAATAAAAAGCCCCAGGATGAATGTCATGACCATCAGTTTGACGCCATAGGCGATGACCGCCGACAGCGTGCGTTGAAAAAGGAACTGCGTTTGCTTCAGAACCCCAAATGGAATCAGAATGACAGCCAGTGTGGCGAATACGTTAAACTCAATCTTTGTAATGAGTACCTGAAACGCCATAAAAAAGAACGCGCTCAATGTCACAAAGATATAAGTGCTATACATTACAAGCCCCGGCCCCAAAACACTGAGTTTGTGATCCATCATGTAGGTCAATGTGGACTCGCAAGCTTCAAAGCCCTTATCCATGATCTGTGACGGTGTTAAAGGCACAGTTTCCATTGTCCCGCCGGATGCTGTTATACCTGCAAACTGAAATGACTGTAAAATAGCATAGTTGATCTGATCGAAATTCAAGATGAAAAACATGAAGAAGCTAATTTTCATGACCCTGCTTATGATTTCCGACATGCGCAGCTCACCACTGTACAGCGTCCATGTGATACATATATCAATGACGGCAAGTACAGTGATAAGCTCGAACGCATGAGGTGCAAGTGCCTGATAGCCTAATATGCAGTGATCTTGAAAAAACTTCAGCAGAGAGTCAAGGAATGTTGTACTTCCAAATTCCATCTTACCACCAGCTGTTCTGTTTTACTTTTGCCCAGGGATTATCCTGCCCAATCGGTGTTCCCTGAATTGCCGCAGCCTCTTTGTGCATTTTCTTTAATGTAGCCTCCGTAGCATCTGCCATCGCTTGTGCTACTGCCTGTTCGTTTTGTTCCTTGACGATCTGACGCTGCGATTCCATGACCTGATTCTGCGCACTGATTGCCTGAATGGAGGTTTTAATGGTGTCGATGTGTGCCTTTTCGACAGCAATTTCATTTGCAATCTGTGCGGCTTGCTTTGCCCCCTCCGGCGATTTGTTGAGCTCAAGCAGCTCTTGCAGCCGTTTCTGTGATTCCTGGAGTTCCTTCATGAGATTGTGGTAGGCGGTGACATCCTTCTGATTCTGTAAGGATTGCAACGCCTGCATTGTGATCTCAACATTGCGCTCGCTCATAGCTGTTTTGGACAAGTCGCCCGCAGTGATGACGGGAAATTTCTCATTCCAGACCTTCTGCCACATTCCTTCTTCGGATAGAATCCCGGTAGGTTTGGCGTGATCTTTCACCTTTTCTATGCTTGCCATCACTTCATTTTTGTATTTTTCCAGAAGTTTAGTTGGCAGACTCATCAGTTCTTGCAGTTGCAGTCTGATCTGCTCTGCCGTATTGGTAACAATCTTGACACTTTCAAGATAGGTTTTGAGCTGCTGTGCAATGTTTTCAGCATCAATCACCGGAATTGCTGCGGATGCAGGCAAAGGGGCGGCAGCGATACTGACCGCGATCAAGAGGACTGTTGCTGTCTTTTTCATGATGTTCGCTCCTTCCTACGTCAAAGGTGTCCATTATGGACACCTTGTTTTTGTGTTCATTAGGAACACCGTGCATAATTTTCCTTGTAATCGATCAACTCATCTTCGGCATTTTTGTAAGTCAACCAATCTTCGATGAAAGAATCCTTGCGCATGGATGCAAGAATCTGATCGATTGCTTGCTGGTCGTTCTTCGATGTAGCCGTGACGAACGGAATTTCAATCGGACGTAGGGCAAGCCGAAAAATCCGATTGCCCTTTTCGCTCGAATAATAGTAATCCTGCTTCGGTGTCATGTTGGCAATAATTTCAACCTGACGATCGTTGCAGTTAAACATCGTATAGAGTTCCTTGCTCTGCTTTGTACTTGCCTGTTTGTTCGGCAGGTACACGCGGTTCGGGCAATTTTCCATAACGGTATGCAGGAGTTCCGGCTTATTCGCAAGGTCGGACAGGTTCTGCGTCGCGAAGATAATACTCGTATTCTTCTTACGCATATCCTTAAAGTATTCGCGCAGTTTTTCTTTGAAAATTGGGTTATCAAAGAAAAGCCAGCACTCATCCAGAACGATAATGGAAGGCCCTTTTGCACTGCGAATCTTAGATTCGATCCGATGAAACAGATATTCCAGCGTTGCGGGGACGATGGAGGGCGTCGCCATAAGCGTTTCCATTTCGTATACCTGCCAAAACCCCGTCCCGGATATGTCCTTGCTGTTGTCAAAGAGTTTTCCGTGACTTCCCTTCATCGTGAGCGCTTCCAAGGTTTGCCGAATCTCCTGATCCTGCACGAGTTCACAGAAACTGGACAAGGTGCGCCGTTCGACCGGAAATTCTTGCAGGGACAGCAATGCCTTCCAGACAAAATTATCCTTTGCCGGCGTGATCTTGACATTGCGCTGTTCAAGATAGGCGATGATCCACTCTTTTGCCCATTTCGCTTCATGGTCATAGTGAATATCCGCGAGCGGCTGAAAAGACAGCTCTCCCTCGTCTTCACTGGCAATGTTGTAAAAATTTCCTCCGACAGCAAGGGTAAGGGCACGGCTGGATGCCGCCTTGTCGAAGATGAAGACGTTGCTGTTCGGATATTTGAGAAAATGTGCTTCAATGGTATTGAGAAAGACGGATTTTCCCGATCCGGACGGCCCCACAACCATTGTATGACCAACTTCCCCGACATGCAGGGAGAGTCTAAATGGCGTATAGCCTGATGTATCAGTGTAGAGTAATACCGGCCCCTTGAGATAGTCGTTCCGTTTGTCACCCGGCCACGTCGCCGTGACCGGGGCGAGGTGACAAAAATTTAGGCTGCTGATAATCGGACGGCGAATATTCGCCCGATAGCACCCGGGAATCGACCCCCACCATGCTTCCATGCTGTTGTCTGTTTCGATGTAGCCCGTATATCCGAGGGAGTTGATCGCCTCAAGAATACGGTTCGCCTTCTCGTTGCATCGCTGCGCGTCCTTGTCAAAGACGACCATCGTCATTGTGTAGTAGCCGTAGCTTACATAATCCTGCCCAAGCTCCTGCAAGGCAACGCCCGCATCGTCGCGGTTGAATGCAGCCGTCTCGTCAAGATCGTCTTCCAGATGTTCTTTTGTAAGTGCTTCGCGCACCTGCGTCCAGAACGACTTGATTTGCTGATTCCACCGCTGCCGATAGTCCTTCAGCTCTTTCTGTGCATCCATTTTGGACAGGCAGATGAAGCGTGATACCCAGCGGTATTCCAAATCCATGCCGTCAAACACATCAAATACACCGGGTTCGGACATCGGCGGGAAATCAAGGATTGTGACAACTCTCATGTGGTTGTCGCCGAGCTTCATTTCCCGGCCGCCCAGAACATCTGCATCACAGATATAATCCGTGATATAATACTGCGGATTCACGCGCACCCTATGATTCTTGTCTGATATGGTCGTATGCAGGAAGGTGACAACCTCTTCTGCTGACAGCGGCCGCAGATCGGGAAACCACGGTTGCAGCATATCGCCGATGAGATTGACGTTGGCAATAAACTTCTCAACGACTTCGACGTAGAGACGCATGTCCGCGCTTTTCCCATTGCTCTTCGCATCCGCAATGAACGCATCCGTAAGCCTAGACTTAATCAGCTGCGGCGGTTCAAGATAGACGGTAAAGTAATAGCGCGTCTCGAAATGCGTCTGCTCCGCATAATATGCACGGCGGTCATTTTCCATCTTTTGGATGATCGGAATATCAACCTCCGAGGCATCATACTCTGTGGAGCGTCTGCGCTGCGCTTCAAAATACAGAACATAGCCAGTCGGAAGCGTCTTGATAACGTTGTTCAGGGCAGCGTTGTAGTGAACGAGATCAAGAGCCGTGGCACTCTCCATATCCGGCCCCCTAAACTCATAGACGGCAAGCATGGAATGGTCTTTTCCATGCACAATACCTGTTTCAGAGTCCACGAATGCCCACGGCAGCAGGTATTGCAGCCGGGGCTTTTCGGCAAAAGCCCCGACTTCCTGCGAGAACGCCTTTTTCCTCTTTCCAAAACCGAACAAAATTCCTCCTCCTTCTACCTGTAATAGAAGTTCTTATGCTGGCGCGAATGCCAAAAAACTTCATGAAATTGCGCGTCCTGCTGTCCGAGAAAACGAAAGATGTAATGCGCAATAGCGGCGATGATGATGACGGTAAACGTCTTGAAGATCAACCCGCCGAGGACAGCGAATACAATTTCACCGATGAACAGATTTCGTGGAATCCCCATCCAATAGAGCGGTGCAACCAGAGATCGATGAATGGGAATCTCGTAGCCTTCCGGCAGATTTTTTTCCATCTCACAGCCCCATAATCGTAAGACCGCCCGCTGAATCCGAAATTGCATTGACGAAGTTTACGGCAAACAAGCAGATCGAAATAGCGAAGATGAGCAGTATGAATTTCTGCGTCCCACCGCCGCTGTGTCCTGAAAAGAGCGCGATAGCAGCACCGACAATCCCCATGACGCCAAGCACCATAGGCAGCGGCCCCGTAAGGTTATCCGCGAGCGAGTTGAAAAATTTCATCCACGGCCATTGAATGTCAATAGTGCCCGCGCCCCCTTGCTTCAGCGCGGAAACACCAGATGCAAACGCCTTGCTGCTCATCAAATACCAGCCCACGCCCGCACTAAAGGCTTTTGCCGCAATGGTTTTGCCCATGTTTTTCATAATGCTTTTCATTGATAGTTCCTCCCTTGAACTGAAACAGGTGTCCATAATGGACACATCCCCTATATTTTCTTAAAGCGCATACGCACCTTATTGAAAACGACCTTTATCATTGATTTTTTCCTTCTTCTTTGGATTGTAAGCAATCCTGCGCTTGACGGCTTTCCGACTCTTCTTTTCGACCGGAGATAATGCAAGCACTTCCTGTCTGCGCTGATCCAAATGGATAATTGCCTTGTCGAAGACACCCGCGACACGCTGCACCGCAGCATCCACCGCCCGATCCGCTTTTTCCTTGATTGCGGCGCGAATTTGCCCGGGCGCGGCTTTGATGTCCTGATATACGCCGCTGACTACCTCGCGCGTATGTGCAAAGAGTTTTGCCTCACGCGCGGGGGATTCTTTTCTGGCTGCGGCACGCTCCTGTTCCAGTGCACGGAAGAATCTCATGCCGCTCAAGAAGCATGCTTCCATCTCTCTGTTGTTTTGCCCCGGAAACATGGAACGCATTTCTTGAAGCTGTTTCTTCAATGCAGCAATCTCTTGTTGATACTTTTGTTCCCTCTGAACAAGCTGTTCCCGTTCCTTGCGAAAAAAGTCACTGGCATTTCGGAAGGATTCTGATGCGCGCGCAGATGCCTCGCACATGATTTCCTCCGGCTGTTTGCTGCGACGCGCCCTGCCTACTTCCTGCAGGTTTTTCTTTATGGTCTCATGTTTGGGGTCATAGCCCTCCCATGTCTGCGGCGATGCGCCGTTTTGCCGTTCCTCTTCGCGGAACTTGCTCATTTCCGTCTGCAGAACGACTGCCTCCTGCCGCACGTTTTCAAACCCGCAATCCGGTTCATGGGGAGCCGGTTCCGCATCTTTCATACAGATTTGAAGATCCTGACAATAGGCCTCGTCCAATGCACGGATCAAGGTTTCGTCCAGTTCCTCATCCCATCCGGAATCTACATGGTCTTCCATCTCTGCTCCTCCTTCGTGGTGTCCATGATGGACACCTTTATATATGACGGATGTTGTACTGCTGCCGCACCGGGTCATAGGATTCCACTTCGATGATGTCGCTGACGATGCGGCTCTTCCGTCCGTCCGGCAGTTCAACGTGCTGGATCGCAACAACAACATCGATTGCCTCCCCGATGAGTTCCTTCACATCACCGGCTGCGCTGTCTTCCTGCGCAAGTGATTTGATACGGGTAAGCCCTTCTTCTGCGCCGTCGGCATGAACGGTACATGCACCGCCGGGATGACCGGTATTCCACGCTTTGAGCATGGTATAGGCAGCACCGTCGCGCACCTCTCCAACGATGATACGATCCGGCGAGCGGCGCATACAGTCTGCGAGAAGGCGAGTCATGTTGTAGCGAATTTTGCTGTCGCCGGTGTCCTGTTTCGTAAACATCGGGCTGTAGTCCTCGGCGGGACATTGCAGCTCCGGCAGGTCTTCCAATGAGATGAGCCGATGATACGGCGATATGGCAGCAATCGCCGCAAGGATTGCATTCAAGAAGGTTGTCTTTCCTGTTCCCGTTCCTCCGGCGACGAGGATGTTTTTACGCGCTTGAATGCTGTCTTCCAAAAAGTTCTTATACTTCTCAGACATAAAGCCGGTCTCCACATATTCTTGAAACGTAAAGATTTTCACGGCCTTTTTTCGGATGTTGAACTGTGGATGCCGCACGATGGGGGGGATCTCCCCCTGAAAACGAGCACCATATCCTTGAATCTCCACCGATATGGACGGAATATCTTCATTGACGACTTTCCCCGCCTGTCCCGCTGCCAGTTCGATAATTGCCTGTGCTTTTCCGGGCGTCAGATATATTTCTGTTTTCACCTTCCCCTCAATGTGAGAGTTGTACCATATTTTCCCATCATCATTGATGTAAAGCTCTGTTATGTCGTCTCGCTGCATTAACTTTACAGCATCCACACCAAGCACTACATCAAAGTTCGGGTTTTCACTCGCCATTGCTCTCCTCACCGCCCTCGTCGCTCTCGGCTTCCGTCGTTTCCTCCTGCTGCACCGCAGCTTCTTCCATGAAATCGTCTAAGCCCACATCGGGATGATCCGCTTGAAAGCGCGTATAGCAGCTGATGTATTGATCCATCGCCTGACGATCGCCCGCATCAATACGCTCTTTGGCGTGGACAAGCGCACCGACCAAGATCGCCATGTTATGCACCGGAAAACCCGTTCTGCGGATAATCCGGCCAATGTCATTGGTCCGCTGCATCTCCATGTTGCGCTTCGTCTTCTTCATTTCCTGCTGAAGCGCCTCCTGCTTTCTGCGCAGGTTTTCCCAGCGTTTCTCCATCTGCTTTAATGACGCCATATTTACTCCTTTCTTGTTACCGTGCCGGCATCGGTGACGCCATTTTCAATCCATTGCGGGCGGAACGCCGGGTATTTCTTTTTTGCACCGCTTTTCTTTCCTTGTGCAAGCAGCGCATCGCGTTCAGGATATGGGTGACTGCGGATAATATCGCTTGCGGCGGGAGCATCGTAGAGCCGCGAAAGAAAATAGCCGCTCTCGTAATACTTCACCTTGTCCGTCAGGATCGGCGGGCTGCCGCTTGCGACGATAATCTCCTGATCGCCAAGCCGCTTAATCTCATCGGCGGTCATCAGTGCCCGGCCGGTCTGCGACTTTGAATAACTCTTCTTCGAGAGAAATCCGCTGTCCGAGACGCTTTCCACGGTGATTGTCTTATTGCCAAGAAGTGATTCCGCATATTTTGCGGTGTCGTTGTCATTCGGGGCGTAAAAAATCTGCAAGTGACAGTTCATCAAAATCTGATTGTCCTTGCCGTATATATCATTGATCTGCGGCAATCCCTGATTGATGAGGAACACCTTCATGCCGTATCCGGCAATATAGGAGAGGGTAGAGGCAAAGGACTTCAGATTTCCCAGGGACGAAAATTCATCCATCAGGAACAGGCACTTATGCTTGTAAATCGTCTTCGCTCTGCCGCCCTCGTATGTACCGATTTTCTTTGCATGATGTTTGACCATCATTTCAAAGAAGAGCCGGAATATCGGTGCAAGGCGCAGCAGATCGGACGGCGGTGTCACCAGATAAAGCGATACGGGACGCTTGTAATTCATCAGGTCATCGACACAGAAGTCGCTGACGGATGTATTGCGTGCAAGCGTCGGATCAAGGTACTCCTTGAGGGCGGTATTCGCGGTGGAAACGATGCTGCCGCATTCATTGTCCGGCTTTGCGGCAATCTCGCGGAAGTTTTGACAGATAATCGGGTGCATATTGGGGGAATCGTCCAGCGTGGTAGCCAGCGGGTACATGTTTCGCATATCCTCTGGCGTATATCTGCGACTGACGTAACCGCCTTGCTCATGATCCCACTCACAAATTTCAATGCCATCGTCGGGGACATGCTCGAAATTCATCATGTCCTCAAGGGATTCCACGAATCCCTTGATCTCGAGTTTCTGCATTTTCTCAGCACCTTCGGTGGGATTGTCATAGGCATTGCCGTCCGCATCAACCCATTCATAGACAGGATTCCCTTCATCATCGACCATCCCTACGGTATTGGACTTCATGAAGGACGCAACATCATAGAGTGTCGGCGGGTGCGGATAATGCTCAGGATCAGCAAAGTGCGCATATTTGAGATGCAGGATGACGGTCGTTATGACAACGGCCGCATTGCTTCCCCAATGATCGAGTTTCCCCTTTCCTTCATAGTCTGCCAGCGTGTAGGCAAGATTCTGCGCAGCCGACACTTCTTCCGGCGTGCCGATCGGAATCTCGTCAAGTGGATTCCAGCGTGCTGTACTCCCATCCGTCGCCGTTGGTTCAAATTTTATGACAGTATGCCCCATGCGCTTACGAAAACCCGCAGTAACGCCCCAGTTTTCGGATTTGATGTCATTGACGATGACCGAGGACTTCCAACCACCAAGAAGCGTAGGAATAATGAGTCCGACGCCTTTGCCGCTGCGTGTGGGGGCAATGACGGCAAGATGTTTGTTGGAGTTGTCGCGCAGGTAGAAATGTGCAATTTTGGCATGAAATTTCACGATCCGCTTGTAGAGGGCTACGAACGGATAAACCGTGAATAGATCAGACTTCGGGTCATAGCTCTGTATGCGCTGCAATTCTTCTTCCAACACGGAACGCTGCTGCATCAGTTTCTTCTGACCTTCACTTGACACATCTTCATCTACAAGTCGCTGTGAAATATGCGTAATCTGATTCATCAGGGCGTCCTTCTTTTTATCTTGACGCCGTTCAAACCTCATTTCTGCATAGGCGACCTTTTCCTTTTGCAACGTATCTAACGTGCGCATAAGCCCCGTCACAGCACGGATGAACGAATTATCACGTTGTCCGACGACAACGCCGCCCGCGCTGATTAGCTCCATCTTCACAAGATCTTCGTATGCGCCCCAACGGGCACTGCCGTGGGAGTCGTCCTGCTTCTTTGGCAGTGTGAGCGCAAGGATGACAAGAGCAATGACAAATGCTCCAAGGATATAGATGTTGGTTTCCTTGAATGCAAGTGGTATCTCGTCGCGGAACTGAAAATACCACCTCACATAATCCCACGGCATATAGTACGGTTTTCCCTGCAAGAGAAACGGCGTGCCGAGACGAGGATTATATGCAAGCATTTCAGCGAGTTTCTGCGTTGCCATCCACGCGCCGACCAGCAGCGTCATCAGGAAGATATAGACGCGCACAAAGTTATTCATTGCTGTACTCGTATGCGCCGATCGAAAGGTCTTGATTGATAAACACGCTGAACTGATAGCCGGGCGTAATCTCAATCGTGGGCTGTGCATCTACATCTTTGGCAATCAGCTGCTGACCGGTGCGAAGAATCGACGCGACTGCACCTGATACCGCTTCTTCTCCGGGGCTGCGGGTATCCATGCCGGATGTATTGCCCGTCAGACTCTGCATCCCCGCTCCAAGCAGTGCCGTGATGAATCCCGCACGATAAATTGAGCCGCGATGATCGTCATATTTATCCACCAACCCGGGATAGCCTACGCCATCGATTGCCTGTTGATCCGGTAGAGTGAGTGACGCGCCATTGGGCAGAATAATTCGCTGAAAAACAACGCCTATGCGTTTGCCCCCTGCAAGTGCCGTTTTTCCAATCAGGCGGCTGCCCTGTGGAATCAGCAAATATCGACCCGTCAGACTGTCATAAATATCCTGCCGCACTTGCGCCACAACATCCCCGTTCGGTACATTGCTTGTGACACCGGTAAGGAGCGTCGCCTGAATGACAGAACCAGCATTCAATATATAGCCGCCGCCTCCATTCTGCACAGGAGGAGAAGGGGGCGTATAGCTGATATTTTGTACGGTATTGGTACTGTTGACGGCTGCATTTCCGATTGGCTGGATAGCGGCAATCGGCGTGCCGTCTGCGATTGCTTTTGCAATCTGGAAAGCAAGTGCGCTGCCATCGATAAGGGCGCGTTCTTTTGCCTCCTGCTGCGCAGCTTGTTCAGCTGCCTGTGTACGACTTGCCGCATCGGGGTCAATCGTCTGCATAACCGGTGCAGAAGGTGTTGACCCTGCTGGCACGGTTTCCACGCGCACAGGAGTCGACTGCGCTGTAGTATCAAGCTGCGGATTCCTCATATCGCTTCCTGCTGCATGATTGTGTCCGTTCGTCTGCTGTTTTCCTTGTGTTTGTGCAATCTCGGAATACTTGGCAGGGAAGGCGTCAGCAGGGGTTCCTGCGGTCACGGCTCCCGTTGGACCCGTTTGCTGCTGCGCGTTTCTTTCACCTTCGCTGCTGCCGCTAAACAGTGCGTTGCTCGCTACAGATGCAGCGGCAAAAATAGCCACTGCTCCTACGCCCACCATGATGAGCTTTTTCTTCACGGTTTTGGCGCGTTCTGCCGGGTCTGTATCATCATACGAAACGTCGCCGGAGGAGTACCCATCTTCTTCCATAAAATCCTCTTCATTGGAATCGGAGTCTCTATGAAAGAGCTTCTGCTTGATCTTCTGAACATCGAACCCCATCACTTGTGTTTCACCGCCTTATCCTCTTTTGCCGGATCGTCTTTTTTTGGCAATATATCAACGTATTCGCGATCTGAATATTTGAGCCGCGCGTGATCAAATACACGATCCGCAATGATATACCCATGACGGACACGATAATTCACAAGGGTCAGCTTCCTCTTGTTCTTATCTTCTACCCGATACAGGACAGGCAGATCATACTTGTTGCCCTTGCCCAATTTGATGTACGTCCGTGTTCCATCATCGAAAACTTCGAGAGGAAACAGACCTTCATCCGCACGCTTGCTGCCCTTAAACTCATAATCACGATGCAGAGCCTTATAGACGCTCCGTCCATCAACTTGCTCCGTGAATATTTCGTTGAATACTTCCTGCTCCGGTGTCACCTCCACGGAGGGGTATACGTTTTCAGGGTAGTTCCAGCATATAATCGGCGTATAGTCCTCTCGCTCCGACAATAAAAGATGATACGCGCGGCTTTGTGTGTAGATGACAAAATTTGTTGTCACGCCGTCCACAATAGGCTTGATGAAAACGTGCGGCGTGCTTCCGATCACCGCCGTTTCGATCATCCAGCGTGCGGTATCTCCCGCGATAACGCCGCTGATCTCTTCTCCCGCTTTGAGCGTAATGTCTACGACATATCCCTTGCGTGCAAAAACCTCATACACGCCATCGTAGTTATATATATACTCTAAGCGTGATTCCGTATGCCATGCCTCAGCAGTCGTATGTATGGAGGCAGATGCCGTTAGGGGCATGGCTGCGAAAGAGGCTGCACCCACGATCAAAAAGGCATTTTTTACCTTACGCCTCAGTTTCACAATGTCACCCCCTTATTTCCTTTCTTCCATCTCTTTCGTGATTGTCAAATCCTTAATCTTGAGTCCGAGCGGATTGATAAGCAGCTCTTCCTCTTTCTTTGGCGGATCAAGCACAACCGAAAGCAGTGCTGTATAGCTTGTTTTCACACCTGTGGCATTCCCGCTTAGTGCAAATTCATCTTCTACCCAGCGTACCTGATACGTTGACGGTGATCCCGGCTGCGCCTGAATGGATCGGATTGTTGGCTGTATTGTTGCTCTGCCAAACTTCGACGCAGGATTATCCGTCTGCAATATGGCGTTTAATTTGTTCGCCGCTTCCTGCGTCAAAAAATGTTGTGCGTGTGCCCAGTTCGTCTTATACTGCACCGGATCAAGCGGTACCGTCCTTGTATCTCGAATGAACTGTACGAGAAACGCACGCACCTCTGCTTCCTGCGGATTGTAATTCGTCGCTTTCAGCTCGCCTCCAGCTTCCACCTGTCCCGTTGCGTTATCCACACGAACGACATAGGTCTTAAAGTTCGCTGTTGTCACGACAAAAACCATAGCAACAACACATAGGGCAAGCAGTGCCATATAGAGAAGATTTCTCTTTTTGGCAACGTCTTTATCCAATGCAAGATTGTATAAATCCGTCTGGAAGCGTTTTGCGGCACCGCGATCAAATACATCCGTCGCTTTGCCTTTTGGATAAAATCTTTCCTGTTGTTCCATATGTTCTATCACCTCCTTTTCATGAATTTTATCATATATAAGGTTTTATGTAAACAGATAAACAGTTAATTATAGATATTCTATTTAGTATTCAATTATTGTCTATAGCGTTAAATACAAGAAAAAATAAAGTTGCTTTAGGATAGATATTGCCTTAAAAGAGGTAATATGATATTATGCCGATAACAGAAAAAGGAATGCGCATTTACAGAAATCTCTTTGAGATTTCCATGCGCCACCCTCCGGCTGGACCGGTGCGCCTCCGGCGCAATGCGGCGTCGCCGCATCTCATCATGCTTCAGAAAGCATGATGAGGCACATCCATGCACGCATGGATGTGCAGATCGCCGAGAGCGGCGATAAAACATTTACTGCGGCAAAGGAGTCAAAATGTCAATTTTCTACTTCGAGAATACGCCGCACGGTACACGCCGTGACGGCTCAAAACTCAATACAAAATTGCATTTTGAGTATATTGCCCGTGAAGGAAAGTTCGAGAAAAGCCGGTCAAGACGGGAAGACCTTGTTTTTCTTGCTTCCGGCAATCTGCCGGAGTGGGCGGAAAACGCCTCTGATTTTTGGGAGCAAGCCGAAACCCACCGACGCAAGAACGGTCGTGCATATCGGGAGTTCCGCATCGGCTTGCAGGAAGAGCTGACCCTTGAAGAAAACAAAGCCCTGATTGAGCGATTTATAGAGGAGACGGGAATAAAAAAGAACCACGTATATTCATACGCGATTCATGACAAACCGGCAGCATTCGACAGCCGGCATCGTAACATTCACTGTCATTTGATGTTCAGCGAAAAAGTGTTAGAGGCGGATCGCTCGCTCTCAGAAGATAAGTTTTTCAAAAACTACGCAGAGAACGAAGCGGGTGAACCGACACAGGGCTACCGCACAGAGACGTATTGGGCACGGAAGGAGGCAACGCTTGAACTGCGTGAAAAATGGGCGCAGCTTGTCAACGATAAATTCAAAGAAAAAGGGCTGTCCTGCCGAATCGATCATCGAACACTGGATGCACAGCGTCATGATCTGATTGAGCAGGGGAAACTGGAGGAAGCGGTGCTGCTCGATCGGACACCGGCACCGCACCTTGGAAACATTTACAAGAACCCTGCCATGATGAAAAAAATTCAGTTCGCGATTGATGAGGCATACCGCACGGCTGATGATTCAGAAGCTCCCGCCGATGCCACTGACGAACGCTCGCTAGAAGAGGTGAATATCGCTGTATTCGCCAACGATTTTGCGCTGCGCAAAATCGCACGCGAAATACAGATGGAACGCCTGCGTATTCGCACCGAGCGCGAAAACGCACTGGACGACCGGGAGATTGCAGAAATTCAAGACGATCCATACACGGTGACAGTGGAGGATGTCTATTCGTATTGCGCGAAAAAAGAATCTGCATATCGGAAACTCGCAGCGCGTGAACTTACACAGTATAAACGGATGAAGAAGTCCACTGACAAAAAGATGCAATACGCCTCTGCGGTCGATCGTGTATTTGGCGGTGAATATGGTAAAACAAAGAAAGCCTACGCCGCAGCGGCAAAGAAGCTACAAACGGCTCGCGCACATGTAGATGCCCTCGTACAGAAAAAAGAAAAGTCTCCTGCTCTTTTTGATGCGCTGCGTGAAGTAAAGCGTTTGAGCGATGAAAGAACGACGTTAGGAAAGAAACTGGCCGTGCTCAAAACGGAAATGAAGACGGATGCTTTCCGGGAAAAGGTCGATGCCATCGTCCAGCAGAATCAGACAGCACAGCCGACAGATGCAGCCATCGCCGCTATGTATAAAAAACATGTGGCAGCACGCAAAGAAGCAGAACGCTATGCAGCGATTCGCAGCCGTCTGGAAAAAGTGGATCGTGCTATGATCCTGTTCGCGAATAAGATGCCGCGTACACTCAATCGGTATTCAAAAATAGAGGGAGAGACACCGATCGGCAGCTTGAAGTCTAAGACGTTTGACGGAAGAACCTATGCCTTCTTGGGGCAGCCGCCGGATGACGGCAAGAAAATCATTATGGTTGAAGCCGTCCGTATGAACGATGACATACGGCGCGGCTCTGTCCCGAAATATCAGCTGCTTTTTGACCGTGAGAAAGGACAGATTATCTCTGTTACCGAAGCCCGCGATAAGGACAGAAACGTAGAATACGTCCGTCTCTATCGTACAAAAAACAGACGTGATATACAGCGCAGCACAAACAGGAAAAGAGGGGCACGTTCGCCGCGCGTCAGACAGGCAATCAGCCGTCGCGTAAGGATGATCCGAGGAAAGATTTCAGCCCTTGCAGACCGCTTCCTTAGAGAGCATGAACAGCAGGGGAAAATTACGGTACGTTGGCAGGAGGAGCAGACACGCGATAAGGCGATAGCACAAGAGGAAAAAATGTACCAAAATTGGGGGAGGTAGTATTACGCTAAATACCGTAGTATAATAAAGAAAAAAGGGGGGAGTCATGTGTTGCAGGTTTTATCAAGACCATATGTAAATCGTGCATCTCGGGCTTGTCAGGGGCTGATGAATATTAGGCACGGTGAAATAATGACATATCAAACTTTGGCAAGGATATTCAAAAAAGAAATCCCTTATGATAAAACTAAACATTTGGGGTATTTATTGGGATTTTTTGACGAATGTTATATATCCCTGATTAAAGACTTTATGCGTGAACAGGATATATCCAAAGAGCAGATTATTGATATTTTCCAACTCCTTCCGGAACAAGGAGAAACCTATGATTTCAGGAGAGCATTGAATCATGGTGAGTTCTAAAGACAGACCGGACTATGTTTTATCCACGCAACTACTCGAATATGCGGCATCTATTATTGAGGAAGCCAAGCTGCCTTCCTCCACCTATTCTTTAGGCGGAGGAACGGTCTTATCCTATGTATTCAATCATCGTAAGAGTAAAGATATTGATATATTTATCAATGATCCTCAATACATGGGGGCATTATCTCCACGCTTTAACGAACGCAGCGAACGGGCACTGTCTTATAATGAGAACGGACACTGTATTACACTGTCCTTTGACGAGGGAAAAATTGACTTCATAGCCGCTTCACAAATTACAGATTTTTCTGCAAAGACACAAACAATATTTGGTCATAGAATAGCCGTTGACGATCCGGTAGAAATCGTATGTAAAAAGATTTATTTTCGGGGAGATCGTGCGTACCCCAGAGATATATTCGATCTTTCCGTATTATACGAAAGCAATCGGAGAGAGGATCTTATAACGGCAATGGCAAGGTATCCCGATAAAATCAACCAGTTCATAAGCAAATTCAAAAAGGATCGATTAAATCCCAATATTGAACCGTATAGCGCAACATATTCGGGATCATTGCTGCCTGACGGAGAAAAATTTATTGGAAAAGAATTTTCTATTTGCCAAAAATTTATTCAAGAAGTAGAGCAAAAATGTGAACAGTCCATTTTACTGAAGCCAAAGCGGCATCCCGTAATGCGAAAAAAGAATACGAGCAAGGATCAGCAGCGTGGTCGTTGATAATCTTCTACACACAACAAAAGGTGTCCACAACGGACACCTTTTGTTGTGCACGAGAGGGCACTTATTATCGCCCCATGCTGCGTGCTTTTCCCTGCTCTTTTTTGGGCGTGAGTGAAACCTTGCGCTTGCGTGGAACAGATGGTTTCTTCTCCGGCTGCAGTTCTGCCGACGCGGCAGTCTTTTCAACCGTTTCTTCTTTTTTCGCCGCGACAGACTTGCCCTTATGGGAAACGGCTGCCTTCTTTTCCGTTGATGCCTGTGCCTGTTCAGACTCCTTCTCTGTCGCTTTCACCGGGGCTGTGTGACGTGCTTTCCACTCCGCGACGATTTCAGCACTGCGCTCCTTGCTTACAACACGCACCTTCTCGATCATATGCTCTTTCATGTAATCTGCAGCACGTTCGGCATCGCGGGCTGCGCGAAAGAGTTCGTTCGGATCGTCACGCAAAACTTTTGCCCATGACTGGAGATATGCGGTATGGTTCTTTCGATGCCCCTCGTCGAAATGCAGGCCATACTCCTGGTGAATGAACAACGAGGCAAGTTCTGCGCGCAGTTCCTCCCGCGCATATGTCTTTTTATCAAAGCCGAGTTCCTCTATCAATGTTTGACGCGCAAGTCGGGATTTGTGCCCGGTACTATGCGCAATCTCATGTGCCACCGTCGCATAGAAAGCGTCTGTGGTCTTGAATCCCTCTTTCGGCGTCACATGAATCTCATCTGTCATGGGCTGGTAGAAGTTTTGCCCTGCCTGATCGAAGTGAATTTTCGCCTCGCTGTTTGCGATCATGTGCTCCATCTTCTCATTCAGTTCTTCCGGTTCTCTCGCTGCTTTCTGCAATGGGGGAATGCCCTCCATTTGTTCCGCGTTGAATACCACATAGGACTTGATGATCGGCTGCGGCAGGCGCTCCTTTTTGACGGCCATACAACCGTCAGCATCCATTTCATAAACAGGTTCTTTTTTTCCTGTTTTAGGGTTCTTCTCCCAAACCTCACGTTCAAACTGGTAATACTCTATGTGAGTGCCTTTCTCGCCCTTCCTGATCCGTCCGCCCATCTCCTGCACCTGCTTGAATGTGCCCCAACGGGGATCTGTATAGCCGTGCTGCATCGCAACAAAGGAAAGGCGAAGACTGTTGCCACCGCGATAGTAGCTTGCACGACCGCTGCGCTGCATGATGTTGCGTGGGCGTCCACTCACGGTAAGACCGGATTCCCAAAACAGCGGCTTTCCGGCCTCGATGTCGGCAGCAATCTTTTCGACGACCTCCTTGCGATCCTCCATGATCTTATCCATGCTCATTTTTCCGTCGCCTCCTCGTCATCCTCAGCTTGCAGTTCGCGCTCCTCTTCCGGAAGCAAAACATCTTCCTCGGGCACAATACCGTATTTCTCGATAACCTCCTGCGCCTTAGATTCCTTGTCCTTTAACATGTCCATTCCTCCTGTCGTAACCAGTTCTGCCCGCACAGCATCTGCATCGGCACGCATGGAGAACACAGCACCGTTGTTATACCAGACGTAACCGTTCTCATGCGCCGCACAGCTCTCAGCGGAAAATACACTTCTGCCATCTTCGATTAGCTCCAAACGCATCAGCATCCCCCCTCTCTACGTCCCAGTCCCTTTGACACGCTGCTTCCACGCTTTAACAAGGTCTGTTCCGTGTAAGCCCTCGCATCCTGGAACAGTAACAGGCTCATAAGCCCCTTTCTCTGTCGCGATCATAGCCTCAATCCGCGCCTTTTGCGCGGCAATCGCTTCTTGTCGTCGTCGCTTTTCTTTTGCGGCGAGTTCTTCCGCAACACCTTTTCCGTCCACATAGTCCTGTTCAAGCGCACGACGCAGCCACCCGCCCGGATTCTTCACCTTCCCTTCGACCACGAGCCGTCGCAGATAACGGCACTTGTCCCAAATGGTAATGCAGCCGTATTCCCGGAGAAAGCCCCGTGCAGTATTCTCTGAAATGCCAAATTCACCGAGAACAGTGATTACTTCGTCCTCTGCTACACTGTGCTCGCCATCGAAAAGTCTTGCAGAAGAATTTTGTCTTCCTGGAAAGGACACTATGGATTCTTCCGGAGCAGCCCCCATTTCCTCTCTGATCACATCTAGGACTTTCTGACGTGTCGCGTCTCTCTCTGAAGGTTCTTCTTTCCTAGAGTGAATAGAAACACCCTCTTCTTCAGCTTTGCTTGAGTTGCTTGTTGTTGTTGATGTTGTTGTTTTATTATCATAATGATTAAGAACAACAACACCATTGGTAGTATTAACACTTGTATTATTAGTGTCCGCTTTCACGGTGTCCCATGAAATAGGACGCGTGGATTCTGCGGTCTTTTCGCCGTGTCCTATCTCATGGGACACGGTTTCTTCAATCGATCTGTCCGGAGCACTTTCTTCCGGCAGCTCAACTTTTTCTGCCCGCAATTCCAAAACACGCTGTGGATCAAGATTGATCTCGTATGTATTCCGGAAAAATTTCTGATTGCCGCTGCGTGATTGGATCACCGTAATATATCCATAGTCCACAAGCTGCTTCATATATTTCGCATAGGTGTTCTTGTTGATCTGCAAATCGTAGCAGATTTTATCCCTGCCGGGAAATGCGCCGTTCCCAAACGTGCACACATAGGAGTAAATCGCCTTTGCGATCACATGCAGTTCCCGATCCTGCATGACGTATTTGCCGACCATCCCATAACCACATTCAAGTATACTTT
>ERZ773054.610-NODE-610-length-26031-cov-12.419503_pt1 | contig 26031 bp, 36 predicted proteins | sample MGYA00580630_ERZ773054 | MGnify/ENA primary metagenome ERZ773054 (study PRJEB29015, sample SAMEA2737994) | human oral metagenome | biome: human oral; feature: human-associated habitat; material: dental | place: China | collected 2115 ... | reverse complement strand
GATAAATACGGTCAAGTCCATAAAATTTTCTTGCAATGAATCGGACTGCTCCAATGTGGTCGCCTAAACCAACTACACACAACACATCATGTTCCATATCATAGACTCAATGGCTTTTTGAATTTGCTAATGTTTCCCAAGCAAATTCTGTATCTCTTTCAAGAAAGTCATGACCTGGTCTATAGTAAACTTTCGTCTGATAAGGTTCATCATTAAATCCATAAAAACAATGACTACACAGTGTCCTATTTTTATCCATCCACCAGCAAGCACCACAAATATCATCAAGGCATGGCGTAGTCCAAGTACAACCGCACCTCCTACAAATACCAGTTTCCATTCTTTACCTCTTCCTACAACTATTCTTCCCTCTTATCCTCAAGTTCTTTATAGTCCATAAAAATAGATAGAAGAAAAAGCAATATGATACCCAAAACAAAAAAGAATATGAAATAAATTTTCCAAAATATCTCCCCAGTTAGTTCAGGAGAACTACCTTCGCCAAACATAACGTCTGCGGAAAATCCATAAAATCCCCAAAAGAAAGCAAATAACCCTGTTAGGAGTAACGGAACGAGCAGCAATACCAATGCTACAACTGCTCCAATTTTTATTTTTTTACCCATATTCTAACTCCTATCTACAGCTCTTTTCTAGCAATCTCTGTATAGGACAAGTTTAGGTAGCCCGCCCTTTGTTTTAGGCACGTGACAAATTCATACGGAGCATTAAACATAATCTCTGCCCCTCGTTGTTTTCGTTTGTCATTCCATTTCATTGTTTCTGGATCATAGTCTTTCCGCTTTTGCAAAGATTTAAAATCGTCCTTAACAACGATAATCTCATCCCCTTGTTGCAAAATCTGTTTTGCAATATTCTGGAAGCGTTCTTTTCTGGTTTTCTTTATTTTATGCCATAAAGTACGCTTTCTTGCTGATAAGGAATTATAGTTTTTAGAGCGAACCCACTTTCTCGCTCCTTCTTTTATTGTTCCGTCGATATTGTAATTCCCAGGATTTGTAACTCTTCTACTTTCTTCTAACTTCTTATCGTAATAAGAAAGTTTGTCAGAAAACCCGTAGTCATTTGCAATATCATAGAATACCGCTTGCCCCGTTTGACATTCCTCCGTTTTTATGGCCAACTTTTCTACATCAACCGTAACTATAACCTTTCCCTTTTTTACAGGGCCATTTTGCGTACCATAAGGAGTTCCGCTAAATACAATCAGTACAGAGTAAATCCACTTATTATGACGGTCTAACGTCCGCTTGATCCCGTACCAAGAAATCTTTTGGCGTTCCATCGCATAAGTAAAGCGAACTTCGTCCGTTCCCTTGAAAATATAAGGGAATACAACATAGTTCCCTCTCTTACCAAATCGAACCCCTTCAGGTGTTATGTTTGCATTACATTTACGATACCACATGGTATCAAAGTCATTGTATCTAGGGATATTCAGAGTATTATCAGACTCTGCTTGTTTCCTACGCTTCAGATAGCCCTGTTTCGTAGCCTGGGCCATTGCTTCAAACGTAGACCAATTTATAATCCCAGCTGCTGCATAGCGCTCATACATGGCGCTTGCTTGACCAAGACGTTTGTAGTCTACAAACTTTCCATTTCCCAAACCATAACTTTCATTTAGCTCAATCCATTCATTTTTAAGTCCTAGACTAAGCTCTTTATAAGTTTCTTTTAAAGCTTGTTTAGCTGACTTGTCTTTGGTTTCCTTTATCTTATCTTGAAGGTCATTTAATTCTTTCATCCGCTTAGAGAGTTCACGATATTTTTCGGAATCCTTACGTTTGCTCTCCTGAAGATTAAAATAATTGACCAAAGCTCTTTTTAATTTATAGCCATAAGTAAATTTCTTCCCTAGATAATCATCAAAGCCCCTTGTGTCAAGCCTCAACTCCATTGTATACATATCTCACATCACCTTTCATCTTATCACAATCATTTAACATCCACCGCTGTGGTTAATCATAGCATAGTCAACACATTCGCATTTATGATTCAGTTAATTCCTCTCGCACAGACATTGCAGGTTTGAGCGATTGGCGAATATAAATGCTATCGGTTCCCCAAGAATTAAGAGAAATCATTAGGTCAACTAGCGGCAAGTACCAACCAAGTCTTTTTCCAAATCTAAAAGATAGCGACACATGATATATAACTGTATCACGTGTTGTAGACAACTTAATAGGAGAGAGTAAGTCTCCTGTTTTATTTCCTAAAGACGAAGAAATTATGTGTTCTTCCCGAATTTTATTGATAAATACAATATCTTGATACTCCTCTTTCAGAATAAGACTTTCTATGTTTCTTACAAGCTTCTCGTTGAACTGATTGTGAGAAACAAGATTTCCGAAATCACTAAGCGCATCAGCTTCTTCTTTTGAAACTTCAATAGATGATTTGTTAATCACATTCTGAATAACATACTTATCATAAACCTTCAAACCTTGCTTTCTAAGTACGCTAATTAGCAATACTTCAGCAGCAGCTACTAAGGTAGATATCACCAATCCTACAACGAATGATGTAATTTCCTGTTCATTCCCAAATTCAGGAACCCTCTCCCAAAAAAGAAAAGTCAATAATATGATAAAAGTAGAGAAGAACTCTCTAAATAACTTCACCGTTCTCCCTAGTTCCTCTACATTTGCAAATCTGATAATTGTTTTAACGATACATGATAGCATCACTACTCCAAAAATTAAGGACACGGTATTATCAACGCTTTCCACTACAATACCGAAATTTTGAAAATTTTTAGAAAAAACAATTGAAAGGAAAACAGAACAACCAGCAGCAACAGATCTAATAACAATCCCGCAAAGAATCCATTCAAAAACAGATAATAGATAATTTAAAGCTGTCTGTCCCACATAAGCGTTTAGCAAAGATTTCTGGTAATAAGACATTTTTTCCATATTTTACTTCCTCTTTTCATATTAGTTAGTCCAACATCTTTTTAAATGTTAATAACAGCAGATGTTTTGTTTTGCATCACAATTCTACAGCCTGCCTGCTTGATAGCTTTACCTTTCAGCTAGCCATAGATTTTCTTGTACTTAAACAAAGCCCCGCAAATCGGGCTATGTTTAGAATAGCACTCATCACATCAATTGAGTTTTATGACAAAATTTATTCTTAATTTCTGGTGTTATAACCCAAATCGGGATTTGTAGCGTTATATTCTGCTATGTATTTGCTTTCCAAATCCAGCAAATCCTTTTCAGTGCCATCTTTTAACTCATCAATGACTTCGTATGTCCAGTCTGTGATAGCACTACTTTTCATTGCTTCATGAAAATAACTTCCCGATTGTGCTTTAAAATGGTGAAACCAGCGAAAGAACGGGTGATTGACTGTTTTACCAATATAAACCCTACCTGTTTCTTTATGAGTAATTTTATAGATAAAACCAACTACTTCACCACTTGTATAAGTTCTAACATCTTCCGCAAGTCTATTCTCATAAAATTGTTCTTCATGTTCCAAACAACAGAAATAATAACCGCTATAGTTATTATTCTTTATGTCGATACGATTAACTGGATTTTCACCACAAAATTGACAAGGGATTTTCTCAGTCCAAAAAGCTTCCCAATGATCGTCCAATTCATAAACATTGACGAAGAAGAATTCACCTTTAGCTGTTCGTTGAGGTATTTTATCTGAGAAATATTCTGGATAATCCTCTTTTATTTTTTCCAGCACATCCTTCTTAGTAGCTAGATTATAGTACAATCTACGTTCTACTTGTTGAGAGTAATAATCACCTTTGTTGTCTTTTCTGTGATTGATTCGTACAAACCAATTAGTCATTAACTCACCGTCCGTCTAAACTATTTATTCTTCATTTGATGAGCGTTCACCATCTGGTTCAACTGAATTGTCTGTGCTTAATGCTCCTTGCGTTGTAGGAGGCTCCTTAATGCTGTTTTCGAACTCAGTACGGACAGAACTGTCAAATCTCTTCAGCCATTCCACCAAACTTGCTGCGGAATGGCTACATGCAGCAATCATTTCTGCCTCTTCGCTATCTTCAGCCGAAAAGCTATTATTCAAATCACTTAACGCCCCTTTCAAGAGGGTAGCTTGATTCAAAACTAATCTCATGTACCTTATTACTTCATTATTCATTGTTTTTCTCCTTTTTAAAATAATTTTGTCTGACCTTGCGATTGATAGTTCATCCAAAGAACTTCTGTTCTCGGTAGACCTTTCTCCGCAGTTGCTGAGAACTCTACCCTTTCCCAATTCGCCAAGCGTTTATTATACAAGTCACTATCATATCCGCTCAGAAGAATATTGGCTTTGGATTGATTCAAAACCTCTAACAACTTTTCATGGTCACGATCATCCATTTCTGCCGAATATTGTTTTCTCGTCCTCGTACTGAGAATGTAGGGAGGGTCTACATACATAGAAACATCTTCTCGATTATACCTTTCAATCAATTCAATTGCTGGTTGACATTCGATTTGAACTTGTTTTAATCGTAGAGTCATTTCTTGGATAACTTTAGGCAAATCATTCCAGTGCTTAACCGCATAAGCTCTTTCTCGACCATTCACATCATTTTTCCAACCAGTTTTTTCCGTAGGACGAAAACCGTGGCTCATGACAGAACGTATGACGAAATTCAGAGCTTTATCAATTTCATTTTTGGGTATAACTTCCCAAGAATTATCATAAATCTTTCGACTGTAAGGAGTCAGAAAGATTTTTTCGGCCAGCGCATCAGGTTCCTGTTGTATTACCTGGAAAAGATTGACGACATCCTCATTTAGGTCGTTGACTGTCTCAATTGCACTAGGCTGCTTGGTAAACAATACCGCACCGCTTCCAAAGTAGGGTTCTAGGTAGGTTTTGTGCTCTGGTAATAATTCTACAATTCTGCCAGCAAGATTCCATTTGCTACCTGGGTATCGTAAAATAGACTTCATACCTCAATACCTACCAAAGCGTCATAATCTTCCCCGCAAACTGGACACATACCAACTTCTTCTTCATAATCAAATTCCGTATCACAATATGGACAATCAACAAGTCCCATTTCAATCCCTTTTTCTATAATTCTTCCAAGAACTCATTAAAAAGTTCCTGATCCAAAATTCCGCATTCAATCAATTTCTCAACAGCTTCTTCAATCCGTATCAACCGATTCAACTCGCTATTTGGCAAGGTTGCCATTACTACTTCTTCCATTACTTAGCCTCCTCATTTTCTGGAGGTTCTGGGAAACTCATCCAGTAAATCACCGAATCATCATCAGTGTTTTCAAAGCCAATCCCATTACCGTAATCAACCCAAGTATCAGTCGTAACCTGTCTACTTCTTGAGGTATAAATAAGAACCTCCTCGTCTATTTCGGGCATTTTCCCATCCCACTATACCCAATCATAAATTTCACTTGGTACTGAGTCGTAATTTAACCCAAACAGGCCACTTTTTAGGTTGCTCAACCAATCCGCCACAAACTGCGGAATAGTGACTTTTTCTGGTACATTTAATTGCTTAACTAAAGCCAAAATTTCGTCTTTCTCAATATAAAACCTATCGCCATAAACTTTATCCAATTTTTCAATTTTATCAATCAATTCGTGTTTATCAATCATTCTTACCTCCAATACCACGCGCCTTACAAAAACTCACTACTCATTTATGAATTTTCGTAAATTATAACAAAAAAATTAAACCTCTTCTGTCACTTTTTTTGCCGAAAAAAGAAAAATGAGATCATAGGCAGGGAAGAAAGTCTCTTTAATTTTAACGGCCTCATTGAACTTAAACTCACGTTTACCCGCAATTTTCTCTGAAATCGTCTTGCTCCCCACTTCCAATAAATCCGCAATGTCTACAATGGCGACATTTTCCCGTTTTCGAATATCATCAATATTTAACATCTTTTCTCCTTTTGTTTTTGCGAATTTTCGCAATATAAGTCAAAATAGTAGAGCCTCTGGCTCAACTTCTAATAAAATTATACACCATTTTTAACCCTTTAACAAATAACACGTACCATTTTTGACACTTTTCTCACCTTTCCTTTACTTTTTTCGTGTGTTATAATATAGATAAATTATAGAAAGTGATAAAGCATGAACGAGCAAAAGGTAAAAGACATCATATTAGGAAAGTACGGGAGTATCAAGTCCTTTTCAGAACATATAGACATACCCAACAGCACAATCGTCTCTATCCTTGATAGAGGGTTTTTAAATGCCAAGCTTAAGAATGTGTTTGCTATATGTAAGGCTCTAAACATCAACCCTCTGGATCTCGATACAGGATTTCATTTTGTCCGGTCTGCTAATATCGTCCAAGGGGATAATCTGGGAGTCAATGGCCTATATACTGGTAAAGAGAATACCAATACCTATAATTTCGGCTTTGACTCTAACAAGCAAGAAGAGCATAACGACAGCATGAAAGCTTTAGGGATTGCGGATGCTAAAATGTCACGCGCCCTCCTGAATGCTCAAGCTGAAACCAACAACAAACTACTAGATATTATCGAGTTATTGGAAACTCAAAATCAAATCCTATCTAAATCAAAATAACCTCCAATATCCCAATATACAAAAAGCACTCTAGGCCATCATTTTCAGACCCGGAGTGCTTTATTTTATTATTTTCCTTCGTCCCACGTGCAACTATCTCATCAAACCAAAGATGTCATCAGGTCAACCATTGATAGCAACTCGCTATTACTATTAAATTTAAAGTATTTCCACCTAATAGTTTCTTTAGGGAATCCTTTAATATCCAAACTGTTACCAGCATCTACATAATCAACACCTAATTTAATGGTAAATGTGATTCTTTTTTCTTCTGTAACGGTTAATAAAACCTGTTTATCAAGCATATTATAAGCAAATAAGATAAGGCTACCAAAATTAGAAGCTCTATATTTCCCCACATAAGGAGTGGATGTTTCTTTTGATATCTCTTTGTATTTCATCTTTAATTCTTCATAAATTAAAGACATTTCTTCACTATTAAATTTTTTATTCATACTATAAACCTCTTTTACATAATAATTACAGAGAGCTAGATACCTGTTTACACTAACCATCTAAAGATGGAGAAAGCGAGCGCATAAACTCCAGCGTCTCCATAACTCGCTCATGCTTCTTTGTAACACCATAGCCAGCCTTATCCCCTAAAGACTCTATGAAAGCTACGAGGCGGCCGTGTAGGCGTATCAGCTTCCCTAATAGCTTATCTACCTTTGGCCCCACTGAACTATCTGGATAGCCTATCTCCTCAAATTCTGCCATGCACTTTTTAGCGTATTCAATAAAGGCAAGGTAATCCTGCTGCAAGGTTTTTACAAGGGCCTTTTGGGCTGGAGTTAGTTTTTCTCTCCGCCAAAAGAAAGATAAGTCTACCTGTTTATAATAAATCTGGAGATCACGAGGCAGTTTCACATACCCATTATACCGAAATTGAAATTCAAGCTCCTTTCGCTTCATATTCGCTACTCTCATCCTTTCCTATTAGCTTCCTTACGCTTTCACGCGCTAGTAGACTCTCTAAGGCTTGTCGTTGCTCCAAGAGCAAATCTAGTAGCTTCTGGAGTGTCATGACTTGGTAGAGTCCGTCTAGTTCTTTCTCCTCTTTCTCGTACCCACCCACTACTTCCTGATAGCTACTCACATAGCCATTAGCTTTAAATTGTACGACGACTTCAACGTCGCCCTTATTCTTTTCTTCAGCTTCAGCTATCAACTTACGGACAGCTCCTAATAATTCCTGTTGCAAAAAAATGGCTGCCTCTGTGAGCTTATAGCCAGTCAGGACGGAGAGGTTAAAGACCTTTCTTTTCCCGTTGACCAGGTTGCTGATGTTTGGCTGTGGCACACCACTCAATTTAGAAATACGATAAGCTGTTTCGTGGCTCAGGAGCCATCTTATCTGTCTTGTATCTACTCTCATACATTCTCCCTAATATTCTCTTACCTAGATGGTAGTAGCACGCTCTACACGATCAAATAACACACCATCTTCCTGGTCGCTTTTGATATCTGAGATAAGTTGGTCTTCATAACCGAAACCAAAATTAAAGTAATAGTAAGTCACAACGTCAAGCGCATCTTCACGTGAAATACTTTCAAGATATGCAGCAACAACTTTTGAACCATCACCTAAAAGATTGGGGCGAAGGTCTTTAGCAGCTATAAGTCTTGCTAGCTCTTCTTCCGGATCAAATTCGCTCGGAATGTTCTCAAGCAACTCCAGTAGCTTCTTGTAGTCCTCTTCTTTAAGTACACCATTAAACATTTCGTCGAAAAATTCCCCCAGAGTGCCATTTTCTTCAGCTTCTTTATACTGTTCATTGAAATTCTGTTCAAGGTACATATCTTCATAATACAAAACATCTGTGCCGTTTACGTTCAGTTGATTAGAAATAATGCTATAGGCCATTTCGTAAGTATCAACCGCTTCGTAATACTTACCCTCTACAAAAATAGCTCCAGTTTTCGCTTCGTTGATTTCTACGTAAAATTTCTTCATTTTCAAATTCCCTCAACAATCTTTGGTTATCTTATAAATCAATTATATATCAAATGATATACCCTCTCTACTTTGACAGTTCAATTTAGAAAATTTTGTTGAATGATTTCTCCTACTACTTTTCACAAAGAGGATGCGCGTGCTTTCTTTGCCTGAAATACAACAAAAAAAGCCCCTAGATAAGAGCTTTTATTATATTGATACCAGGGCAGCCTCAATTTATCTTACAAATTCATGAATTGAGCATAATCAAGCAGCAACTTGACATATGCTGGAGCTGTTCGTTCCTCTGCATCCCAACCTTCCAATGTACGGACTGGGATGCTGTACCTACGACTAAATTCTGCTCGTGATACTTCTCTAGTGTCTTTGAGTGAATTATTTGCAAGCTGATAAATTCTGTTCAAAAGTGTCGCCACTTCATCCGGAGCATAGTCCTCCATCCAGTCTTGCCACCCCCTTTCAGCAATGAAAAACTCAAGCGTAGTGTCTTCCAAAGCCTCACTATATAATTGTTTAAATAGACTAAATTTCATTTTTTCCGCTCCTTACAAATAGTTTAATGGGATTTTCCCGCCATTCTTGTCAATATCATCTAATATTTCACTCTTAAACTCCACTGCTTCTTCGAAAGTACGAAAGGCCCTCCGGATTTTCACACCAAAACGAGCAATGCAAAAGATGTAGCGCTTTTTTGAGGGGCTATAACTGATAAAGCGCTCCCCCAACTGATTATTGATGTTAGGCTCTCGCCTCTTCCTCTGTATATCTTTGCATATGTTTTGAAATTCTTCTGTAGTCAGTTCTTCAATTAACAAATGGCCACAACTCATGGACAACTTCTTAAATAAACTAGGTGCGTAAACCTCTCTTATTGCTCCGCAACTACACGCACACTTCATGTAAATTCTTCCCTCTTTGGGAATGTGTTCGAGGATCGTCCATTCTCCAACTTTCGTACCTATGGGCAACTCTTTTATATAATTTACATCGGCCCTCGGATCCAGTATTTTAGGTACTTCACCGTGCTCAGTATAATATGCTTCTACGGTTTTCTTTACCTCTAAGATAGCTTCTAGGTCTTTACGTGCCCACTCCCAGCGTTTTCCGTTTAAACGCTTTTGGTACACATAGGTACCTCTTGTTTTTTTATAAAAAATATTTTTTGGTAATTTTCCCATAATACTTCACTCTCAAACAACTAAGAGGGGATTCCCCCTCTTTTTATGCTACCTTGGCCACCTCTGATTCTATCTCCTCTTCCAAATACTCAATCAGATATTCTGTATCTGCTTCAGAAAGATTCTCCAAATCATACTCGCCAAGTACACCTGACTCCCAATACCAAGCGCTCAAATCAATTTTGACTAACGGTTTGATAGGGAAATAACCTGCGTTCTGACTTGTCACCTCTGACTCTCCATCAGGATAAACCACAAACATCATTCCATCACGGTACAGGTTCTCCAACAATTCTTTTGCTAATGCTTTGTAATCAAAATCTTTCATTCCAACTACCTACTTTCTTTTTGGTTGATTTATCTTTATCTTGATTATATTATACCACTCATTGAGTGGTATTTCAACTTTTTTGGTCAATTCGATGCAAAAAAAGCCCTTAATTTAAGGACTTTTTATCATTTTATTTAGTTCCAGGTTAGCTGCATATACTGAGCATCGCACGCGCTATCTCCCTTCAGATAAGAGGTGAAGAGATTTGTCTCGTAAGACTCTAAGCAACTTGCTTTGAATGCCTCCCAATCTAAATGCTCCGGCAATCCGTGTGAGTGATGATCCCGAATAGATGGGATATGGTCTTCTACTACCTGAACAAAGGCTAAGAGGAGAGCACGTCGGTAGCTGTTGATTTCTTCTTCGACAAGATCAGTCTGACTCATCAACATTTCTCTTGAGTCACTATCTCTAAACATAACAGGAAGCAAGAGCGCAGCAGGACGGTTGCCTAAATCATCCTCACGGTATGTCAATGTCTGTACATATTCATGAAGAAAAGCAAAGAGATAGGTCAGCTCAGTAGGGTCTCCCTCTGCCTTCATTGCCTCGTATCGAATATTTTTTAAAGCAGTAGTTAAGAACAGCTCACATTCTTTCGCATTATCCATATTGGTTCCTACCTTTCTACAAAAACCTCTACACCCGCTTCAGGTGCGAACCGTAACAATAAATTTTTGATCAAGTTGAAATTAACCCAGGCATCCCCATCAAATTCCAATACGTTGATTTTTAATGGTCTGTTTGGCTGTCTTTCAGAAAAAACTTCCACCTGTAGAGTTCTTTCTTTAATCACAATCTTATCCAGCACCAAGTACATAGAAGAGAACATATCCTGTTTTGAATAGTAGGATAACCCAAACTCGTCCAAATCTAAAGCTCTTTCCTTTTTGCGCTTAAACACTCCTGTCGTGCGCGTGAAAACTTGTCTATATTTTCGTATAGGTTGCATAGAGCTAGGGGCGGCTTGCATGAAAACCTTTTCTTCTTTGAAAGGCTTTATATTTTTACTTTCGTTTAATTTAGAAAGCAACACATCCTTTCCTATGTTAAATAAAATCAGAGTAAACACCCCACAAAAAAAGACAAATATGCTCACTGCCACAACCTTTGAAACACTAAGCCCAGACAAACCATCCTGTATAAGCATTGCTGAATTATAATTCTTAAAATGCTTATAACATTGAATCGCTATATTACCAGTAGGTATAGATAGGGCAGTGAAAAAGAATAATGACAACAAGACCATTAGTAGGCCCAGTTTTTTCGAATCATGTAACAACCAATAGATAGAGTTTGTAAGAAAAAAAGTCGGAAATAGAAACCCTGTCGCAATTATCCAGACCTTCAACCCAAAAGGTAAATGGATCGTATTCCCTGTTCCAGAATTTATATAAACACTTATTGATATCGCAGATGCTACAGATACCAGAATAAAGGCAAAGAGTAGAAAACTCATGATTCCCTCAACATCCCAAATACCAAACTTTCTTCTACTTTCATTACTAATCATTTTATAATTACCTTCCTTATTCTATCTTAAACCAATATGGTTACAAAGTTTTTTGCTCATTTACTCATAAAGAGACATAAAAATCAATTGTGATTACACTTTCTACGCACGCGCTATCTCCGTCAGGTCTTACTGCCCTGCAGGTGGCTTTAAATGCTTCCCAATCAATATGGCCCAAATAGTCATGAGAGTGACAGTTGCGAATAGAGGGGATGTGAGCCTCGACCATTTCGACAAAACTTAACAACAAGAGTCTATGAAACTCCATAACGGCTTCATCAGTATTCACTGGCAAGTAGTCTTTTAAGCGCTCCTTTTCTCTCTGTCCATCCACAAATTTAATCGGAAGAATAAGGGTCGGGGCTAAAACGTCCCATCCGCATTCAGCATATTCCAATATTAGGATATTTTCAAGAAAAAAGCCCAATAAATAAGATTGTTCTACTGGATCCTTAATGGCCCCCAAACTCGCATAAATTTGATTTCCGATAATTTTGTCGATTGAGACGAAAAATCCTCTTTTAAAATCCGCCTTACGGAAACGTTCCACGATACGCTCCCTCCTTTTTGTATCAGACTCACACGTTGTAAAGAATGACACAATATCCTCATACAGTCGTTCAGGTACGCCACCTGCTCTGCTCACGCGCTCTTCAATGTTCTTTTTGATAAAGCCTAACTTCTCTTCAAAAGTCAACGTTGCCATCAGTTTACCTCCTGATTAGATATTTTATAGTATTCTTTTCGACCAGGGCATTCATTCATAAACACCCTCGCTTCATCTTCTGTTTCAAATTCAAACTCTTTAAACTTACCAATTCTCCTATTGGCTCGTTTAGTAGCGCCATCAAAGACACGGACGATATGACGGTAGTGCTCTTCTTCTACCACTTCCGCGCCTGGCCCATCCAGTGCTTCTTCTTTACTCGTTTCCCACCACACGCTTATCTTCCTCCGACATTCTTTTAAGAGCATAGACAAAGCTCAGAGCGGCAATCAATAGCGAAAAAGCTATATTGCAAAAAGTAAAACTCATTACAATTAAAGTGCCAAAGACAATCACCTCTAGTAGAGTCATAAGGTAGGCATCCAGTTTATGACTTGGTGCGCCATTTCCTTTTTTCTTTCTCGTCATATATACCTCTTTTCTTTTTTCAAAGACAATGTTCATCATCACACAATAGTCGCGCGTGATTTAATTGTCTGACTTAATTTCGTCTAAGGTGTTCAGAACCTTTTCTATAGCCAGGTCGTTCACCTTTATTCCGTCTGCCTGTACGACAGCCAAATCAACTCTTTGGGGTACACCTAAGCGCTTATAGACAGCCGTGGAGGCTGAAGATACTCCCAAATCATTCGCCAACGAAGCACCGCTTGTCGTACCCATATCAACAAAGATTAAGTCTCGGTTCTTTCCCGCCTTTTCAATCAAGGCTGGTACTGATTTTTTGCACTTAGGACACGTTCGTTTGAAAAAGACCAAGACCTTCCCTTTGTCCAACTCGTCCATAACTTTTTCTGAGTTGTTGACGTAGAATAACTGCTTCTCATTCTGTACAGTACGAGGAATTAAAAGCTCCTGCTTGAAGGTCATTAAAGTTTCAGAAGGAGGTGTCAGAATAAGAGCAAGCACCAGACAAAAGAGCAAGCATTTGACCGTCAATTCCATTTCACGTTTAATCTCCATCTTTTTAGACAGAACCTTTACAGTTAATTTAATGACAAAATAAATCAAATGGAGAGATAAAACAATTACTAGCCAAGTTAAACCATGAGACCACCTAATCACTCCGTTAATGTTAATATAAAAGAATAAGTTCAAAGTAGCCATGACGACTAAAGGAAAGTAGATAAAAGCAAATAGAATGATACCCGCTTGCCCCTCTTTCCAGATTTCTTTTAACTCACTAATCAAATCAAATCCTCGCTTTCATCAAAGTAAATAGGGATATAATAACCATCATAACCAAACTCCTGAAACTGCTCTGATACGGAAGATGTAAAGAGTAAAGCAATATGGTCATAGGAAGAATGATAACGGTCATATATTTCACGTAATAGAGTTTCATTGCCAGCCTTCCCATACTCAATAGAAAGGACTGGAATAGTTTCTGATTCGTAGTATTCATTGAGTACATCAACGAAATATAAAAAGTCATTTTCCAAGTGCGGGATCGTAACAGCCTCCACCTCATATGGGAAGCTAGAACCCCCATTCAATTTACCAACCGTGAGCGATTGAGGACTAGCTAAGTCCATAGAGTTTACAATACTTACGCCAATCTGCTTTGTAGCGTTGATGATAGGATAACCGTAAATAGAAATACCAGCTCTGGTGATAGTAGATAAAACAGAATTCCCGTCAAAAACACTATGCTCAATGTTTGATAGAAAGGTAGCAATACGTTTAGAGATTACTCTTTTATTTGCTACCTTAAAGACAAAGAAGATAGCAGCATTTTTAAATTCTGGATTAGACATGTATCTCAGAATTTTAGACTGAAGCTTCCACTGCTTTTCTGTGCCATTATCATACTCAATGTAGAAAGGTTCACCATTAACAAAGAGTGTGGCATCAGGTAAGATGTTAGAAACAACCCTGTTGGTAGGAAAAGAAAATTGAATATTGGGAGGTTGCTCTTGAGGTTTCTGTATCTCAAGAGTTGTTGCTTGGACAACAGCTCTTGAGCAGTCCGACGCAATCCTCCTAGTAATCAAATCATGATGATTCACTGACTTAGGTTTTCCACCTCTTAAGTTATTAGTTGAAATGCTATGTAAAGAACCATCATATTCAGTAACCAATAAATCCTGAACTATGTCTCTATGTTTCTGAACTTCATCTAACAACCAAGTAGCAAATGTCTTGTTGATGTAGTAAATCTTTCTCTTGCCATCTTTAAAATCAGGATATTCAGAAATAGGATGACCTCTTCCACCAATCAAAGATTGCAGCCACTGTTTAGTTAAATTACTCTTTTTAGATAAAGTGTAGTAAACATTATCAATAATGCCTCTATCAAAATATCCAAATCTTAATAAGTGATACATTAGATATAATCTATTCCTAGAAAAAAAGATGTACTGATGATTGCTCTTTGATATGGGATAAATTGCAACATACCTCTCTGATAAATTCTCATGTTGAAAAGGTGTGCTAGAAAATACAGACTCACTTATCAAGAAAATATACCTCCAATCTTATGGCAAAACTAAATATAGGGCTATATAGTTGCCTTTTTATCGTGTAGAATTATATCTTTAAATAAAACAGGGTCTATATGCTTATATATAAAGACTTTCGTTTTAATTAAAAAGGTGGGAAATAACCAAAATCAGACCTTTAAAAAAGCATTTTAAATTCTTTTGGGTATCCTATTTCTAAATTGGGATAAAACATTGATATAATCAGGGTTGAATGAAAAATTATAATTCTTGTATTTATCCCGTTTTTTAAAATACGATGAACCCATTGAAATTACTAGCTTTTTTCACCTTATCTAGTAAAGATACCATTCTACGGTTAATTCTAACACTTGCAACTAATTCTTATTTTTGTGACAAAATTAAAAGGTCAAGATATTTGTTATGATAGATAAAAAATAAAACTATAAGGAGGCCACTAAAATGGCAAAAAAACCCACTATTGAAAAGTATGATAATAATATTGAGTCTCTACAGAAACAAATTAAAAAGATTCAACAAGAAAAAACTAATTTCATAAACAAAAAATACCAAGAAATTGGGAAACTGTTCTGTACAACTCATTATGGTTCTGGTCATACAGATATCTTCGACGAGATCATTGAAGAACTAAAAAAGAGCAAAAAACCCAGTCAATCAGCTCCTGAGCCTGTAACTGGTACGAATGATAACTAATACAAAAAAGAGGAACGTAATCAACTCTCCTCTTTCTTTTATTCTTCCATCAATGGATTAAATCTCGCAGAATTTGTTCCTTGGCGAATGGTGTTAATATCATCAGATGATACAGTGGCGATTTCTTCTAGTCTGTCTTTTGTAGATGAGGGTTCAACCGCCTCGTCAGCCACCTCTTTCGCGACTTTAACCTCACCATTTTCAAGCATATCTTTAGCTAAAAGATTTGCTTCATCTGCTGAAAGCCTATCCTCCTTCTTCTTGCTGTTCACTTTCGTAATAGGTTTCCTAATCGATGTGTTCTTTTCATTAGTTATAGGCCCTACTTCACTCTCACCTAAAATAATTTTCTTCTCCTCTTCCGTAAACATACTAAGAGGGATTCTGCCCTCTCTATCCCACTCTTGGTAGTGCCGCTCGACCTGTTCTGCCCAGATATGATAAGCCTCCTTATCCTTCTCTTTATCCATATTAAATGGCTTTTTATACGGCAGTTTATCATTAAAAATTGGCATCTTATATGAAGGGGTAGGAGAAATTTTCACCAGTTCTCCTTCTTCGTTGTCAATAATTGGAATACCTGCTAATTGAAGCTCCTCTAATCGGAAAAGGTCACTATAAGAAACAACATCTTCTTCCTTTACTTGTTCTCTATAAGACTCTGAATTATTCACGTTACCAGCTAGAAGGTCAGCACGTCCTCGACTAACTTGTCTGCTAACTTTCTTTACAGTACCAGCTCTTTCAATGATACTTTCAACTGACCTTTTAGAACTACCTTGAAAGACAAATAAGTTACGATAAGAGTTAAACAATGCTGCGGTACGAGGCGCACCTAAATCAGCCTCTACTTGCTCATAATTCTGGTATAAATTCAGGTCTGCAACATTGTATTTTCGAGATTGATTTAGGAAACGCTCGGTATTCGCGGTGACTACCCACCCAGCCTCGTCTTTAATAGAGGAGAAAAATGGATCCATTGTTTTAGGGCTTCTTCTAAAAACAGCTTTTTGAAACATTAAGTCAGTGATTTGGCCAATCATCCTAGAGGAATCATCATCAACTGGGCCACGGGCTGTATTTACAAATAAGAAGCCTCCCATTTTCAAAAATATGTCTAAATTCTTGGTAGATTGAGAAAAGAATATTCTTCTGACTAAATCAGAATTAGCTAGCTTACGTATTGTATTTTTCATCCCCTCGATGTTTGCATCATGAGCGAAATATTCTAACCCGGTCTTCTCGTCTTCAACATACGACTTAATGAAATATTGGTAAGTATTATCAACAATACGATACCTACTTTTTGCATCACGATTTCTTTGATAAGCCTTCTGCAATTCAGGTATTTTCCTAATTTGAGCATCGAAACGATTTGCTTTACCACCTTTTGCAACAAAGGTTTCTTTCTCCCGATTATAAAGCTCTTGATAGGGTTTCTCATATTCTTCTTCATATTTTCGCTTCAGCGCATCCCTATACACTCTAAAAATTTTTAAACACTTGACGACAATTTCGACATTCTCCAACATATCATTAAACTCACTTAATGTTGGTGACCCACCATTCAAATACTTATAGAGATAACACCCTTCTATTCTGGCCACATTTTTTAACATGATAACCAAACTTCTGACGTAAGCTATTTCAGCATTTTTAAAGAAATTGCTTCCTCCAGAATCACCTCCAGACTCTGCGAAATTTTTGATTAAGTCAGCCGTCAATCCAGCAGCTAGATTTGTTTCTGCATCGAATAAGTTAATCCCCTCTGTATCCTCTCTTGTAGGATCGACCAACCAAATCATTTCCTCTGGGAAGCCTGTTTTTTTAACGATTTCAATCGCACCTTTTATCAAGTCTCCCGTTGGCTCATTGACGTACATTCCGTTGATATAATGTTTCCCTAAGCCTTTTGAAAACCATTGATTATACAATTCATTTCTATATTCCTCTTTCTCAGCTGGAGAAGTAAATTTCTTGCGTTCAATTTTGACATTTTGTCTTTTAATAAAGCGAGCGTATTCTTTTAAATAAACGGCGATATTTTCGGTATCTTGGATAATCGCTCTTAAGGCAATAGCAACAGATTTACCCGAACCAATCGGCCCTATGACAGACGTATGGAGCCGTCTAGAGTCAGGTGTTAGAATCACATCTGTTCCCAGTTCATCATCAGCCCCTAAATTTAGAGAGGCCTCACCTAACTTTTTAGAATTGGACGTATTAAATAAAAGTTCGACCTGCCTATTTCTAAAAAATCGTCGTCTAAAAAGAGAACTTGCAATTTCAAAGTTAGGGACTATTTCTACGTTGTATGAATTGTAAATTAGATAGCTAAAAATGACAACTGGTAAGATCAATAAGATTGTATTCCACACAGGAGAACCAATTAAAGGGGATAATGTATGATAATTAAAGAACCCCCCACTATACTTGATAAAGCTATTTGCTTCTTCCCATAATTGGCTAGAAAAGATGATTAGAAAGTTATTAAGAGTCAGAATAATAATGTCCAGACAAATCAGAGCTGCTGCCACATAAGATTGAAAAATATATCTCTTAATAATTCTCAATCTATCCCCTTGCTTTAATAATTCTCGTTCTGTAAAAAGATGGAACTTTTGCCGGGTTGTTAAAATTCCGTTCCAATATCCAAAGGATAAACTAAGGTAGCTGGAAAGATAAAGTAGAATGATTAAAGAGAAAAAGACATACAGTGGTAACTCTATTCTACTGATTGCAAGAATAGCACCGCCAACAAAAACAAGTATTCCTAAAACGGAAAAAATGTTAATGGCCGTTCGCAGCAATAGATAAATATAATCAATGGTACGCTTGTTGCCAATTGACTTTGGTAATAAAGATAAAATGTAATTCATGGTACCCCTCTATAATAAGTTAATCATTAGTTGCAGCAATAAGACAATTGCTGCGGTGGCAAAAATTCCAATGGAGCGATAAAAAGTAAGACGCTTCTTACTCTCTGGTCTATCAGTTATCAAGGATTGATATTTAAAAATTGAAGCTTGTAGCATTGAAAATGCCGGGACAAATGCGATTATGATAAGTTGAAACAGTCTTAAAACATTGATGCTCACGCTTTGTAAGGATGTACTCATACCTTTAGAATATAAAAAAGAAAATAGGGCTATTGAGCCAAAACGTATCACATAAAATAGCCCAATAGAAATAGATAAATATATACCTGCCTTTCTCTTACGCTCCACATTCAAAGTTTGATCTGATAATACCCATAAAATTAAAAACCCTATACCAGACAAACCAAGTACAATTTCTACTCCTACTATGAAATAATAAATAATATTATTTATAAGTTGAGGATTCATTTTTTCTCCTTTCATTTTAAAAAAAGAGCTATATGCTCTTTTTATCTATCTCACAAAGAAATCTTCTAGCCCATTATCGTCTGTATAAGAGGTATTATATTTAGCTGTAGCTTTAACCTGAAGATAAGGCTTTCCGGATTCTGGAGTAATCATTTTATAATTTCCGCTTATAATAACGGCAGAAATTTTCACTTTTCGCTTGAACATATTTCTATTGATTTCCTCATTGGCCACCAATCGAATAGGAAAGCCATACGCCCCCTCTATCTCCAAATAATGGCCTTTTACTGGGTTGTAGTCAGTTATGTAGCCTGATACGACTGTCCCTTTCCCAGAGTCAATCAGTTCTTTTATTACCTCTTCTGGATTCTTTTCCAAGGATAGTCGTTCACCATACAATACAGGAATTTGACCTTCAATTCCTAGAGTTTTTTGCTTGTCAGTAGGTGGGTTATAACTTCCACTCGTTAAATGGAAATCAACGATATCCCCTAAGCTAACAAAATCATCCTTTCCTAGAATTCGAGAACGATTTTTATATGAATAATTGAAAAATGGAATATAGATTTTTTCCATCTGAGAGGTGACAAGAAAAACCCCTTTTTCTGATATGTAGTTTACATACCCTGATTGTACATCCAATACAGGGTCGTTTGTTTTAGCGTTCGTAAACTCTTTTAATAATCGGTCATTAACTAGATACTCAGCTATGTTAATATCCCCGATAGCTACATACTCATTCAACAATTCTTGTTTTTCATGAATAAATGAGTTATAGCGTTTGGCAAATACCACTTGTTTTAAATCAAAGATTTTTACTGGCACTAGCTGGCCGACAATTTTTCGTAAGTCATTAGGTTGAAAGGCACCTCCATTGTGTTGAGGTACATAAATTAAAAGTTCGTGCAATTCCTTTCGGATTGGACGGCAAATGAGGATATCTTCAAAAAATACTTTCTTTGCCCTTTCATCAACGCTTTTAGCACTATCAATAATTCCAACAACACGACAAGTAAGGATGTCCTCTCTAGCTTTTTCTTCCTTTGCTTTATTACCTATATCCTGTCGATTGAAATTTCGACTCAGAGCATTAGCAGCGTCTTCTAAAGCATGGGGAATACGTTGGGCTTCGGAATACCACGAGGTATCTCCTTGTTTCACAGTCGCAACATATTGGCTCTCTACCTTTATGCCATTTTTATTGACAACAAAAGCTATATCAGGATATTCCTTTTTAAAATAGTTTATAGGCTTCATAAACACTATTTCCTTTCTCTATCTTCAAAGTAATTTTACATTATCAAAGCAAGAATAGATTTTGTGCCAAAAAAGAAAAACCTGCTAAATCATAGCAGGTTTATAAAATTATTTTAAAAATAAAGAAGATCCCGAAAAGTGCTAGCGTCGGGATAAAGACACCCCACCATTTGAAAATCTTCTTTGTTACTCCAATGCTGACATTACAAGTAAAAATAATGTCTAATACAAAGAGGAAAAACAAAGGATTAGTAAATGTAGTTAAGAAAGTATTCTCAGGCATAATATCCTACCCTTCCTCGTTATCAATCATAATAACCAGCTCTTCAAAAAAATCACTGGCAGATTTGTAACCCTGTTTTTTTGCTAATTCAGAAAACCGTTCTTTTATGGACGGTTTTGCATTAAGAGTCATAGGCGCTCTTTTCTCTTTATCTTTATTTTTGTTCGCTTTAGGTAATTTAAAACCATTACCTCCTTTTACACCTTGTTCTTCGACGTGCTCCCCCTTCAGAGCCGCAGACATTTGTTCCTTAATGTTTTTCTTTCTTTCTAAATCAAAAGCCATTCTAATACCTCACATTTCTTATAAATAAAACATATAATATAAAATATAATATATAATATATTTTGTTAATAAATCATTAAATACTATGCTGCTTCGTATATCTCAAACACAGCTTGATTGAATTTCCTGAAGAAATCTCGGTGCTCTAAAAACAGCCCCCTATCTTTCTCCATTTCAATCAACGAAATCCCATTCAATGTAGATGTGTTTATCAATTCCTTTTCTGGAATAAATGCAACCACATCAGATGTACCAGTTTCTTCTTTTTCTTCTTGAATACTCTTCAAAAGAGCTTTAGAAGAATTCTTATTATGAGCAATTTTATTCGCAACAAACAACAGATTGGCTGTGATATAAGACTTTCTAGTTCTAGTGTCAATTTCCTCATCTCTATATTTAGACATTCTCAACTCTAAATTAAATTTAGCTTCATATCCATATTTTGATGGAGTCAGAGGAGAAAACACAGAGTGGCTAACCGCAATAGCGTTCTTAGTTGCTAATCCAAAACCAGGGTGACAGTCAATAAGAACTACATCATATTGAGCAATAAGCTCCTGATTATCTTCCATCCACATATAAAGAATTTGATTTTTAACTGTCTTATTAGATAGTTCAGTTTCAACTTCATCTAGGTTCAAATCACCTGGAATGATATCAATATTCTCTTTTACATTTATAGGTGCGACATGCTCCATACGGAAGATATCAGCAACTGTATGAGGAGACGTATATATCTCATAAGTTTGACTTAGATTACATTGATGGTCTAAGTCAATAAACAGAATTTTTTTACCTGCTTCAGCTAAGGCTTCACCAACATTCCATATTAAGGATGTTTTACCAATTCCACCTTTATTACCAATGAAGGCAATCACTCTAAAGCCCTTTTCAAGACCTTTTATCCTCTTTTTTAGTTCCTTAATAATATCTTCCATTTTTATTCCACCTTTTATCTTATAATACAAGTATAACATCCATACATAAACAATTCAATATTGATGTGTTAAAAGTATAAAAAATATTTCATAATATAATACATATTATATTTTATAAAGTATTTTGAAAGTCACTGACGTAAAATAAATACGCTATGTTAATTCAAAGCGTATTTGTCTATTATATAGTTTTAGTGTGTTTCGTAATATAATATGAATTATATTATATAATAAAACATAAATTCTATTTTAATTGTAAAGAGGGACGGCTGTTCCATCTAAGTAGTTAATAGTGGCATTAGGGCTGTAATTATCCAATGTTACAGAAGTTAGCGAGCCAGATGCACTTTCGTTCCCGTGTTTCTTAAGCTCAACCTTAACCTGCTCACCATTAGCATCAAGACCTACCCAATACATTTTGATTTGTCTTGGGATCAATTCTTCATTTTGATAAATAGCAACAACCTTTAGGTCAAGCCATTTATCAGGATTCTCACTTAGCCATCTATCCAGTAATTGTTCATAGAATATCTGACTATTCGGATTGTTGGAGTCAATTTTTCTGTCATCCATAGTGCCAGCGTTAAGATATCTAGTTTGCGGTACAAGGTTTCTGGGCTCAGAATTCAGACCTGAAAACTGATAGCCAACTAAGTGCCCCCTGTTCATCAAAAAGGCTGTCTTTGTGTCTCCGTCATCCGAAACATACTTGTATTTATAATTGTGCCATCCGACAGGATCATAGTTTATTTTACTATCTCTTTTATCAGACGGCTCATCCCTATCTCTTAATTGAATATGAGCTGCCGTAGCCCTACCTAAAGAATCCAATTCATTTAAAACAAGCTGTCTCTTCCCTAAGAAAGTCAATGGCTCATACTCAATATTTTGTTTAGTTGAAGCAGCTTCATCAACAGATGTCGGAACAGTAGTCTTATTGGATAAAATAGATGTTACATTCTCTACTTTGTTTGATATATCTCCTTTGCCGAAGAAAGAAGCAGCAGCTGAAGGGATATCAAATCCGTTTAATGCGGCAAGTGTGACTCCAGCAGTAATAAGTATTACCGCAACAACACCTCGGATAAAAAATTTGAATAGACCAAATCCCAAAGATTGTATTTTATTGTTTTTAGACATATAAAACCTCCTAAGTATAATATATCAGACTTAGGAGGTAATAATTTTTATCATAAAATTAAGAAATCATGATCTTTTCTAAAGAGTTAAGATACCTATACCCTTGATTTTCTTTAATTGCGAGTATATCACCTGTGATATCTAACAACAATCTTTCATAGCTTTTCCTAATAGAAGTAGCCGTAAATTTTAAATGATATGTTTTTGAAATAGAAGAAATAATACTTGTAGCCAAGCTGACAGAAACTCTCATCTTTGAACTATTGATGAAGAGAGCTCTTTCAGAACTATCCGAACTATACCATTTTCTTCTCCAGCTCACATACTCTTTGAGATAAGGAAGCGCAAAATCTTGAATTTTCACCCCTGTTTTTGAACCACCACGTCTAACTAGGATTTCCTTCTTACGAAGGTCAATATCTTCCAAGTTCAACCCCTGAAGCTCCTCTAAACGGATTCCAGTTCCCATCAACAGGGCGATCATGGCAAGGTTCCTATTCTTATTTTTCTTCCAATTTTCTATTTTTGCAGGAGTATGGAGGTATAAAACATAGTCGTTATCATAATAAAAAAGGATATTTTTAAACTCATCCAGATTTAAAAGCGGGAATTCAATCTGTTTACCCTTAAGGCTTTTTATTCTCTTGTCGTAATCAAAAGCTACTTTCCACTCTGAAATTGCATTTCTGTAGAAAATAGGCCTTCTTTTGTTTATATCATAAGAGTAGACTGTATAGTAGTCAAAAAAAGACTGTAGAATAGATACAATAGGCTTCATTGCTGAAATTGAGGTCGAAACCTGGATATAATCTTCAATAATTTCAATGGGTAATTCCTCAAGTTCTTTAATAGAAATCGAGTCAATCTGTAATGAGCTTCTTATGAATTTTAAAAATTTAGCCAGCTCAGAAAAACGCTTGTATAAGTTTTGATTTATAGGCTGTCCATCAAAACTAGACAAGAAATATTCTGTTAGAATGTAGGGACTGTTATTCAAAATGCCTTGAAATCTATTTTCTAATTTTTTTTGAAGTGAAATTTTCATAAATATATTCTCTCTTTCTGTTTATAGTATTAAAGAGTATTAGTAGTATTTATAGTATTAGTAGTATTGTAAAGTTTAAAAATAGCTTAATAGCAGCAATAGAACGGGCTAATGATACCAAAAACTACGAGAAAGATACCATAAATATCGTATGCCGATACCAATAACTCCGAGAAATAGAACCAAAAACTACGAGGAATGATACCGAAAGCTACGAGCTAAATATACCAAAAACTACGAGCTAGGTATTATACCAAAAACTACGAGAGAAATTATCTCTACTATACCAAAAACTACGAAAATACATTCTTAATAAGAATTATACCAAAAACTACGAGCTAAATATACCAAAAACTACGAAATATTATTTAATATGCCAAAAACTACGAGAGAAATTATCTCTACTATACCAAAAACTACGAAATAAGATAGTAAAATCATTAAAAATACCATTTCCTACGAAGAGTTATACCAAAAACTACGAAATATACGCTAAAATTGCTAAAAACCGTATTTAAGGGTATAATTAGAGGTAGAGGTATAAGATGAAAGAAAAAACAGAATTAAATGAGCTTAGAGAAATAGAAAAGCTTAGCCAAATAACACGTGATAGAAGGTCGTATAAAGTTCATCAGGCGAACATACTAGCTTATGCTTTTGGAGACCTTACTAAATTGGAGCAATTGGTCTTAGATTATTGTTTCACCTTTATCAAAAAGGATGACAAAAAGGACGGAGACCGTTCCTACGAAACAAATTATCGAGAGGTTATAGATGCTCTTGGCCTTAGTACGTCTGGCTTCAATTATGGAAATATCGCTAGTGTATTCCAAAATCTAAAAGACAAAACCAACATATGGCTACCAGTAGAAGAGGTAGACATACATGGGAAGAAACACCTAGCTTTTGACTACGTTTCATTATTTGAAAAAATTAGATTTTTAGATAATGGGAATGTAAGATTCTTCTTTTCTTCAGAGATAGCACCTTATGCCTTTGAACTGACTAAACATTTTTATGAGATAGAGTTTAGTCAAATAGCAACCCTGAAAAGTAAATATACAATAGCTCTTTTAAAACTTTGGTCTTCAGAAGATTATGGAAGACAAAAAAAGACAGTTATTGAAGGAACCTTGGATCAGTGGAGAACTTGGATGCTAGGGAAAAGGGTCGCAGAAGCCCCTGAGCAAGCTGCTAAATGGGATGCTGGAAGGCTAAGACAACGAGTATTAAATGTTGCAGCTGCCGAACTAGAAAGTAAGGCTGGGTGTGTAATAGAAACAATACCAATAAAAAAAGGACGTAAACATATAGGGTATCGACTTGAAATAACAAGATGGATATCCGAACCAAATATCAAAAAAAATCAGACTGACGAAGAAATCCAAAATCTCATAGTTACGTATGCTCTTGAAAATGAAATCACGCTAAAAGAATCGGCTTCCAAGCTATTTGCGACAGGAATTATAGATGAAATACCAGAAAAATTCAGATAATTGGTCTCTGAATGTAGAAATTCATTCAAGGTTCTGCTATACTATTTTTAGGTCGATTTGCGAGCCCTTGCCCTGAGAGGCAAAAACGGCTCTGGCTCACCGAAAGGCAACATTGCCAAGCAGGACAGCTAGGGTCATGAGGTTTTAGAACTCTCCTGTTTGTACAGGTAGCAAAACGATAGTGGAGCGGGGACGCTCGACACGTAGGTTTTAGAACTCTCCTGTTTGTACAGGTAGCAAAACTAGTGTCTTACTCCTGTGAGTCAGACGATTGTTTTAGAACTCTCCTGTTTGTACAGGCAGCAAAACAAGAAACGGCGAAACATTTTACACAGTCTAGTTTTAAAACTATCCTGTTTGTACAGGTAGCAAAACATTTTATGGCACTAGAACCAGATGATATTCGTTTTAGAACTCTACTAATTTTTGAATAACCCCCACCCTTAGCTAGTGAAAATAGACTAAGGGATTTTTTAAATTTTTCGCATTTTTTAGCACTTGAAACTTGCGAAGGAGGATAGAATAGGCTATACTATAAACATAAGTTGATTTAAAATCAACTTTGATAGTGGAAGTTTAGCAAGGAAACTTTTTCATTATCTCCTTTTTAAAAAAACATTTTTTATTCAAGATAGCCTACCTCTAAAGTGCACAAAGGGGCGGTTTATCCTTGAACATCTCAACGCTAGAACCTTGCCAAGCCCGGTAGACATTTTCCGGGCTTTTTGTATGCTCAAAAGAATAGTAGTAGTAAAAAAGTAGCAAAAGGATTGCAAAAGCTAAAAAAAGTGCTATAATAAT
>ERZ773054.609-NODE-609-length-26044-cov-10.975913_pt1 | contig 26044 bp, 32 predicted proteins | sample MGYA00580630_ERZ773054 | MGnify/ENA primary metagenome ERZ773054 (study PRJEB29015, sample SAMEA2737994) | human oral metagenome | biome: human oral; feature: human-associated habitat; material: dental | place: China | collected 2115 ... | reverse complement strand
ACAGCTGAGGGATATCCCCTGACCATTGCGTATTTCGAACAGGCAGAACAGAAAATCCATCCACAAGGAAACAAATCAGCAGAAAGGGGCATGAGTGAATGACCGCAAAAGAATATCTCTGGCGTGTACGTGACGCTGAGCGAGAATTGAAGCAACTGGAGCAGGCGTACACGCAAGCCCGTGCGGACATCCTCCACCTCAAGGGAATTGCGTACGATACGGATAAGGTCACAGGGGGGAAGGTCGGCGATCTCTCCGATGCAATCGCAGCACTTGAGGGATATGCGCAGCGTCTCAATGCAAAATGGGATGAGCTGATCAATCTGCGTGAGACAGCGAAGAGGCTGATTGATACACTGAAGGATGGGCGTTATCGTGAGGTTCTCACACTGCGCTATCTTGACGGGCAATCGTGGGAGCAGGTCGCCGTCACGATGGGATACACATATCGAGGTGTGACAGGATTGCATGGAAAAGCTTTGAAGGTGTTCAGTGAGATAAACTGTTCCTAGATTTTCCTATTTGGTCTGTGCTATTATATAAGCTGAGAAAACAGCAAGGGCACAGCGTGAGCAGTGCCCTTGCTGTGTAGAGTGCAGCGGGTCCTTCTAGAGATTGGAAGCTCTGCGCTCGCTTACGATGCCCGAAAACTGCCTAGATATAACAAAAAATCATAGCTAAGTAAACTTTTTCGCATGCAATTCAGAGGTGACTACGTTAAATATACATGCGAAACAAATAGTGAGATTTTTTTAGCAAGGAAGGAGGTGACCCCGCTGAAAGTGGCAGTTGATCCGAAAAAAATAACCGTGTCTCAAACGAACTTTGCGCGAGCGATCGGGGTGACCTCTGGGCGTGTTAATCAGCTCATACAGGAGGGGGTAGTTCTTCGCGATGAAAAAGATGCGCGCGGCGGGGTGTACCTCGTCCAGAGCATACGCAACTATGACGCACTGAAAAGCGGCGGTACGGGCGGAGATGATGACGACCCGGACTATATCTCCGAGAAGGCAAAGCATGAGCGCGTCAAACGTGAACTCAGCGAATTGCGCCTTGCACAGAATGAAGCGAGCGTCTACGATGCGCGAACCGTCGAAACGGTCATGATTGAGATGCTCTCCAATTTGCGGGCGCAGCTACTTGGCATGCCGGCAAAACTTGCGCCGGTGTTGGAAGGTCGGTCGAAAGACGGCATCTACCAGACGCTTACAGCCGAGATAGAGGAAAAACTATCGGAGCTCAGCGAATACGAGCCGAGTTTATTCATGCAAGATGCGATGGCGGAGGTGGACGATGAAAACGGCGATTGAACTCTGGCGCATCGTGTCACAGAAGGGGCTTACACCACTGCCAAAAACAACGGTCAGCACTTGGGCGGATGATTACCGCATCCTATCCAACACGTCCGCAGAGCCTGGTCGATGGAAAACAAGCCGTGCACCGTATCAAGAGGAGATCATGAACGCATTTACGCAGCCGGGGATCCGTCGCGTTGTTGTCATGAGTTCCAGTCAGGTGGGTAAGAGCGACATCATGAACAATGTGATCGGGCGTTTCGCGCATCTCGACCCATGCGCGATCATGATGATACAACCGACGATCGAAATGGCGCAGGATTACTCAAAGACTCGCATTGCGCCGATGATACGCGACACAAAAGTGCTATCGCGTATTTTTTATGACGTAAAGGATGGAGCGCAGCAGACCACATCAAAGACGCGCGATGGGAACAATACGATACTCTCGAAGATATTTCCGGGCGGTCGTCTCATCATGTGCGGGGCAAACAGCCCGGCGGGGCTTGCATCGCGCCCGATTCGGATCCTGCTCGCTGATGAGGTGGACCGATTCCCCGAATCTGCCGGCGGAGAGGGCGACCCCGTTGACCTGGCGTCAAAGCGTATGACGACATTCTGGAACAGAGTGATGGGCATGTTTTCAACGCCGACCATCGAGGGAACCAGCCGCATTGCGGCAGAGTATCAGGCAGGAACTCAGGAGGAGTGGCGGTATGAGTGCCCGAACTGCGGCGAGTATCACGCAATCCGCTACACGAACGTACACGCAAAACACAGCGAATACAAAGATGCGCAGGGGCGTAAGATCGTCATCATCGAAGATGTGAAATGGCGGTGCCCAGACTGTGGATTCTCGTTCGACGAAAAGACGATGAAGGCGGCGCCGCAGAAATACGTTGCGCAGAATCCTGTCGCCGTCAAGAACGGCATCCGCTCCTTTTTTGTCAATGCGTTCTCATCCCCGTGGATGACATGGAGCGAGATTATGCGTGAGTGGCATGAGGCACTCGGAGACCCTACGCGCGAGCAGGTCATTGTGAATACGAGATTCGGGGAACCATATCAAGAGCGCGGCGCATTTGACGACGGCATCGTATTCCTTCAGCGGCGCGAACAATATGGAGCGGAGTTGCCGAGCGGCGTGCTGATGCTGACAGCGGCAGTCGACGTGCAGGATAACCGCCTTGAGTATGAGGTATGCGGATGGGGCGAGGCGGAGGAGAGTTGGGGGATTCTCTACGGATCCATTCCGGGGACACCGGACCAATGGCGGACGTGGGAGATGCTCGATGCGGTGCTCGATCGCACATATTTCTTCCGCAACGGCTCAGGTCTCAACATCGTGCGTAGCTTCATCGACTCGGGCGGACACTATACCGGAAATGTATATGCCTACTGTCAGCGGAACTATCATAAGCAACGCATCCCGATCAAGGGGAAGGGCGGCCCCGGCATCCCGCTCGTCTATAAAATTGGAAGAGCGCAGGGCGCAAGCGTACCGCTTGTCTTGCTTGGCGTTGACGACGGAAAGCAGCAGGTCATGAACCGCCTATCCATCAATGAGCCGGGGGCATCCTATTTCCATTTCCCGCTGGACGGGGACAAACCCCTGCCTTATCGCGGCTACGATCAGCTCTATTTTCGCGGCCTCATATCGGAGCACAAAAAACAGGTGCGCCGGAACGGTGCTCTGCGCACGATATGGGAGACGACACCGGGCGTACGCAACGAGCCGCTTGATCTGCGGGTGTATAATCTCGCCTGTATGCTTTCGTGTACCCCAGACTGGGCGCACATAAAGGCTGCGATGCGGGGAGAGGAAGCGCCGCAAACGCAGAAAAAGAAAAACACAGCGGCAAAGAAAACAGCGCAGACAGCACGGCAGGCGAATATATGGTGAGGTGATACGGATGGCAAATAAAATACAGAACGAGCGCCTTGCGCAATATCTCGAGGCGGAGCGTGCAGTACTCTCGGGGCAGTCGTACACCATCGGCAACCGCACCCTCACACGGGCGAATCTATCGACGATACGCGCCGCGATTGACAGCCTCATTGCGGGCGGAGCGACACTTGACGGCAGTGCGCCGGACATGCGCGGCATGAGCAAGCGCGTCGTTTTCGTGGATGGGAGGTGAACCGATGGCAAAGAAAAAACGCCGCATCAGAGGAGCACAGCGAATAAAAGTCCAGAACAGCGGATACAGCGAGGGTGGCGCATCTCAGACAAGCAATATCCTCAAAATGTGGAACCCTTGGAAACTCTCAAGTAAGTCCGACATCGACCAGAACCTCAATCCGCTCCGTAACCGTGCGGCGGATACGGCAATCAATACGCCGATCGGCGCGGCGGCAATACAGTCCAGTGCAACGCACGCAGTTGGGACGGGACTGACGCTCTTCCCGCGTCCACGCTTCAAACAGATCGGCATGAGTGCAGACGATGCGCGGCAGTGGATTCGCAGCGTGATGGCCGAGTTCCAGATGTGGGCGAGCTCCAAGAACTGTGATATATACCGCCGAAATAACTTCTACGACCTGCAGCACATCGCCTACCTGTCCTACCTGATTGACGGAGACGCGTTCACGCTCTTTCGGCGCAAGCCCCCGGCGGAGATGGCACCGTACAGTTTACGGCTCCAACTGCTCGAGGCAAACCGTGTCAGCAATCCACTTGATACAGGGCTTGCAAACTATACGAGCGTTGAGATGAATGCGCCGATGGCGGGGCACCGTATCATCTCCGGTGTGGAGATTGATGCTGACGGGGCGATTGATGGATACTGGGTGTCCAACAAAGTCCCGCATGACTATACTGACACGCAGGGCGCGACAGAGTGGGTGAGAATCAAGGCATTCGGAGAAGGGACAGGATTGCCGAACATCCTGCAGATCTGCCATGATGTACGCGCGGACCAATATCGAGGCGTTCCGTATCTTGCACCCGTGCTTGAGACGCTCAAACAGATGAACCGATTCACAACGGCAGAGCTTGCAAATGCAATTGTGAAGTCCTTCTTTGCCCTGTTCTTCACACAGACATCGAACGTATCAGGGACACTGAACAGCATGCTCGGGAGTGCCTATGACGGAGATCCGAACGAGCCTGTTGTGAATGTCAATGATTACGCACTGGGACCGGGCACGCTCAATGCTCTGCCGTCCGGTGTGGACGTGAAATCAGTCAACTCAGGTGACGGACAGAGCACCTTCGGCGTATTCACGCAGGAGCTTGTCAAGCAAATCGGCGCGGCGCTGGGACAGCCCTACGAAGTCCTCATGAAGAGTTTCACGAGTTCATACAGTGCGAGCCGTGCAGCACTCTTGCAGGCGTGGGACGAGTACCGAATGCGCCGTGTATGGTTCGCGCGCGATTTCTGTCAGCCCGTCTATGAGGTATGGCTTGCGGAGGCGGTCGCACTCGGGCGCATTGACGCACCGGGCTTTTTCGACGATCCGCTCACGCGTGCCGCATGGTGCAATGCAGAATGGTTCGGTCCCACAATGAGCATCCTTGACCCTGTGAAGGACGTGAACGGCTCACACCTGCGCACAGAGTACGGACTTAGCACGCTCGAACGCGAGGCGGCAGAGATGACAGGCTCAGACTATGAGGAGAATCTGGAACAGATCGCCTATGAGCGATCGCTGCAGAAGAAACTTGGACTGTTGGAGGAAGAGGAAAATAAACCCGCTCAATAATGGGCGGGTTTTTTGATGCACATTTTCCATGAAAGGAGGTGATACGATGGGGAGATTTTGGGAGATCAAGAACGATGCAGGCGCGGATGCGGAGCTTTTGCTTTATGGTGCGATCTCGGATAGATCGTGGAGCAGTGATGATGTGACACCGCGTCTTTTCGCAGAGGAACTTCATGCTCTCGGAGGGAAGTCGCTCACGGTGCGTATCAACAGTCCCGGCGGCGACGTATTCGCGGCGCAGAGCATCTATAATCAGCTGCGTACGTATGGCGGGCGTGTCACGGTGCGGATTGACGGGCTTGCCGCGAGTGCCGCGACGATTGTCGCCTGTGCGGGAGATACGGTTATTATGCCGACGAACGCGCTCTATATGATCCACAACCCCGCAACCGTTACGGTGGGGGATGCGGCAGAGATGCGCACGGCGGCGGATGTGCTGGACACCGTTCGTGAGACAATCGTAAACGTCTATCAAAAGCGCACGGGCGAACATCTGACAGCAGAGGAGCTCACAGCCATGATGGATGATGAGACGTGGATGACGGCGCAGGAGGCACTTGCCTATGGATTCGTTGACCAGATCGACGAACAGAGCACAGTGACGAACTGCGTCAAAGACGGTCTGTTGATCGTCAATTCTGTATCCTGCGACCTGGGGAAATTCAGGCACGCGGATAAGGTGAGAGAACTTTTGAACAGAAAGGACAGTGTGATACCTATGGGAGAAAATACAGGAGGAAATGATCTGCTGAACAAGATCAAAGACCTGCTCGGCGGTATGGCAAAGGAACAGGGCGATAGAGAACCCGCGCCGACGGTATCGGCGGATGATGTCGTGCAGGCTGAGCGTGCGCGCCTTCTTGCGCTGGACGCACTCGATGACCGCACAAATGCGGCGGTGACGAAGATTGTCAATCTGGCGAAGGAGAACGGCAGCACGGCAGAGCAGGTCCAGCCATATGTTGAAGCGGTCAAGAACGCGGTAGAGACGCGCAATGTCGCAGATGAGATTCGCAAGCTGATCGAAGATCATCTGAACTCGGGCGCATCTGCCGTCACACCGTCGCCGCAGCCGAAAGACAAGGCGGAGCAGACACAGGCCGACATCGATGAAGTTGTCGCGATCGCGAACAAGAACAGGGGGTAAAGGCTATGGCAATCAAAGAGACGATGGCGGGTGTCGCCTATGACGGGCTTTTCGGCGGTGCAGAGGTCGAAGTCCTCACGCGCAACGTAATGCTCGCATCGGGGCAGAACGTCAAGCGCGGAACACTGCTCGGCGTGACGGGCGGCAAGTACACCATCGCCGCAAAGGGCGGAAAGGCCGTTGCGGTTGCGGCGGAGGACATCAACGCGACGAGCGCGGATACCGCAGGAACGGCGTACATCACGGGATATTTCAATCGTGAGAAACTGATTGCGGCATCGGGGGATACGGTGACCGCACATGAAGAGGAACTGCGCGACGCGGGGATTTTCCTCACGTCCATGAAGTAAGGAGGTTACAGTATGGCTATTGGACTGAAAGACACGGTTTCGCTCATGCAGGCGATGGAGCGCATCAAGCCGCCGGCAACACTGCTGGTCGATACGTTCTTCCCGCAGATTCCAACGGCGGCGGTCACGACGAAGATTGCCGTCGAGTACCGCAAGGGCGGGCGCCGTCTCGCGCCGTTTGTGGTGGAGGGCGGTCACGGCATCAATGTCGCGCGCACGGGGTCGACAGTGGACATCTACGAGCCGCCGATGGTTGCGCCGCGTCGCACGGTACGTCCGGAGGATATTGAGCAACGCGGTTTTGGCGAGACGGTCTATTCGACGAAGACACCCGCACAGCGTGCCACGGAGATTCAGGCGAACGACCTTGCCGACATGCAGGCGATGATCATGAACCGTAAAAATCAGATGGCGGCGGAGATTCTGACGACGGGTGCATACACGATCAACGGATATGCAGACGACGGTACGACGGTGAAGACTGCGAAGATTGCCTTTGACTGGAGCCAGAAGATCACGCCGTCGACCACATGGGATCAGCCGAATGCGAGCATCTACAGCGACCTGCGGAACGCATCGGCACTCATTCAGGAGAATGCGGGTGTTGTTCCGACCGTTGCAATCGTCGGCAAGAACATCGCGGACTACATGCTTGGCAACAATGAGATCATGAAGTGGCTTGCTGTTCCGTCGAACACGAATCTTTCGCTCATGAGCATCCAGCCGCGCATCGAGAGTCCGCAGGTTGCACGCATCGGCCTCATCCAGTCGCTGAACCTCGAGGTTTATAGCTACATGGAGACATACACGAACGATGCGGGCAAGACCGTCTCGTTCCTCGGCGAGAATGATGTTATCATCGGCGTACCAGGGCGCGGGCGTCAGCTCCATGGGGCCGTCACGCTCATCAATGAGACGGAAACAGGCTTTGAGACCTATTCTGGTCTCTATGTGCCGCAGTATGCCGCATCGAAGTCGGCGAACACGATGAGCCTCACACTCTACAGCCGTTTCCTGCTCGCTCCTGAGTTTGTCGACGACTGGGCATACATCAAGGCGAAATGAGGTGACGGACGATGAAGGTTGTTGTAACGAACGGCTATGTGACTGTCGGGAGCATCCTGCACGCTGCGGGCGTGGAGCTTGATCTTCCTGAAGGTACCGCAAAAAACCTCCTTATGGAGGGCGTCGTCTCTCTTCCTGACATGACCATGCCTGTGGAGGAGCAGAGCGGAGAGGATACGGGGGCAGAGCAGAATGACGGAGAGGATACGGGAGCAGAGGACACAGATCTCGCACCTGCCGAACTTCCTTCTGTGGACCCTGCGGCCGCCGCGAAAAAGATGCGCGGCAAAAAGGCATGAAATCCTTTCGGGAGCAGGCTGCGGATGACCTCGGCGTGTTTCTGAATTCGGACGAGTTCGCCGAGATGCACACAGTCAATGGAATGGCGGTGCAGGCCGTCCTTGAGGGGCTGACAACGAAAGAATATGTTCAGCGTACCGGGCGCAACGCATCATTCGAGGGAATCGATGCGCGCACATTGGTTCTGCATATTCGTAAAGCCGATATTCCGCCGGTTGTGCATGGCAACGTCATTGAGGTCAACGGCGAGATGTACCGTATCGATGATGTAACGGACGATATGGGCATCCTCACATTGACACTGGAGGCGGGGGCGATATGAGCGTAGAGGTTGACGTGCGAGTTATCGATAAAGCGGTGAAAGCGTTGGGGAAAGTACCGAATGCTGTAGAACAAGCGACGGCGGCGGCACTCAATCGCGCAGTGATCGCAGGACGAACCGCCGTGTCAAAAGGGGTTCGAGAGCACTATACAATTCGGGCATCCGACATCAAAGGACAGGTGTGCATCAAGCGCGCTGCAAAAAGCAGCCTCGAGGCCGCTGTTACAATCAGTGGATCTCCGATTGACCTCACGAACTTTCGTGTGCGGATTTCGCGCAGAGGCGCATATGCACAAGTAAAGAAGGGCGGCGGCGGTATTTTGCCTCGCTCTTTTTTCATGGCTGTGGGCAAGGCGGGGCTCTATCATAGAGCATCCGAATCCCGTCTACCGATTCAGCGTGAGTTTGGTCCGTCTGTTCCGCAGATGGCGGGGGAGACAAACGTCAGTAAAGGTGTGCAAGAGCGTATGCAGGAGGTCTTTCAGACGCGCTTTGAACACGAGGTCATGCGTAGATTGGAGGTGATGGAATGACACCGATCGGATGTGCTCGAGCGTTGGCGGACTTCCTGCAACAGCATTTCGACGATATTAAGTACTGCCCGATTGATGAGAAGATCGCGACGAACCGTCTTATCGTCCGTGACGGTTTTTTGCCAAAGGTCACAAGTAATGAGGAGAAGAAAAAGCAAGATCCGTACATCGTCATTCGACCTGTGGAAATCACGGACACGGATGAAGGCTCTGTGGTGAAGCTCCAACTCCTCATGATGACGTACAGCGCAGATATGGAGAAGGGGCACCTCGATCTTTACCACATGGCGGAGATCGTACGGCAGTCAGTGGAGCAACAGACAGTCATCGACGGCATGTATATGCTTCAACTCCCCGTAAAAACGCTGATACCAGAGGAACAACCATGGCCGGAGTGGTGGGCGTATATGGAACTGTCCTATACGCTCAGCCGCCCCGGTGCGAGCATCAACCAGTATTTGACACAACAAATTGAGGTGTAACGATGGCAAAGAAAAACGATGAGACTGAAGTCAAGGCTTCGGAAGCACAAGAGCCGGCAGGGGCGAGTGCTACGCAGGTCATGTATGTGGGACCGAGTGTGACGAGCCTCGGGCTTGTGCAGAATCGTGTCTATCTCGGTGATACGGATGCGGTGTTTGCGCCGCTCAAGGAGAAATATCCGCTCATTATGCAGCTGGTTGTCCCTGTCGGGGACAGCGTGAAGGCGCGGGCGGACGTAAACACGCCGGGGACGGCGTGCTATATGGCTGCACAGCAGATTATGGGAGGTGAAGGGTAATGGCAATAGGCTATAAACACGGTATCTACGGGCAGGAGGTGCCGACATCTCTCGTACCGATGACCCAGATCGGCGCGGGGCTTCCTGTCGTGTTCGGAACGGCGCCGGTGCATCTCGCGGCAGATGCGGCAAAGCCAAATACGCCGCTTCTCTGCTATAAGTATGACGAGGCAGTGTCAGCCCTCGGCTATTCCGACGATTGGCAGAAGTATACGCTCTGCGAGTTCATGAAGTCGCAGTTTGCACTCTACAATGTCGCACCGGTGGTCTTCGTGAATGTCCTTGACCCTGCGAAGCATAAGAACGCTGTCACCGATCAGACCGTCACGCTCACGGAGCACGTCGGGAAACTCGCAAAAGCCGTGATTCTCTCGACACTGAAGGTCAAGAAAGCATCTGCGGGGCAGCCGCTTACGGCGGGCGTTGACTATACGGCGACGTACGGAGCGGACGGCGCACTTGTGATTACGGCACTCTCGGGCGGCGAGGTGCATGACGCGGCGACGCTCTATCTCGACTATGACGAACTTGCGCCGGAGAAAGTCACAGCGGACGACATCGTTGGCGGTGTCGATACGCAGACGGGTGCATATTCCGGGCTTGAGCTCGTGGCGCAGGTCTATCCGAAATTCGGACTGATTCCGGGGCTCATCCTTGCGCCGGGCTGGTCGGACAGCAGCAAGGTCGCGGCGGTCATGATCGCAAAGTCTACGCGCATCAATGCACGCTTTGAGGCGATTGCTCTTGCGGATATTTCCATCAAGGAGGCCAAGAAGTACACGGACGTGAGCGCATGGAAGCGGAAGAACAACTTTGTGGATCCGCAGCTCGTTGCGTGCTGGCCGAAGGTAGCGCTCTCCAAGACGCAGTACCACATGTCGACGCAGCTTGCAGGCGTGATCTGTGCAACGGATGCGAAGAACGACGATGTGCCGTACAAGTCGCCGTCGAACGAGAACATCAAGTGTGATGCAACGGTAGTCGATGGCGGAAATGAAGTCCTGCTCGACGTAGAGACGGGTGCCTACCTCAACGGGCAGGGCGTTGTCACTGCAATCAATGAGGGCGGCTGGCACGCATGGGGCAATCGTATGAGCTGCTATCCCGGCAACACAGACATCAAGGACAGCTTTATTCCGATTCGCCGTATGTTCTGTTGGCTCAACAACACGCTGATCACGACGTTCTGGAACAAGATCGACGACCCGATGAACAAGCGTCTCATCTCGACTATCGTTGACAGTGCGAACATCTGGCTGAACGGGCTCACAGCACGCGGCTACATCCTCGGCGGGCGCGTAGAGTTCCGCGAGGATGAGAATACAACAACGGACCTCATGGACGGTATCCTGCGCTTCCATGTCTATTTTTCACCGCCGTCGCCTGCACGTGATATTGAGTTCGTGCAGGAATATGATCCGTCGTACATTAAGACGCTGTTCGGAGACTGAGGAGGGAGCGTAAATGGCTTATAACGTAGTACGGGACAAACTGACCGACTATGCTGTCTTTAAGGACGGCAAACTGCTGCTCGGAACGGCGGACATTGAGTTGCCGAGCATTGAGTACTTGACGGATACCATCAAGGGCCCGGGCATCGCGGGCGAAGTTGATATGCCGACTATGGGCATGACGAGCTCCATGGAGGTCAAACTCAACTGGCGCACGGTCAACGAAGATCTCACGGAGCTCATGGCGCCGCGTGCACATGACCTCGAGTGTCGCGGCGCACAGGCGCATTATGACAGTGCCACAGGGCGCATCCGTCAGGTGCCTGTCGTTGTCAAGGTGCGCGTCCTGCCGAAGTCCGGGGAACTCGGCAAGTTCGAGACTGGAGCAACGACGGGGTCGAGCAACACGATGGAATGCGTCTATCTCAAGGTGTCTGTCGACGGGAAAACGCGCGTTGAGATTGACAAGTTCGCGCGCGTGTTCCGCATTAACGGGACGGACTTCATGGCGGAGATTCGCGCAGCGCTTGGACTGTAAGAGGGGAGATCGTATGAAAATCACACTGGCAAAGCCTGTCACCTACAAAGAGCAGGAATATAAGGAGCTGGACATTGACCTCGATGGGCTGAACGGCATCGACCTCATGAAGGCAAACGCCGTACAGCGCGGCAATCCGGATAATGTTGTTCCGGCGTTGTCGATGGGCTATCAGGCGCAGGTGGCGGCACTTGCCGCCAACGTGCCGATCGAGGTCATTCATCAGCTCTGCGCACCGGATTTCGTGAAGGTCACGATTGAGGTGCAGAATTTTTTGCTCGGCAGGGACTGATTGACCTTGATGGGGGTCACAGCCCAAGCACGCTGATTCGCGGTGCGGTCCTCTATCTGTCACAGGTCACATACACATCTGTTGAATTTTGGTTGTCACTGACACTTGCAGAGCTCATCGACTGGGGTGAAGAGATCCGGCGCCGCATGGAGAAATGAAAAAGCACTTGCTCACAGCAAGTGCTTTTATCATGGAATCATTTATATTTTACGTTCCAGATGCCTCTCAAAATAGGCTTTCTGGTACTTGCTGTACTGACGGACCGCGAGCACAACACCGACCGAACCGAGGAGAACGAATGCAAGGAGCAGCGGCTCTGACAAAACCGTCTTGAGAACATCAGATACTCCTGTGACGAGAGCAAACACAAGACAGAAGATCAAGAACAGTGTCATAAGAATCCAACGAAAGAAGGAGTTCAATGCGTCAAACATAATAGCACCTCCGCACATCGATCTGTATATACATATTATAGCATACGAAAGGAGGCGGGTCTATGGGAAAGCTGATGGAGCTTGCATTTTCGATCAGTGGAAAGCTCGGATCGACGTTCACAGGCTCTACACAAAAAGCATCGCAATCGCTTGCACAGCTGAAAGCTGAGGCGAAGAAACTGGAAGCGGCGGTCAAAGAGACCGAGCGCGCACAGAAGTTGCTGAATCAGTCTTTTGAGAGTGGATTTACCAGTGAAAAAACCTATGCAACAAACATGGCAGCGATGAAAAAGAACATCATGGAGTATAACAACGCGCTGCTCAAGAATGCTGATCTGCGCGCAAAGGCGGCGGGGGCGGACATTGGGGAACAGGCAGACGGGAAAAGCGGCGGTATGCTCTCTAAGGCGATGGGCGTAGCGGCAAAGGCGATTTCCTTCGGGGCAATCGCGGGCGGGATTCAGTCTGCTGTCGGTGCGGCCGTTGATTTTGAGTCTGCAATGGCGGACGTGCGCAAGGTCGTTGACTTTGATACGCCGCAACAGTTCAAGGACATGCAGCAGGATATTCTAAAGCTGACACGCACACTGCCAATGACCGCCGAGGATATTGCAAAGATTGTCGCCTCGGGCGGACAGGCGGGCATCGCGAAAGAAGACCTGCTTGGATTTGCGGAATCCGCTGCAAAAATGGGCGTTGCGTTTGATATCACCGCCGAACAAGCGGGCGACATGATGGCAAAATGGCGTACGGCGTTCAAGATGAATCAAGATGAGGTGGTTACACTCGCCGATAAGGTCAATTACCTTGGCAATACGACTGCCGCATCTGCGCCGCTTATCTCCGAAGTTATTACACGCATCGGTCCGCTCGGCGAGGTCGGCGGTGTTGCGTCCGGTGAGATCGCGGCGCTCGGCGCGTCGATTGTCGGCTCCGGTGTCTCCTCGGAGATTGCCGCGACGGGTATCAAGAATCTTGTGCTCGGCATGACTGCTGGAGAAGGCGCAACAAAAACACAGGCTGACGCATTCGCATCGCTAGGTATGGATGCGACGGAGATGGCAAAACGGATGCAGGTGGACGCAAAAGGTGCAATCATCGACGTAATGAAAGCTATTCGGGCGCTGGATAAAGATCAACAGGCAACCGTGCTCAAAGACTTGTTTGGTAAAGAATCCATCGGTGCAATCGCTCCGCTTCTCAGCAATCTTGAGGGGCTGGAGGAGAATTTTAACAAGGTGGCTGATGCAGCACAGTACGGCGGATCTATGAATGCCGAGTTTCAGGCGCGGTGTGAGACAACGGAAAACTCCTTGCAGCTTATGAAGAACGCGGCAGGAGAGCTTGCCATCAATCTCGGGAGCATGTTGCTTCCGTACATCAAAGACGCGGCAGAGGGGCTCAGTAGTTTCACGGGCGGACTTATCACATGGGTGCAGACGAATCCCCGAGCGGTCGCGCGATTCGGGGAGACAGCAAAGATACTGACGGCGTTGCTCATTGCGTATAAGGTTGGCGTCGGAATAACGGCGCTCTCTACAGCGCTGAAAGCGGCGAGCCTGTCGACGCGCGCTATGACACTCGCGCAAGCTGCGCTAAATGTCGCCATGAGCCTCAATCCTGTGGGTCTCGTCATCGCGGGTATCGTTGGCTTGATTGCGATTGGCTACGAGCTCTATACGCACTGGGAGGAGGTCAAGGCGTTTTTCATCGGTCTGTGGGAGAGCCCTGCGGGCGCAATCCTCTCCTTTATGGGCGGTCCCATTACCGCGTTGATCTATATTGTGTCGCTCATCATCGCGAACTGGGAGGCGGTCAAGGCTTGGTTCACGCTGCTCTGGGACGACCCTGCTGCCGCTGTTACACAGTTTGTTGACTTTTTGGAGGAGAAAATCGGTGTGGGAGTCGAGTGGGTCAAGCAAAAATGGGAGGAGTTGAAAGAAGTTCTGGCTCATCCAATCGATGCCGTAGTTAATTTTATCAGCGATGGCGATAGTAACGCCGCAGCGGCGTCCGGTGTTGATATCTCCGCAAATGCGCGCGGAGGCATCTACGGACATGGCGCATTTTTGACAACCTTTGCAGAGGATTCACCCGAGGCGGCAATTCCGATCGACGGTTCTGCGCGCGCTGCTTCGCTCTGGCGGCAGACGGGAGAAATGATGGGGCTTTTGCCGCAGGGTGGCGGAGGCGTCAGCCTGTCGATCTCCGCGCCGATTACGATCAACGGCAACGCAGACAGCAGTGTCATTGCACAGATCCAGCAGGGAATCGACGACGCCGTAAAGCAGGCGCTGGCACGAATTCAGCACGAGAGGGGGCGCGTGAGCTTTGCCTAAGACATACACGACTGTATCCGGCGATGAGTGGGACATGATCGCAAGAGATCAGCTTGGCAGTGAGCGTTATACAGCGCTACTCATGCACGCGAATCCTGACCATCTGAATACCGTCATATTCTCGGCAGGGGTCACTCTCCTTATTCCCGAGGTCACGACACCAATACCGAGTAGCCTGCCGCCGTGGAGGAGATAGCTGTATGATTGCGCGCAACATCAAGGTGAAGGTACTCTACAACGCAAAGGATATATCGGAAGATCTCGCCAAATATCTGAAAGCCGTCACCTACAACGACGTTATGAGTGGCTGCGCAGACGATGTAAGCCTTACACTCGAGGACATGACAGAGCTCTGGGAGGGCGACTGGCTGCCGGAGAAAGGGGCGACGCTCACCATCAGCCTCATTTCGCAGAATTGGGCGGCGGATGATGAGGGAGAGAAGCAACTTGACCTTGGCATCTTTGAGATTGACGAGATCGAGATGACAGGGGGGCCGCATGAGGTCAAAATCAAGGCGGTATCCGTGCCGGACAATAACACATTGCGCGGCGTTGAGCGCAACCGGAGCTGGGAAAAGACGAAACTCTCGGTCATCCTACGGGACGTTGCTGTAGGGGCGGAAATGGAGCCGTACTATGGCGTTGACGATGACCCAGAACTTGACCGCGCGGAGCAGACAGAGGAATCCGATCTTGCGTTTCTCCTACGGCTCTGCAAGGATGCAGGGCTTGCACTGAAAATCACGGATGGCAGGATTGTCGTATTCGACGAGGCGGAGTATGAACAGCAGGAGCCTGTTGCAACCATACAACGCGAGGGCTCGAATATCAAAAGCTATCAAATCCGCTCCAAGACGCGGGATATCTATAAAGCGTGCCGCGTCAAGTATGCGAACCCGAAGAAGGGCATCAACATTGAATATACATTTACCCCCGATGCGTCAAAGACGGGGAAGGTGCTGCAGGTCAATGAGCAGGTGGAGAGCATCGCCGCCGCCGAAAAGCTGGCAAAAAAGAAACTGCGCGAGAAGAACTGTGAGGAGACAACCATCGGACTGACGCTCATGGGTTCGTTCGATCTCTTGGCGGGCAATACCGTCACGCTCAAGGGATTTCACGCCTTCGACGGTAAATACATCATCACGAAGGGAAGCCACAGCATCGGCGGAGGTTACGGGCTGAACGTGGATCTGAGGAGGTGTCTGAATGGCTACTGATCCGCATATCAAAAACCTCATCCGTATGGGTCGCGTATCTTCCATACATCCGGCGGAGATGGCGGTCAAGGTCGTATTCGAAGACAAGGATAATCTTGTTTCCGACATGCTCCCCGTGCTCGTGCGTGGGAGCAGTGGGAACCGCGACTATTGGCTGCCGGATGTGGGCGAGCAGGTTTGCTGTCTCATGCTGCCAAACGGACATAATGCGGGCATCTGTCTCGGCTCGTACTACTCTGAGAGTGATCCTCCGGCAATTGTCGACGCACAGAAACGTCGCATTGATTTCGGCGACGGTTCTTTTGTGGAGTTCGACCGTGCGACGGGCGGCCTGACCATCCGGTGTACGGGGGATATTGTCGTCAACGGGCGGACAATCTCGTTGAACTAGGGGGTAATGCAATGCCATCAGCAGTAAGAGACGGAGATGAGACAACAGGCGTATGCAACAAGGGATTGCCGTGCTGTCCGCATGGCCGAACTGGTACAGTGAGCGTGACGAGCAGCAATGTATTCGTCAACGGAAAGGGGCTGCATCGTCTGCATGACACGGGCCCGACGAACTGCCCGCATGGAGGTATCTTTGAGAGCGTTGTCGGTAGCGCGTCTGTGTTTTGCAATGGTCAGCCTGTGATACGTATTGGCGATGCAACCACTTGTCAGTCATGCGGGCAGTCAGGAAGTCATACGACGGGAAGCGGGAATGTGTTTGTAGGAGGATAGTGATGAGCATATGGGATTCGCTGCAATCTGCCCTCCGAACTGCAATTGCAAAATCGGGCGGAATCGGTACGTTGGGCGACATATCTTTTCGCGTGTCGGCGTGGAATGACGTACATACATTTGACGACCTCACACGCAGTGCAAAGAATCGAACGGCTGGACATGAGATTATCGGGCAGAAGCCGTTCACAGAATATCTCGGTCCCGATCTCCAAACGCTGAGCCTCAAGATCAAACTCCACGCGCAAAGAGGTGTAAATCCACGCGAGGAAGTTGAACAGCTGATTGAATACTGTGAGAGCGGGAAAGTACTGACCTTTACCGTCGGTGGGCAGAAGATGGGCAAGAACAAGTGGTTTGTCGAATCTGTCAGTGAAGCTATCAAGTATTACGACAATCACGGGAATATTCTTGCCACAGAGGTTGATCTGACGCTGAAAGAGTATGTTGTGACCAAGCAACTTGAGGAACAGACACAGGAGCAGAAAAAGGCGGGAAAGAAAAACCGATTCATGGATGCGGTCAAGAAAGCTGTGAAGTACTACGATGATGCAGGAAAACTCATTGAAAAGGCGGCGAATGTTATCAGGCAGTACGGCAACATAGAGAAAGTCATTGAGGATAAGTCTGCTGAACTGATAAAAAAACATCTGGGAGGTAAGTTATGACGATCGCCGAGGTCATTGCAACAGGTTCGCCCGGCATCACCTTTGCTCCGAGGAGCGAGGCAGAGGAGGTCATACAGAATGTGCGGACAATCCTCACAACGCGGCGCGGATCCGTACCACTTGACCGCGATTTTGGGATAGATACGTCAATTGTTGACCAACCTGTGAACCGTATCCATGCGATCCTCACGACGGAGATTATCGAGACCGTCGAACGATATGAGCCGCGTGCCGAAGTCGTTTCTGTAGACTTTACGGGAGATGGAGAAGATGGCATTATTGTTCCTCGTGTAAAGGTGGTGATTCATGTATGAGTATTCGCGATATTGACTTTGTCGAGACGGATACCGAAACGGTCAAAGCGGAAGTCATCGCCGAGTATGAGCGCGCGGCAGGACGGTCGCTCGCACATGGCGATCCGGTGCGGCTCTTTTTGGAGAGCATCGCAAGCGTGATCGCGCATCAGAGGACGCTCATTGATTATACAGGGAAGATGAACCTTCTTCTGTATTCGCGTGGTGACTATCTCGACCATATCGGTGTCTTGGTCGGGGCATGGCGGATTCCTGCTGTGGCGGCTACGGCACAATTTAAGATCACCCTCTCGGCGGCACGTCCGAATGCGGTCACTGTCCCGAAGGGGACGCGTGTCAACGCATCGGAAAGCGTGTTTTTTGCACTGGATAAAGACATCGTTATCCTTGCAGGGGAGATTGCGGCGACGGTGAGCGGGACGTGTACCAATGTAGGGGAGAGTGGCAATGGCTATGCCCCGGGGGAAATCAAAACGATTGTCGATCCTGTGCCATATGTGCAGACTATCGTCAACACAACGACCTCGGAGGGCGGTGCAGATGTGGAAGATGATGAGGCGTTCCGTACGCGCATACAGGAAGCACCAGAACATTTCAGTGTTGCGGGACCGGCTGCGGCGTATGCGTATTTTACAAAGTCTGCATCGGCGCTCATTGTTGACGTTGCTGTAACATCACCGAAGCCGGGAGAGGTCAATATTTACCCAATCCTACAGAAAGGAACCCTGCCGGGGGAGGAGGTGCTGCGCGAAGTACGAGAGGCTGTTGACGCCGATGATGTACGGCCGCTGACGGACAGGGTCACTGTGTCAGCACCGACAACGATCAGTTATAACCTTGAGCTCACGTATTACATCGATGCGGCAGACGTAGCTCGTGAGGCCGCAATCAAGTCCGAGGTGGAGAAGTCCATTGAGGACTATGTTGTTTGGCAGCGCTCTAAGATTGGGCGGGATATCAATCCCACCGAACTGCAGTATCGCATCCGTGCAGCAGGAGCGAAGAGAGCTGTCATAACGGCACCTGAATTTGCGGCGGTCACTGAGACGGCAATCGCAGTCGTCGGAACAAAGAAAATAACGTATGGAGGACTTGAGCATGGATAAAAACGTGCGAAACACAAGTCTCTCCGACATCATGCCATCGAACCTGTTGGAACATGAACCTGTGAGGGCCGCTGCAAGGGCTATCGCCCCGCAGTTGAAAGGGATTGCGAATACACTTCGCCTTGATGCGATCATCGCACATATCGACGAATTGCCGGAAAATATCATTGATATGCTTGCATGGCAGTGGCGCGTTGATTTTTACGATGTAGAATTGAACCTTGATGAAAAACGGCGTGCGGTCAAACAGTCGATTGCGATGCATCGTATCAAGGGAACAAAAAGAGCGGTCATGATGGCGCTGCGGATGGTTTATGCGAGCGGTGAGGTCAGCGAGTGGTTTGAGTATGGCGGGCGGCCGTACTATTTCCGTGTGCGCTTCATCCGCACCGAAACCATCCGACTGGAGGATGTTGACCGCGTCATCCGCATCATCCACGCAGTCAAGAACACGCGAAGCTGGCTTGAAAGTATAGGATTCACGCGCCCTGTCTGCATCGGGATGTATCACGGCGCAGCCGTATCGACGAACAGGACATACCGCATTCTGCCACCGCGTCCACGGGATACCACCATTCACAGTGGCACGTATCAAGGGATAGCAATATCGATCTATAAGGAGGTCGTAATACGTGAGTAACTGGTCGACACATCAATTTACGCGCAAGGGCGAACAGCTCCGCACAAAAGTAGAGGCGGGCAAATGCAAGCTTACCCTGACAAAAATCAAAATTGGCAACGGAGACGTTACGCTCGGTGAGGTCAAGGAAATGAATGATCTCAAAAGCCCGCAGCTCGTCCTCGGGATTAGCTCGTGCGACGTGAGCGCGGAGGACGATCGCATCTGCGAAGTCGTCGGCATCGCATCATCTTCCAACGTCGAAAGCGCATTTTCCGTCACAGAAATGGGTCTGTATGCGAACGATCCAGACGTTGGAGAAATCCTGTATCTGGTGGGAATTGACACAGCCCCTGACGATATGCCGAACAAAAATGCGCAATCGCCCGTAACACTGACCTATCAGTTTGAGCTTGTGACAAGCAACATGGCAAATGTAGTCGCCATGATCTCCCCTACGGGGCTTGTCACCGTGAAGATGCTGAACGCCCACCGCATCGCCGCCGAGCTCGACCATCCCGAAAAGTCCGTGCACAAGAAGCACCTGCATCCAGACGTATACGAATCCCCCGCACTCACGGGCACACCAACCGCACCGACGGCGGGGAAGGGGACGAATAACGGACAGATCGCAAGCACCGCCTTCGTGGCACAGGCAATCGCCGCACTTGTGAACTCTGCACCGGGAGCTCTTGACACCTTGCAGGAACTCGCTGCGGCACTCGGCAATGACGCGAACTTTGCGACGACCGTGACAAACGCTCTCGCGGGGAAAGTCAGTAAGTCGGGCGATACCATGACAGGGGCATTGAAATTTGACCGTATCAACGTCGCATGTCTTATCGGCTCACTTTTGAATGGAAATGCTTGGCGCGTCTTTAACGGACATGGTAATGCGCACACAGGTTTTCTTGCGTTTGATATCACAAATGAGGATACAGAGGGGATCTTTTTAAGGAAATTCAACAAGGATTTTTCTCGTGAGATCATAGCAGCGACCTTATTAGATAGCGAGAATAACACCGCGTTCCCAGGTGTTGTTTCTGCTGCAGGAGGCTTTACCGGAAATCTTAAAGGAACCGCATCCAACTCTGATAATGTCGGCAATAAGTCTCTGCAGTGGATCCTCGATCAGATCAATGCTGCAAAGACGGGTATCGTTGCGAGCAACCTTGCACAGAACGGATGGGTTAAATTTGCCAACGGACTAATCGTACAGTGGGGCGTTGGTTTGTCTGTCAACAAAGAAGAGGAACGTGTGGTTGATTTTCCGATTAAGTTTCCATCATTGTGTTTTGGCGTTTGGGTTACAACGGTTATCGAGGCGAGTAAAAATCATTTATCTGCCGTCAATGGAGAGTTCCAGGTAATCAGTGCGAATACGGCTCAATGCCACCTGTTTTTTCAACTATATAACACCTCATCACAACCTGCGGCACCGAGCATTCTTGCAATTGGAATTTGAGGAAAGGATGAATCTCATGGAAAACGAATACCTTGCGAAATTTGATACTACTGGGCATCGCGAGACCACTGTTGTCGGCGGTGTGCACTACACGACCGACGAGGAGCGCCAAAAGCACCTCGATGATGGCTACATCCCCATATCTGATGAGGACTACCAGCACTACATCGGCAATCGCGGCGCAGGCGACAACGGCACGGGTTACATCCGCGACCCACAGACGGGTAAGCCCGTCTCTGCTCCTCCTGCTCCACCCGTGGAAGCCGAGCCGCAAGAGCCGCCCGTTGATGAGGAGCGTCTTGCCGCATTCGAGGCAATGGCAGCGCAGGAAGCCCGCCTCGTCGCACAGGGGGAGCGCATCGCGGCACTCGAAGCGGAACTTTCTGCACTGAAAGGAGGTGGAGGAAAATGAAGAAGTGGCCATATATGATTCCCGTCTACGCCTATCTCGTACGTCGTGGGACGTGGGCAATCTCTGAGGAAGACAAGAAGGACGATCAGAAAGTCGTCCCCGATGTCTATCGCGATGATGTAGCTGCGTGCCTTGTTGAGCACGCCGTAGGATGAACATGAGCGCAGAATAGCCGTCATAATACGTGGCGGCTTTTTCTGTGCACGGAAAGGAGACCGTATGCAGGATGTAATGATTTTTTTGAAAGGGATGATTCCGACGGAGATGCAGGCGATATGGGGGGCAGGGTGTTCCGTCGCGGGCGGAATTACAGGGTATTTGCTTGGGTGGAATAGCCTCGTTGAGGCGCTCGTTGTAGCGATGGCCATCGACTATGTGACAGGCGTCCTTGCCGCTTACCGCTACAAGAGAAAGCACCCAGACAGCAAAAAAGGCCCGAGCAGCCGCGTGGGGGCGCTGGGCATCGTCCGCAAAGTGTCGATTCTGTGTATCGTGGCACTGGCGCATTACATCGACACGGCGATGGGGACATCCGCCGTGCATACGATGATCGTGTGGTTCTACATCGGAAACGAAGGACTGAGCATCATTGAGAACGCAGGAAATGCGGGCGCGCCCATTCCAAAGCGACTGACCGAGACCCTCGAACAGATCGCAAAGGAAAAGGATGAGAAAAGCGCGGCGATGGTGCAGAAAAATAGAGGAGGGAGGGGCGATGTATGACAAGAAAAACTATGTGCTCATTGGTGTGCTTATGCTTGCTGTTCTTGGCATCGCCGGGCTGTGGTATCTGCTCGGCGACCGAGAACCAGCAGGAGGCGGCAGTGTCAATGTCGAGCGTGGACTTGACGCGACTGAAAGAGAACAGCGCGATGCAGGAGCGAGCATTGAACGAATCCGCACAGGCCTTGGAGAAAGCACGCGCAGCCTTGACCGAATCGAACAAGGCACTGAGCGAAGCGCGGAGGGAGCTGACCGCCTCCGAGGAGCGAATGAGGATGCTGCAGGAGCAATCGGCAACGCTGAAAGAACAGCTGAGAGCATCGCAAGAGGCACTGACGATCTCGCAGAACGAAGCCGTGCAGCTATCGAGCACATTGACCGCGCAGAGGAGCGAAATCGCACAGCTGAAAGAACGCTTGACGGGACTGGGGAGCGAATCCGAGAATGCCGCGAGCGCATTGCAGAGAGCGAACGAATCCTTGCAAAATACGCGCCTTGAATTTCAGAAAAACGAGCAGGAGCGCGATCGCCGGGAAAAACGGCTGAACAATAAGATCACCGTATGGCAGATCATCGCCGTTGTTTTCGGCGGCGTTGCTCTCCGCAAATAACATCCGCCATCCGGCGGAATCGTGAAAGGAGAAGAACGTGGAAAGAGTCAACATCAAGGAGACGAATCTGAATTTCGGGGAGCTGTCGAAGCGCGCGAAAACAAACATGATCGTCATCCACCACACGGGACAGGCAGACATCGACGCATCTGCAGAGCAAATCCACGAGTGGCATCAAAATCAGGGATGGTCGGGGATCGGCTACCACTTCGTCGTCCGCAAAGACGGGACGATCGAGCGCGGCCGCCCCATCTGGGCAATCGGGGCACACGCGCAAGGTGACAACGCGCACACAGTCGGAATCCACCTGTCCGGCGATTTTTCGAGCGCACAGCCGACGGCGGCACAGATCGAGCGAACGGCGATGCTCATCGCGAATCTCTGCGAGGACTACGACATTCCGATTGACCGCGCGCACATCGTCGGCCACGGAGAACTGATGCCGACAGAGTGCCCCGGCGCGAATCTACAAGCACTCCTAGGCGATGGAACGATCACAGGGAAAGCAAACTACTACCGATACGGCGCACCGTCAGAAAATCCGCCGTCAAGCGGCGAGCAGCATGAGGAGGAAGTCGCGCGAATGCGTCAGGAGCTGGATCGGGACGACATCAAGAAAATCTCCGTGCTTGCGCGTAAATATGAGAGCAGCGGCGACCCTGCGTGCGTATCGCCAGGAAACGGCGACCTCGGCGGCGTAAGCTACGGACTCTATCAGTTATCAAGCGAGCAGGGGAGCGTGAAAGAATTTCTCGCGTGGCTCTGCGACTATCCCGTGGACGAGCTTGCAAACTACGGGCGTGTCTTATCTGAGTTTGAGATCAACAGCGAGGAGTTTAAGCGTCAGTGGCAGGAGATCGGAACGATTGACCCCGGCAATTTTGGGATGCTCCAAGACGCATACATCAAGGAACGTTACTATGGTCGCGCGTCCGATCTGCTCTGCAAGGAGAACTACTGCGCCGACAAACACACAACCGCCATGCGCGCCGTCATCCTCTCGCGCGCCGTGCAGAACGGTCCGAGCGGGTGCGTCGAACTCATGCAGATGGCGTGTGAGAAACTCGGACATCCGAACCTCTCCTATGTCGATGACGCATATTTTGATCATGACCTCATTGCAGCAATCTATGACTTCCTCATCGCCGAATGTGATTCCGTGCGGCTTCACGGCGGCGTATGGAGGAGCGCGAACGGATTCTGCAACGGGAGCGCCGGAATAATCGGCGGGCTGCGCAATCGCTTTGTCAGAGAAAAAGCGGAAGCACTCACCATGTTGACGATTGGAGGAAAAACAAAATGAAGAAGATTGAAATTCGTAGCGGAGAACCGATCGGGGAAGATATCGAGCGCAAGATTCACGACATTTTCGTAGAGTCTGAGTGCCCGAACGAGTCCTTGGTTGCATCTATCCCGGGATTCGAGCGGTACGATGAGCGGAGTGGAATCGTCCACCTTGTACCCGGAGACCTCTATACGGCAATCGTATTCTTGGAGTAGCCATAGATCAGCATTGACAATGGCAACCAACACAGCCCTGAGGCTTCGGCTTCGGGGCTTATTTTTGTGCTCTTAAATATATAACTATAAAAATAAAAAAATATGTATATATCGAAATGGGCGGAGTGATCTTTAGAGGAAAAACGTATAATCTCAACGAGGAGGAACGACGACTACTACAAGAACTTTTGGACGCGTTTTTTCGGCAGTTTGATTAGTAAGATAGAGGGGACAGCGTATCGTGCGCCGTCCCCTCTTTTTGTTTGTCTACAATATTGTCTACATCCTGTCTACAAAACGCCATGATTCACCTTCTGTGTGGCTATTTCGCCTTTCTGTAAAATTATTAGTGTTATTCTCGTAACCCGCTGAAAATAAATGGGTTACGGATACATCTTTCAGTTTGTCATATTGTCTCCTTGCGCATAACTGAGTTCTTTGCTAGAATAAAGGAGAAATCAAAGGCGATCTGCGCGTCGGCGTCTCTGAAGAGGCGTGGGCGCATTTCTTTTGCGGCATGTATGTCGTTTGGGAGAGAGGAAGCTGCTTGTTATGTTTGCGAGGCTGAGACGTGACATCCGCGTTATCTTTGAGCGTGATCCTGCGGCACGGAGCACGATTGAGGTGCTGCTCTGTTACGGCGGCCTGCACGCCATCTGGCTGCATCGCATTGCGCACGCACTCTACGTGCGCGGCTGGGTGCTCATCCCGCGTCTGATTTCCAACTTTGGGCGATTCCTGACGGGGATCGAGATCCATCCCGGTGCTACGATCGGTGAGGGGCTTTTCATCGATCACGGCACGGGCATTGTCATCGGCGAGACCGCAGAGATTGGCCGCAATGTCACGCTTTATCAGGGCGTGACACTCGGCGGCACGGGCAAGGAGAAGGGGAAGCGTCATCCGACGCTTGGCAACAATGTTGTCGTTGCCTCGGGTGCAAAGGTACTCGGTTCCTTTACTGTGGGCGATCACGCGAAAATCGGTGCGGGGTCCGTTGTGCTTGGTCCTGTGCCTGCCCGCGCGACGGTGGTCGGTATCCCGGGACGCATCGTCGTCGTCAATGGACAGCGCGTCCGCACGGAGGCGGATTTCCACAGAGCGCGGGAACTCTCTCTTGAATATGATGAGAGCGCAGAGGAGCTCGCAAGCGAGCTGGATGTCGATCTCGACCACGATATGCTGCCCGATCCCGAGGCGGAGATGCTTGAACAGATGCGGCAGGAGATCGAGGCGCTGAAAGCCCGTCTCTCCGAACTGGAAAAAGAAAAATAGAGGAGAGGTATCATGCTTACCGTTTACAATACAATGACGCGAAAGAAAGAAGAATTCCATCCGCTGCGTGCGGGTGAAGTCAGCATCTACTGCTGCGGCGTGACCCCGTACAACGATCCGCACATCGGCAATGCGCGCCCCTTTGTCACATGGGATGTCATTCGCCGCTATCTTGCACGCAAGGGCTTCGCGGTGCGCTACATCCAGAACTTCACGGATGTGGACGACAAGATTATAAACGCAGCGAACCGTGAGGGCATAACGTGGAAGGACATTTCCGACCGCTATATCGCCGCGTACTTCAAGGCGATGGATGCACTCAATGTGCGCCGTGCCGACGTGTTCCCGCGCGTCTCCGAGACGATGGAAGACATCCTGCGCATGATCGAGACGCTGATCGCACGCGGCTATGCGTACGCGACGGCGGCGGGCGACGTATACTACCGCGTCGAGGCCTTCTCACGGTACGGTTGCCTCAGCGGACGCAGCCTCGAAGACATGGAGGCGGGGGCACGCGTTGAGGTCAACGAGACGAAGGAGAACCCGATGGACTTCGCCCTCTGGAAGGCGGCAAAGCCCGGTGAACCCTCGTGGAAGAGCCCGTGGGGGCAGGGACGCCCCGGCTGGCACATCGAGTGCTCGGCGATGTCCGTAAAATATCTCGGTGATGCCTTCGACTTCCATGGCGGCGGCAGCGATCTCATCTTCCCGCATCATGAGAACGAGATCGCGCAGGCAGAGCCGTGCATCGACGGCGATGAGAAGTTTGCGCGTTACTGGCTGCACAACGGATTCATCACGATCGACAACGAGAAGATGTCGAAGTCGAAGAACAACTTCTTTACGGTAAAGGATATCC